>Ga0256839_1001635_pt1 | contig 26737 bp, 21 predicted proteins | sample 354166metaG_FD_185968 | JGI IMG/M metagenome (GOLD analysis project Ga0256839, IMG submission 185968) | Hydrothermal vent microbial communities from Mid Atlantic Ridge, Atlantic Ocean - 354-166 | ecosystem: Environmental > Aquatic > Marine > Hydrothermal vents | place: Atlantic Ocean: Mid... | reverse complement strand
AAGGCCCTGATGCCCGATGGCCTGGCCATGGGGTTTGCGCGTCTGCACGGCGGGCGCACAAGCCTGATCATCGACGCGGCCCCGCCACCGGCCGGCCGCGCGTCCAGCAACGCGCATGCCTCGACCCTGGCGTTCGAGCTGACATCGGGCCGGCGCCCGTTGATCGTGAACTGCGGGTCCGGGGTCAGTTTCGGCCGTGACTGGCGCCGTGCCGGGCGCGCGACGGCGTCGCATTCGACCGTCGCGCTTGAGGGGCGTTCAAGCGCGCAACTGGGCCGCAAGACCCTGATCGGCGGCCATGAGCGCGAATTGTTGCGCAACGGGCCAGTTGATGTGCGCGTGCAATTTCTGGTCGACAGCGGTGTCCACGGCCTGGTCGCCGGGCACGACGGCTACCTTGCCAGCCACGGCCTGACCCACATCCGGCGGATCGAGGTGGCGCCAACGGGCAGGTCGATCTCGGGCGAAGACACGCTGGCGGCAATCGAGCCATCCGACCAGAAGGTTTTCGACCGGATGATGGACAGGCTCAACCTGCAGGGTATCCGCTTCAAGGCTCACTTTCACCTGCACCCCGATGTCGATGCAGAGCTGGACATGGGCGGGGCGGCGGTTTCGATGGCGCTCAAGAGCGGCGAAATCTGGGTGTTCCGCCACGATGGCACCGCCCGGCTGTCGCTGGAACCCAGTGTTTACCTGGAAAAAGGCCGCCTGAAGCCGCGTGCGACGAAACAGGTGGTTCTATCTGCCACCGCTTTGGAGTATGCGACGCGCATTCGCTGGTCGCTTTCCAAGGCGCAGTTCACCCCCGATGCGGTGCGCGATCTGAACCGGGATGACGATTTGCTCTGAACTGACCTGTGGGAGCCTGCCAAATGTCCGAATTCATGCCAATAAACCGCGCGTTGCTTTCCGTGTCCGACAAATCCGGTCTGCTTGACCTGGCCAGGTCGCTTGCGTCCCACGGGGTGGAATTGCTGTCGACCGGCGGCTCGGCGCAAATGATGCGCGAGGCCGGGTTGCAGGTGAAAGACGTTTCGGACGTCACCGGTTTTCCCGAAATGATGGATGGGCGGGTCAAGACTCTGCATCCGGCGGTGCATGGCGGTTTGCTGGCCTTGCGCGACAACCGCGACCACATGGCGGCGATGGAGCAACACGCGATTGCGCCAATCGACCTGTTGGTGGTCAACCTTTACCCGTTCGAGGAAACCGTTGCCAAAGGCGCGGATTTCGATGAGTGCATCGAGAACATCGACATTGGCGGGCCGGCCATGATCCGGGCCGCAGCCAAGAACCACGCATTTGTCACCGTGGTGACCGACACCCGGGACTACGCAAGACTGCTTGAGGAAATGGAGCGCAACAGCGGCGCAACCAGCGCCGGATTTCGCCGGGAGCTTGCCCAGTCGGCCTATGCGCGCACGGCCGCATATGATGCCGCCGTCTCGAACTGGATGGCCGGTGCCGTCGGTGTCGAGACACCGCGCAGGCGGGCCTTTGCCGGAACGCTTCGGCAAAGGCTGCGCTATGGCGAAAACCCGCATCAGAAAGCCGCCTTCTACCTGGACGGCTCGCAGCGACCGGGTGTGGCGACCGCCCGACAACTTCAGGGCAAGGAACTGAGCTACAACAACATCAACGATACCGATGCCGCGTTCGAACTAGTCAGCGAATTTGATCCGGCCCTGGGACCGGCCTGCGCCATCATCAAACATGCCAACCCCTGCGGCGTCGCGCAGGGTGCCAGTCTGGCAGAGGCCTACAGCCGGGCCTTCGACTGCGACCGCACCAGCGCCTTTGGCGGGATCGTCGCATTGAACCAGCCGCTTGACGGGGCAGCCGCCGAGGAGATCGTGAAGATATTCACAGAGGTCGTGATCGCGCCGGATGCCGATGCGGACGCCAGAAACATCTTTGCCTCCAAAAAGAACGTGCGCCTTCTGGTGACGGGGGCGATGGCCGACCCGCTTCAGGCCGCGCTGGCCTTTCGGCAGGTTTCCGGCGGCATTCTCGTGCAGGACAAGGACACCGGCCATATTTCGGCGGACGACCTTGAAGTCGTCACCCGCAAGGCCCCGACAGACAGGCAGCTGAAAGACCTGCTGTTTGCGTGGACAGTCGCCAAGCATGTGAAATCCAACGCCATCATCTATGTCAGGGACGGGGCAACCGTGGGCATCGGTGCCGGCCAGATGAGCCGGGTCGACAGCACCCGCATTGCGGCCCGCAAGGCGCAGGACATGGCCGAGGTGCTTGGGCTGGACCAGCCGCCGACCCGCGGCTCGGTTGTCGCATCGGACGCGTTCTTCCCATTTTCCGACGGGCTTCTGGCCGCCGCGCAAGCCGGCGCAACGGCTGTCATTCAACCCGGCGGCTCGATGCGTGACGATGAGGTCATTGCGGCCGCCGATGAGGCGGGGCTTGCAATGGTCTTTACCGGCATGCGCCATTTCCGGCACTAAGGGCGCATGATGTCGCGCCCGATGATCCGAGCGGCACTTGCGGTGGCCGTTGCCGACCAGGCCAGCAAACTGCTGGTTGTCCATCTGCTGGACTTGAAGACGCGCGGGCATATCCAGGTGTTTCCGCCCTATCTGAATTTTCGCATGGCCTGGAACCAGGGGATGAATTTCGGCCTGTTTTCCAGCGACGCCTCGGCATCCAGATGGATCCTGATTGCCATTGCCGTCGCGATATCGGCCTGGGTGGCGGTCTGGATCAGCCGGGAAAAGCCCGGCAAGGCCGGCCAGATATCGGCCGGGCTGCTGATCGGCGGCGCCCTGGGCAACGTGATCGACCGGCTGGTCTACGGCGCGGTGGCCGACTTTCTCAACATGTCATGCTGCGGATTTGACAACCCCTTTGCCTTCAACATTGCCGACATCTCGATTTTCCTGGGCGCCATCGGCCTGATGTTTTTCACCGGAAAAAAGAAAACCGGGTGATTGCGGCCCCCCGAATGCGATCACTTCCGCTTGAAGCGGTTGAAGCCTGGCGCCGGACGCGTATCTATTGCAGAACCCAAACAACCGGATGTGCCATGAAACGCCTTGCGCTCGCAGTAATGTCAACCATCGGACTGGCCTGGCCGGTCCTGGCCGCCGAGGTCACGACGTTCAGGCTCGATAACGGAATGGACGTGGTTGTCCTGGAAGACCACCGCGCGCCGGTTGTCGTGCACATGGTCTGGTATCGGGTCGGCGCCGCCGACGAGCCGCCCGGAAAATCGGGCATCGCGCATTTTCTCGAACACCTGCTGTTCAAGGGAACCGATGACCTGGAGGCAGGCGAATTGTCGGCAATCGTTGCGCGCAACGGCGGCTCGGACAATGCCTTCACCAGCTGGGACTACACGGCGTATTTTCAGCGCATCGCGGCGGATCGCCTGGAACTGGTGATGCAAATGGAAGCCGACAGAATGCGCGATCTGCGCATGACGCCCGAAGACGTGGCAACAGAACGGCAGGTCGTGCTGGAAGAACGCGGGCAACGGGTGGACAGCGAGCCGAACGCCCTGTTTCGCGAACAGAAAAACGCGGCGCAGTATCTCAACCATCCCTATGGCATCCCCGTGATCGGCTGGCGTCATGAAATGGAAAAGCTGAACCGGGACGACGCGTTTTCGTTTTACCGCCGTTACTACGCGCCAAACAATGCCATCCTCGTCGTGGCCGGAGATGTCCAGCCGGACGAGGTTCTGGAGCTTGCGAAAAAACACTACGGCCCGCTTGCGCCGACCCCCGATCTGGAACCGCGCGCCCGCCCGCAGGAGCCGCCGCAACTGGCCGAGCGCCGGATGACCTTCACCGATGCCCGGATCGCCCAGCCCTATATCACCCGCAGTTACCTCGCGCCCGAGCGTGACGCGGGCGATCAGTTCGCCGCGGCCCGCCTCGAAATGCTCGCGGCGGTTCTGGGCGGCGATGCGGCGACCTCGGTGCTTGGCCGCAAACTTCAGTTTGACCAGCAAAAGGCGATTTATGTGAACGCGTCCTATGACGGGATGTCGCTTGATGACACGACCTTCGGGCTGGTCATTGTGCCGACGCCGGGCCTGCCGTTGGAAGAGGCCGAGGCCGCGCTTGATCAGGCCATCGCCGAATTTGTCGAGGAAGGGGTGGACCCCGAGCAGTTCGCCCGCATCAAGATGCAGCTTCGCGCCGCCCGGATCTATGAAGATGACAACATCGAAAGCCTGGCGCGCGACTACGGGTCCGGGCTGACGTCCGGTCTGACGGTTGAAGATATCCAGGCATGGCCGGATATCCTGCAATCGGTTACCGAACAGGATGTTCTCGATGCCGCAAAAGAGATCTTCGTGCGCGACCGGGCTGTCACCGGCTGGGCGATGCCGCAAGCAGGAGACGCACAATGAAACGGTTCTGGTTCGCTGTTGCCCTGATGTTTCTGGCCGCATTTCCCGCGCGCGCGGAAATCACCGTGCAGGAAGTCACGTCGCCCGGTGGCATCAAGGCCTGGCTGGTCGAGGAACACTCGATCCCGTTCACGGCGCTTGAAATCCGGTTTCGCGGTGGCGCGGCGCTGGATGCGCCCGACAAGCGCGGCGCGATCAACCTGATGATGGCAACCCTGGAAGAGGGTGCGGGCGACATGGACGCCCAGGCTTTTGCCGAGGCCAGAGAGGCGCTTGCGGCAAGCTATCGCTTCAATGTCTACGATGACGTGGCCACGATCTCGGCCAGGTTCCTGACCGAAAATCGCGATGAAGCGATTGATCTGCTCAAGCTCGCCCTGACCAGCCCCCGGTTCGATCCCGACGCCATCGACCGCGTGCGCGAACAGGTGCTGTCGATCATCCGGTCGGAAGAAACCGACCCGGCCGATGTTGCCGGCAAGACGTTTGACAGGCTGGCCTGGGGCGATCACCCCTATGGCAGTTCGCGCAACGGAACCATTGAAACCGTGACCGCGCTGACCCGCGAAGACGTGGTGGATGCACATGCAAGGGTCTTCGGCAAGGACCGGCTGTATGTCGCCGCCACCGGCGATATCACGGCGCAGGAACTGGGCGTGCTGCTGGACAAGCTGTTGGCCGACCTGCCGCCCAATGCCTCGGTTCCGCTGCCGCCCCGGGCCGACTACCAGCTTGAGCCGGGCATCACCGTCGTGCCGTTCGACACGCCACAGTCGGTTGCGCTTTTCGGCCACCGGGGCATCAAGCGCGACGACCCCGACTATATCCCGGCATTCATCCTCAATGAAATTTTCGGCGGCCGCGGGCTCGAATCGCGGCTGATGCGTGAATTGCGCGAAAAACGCGGGTTGACCTACGGCATTTCAACCTCGCTGCTGCCGATGGAGTTTGGCGAACTGGTGATCGGCCAGGTGCGGTCGGACAACGCCAGGATGGGCGAGAGCATTGACCTGATCAGGCAGGAATGGGCCCGGATTGCCCGGGAAGGCGTCACCGAGCAAGAGCTGGAAGAGGCCAAGACCTACCTGACCGGCGCCTACCCTTTGCGCTTTGACGGCAATGCCCCGATTGCGCGCATCCTCGTGGGGATGCAGATGATCGGCCTGCCCAGGGACTATATCCGCACCCGCAATGATCTGGTTCGCGCGGTGACGCTGGAAGAGATCAACAGGATCGCGGGGCGCATCTACCAGCCGGATCAGTTGCATTTTGTTGTCGTGGGCCAGCCGGAAGGCGTGACGTCAGCCAACTGAACCCGGTGATTTTCTGCGCAGCCCACCGGCCTGCCCTGTGGCCGAATCGGCGCCGAACGTGCTAGGTGTGGCGGTATGAATTCCCTGGACCCCAAGATAGGCGATTGTCGCCCACGCATTCGGCAACTGGACAACGCCGCGATCAACCGGATTGCCGCGGGCGAAGTGGTTGAACGCCCGGCATCGGCCGTGAAGGAACTGGTTGAAAACGCGCTGGATGCCGGGGCCCGCCGCATCGACATCTCGTTTGCCGATGGCGGCAAGACCCTGATCCGGGTTCAAGATGACGGCCACGGAATGACGCCCGAGGACCTGCCGCTGGCACTGGCGCGCCACGCAACCTCGAAGATCGACGGCAGCGATCTTCTGGCCATTCACACCTTCGGGTTTCGCGGTGAAGCCTTGCCGTCGCTCGGGTCGGTGGGGCGTCTGACGATCACCTCGCGTGCCGAAGGCCACGAGGGCGCGCGTGTTCTGGTGGATGGCGGCGAAATCTCCCCGGTCGCCCCGGCGGCGCTGGAGCGCGGCACCATCGTCGAGCTGCGCGACCTGTTTCATACAACGCCCGCCCGGCTGAAATTCATGCGGACCGACCGCGCCGAAGCCCGCGCGATTGTCGATGTGGTCAAGCGCCTGGCGATGGCAGAGCCATATGTCACCTTCATCCTGCACGACGTGTCCGGCGACACGCAGGGGCGGCAGGTGTTTCGCGCCGATGCCCAGAACGGAGAGCTGTTCGATGCCATGCGCGGTCGGCTGTCGCGCGTGCTGGGGCACGAGTTTGCCCAGAATGCACTGCCGGTGGATGCCGAACGCGACGGGTTTCACCTGACAGGTTATGCCGCCTTGCCCACCTATTCGCGCGCATCGGCGGTGGCGCAGTTCATGTTCGTCAATGCGCGCCCGGTTCGCGACAAGCTGCTGATCGGCGCGCTGCGCGGCGCCTATGCCGACTTTCTGCATCGCGGTCGCCATCCGGCGGCGGCCCTGTTCATCGGCTGCGCGCCGCAACTGGTCGATGTGAACGTGCACCCGGCCAAATCCGAAGTAAGGTTCCGCGATCCCGGAATTGTCCGGGGCCTGATCGTGTCGGCGCTGCGTCACGCGCTGGCCGAGGCCGGCCACCGGGCGTCCACCACCGTGGCCGGCGCCGCGCTTGGCGCTTTTCGGGCCCCCGACGGCCCCGCCAGGGTCTATCAGATGGACCGCCCTTCGGACCGCCCATCGCCGGGCGCTCTGCGGGCCGGATTTCAGGCGCAGAGCCCGGGCTTTGGCGAAGCCCCGGTGTCGGGCCGGGTCGAGCCGATTGCCGACGACCGGGAAACCCGGGATCACCCGTTGGGCGCGGCGCGGGCGCAGCTGCATGAAAACTACATCATCGCGCAGACCGCCGACGGCATGGTCATCGTCGACCAGCACGCCGCCCATGAACGCCTGGTCTACGAAAGGCTCAAGGCCCGCCTGGCCGACAACGACATTCCCCGGCAGGCGCTTCTCATCCCCGAGATCGTTGAGCTGAGCGCTTCCGACCAGTCCCGCCTTCTGGAGTTTTCCGATGAGCTGGAGCGCCTCGGGCTTGTCATCGAGGCGTTCGGTTCCGGCGCTGTTGCGGTTCGCGAAACGCCGGCGGTGCTTGGCCAGACCGATGCCCGCGCCCTGCTGCTGGATGTTCTGGACGAGCTTGCCGATCAGGGCAGCAGCCGCACCGTCCGCGACAGGATCGAGGCGGTTCTGTCGCGCATGGCCTGCCACGGATCGATACGGTCGGGCCGCCGAATGAGCGCTGATGAAATGAACGCGCTGCTGCGCGAAATGGAAGCCACGCCGCATTCGGGCCAGTGCAACCATGGCCGCCCGACCTATGTGGAATTGAAACTTGCAGACATCGAAAGGCTGTTCGGGCGCAGATGATCCAGATTGGTGAACAGACCTATTCCTTCCAGGACCCGTTTGTCTGGGCCGTCATCGCCGGCGCGGGGGCGGCTGTCTTCATTCTGATCCTTCTGCTTCTGGCCGTTCGGCGGGCCGGGCGGGTGCAATCCATGCTGGCGCCGGTGGCGCACCAGATGGGCACGCTCGATCTGGCTGTCCAGCGGCTTTCCGACGGGCAAAGCCAGCTGGCCGGCGGGCTGGCGCATGTGTCCGACGCGCAGGCCACATCGCAGGCACAGATGCTGGAACTGATGGAAAAACGGCTTGCCGATGTGACCCGGACCATGGGCGAAAACCTGGAAGGGGCGTCGCGCCGCACGGCCCATTCCCTTGGCGAGTTGCAGCAAAGGCTGGCAACAATTGACCGCGCGCAGACCAATATCGAAAAACTGTCGGGCGATGTTCTGTCGCTGCAGGATATCCTGTCGAACAAGCAGGCGCGTGGCGCGTTCGGTGAAATCCAGTTGACCGACATCGTGGGCAAGGCGCTTCCGCGCGACAGTTTTTCCCTTCAGGTCTCGCTGTCCAACGGGCGGCGCGCCGACTGCCTTGTGCACCTGCCCAACCCGCCCGGTCCGATCGTGATCGACGCCAAGTTTCCGCTTGAAGCCTATGAGGCGATCCGCCGGGCCGAGACCCAGTGGGACATGAAAGAGGCCGTCGCGGCCTTTCGCACCTCGGTGCGCAAGCATGTGCGCGACATTTCGGACAAGTATATTCTCGAAGGCGAAACCGCCGATGGTGCCTTGATGTTCCTGCCGTCCGAAGCGATCTACGCAGAGCTGCACGGCAACTTCCCCGAGCTTGTGCGCGAAAGTTTCGATGCGCGCGTCTGGATCGTGTCGCCCACGACCTGCATGGCCACCCTGAACACCATGCGCGCAATCCTCAAGGATGCCCGGATGCGCGAACAGACCGGGGCGATCCGAAAGACCTTGCGCCAGTTGCATCGGGACGTGGAACTCGTGGTGCAGCGCGTCGACAAGCTGCACACGCATTTCCGCCAGGTGGGCGAAGACCTTGACGGCATCGGCGTGGCCGCCACCCGTGCCGGAAAACGCGCCGCCCGGCTCGACAACCTGGACTTCGAAGAACTGGAAGCCGAAGAAACCGGAACCGTCGTTCCCCTGCCCAAGCCGAAGTCCTGACAGCCCTTGCGCGCAGAAAAATGATCGAGCGCAAGGTTTGCGGCCGATTCTGTGTTACGCTCACCCGATGAAAGGAGAAAGCGATGCTCAGTATCAGCCCGAGGAAAATCGCCCATGTGATCATTCGTGCCCGTGAATTGGGGGTCAAGGTTGCGCGTTGGGACATGCCGGCGGACACGGCTGACGCGGAAACCATCCTCGAGGCACGCCCGGGCGATGCAACCGAAGCCGAGCTGCGCTCGTTCATCCGCAATCTCAATGACGACGAAAAGGCCAGCCTGGTCGCCGTCATGTGGGTCGGGCGTGACAGTTTCATGGCCGACGACCTGTCCGAAGCCATTCGCACTGCCCGCGAAGAGGCCACCACGCCGACCGAAGACTACCTGCTGGGCGTCCCGCATCTGGCCGAACACCTGGAAGACGGTATGGAAAAGCTGGGAATGGACGCGTCAGGGGCCGAGGGCGACGTGATGTAGCGGTCTTGTCCGGCCGGCAGGATCAGCGGCCCTTCAAGTGGTCCACAATCTCCAGATGCTGCGCCTGCTTGTCGATTTCGCCCATCCAGCGGGCAATCAGCCTCGGGCCCGACGGCGCCGTGCTGACCCCGGCGGGAAACTCTCTCAGCAACAGCGATTCGACCGCCAGCGAAACCGGCACCGACACCAGGCGCGCCATGGCCGATCCGCGCAGATCGCCGTGGGCGTCCAGAACATATGTCTTGTCATGGACCGGCACGCCGTCGCGTTCGGCTTTCAGCGCGACACACAGGATCACCCGATCCGGCTCGCCCTCTGCATAGGCGTTTTCGGCCCAGAACTGCTCCGACATCTGGGCAAGACGCGCATCGCCCTTGGCGCCGTCCAGGGTTTCCAGTTCGCAAAACACGTCTTTCCAGGCCTCTGCCCAGCCGTTCAGCCGCAGGGTTCCGCGCACGAATTCCTTGACCGGCCAGTCCGGGTCAAAGCCATACTGCGCCAGGAACGGCACCGAATCCCGGTTCGGGTAGACCTCGAACCGTTCAGGTGTCGGAAGCGGGGCGGTATACTCCGTCAGCGCATCCCAGGGGCGTTGGACCGACAGTTCGGAAAAGGCCCGGATCGATCTTGACGGCGAGCGCAGGGCCTTCAGCACACCCAGCGGCGACCAGCTGAACTTGTAGCGGAAGGCGTTCGGCTGCTTTGGAACCCCGCCGCAATAGGACGTGAACGATACCACGTTCCGAGGGTCATATTCCGCAGAGGCGCGATAGTCGTCCACCAGCCAGTGCGCCATCAGATGGTCGATACCGGGGTCAAGCCCCACCTCGTTTACCAGCGCAACGCCCGCGTCGCGCGCCTTGCCATCCAGAGCAGCCATTTCCGGCGAAACATAGCTTGAGGACACGAAATGCGCCCCTTTTTCCAGGCAGGCTTGGGCCAGCGGAACGTGCCAGTCGGCGGGCAGCATCGACACGACGACATCGCCGGGCCGGATTTCGGACGCCAGGCTGTCGAACTCGAAGGTCCTGATCCGGTCGGTGACATCCCCAACCGCGGCCCGGGCCTTGTCGAGCGACCGGTTCCAGACGGTCAGATCGTGCCCGTTTTCGATCAGGCGACGCAGGCCGGGGATGGCTGAAAGCCCGGTGCCGCACCAGTGGATGGTCATGATCTTTCCCCCTTCAGATCCTGAATGTGCATGTCGAAGGTTGCTTGTGCCCGCGCCCAGACGCCGTTTTCCGGGTCGTCAAGCGCACGCAGCGAAGGCAGCAGCTGGCCGGCGAAATCGACCGAGCTTTCCAGCGGCAGCAAGCTGGGCAGATTGTCGATGGCCATGACATCCAGGGGCGGTTCGTCATGCACCCGCAGCGCGGGCTCTTCCCAGGTCGTGACCCGGTCGTAGACCTTGATGGGCGAAAACTCGGAGGTCGGGTCACAGGCGACATCGCCAATGACGCGCAGCCGTCGTTGCGCCCCGGTCGCCTCGGCCTCGACAAACACCGGGCATCCGGGGGCTGCAAGAATGGCATTGACGAACACGTCATGTTGCAGAATTTGCGGAAACGGCCCGCCACTTGCCGTTTGCGCCATGTCCCAGTCGGTCGTGGGCACCCCGAGCGCCTTGAACAGGTCGCGCGCGCCGGTCCCGACCCGGCCAAGCGCGCCGACGACAATCGCATTTGTGCCCGGCTGCCGGACCGGCGCCAGCAACGTGCGGACATGATCAACCAGGGCATCGGCGTTTGCAAAGGCCGTGACCGGGCCGCAGGTCTCGCCGCGCAACTGCGCCGCAAGGCACTGCATGGAAACGGCGGCCCCGGCGAACCCGGCCCAGTATCCAAAGGCCGCAACGCGCCGGCCGCTGTCGTCCACCAGATACTCGAGGTCAAGCAGCGTCCCGCCGCCGTCGCGAAACCTTGCCAGCAGCCGTCGGCCTTCGGGCTGACCCTTGAAGGCATGGCCAAACATGATGTGGCGATGAACCAGCGGCGTGCCGTCGTCGGGCAGTTCTTTCAGGCCGAAAATGATCGCATCGCGCGGCGCCGCCGGCCAGCTGTTTTCCGGCACGATTTCGCAGCCTGCCGCACGAAACCGTTCGGTTGGAATCACCCGGCTGGTGCTGTCCTCGACGCTGACCTTGAAACCCGCGTTGACCAGATCAGCGGCCCCTTCCGGCGTCAGGCCGACCCGCTTTTCATTGGCGCGCTGTTCCGCGCGAACCCAAAGATGTGTCATGGTGCTTCCCCCTTTGTCCCGAGGTCTAGGGCAAGTTTGCCGGCTTGCCAATCCGGAGTTTCACGCCGCAATCACCGCGCGGCGCCCTGCGCCGGAGCGCGCAAATCCATGGCCGGCGGACAAGGGATTGCGAATTAATTGAACGCTCGTTAAAAAAACTTCTGGATGAAAGCGTCCGCAGCGTTTACTTTCAATCAGGCTTGGGGTTTAGTTTTGTGAAACAAGGCTGGATGACGGGACCAACGCCCACCAGATCCGCGCCAAAGCGGGCAGGGCATCCGGGGGACCGGAAAAGGGAGGACTGGATTTGAACGACAAGTCGGCGTCGCGGGCGATTGAGTCTATTCCAGCATTGCTGGCGCGCAATGCCGTCAAATTCGGCGACAGGCCCGCCTATCGCGAAAAAGAGTTTGGCATCTGGCAAAGCTGGACATGGAGCGAAGCGGCGGATGAAATCCGGGCCCTGGCTCTGGGATATTTGCAACTGGGTGTGGCCGAGGGTGATTTCATCGCGATCATCGGGCGCAACCGCCCGGCTCTTTATTGGGCGATGGTTGCCGCGCAAAGCGTCGGCGCCGTGCCGGTTCCGCTGTATCAGGATGCCGTTGCCGAAGAGATGGCCTATGTCCTTGATCACTGCGGCGCCCGGTTCGTGATCGCCGAAGATCAGGAACAGGTGGACAAGGTTCTTGAGGTTCACGACCGCGCCCCGGCGATCGAACACATCATTTACCTTGAGCCGCGGGGGCTGCGCAAATACGACCATACCCACCTGCATCCGCTGAAGGACCTGCAGGAACAGGGCCGCGCGGCAAGCCAGCAGTTCGCGCCGGAGCTTGAGCGGCGGACCGGCAAGATCACCTTCGATGACACCTGTGTCATGCTTTACACATCGGGCACGACCGGCCGGCCCAAAGGCGTCGTGCTGTCCAACCGTAACATCATCGAAAGCTCGAAATCGTCGGTCGAATTCGACAATCTGACCGAAAAGGAAGACGTGCTCGCCTACTTGCCGATGGCCTGGGTCGGCGACTTCATCTTTTCGATCGGGCAGGCCTATTGGGCCGGGTTCTGCGTGAACTGCCCCGAAAGCAACGACACGATGATGAACGATCTGCGCGAGATCGGGCCGACCTATTATTTCGCCCCGCCGCGCGTGTTTGAAACCCAGCTGACCGATGTCACGATCCGCATGGAAGACGCCAGCCCGCTGAAAAAGCGGCTGTTCAACTACTACATGGACCATGCCAGGAAGGTCGGGCCGGCCATCCTGGATGGCAAGCCGGTCGGCGCCTGGGATCGGCTCAAGTACTGGCTGGGAAACATCGTCGTCTACGGGCCGCTGAAAAACGTGCTCGGATTTTCGCGCGTTCGCGTGGGCTACACCGCCGGCGAAGCCATCGGGCCCGAGATATTCGAGTTCTACCGCTCGCTCGGCATCAACCTGAAACAGCTGTATGGTCAGACCGAGGCAACGGTCTTCATCACCATCCAGCCCGATGGCGAGGTGCGTGCCGACACCGTCGGCGTGCCGGCGCCCGGTGTCGAACTGCGCATCGATGAAAGCGGCGAGATCTACTATCGTTCGCCCGGCGTGTTCGTCGAGTATTTCAAGAACCCGGAAAGCACCGCCTCGACCAAGGACGCCGAGGGCTGGGTTGCCACGGGTGATGCGGGTTTCATCGAAGAGGGAACCGGGCATCTGCGGATCATCGACCGGGCCAAGGATGTGGGCAAGATGGCAGACGGGCGCCTGTTCGCCCCGAAATACATCGAGAACAAGCTGAAGTTCTATCCCAACATTCTGGAAGCCGTCGTGTTCGGCGACGGGCGCGACATGTGCACGGCGTTCATAAACATCGACCTGGCCGCGGTCGGGAACTGGGCCGAGCGCAACAACATCGCTTACGCCTCCTATCAGGAGCTGGCCGGCCATCCGCAGGTCTATTCGATGATCCAGGAGCACGTGGAAGAGGTCAATCGCTCGGTCGCCCAGGACGACATGCTGTCGGGTTGCCAGGTGCATCGCTTCCTGATCCTGCACAAGGAGCTGGACGCCGACGACGGTGAGATGACAAGGACGCGCAAGGTGCGCCGCAAGGTCGTGGCCGAGAAGTTCGCAGACCTGATTGCCGCGCTGTATGACGGTTCGACCGAAATCTACACGGAAACCGAAGTGACGTATGAAGACGGCCGAAAGGGCCAGATATCCGCGACGCTGGAAATCAGGGACGCCAAGGTCGTCGAAACAGGCCCCACCAAAGAGGTCGCAGCCCAATGAACGCAGCAGCCCCCCAGCCCTACACCACCGAGGACGGCCGCGAGATCGGCGGCGTGCTCATGGAAATGAAGAACATCACCCTGAAGTTCGGGGGCGTGACCGCGATCAAGGGGATATCCTTCGATATTCAGGAAGGCGAGATCCGCGCGATCATCGGCCCGAACGGGGCCGGCAAGACGTCGATGCTGAACGTGATCAACGGGTTCTATCACCCGCAGGAGGGCGAAATCGTGTTCCGCGGTGAAACCCGCTCGAGAATGCGCCCCTACGAAGCCGCCAAACAGGGAATTTCCCGCACGTTTCAGAACGTGGCGCTGTTTCAGGGCATGACCACGCTTGACAACATCATGGCCGGCCGCACGCTCAAGATGCATCGCAACTTTCTCTGGCAGCTCCTTCGTTACGGCCCGGCGCTGGACGAAGAAATCGAACATCGCCGGAAGGTCGAGGAAGTCATCGATTTTCTCGAAATCGAGCACATTCGCCGCACGCCCGTCGGACAATTGCCCTACGGCCTGCAAAAGCGCGTCGAGCTGGGGCGGGCGCTGGCGGCAGAGCCGTCGCTGCTGCTGCTCGATGAGCCGATGGCGGGGATGAATGTCGAAGAAAAAGAGGACATGAGCCGGTTCATTCTTGATGTGAATGAACAAATGGGCACGACAATCGCCCTGATTGAACACGATATGGGCGTGGTCATGGACCTTGCCGACCGGGTGGTCGTTCTGGACTATGGCAAGAAGATCGCGGACGGTCCGCCAGGCGAAGTGCAAAGCAATCAGGATGTGATCGACGCTTATCTGGGGGTGCCGCACTGATGGACCTGCTTTACAATATCTTCATCGACCCGTTCGCCCAAATGGCGGCGACGCCCGATTTTCTGCTGCAGGTGCTGTGGGAAGGGTTCGTGACCGGCACGCTCTATGCGCTGATCGCGCTGGGCTATGTCCTTATTTTCAAGGCGTCCGGCGTGTTCAACTTTGCCCAGGGCATCATGGTGGTGTTCGCGGCCCTGTCGCTTGTCGGCTTCTATGAGGCCGGGGTGCCCGCCTATCTTGCCCTGATCATGGCGCTTGGCGTGATGGGGGTCATGGCGATCGGCGTGGAAAGGCTGGTGCTCCGGCACATGGTCAACCAGCCGGAAATCATCCTGTTCATGGCCACCATCGGGCTGAGCTATTTCCTGATCGGCGCAGGAGAGCTGATTTTCGGCGGCGAAACCAAGTCGATGATCACGCAGGAACTGGGCCTGCCGACCGGCTCGACCGTTGTCGATGTGGCCGGCGGGATCGTGATCCTTCAGCATATCGATGTCGCCGCCGCCGTGATTGCGGCGATCCTGGTTGCCGCGCTGGCGTTTTTCTTTTCCAAGACCCGTATCGGGCGCGCCTTGCGCGCTGTGGCCGACGACCACCAGGCCGCCTTGTCGGTGGGCATCTCGCTCAACCAGATCTGGGCGGTGGTCTGGTTCGCCGCCGGCATCGTGGCGCTTGCGACGGGCATCATGTGGGGCGCGCGCTCGGACGTGTCCTTCGCGCTGCAGATCGTCGCGCTCAAGGCCCTGCCCGTCCTGATCCTGGGCGGGTTCACCTCGATCCCCGGCGCCATCATCGGCGGGCTGATCATCGGCGTGGGCGAGAAGATTTTCGAGGTTTACTGGGGCGGCCTTCTCGGCGGCGGCGTCGAGGGGTGGTTTGCCTATGTGATTGCCCTGATTTTCCTGCTGTTCCGGCCGCAAGGCCTGTTCGGCGAAAAGATCATCGAGAGGATCTGAGCCATGATTTATCGCGAAGCCGGGCAGTTCAAGACATCCTACAGGCAGGACGCGGCGATCTTTCCGATCCTGCAGGACCGCATTGCGATCTGGTTCTACCTGTTCGTGGCCTTCATCGTGATCCCGACATTCGGGTCGGATTTCTTCATCAATTCGATGATGATCCCGTTTCTCATCTTTGCCATGGCCTCGATCGGGCTGAATGTTCTGACCGGCTATACCGGGCAGATATCTCTGGGCACCGGGGCCTTCATGGGGGTCGGGGCCTATGCCTGCTACAAGCTGACCACCTATTTCCCCGAGACCAACATCATCATCCTGGTGCTCCTGTCGGGCTTTTTTGCCGCCGGTATCGGCATGATCTTCGGTTTGCCCAGCCTGCGCATCAAGGGGTTTTACCTTGTGGTGACCACGCTGGCGGCCCAGTTCTTTCTTGAATGGTGCTTCATCCGGGTGCCCTGGCTTTACAATTACAACGCATCCGGGGCCATCGAGGTGCCCCAACGCGAAGCCTTCGGCCTGATCGTGACCGGGCCATCGGCCTCGCCGTCGGTGCGCTATCTCGTGGTGCTTTCCATCGTGGTGTTTCTCACCTGGATCGTGTCGAACCTGATCCACGGCCGGATCGGGCGGACATGGATGATGATCCGCGACATGGACATCGCGGCCGAGCTCATCGGGGTGCGGCCGCTCTATGCCAAGCTGTCGGCCTTTGCCGTTTCATCCTATGTGGCAGGGGTTGCCGGCGCGATGCTGGTGTTCTTCTGGCTGGGGGCTGCCGAAGTCGAAAGCTTCGACGTGAACCATTCATTCCTGATCCTGTTCATGGTGATCATCGGCGGGCTGGGTTCTCTGGTCGGCTCGTTCCTGGGCGCGGCGTTCATCTGGATGCTGCCGATCATCATCCGCGCGGTGCCGAAAATGACCGGACTCGACATCAATGCCTCGACCGTGGAACAGTTGAACTTCATGATCATCGGCGCGCTCATCATCGTGTTCCTGATCATCGAGCCACACGGTTTGGCGCGCCTCTGGGCGATTGCCAAACAGAAACTGCGTATCTGGCCCTTCCCGCACTAGGGGCGGCAAAGTTGGCGGAGCCGTCTTGAAACCGGACGGGTCTGCACGAAACAGCAAAGGTTTCAACAATCAGGCGGACAGCGGAAAGCTGGCCGCAAAACAAGGGAGGAACAGAAATGTTCAAGAAAATCGCCACAGGAGCCGTGATCGCGGCGACGGCGCTGACGATGCAAACCGCCAGCGTGAGCGCGCAGGAAACGTTGTTCGTGCCGTCGCTCAGCTACCGGACCGGCCCGTTTGCCGGCAACGGTATTCCGATCGCCAACGGCTTTGCCGACTATTTCACCATGATCAATGAACGTGACGGCGGCATCGGCGGCCTCAAGGTTGTCGTTGAAGAATGCGAAACCGGCTACAACGCCCAGAAGGGTGTGGAATGCTACGAAGCCACCAAGGGCAAGGGCGCCCTGGTCTACAACCCGTATTCCACCGGCATCACGCTTCAGCTGATCCCCAAGACCCCGGTTGACAAGATTCCGGTGCTGTCCATGGGCTATGGCCTTTCGGCGGCTGCCATCGGTGAAAAGTTCCCCTGGGTCTTCAACTATCCGGCCACCTACTGGGATCAGATGTCCTCGATCATCAAGTATATCGACGGTCAGGAAGGCGGCATCAAGGGCAAGAAGGTCGGCTTCATCTATCTTGACGTGGGCTACGGAAAAGAGCCGATCCCGCTGCTCGATCAGCTGGCCGAAGAAATGGGCTTTGAGGTCGTGAAGTTCCCGGTTGGCGTGAAGGAAATGCAGAACCAGTCGTCGCACTGGCTGAACGTGCGCAAGGAAAAGCCCGACTGGATGATCATGTGGGGCTTTGGCGCGATGAACGCGACGGCCATCAAGGAAGCCGCGAAAATCCGCTATCCGCTTGATCACTTCATCGGCAACTGGTGGGCCGGCGCGCATGCCGACCTTGAGCCGGTCGGCGAAGCCGGCAAGGGCTACATCTCGGCCAACATGGCCAAGGCAGGCACCGATATGCCGGCGGTTCAGGACATCCTGAAATACGTGGTCGATGCCGGCAAGAGCCAGGTGTCCGATCGTTCCGAGGTTGGCAAGGTTCTTTACAACCGCGGCATGCTGAACGCCGTTGTCGTGGCCGAAGCCATCCGCATCGCGCAGGAAATGACCGGCAAGACGGCCATCACCGGCGAAGACATGCGGATCGGGCTCGAGAACATGGACCTGTCGGATGAGCGCCTGAAAGAGCTTGGCCTGGAAGGCTTCACGGTGCCGATCAAGGCCACATGCGAAAACCACGGTTCCGGTGGTCCGATCTTCATGCACCAGTGGAACGGTTCGGATTTCGAAAGGATCTCCGACCTGATCCCGCCGATGACGGACCGGGTGCGCGCCATGCTGGAAGAGGCGGCCGACAAGTATATCGCAGACAAGCCGGGCTGGCAGACGCAGGACTGCGGCTAGGAAAACTCCGGGCGCGTGAACCGGCGCGCCCGGAACCGGAAACCGGGCCGGCCCCAATGGCCGGCCCACCCCACCCGCACGAGACGGATGACACCATGAGCGTCAACACCCAGCATACCGAGCCGCAGACCGAAGATATTCTTGAGGTCAACAACATCGAGGTGATCTACAACCACGTCATTCTGGTGCTCAAGGGCGTGTCGCTGAGCGTTCCCAAGGGCGGGATCACGGCCTTGCTTGGCGGCAACGGGGCCGGCAAGACCACCACGCTGAAAGCGATTTCGAACCTGTTGAAATCAGAGCGTGGAGAGGTGACAAAGGGTGCGATCCTGCATCATGGCAAGCCGGTGACTGATCTCAACCCCGCCGAACTGGTGCGTCGCGGCGTTATTCAGGTCATGGAAGGGCGCCATTGTTTCGGGCACCTTTCGGTTGAGGAAAACCTGCTGACCGGCGCCTTCACCCGGCGCGACGGCGCCCGCGCGATCCAGGGTGATCTCGACAAGGTCTATACCTATTTTCCACGCCTGAAAGAGCGTCGGCGTTCCCTGGCCGGCTATGTTTCAGGCGGCGAGCAGCAGATGGTCGCAATCGGCCGCGCCCTGATGAGCCGGCCCGAGGCGATCTTGCTGGATGAGCCGAGCATGGGGCTGGCCCCGCAGCTGGTCGAGGAAATCTTCACCATCGTGAAGAACCTGAACGAGCAGGAAGGCGTGTCGTTCCTGCTGGCCGAACAGAACACCAATGTGGCGCTGAAATATGCCCATTACGGATACATCCTCGAATCGGGACGCGTGGTCATGGACGGCCCGGCCGCCGAGCTGCGCGAAAACCCCGACGTGAAGGAATTCTACCTCGGCATCAGCGAAGAAGGCCGCAAGTCCTTCCGCGACGTGCGGTCGTATCGCCGGCGAAAACGCTGGCTGGCCTGAGGCGGCACGCGCAACGATCGACACAACACGGGGACAGAAAAATGGCCAGACCGACAATCGCCGCCCTTTCTCCGGCCGATGTCGAAGTCAAGGCTGGCGAAACCTATTTCTGGTGCCGCTGCGGCCTGTCCGGGTCTCAACCCTTTTGCGATGGCTCGCACAGATCAACCGACATCACCCCGTTGCAGTTCACGGCTGAAAAGACCGAAACGGTGTTCTTGTGCCAGTGCAAGGCGACCGGCGATGCGCCCTTTTGCGATGGCACCCACGCAGGGCTTGGCGCGGCCAGGGTCGGCGACCCTGTCCCCGACATCGCGCGCGATGGCCCGCCCGAGCCGCAACCCACGCCGGAAGAGCCGACCGTGGTGCGTATCCATGCCCTGGCCCGCGACGGGCTGAGCAAGCTTGGCCCGCATGGCGAAATGGGCGCCATGGGGGTGCCACGCAAGGATTTGCCGCAGTGGGATGATCTCCAGCTTCTGCCGGCCCAGATGGCCCGCAAACCGCTGATGGAGGACGCGCCGGTGGCCACCGGTCTGCTGGTCGGCCCGCGCGCGCGCCGCCCGCTGCAACTGGATATCCCGTTGCTTGTGTCCGACATGAGCTTTGGCGCCTTGTCGTTCGAGGCGAAGCTGGCGCTTGCCCGCGGGGCGCAAAAGGCCGGCACCGGGATCTGTTCGGGCGAAGGCGGTTCATTGCCCGAGGAACGCGCCGCCAACAGCCGCTATCTCTACGAGCTCGGCAGCGCCAGGTTCGGGTGGAACATTGCCCTGGCAGAAGACATCCAGGCGTTTCACTTCAAGGGCGGGCAGGCGGCCAAGACCGGCACGGGCGGCCACCTTCCCGCGTCGAAAGTCACCGAACAGATTGCCGAAATTCGCGGGCTCGAACCGGGGCAGGACGCCATTTCGCCCCCGACCTTCGATACGCTCCGCAGCGTCGCCGAGTTTCGCAAGTTCTCCGATGAGGTCCGCGAGCGCTCGGGCGGCATACCGATCGGGTTCAAGCTGTCGGCCAACCACATCGAGGATGACATCGATTTCGCGCTCGAGGCGGGGGCCGACTACATCATTCTCGACGGCCGCGGCGGCGGCACGGGGGCGGCGCCGTTGCTGTTTCGCGACCATATCAGCGTGCCCACGATCCCGGCGCTGGCACGCGCGCGCCGGCACCTGACAAACCGGGCCGGCGACGAGGTGACGCTGATCATCACCGGCGGCCTGCGCCTGCCCGAAGACTTCATCAAGGCGCTGGCGCTTGGGGCGGATGGCATTGCGCTGTCCAACTCGGCCATTCAGGCCGTCGGCTGCATCGCGGCGCGCATCTGTCATACCGACAACTGCCCCTCGGGCATCGCCACCCAGAAGCCCGCGCTGCGCGCCCGGGTGGATGTCGAACTGGGCGCGCAAAGGCTGGCCCGGTTCTTCGACGCCTCGGTGCATTTGATGCAGGTGATGGCACGGGCCTGCGGGCACGATGCGCTGTCGGGGTTCGACAGGGATGATCTCACGACATGGAAACAGGACATGGCGGCGCTTTCCGGCGTGCGCTTCGGCGGGGTCGGAAACTGACCGGGCCGGCGCGGCCGGCGGGCCACCAGACAAACCAGCAAGAGGATGACATGGCAGACCATTTTGATGCGCTTGAAACCCGCTCGGCCGACCAGCGCGCGGCCGATCTGGCGCGCGCCCTTCCCGGGCAGATTGCCCGCGCCAGGGCATTGCCCGGCTACGCCGAAACCCTGGCCGGCGTCGACCCGGCCGCGATCACCGGACCCGAGGCGCTGGCCGCGCTTCCGGTCTTGCGCAAATCGGCGCTGATCCAGGCGCAGCAGGAAATCCCGCCTTTTGGCGGGTTTACAACCGTTGCGCCGGAAGACTTCGACCACCTGTTCCAGTCGCCAGGCCCGATCCATGAGCCGGGCCGCCTGAACGGCGACTGGTGGCGGCTGGGCCGTTTCCTGCATGCCTGTGGCGTGCGAAAGGGCGATATCGTGCAGAACTGCTTTGCCTATCACCTCACGCCCGCCGGCATGATGTTTGAAAGTGCGGCCCGTGCGCTGGGGGTTGCGGTGGTCCCGGCCGGCACGGGCCAGACCGAATTGCAGGTTCGGGCCGCGGCGCATCTGGGTGTCACGGCCTGGGCCGGCACGCCCGACTATCTGAAGATCATTCTCGACAAGGCGGATGAGCTTGGCCTGAAACTGAACATCACCCGGGCCGGTGTCGGCGGCGGCGCGCTGTTTCCGTCCCTGCGCCAGGAATATGCCGACCGTGGCATCGCCTGCCTGCAGTGCTACGCCACCGCCGATCTCGGCAACATCGCCTACGAAAGCGAGGCGATGGACGGCATGATCGTCGATGAGGGCGTGATCGTCGAGATCGTGCGCCCCGGCACCGGCGATCCGGTGCCCGAGGGCGAGGTGGGCGAGGTCGTGGTGACCACGCTCAACCCCGACTACCCGCTGATCCGGTTCGCCACTGGCGATCTCTCGGCGGTGCTGCCGGGCCAAAGCCCCTGCGGACGCACCAACATGCGCATCAAGGGCTGGATGGGGCGGGCAGACCAGACCACCAAGATCAAGGGCATGTTCGTGCGCCCCGAACAGGTGGCCGAGCTGGTCGCGCGCCACGACGAAATCCTGCGCGCCCGCGTCATCGCCACCCGCGAGGGCGAAACCGACGTGATGACCGTCCGGATCGAGGCCCGCGCCGGCAATGCCGAAACCTTCGAGCAAAGCGTGCGCGACATCCTGAAACTGCGCGGCCGGGTGAAAATTGCGGCGCCGGGCAGCCTGCCCAACGACGGGTTGGTGATCGACGATCAGCGCAGCTACGACTGACCCGGCCCGACCGCCACGGCGGGGGAAACCCGCCCAAACCCGGCCCGACAGATCGCGGGCTTGCCCCACGGCCCGACAGACGGGATCATGGGGCCGCGGCCCTGTCTGCCGTGGATGACAGTTGGAGACGAACATGAGTATCTGGCGCATCGCCGGCCCCGCCATTCTGGCCCTGCTGGTTTCCGGCCCGCTCTGGGCGGCGGAAAAACTGGCCCTGATCATCGCCAACCGCGACTACCGGCCCTACAATGACGCGCTCGACGCCTTCGATGCGACGCGCGTCGGGTCTGACCTGCAGGCCGCCGGGTTCGAGGTTCGCACCGTGCGGAACCTGAATTCCGGGGCGATCGAGAAAGTCGCGCGTGGCATTCGTCTCGAGCTGTCCGAGGCCGACCAGGTGATTGTCTTTCTGGCAGGTCATGTGGTGTCCACGGGGCGCGAAAGCTATCTTCTGACCACGGACGCGCACCGGCTGGATGCGCTTGCCGTTGGCCGGTTCGGCCTGCCTGTTGGCGTGCTGACCGATCTGCTTGGCGACAAGTCCGGCTCGGCCGTTCTGATGGTTGCCGGCGGGCAGAACCCCGGCGGCATCGGGCCGGGCGTGACCTACGGCTATGTGCCGTCGGACATCCCGCAGGGGGTGAGCGTGTATTCCGGCGGCACTGGCGATCTGGTGGCTGTCTTGCGCCAATTGCTGGTTCCCGGCACCAGCACCGGCGCGGCGGCGGCATCTGCACCGGTCGGTGTTGACGCGTTCGGCTTCGTTTCGCACAGGGTGCCGTTCATCCCGGCAACCGCGCCAACCGACACGCCAGAGCAGGCCGCCGGACTGGAAGACCTGCTTTGGCAAAACGCGGTGTCCGGCGCCGATGTGAAGGCGGTGCAGGCCTATCTCGACAGGTTTCCGCAGGGCGTGCATGCGGATCGGGCGCGCGAACTGCTTGATCAGCTTGAAAAGACCCCCGAGGACATCGCTCGCGAGACCGAAGCGGCCCTGCGCCTGGGGCGCGACGGGCGGCGGGAACTGCAGCGCAACCTTTCGCTTCTCGGGTATGATCCGCGCGGAATTGACGGAATTTTCGGCCCCGGCACGCGCAAGGCGGTGCGGGCCTGGCAGCGCGACAGCGGCTTTGACGAGACGGGCTACCTTGATCGCGACCAGGTTGCATCCCTGCAGGCCGCGGCCGAAGTCCGCGCCCGTGAACTGGAGGAACAGGCGCGAATCCGTCGTGAAGAAGAGGAACGGCGCGACGCGGCTTTCTGGCGCGATGTCGCAGGCAACGGTGGCGAAGACGGGCTTCGGGCCTACCTCAAGCGCTATCCCGACGGGCTGTATGCGGACATCGCGCGCGACCGTCTGCAGGTCTATGACGAGGAACGCCGCCGGACGGCGGAAATTGCCGAAGGCAACGCCTGGGATCGGGCGGTGCAGGCTGACACGGTTGCCGGCTATCGCGACTTCCTGAAAGACTACCCCGATGGTGTCTTTGCGCCCAGTGCCCGGGCGCGTCTGGACGCCTTGAGAGCCCTGGATGACAACGGCGCCGAAATTGCCGCGGCCAGGGCCGAAGAGCGCAAGATCCTGTCCAACCCGATCACCCGGCTGCTGGTCGAGCGGCAGTTGACGGGGCTTGGTCTGAAGCCGGGCAAGATCGACGGCAAGTTCGATGACGATACCCGCAAGGCCATCCGCCGGTTTCAGCGGGCGGCGCAACTGCCGGTGACGGGCTACATGACGCAGGCCACCATCGTCCGGCTTCTGGCCGCGAAGTAGCGCGCAGGAAACCCTGCGCAAACGCGAAAAGGCCGCCCCGACAGGCGGCCCTTTCGGCAATCCGAATTCCGGTCGGGTTCAGCCCTGGCGCGCCTTGAAACGGCGCTGCGTCTTGTTGATGACGTAGACGCGGCCCTTGCGACGCACGACCCGGCAGTCACGGTGCCGGTTCTTCAGCGAACGGAGCGAGTTTCTGACCTTCATGGTCCTCTCCTCAATCATGCGGCGCCAGGCGCCCGTTAATCTTGCCGGCCCCGGTCCGGGCCATGGTGGGCGTAACAAGGTTCGAACTTGTGACCCCTACGATGTCAACGTAGTGCTCTACCACTGAGCTATACGCCCGTTCTGGCGTTGGCGGCGCGCAAGGCCCCGAAAACGTGAAAACGAACACGACGCGGAAAACCCCGCGCCGGTCCGCTGGTCTATAAAAGGAGTCGCCGCAGCTTTCAAGGGGTTTTGGTTGCGTTGTTTTTGCGTCTATATTGAACCGGGAACAGGAGCAGCGATGTCCAGCGACGCCTATCAACTGATCTTGCCGGAAGAGCGCAAATCAAGCCTGATTTTCGCGTCACCGCACAGTGGATGCCATTACGCGCCCGAGTTCCTGTCGCAGACGGTTCTTGACCGGCAGGCCATCCGAAGCTCCGAGGACGCATTCGTTGACCAGCTGTTCGCCGCCGCGCCGCGATTTGGGGCGCCTCTGCTGGCTGCCGTTGCGCCGCGCGCCTATCTGGACCTGAACCGGTCGAGCGAAGAACTCGATCCTGCCCTGATTGCCGGCATCACCCGGTCCATGAACAATCCGCGAATCTCTTCCGGGCTGGGGGTTGTCCCGCGTGTGGTTGCAAACGGGCGCAACATCTATTCGGGCAAGATATCGTTGCGCGAAGCAGAGCGGCGCATCGACGGCATATGGCATCCGTATCACGAAAAACTGACGCAGCTTCTCGAGGAAAGCTGCAACATGTTCGGCCAGGCGGTTCTGATCGACTGTCACTCGATGCCGCATGAGGCAATCGAGGCCTGCAACAAGGACGGTGATCGCCCCGACGTCGTTCTTGGCGACCGGTTCGGCGCGGCGGCCGGGGCCGAACTCATGGCCGTGGTCGAAAGCGCGTTTTCGCGTGCGGGCCTCAGGGTTGCGCGCAATTCCCCGTTTGCCGGCGCCTTTACCGCCCAGCACTACGGCCGCCCGTCGCGCGGCCAGCATGTCATTCAGGTCGAGATCGACCGATCGCTCTATATGGATGAGCAGGCCATCCGGCCCAACCGGAATTTCGCGGAATTCCGGGCGCTCATCACTCAGGTCATTGCCGAGATCACGATGCATTCAAAGGGCGATGTTCAACTTGCCGCCGAGTAGCGTTGTGTCCATAAACGGGGTCAGATACCGCATCCGGTCGGGGGGTTGACGTGAGCAAAGCAACAAGAATTCTGGTCTCGTGGGCATTTCTTGCCTTTCTGGCGGCATGCGGCGTGCCTGCCGACCCGGACGAACCCCCCGCAGACATGGGGAATTTTCGCCTTGGTCACAACATCGTCGTCGTGAACGAGCCCCAGATCGGCCCGTTTTCGCGCAAGGCCACGGACGAAGAATGGAAAGAAGCGCTGACCGAGGCCATCGAAAGGCGGTTCGGGCAGTATGAGGGCGACAAGTTCTACCATCTCGGGGTGAAGCTTGACGGATACGCCCTCGGACGCGCCGGAATTCCGATCGTGTTCACGCCGAAATCCTTCATGGTTGTCACCGTGAACATGTGGGACGACGCCACGCAGAAACGGGTGAACGAAGAGGAAAAGGCGATCACGGTCTTTGAAGGCGTCTCCGGGAAATCCCTGGTCGGGACCGGCCTGACCATGAGCCGCAAACAGCAAATGAAACTGCTGGCCGACAATGTCGCCAAGGCCATTCAGGACTGGATACTTGAAAACCCCGAATGGGTCGGGCTGCCGCCCCGGCCACAAGAGGCGGATTCCGGTTCACCGGACGACAACTGACGCTTGATTTTTCCTTGCTGACACATTAACGACCGCCCGGAACTCAAACCGGGCCGGTCTGGCCCTACAAGGACGAGGCAAAAGGGCCATGGCAAAGGAAAAGTTTGAACGTAACAAGCCGCACGTGAACATCGGCACGATCGGCCATGTTGACCACGGCAAGACGACGCTGACGGCGGCGATCACGAAGTATTTCGGTGATTTCCAGGACTACGCGGATATTGACGCAGCGCCCGAGGAAAAGGCCCGCGGGATCACGATCTCGACGGCTCACGTGGAATACGAGACCGAGAACCGGCACTACGCCCACGTCGACTGCCCCGGCCACGCCGACTACGTCAAGAACATGATCACCGGTGCCGCCCAGATGGACGGCGCGATCCTGGTGGTGAGCGCGGCCGACGGCCCGATGCCCCAGACCCGCGAGCACATCCTGCTGGGCCGCCAGGTCGGCATCCCGCACATGGTCGTCTACATGAACAAGGTCGACCAGGTGGATGACGAGGAACTGCTGGAACTGGTGGAAATGGAGATCCGCGAACTGCTGTCCTCCTACGACTACCCCGGCGACGACATCCCGATCATCAAGGGTTCGGCGCTGGCCGCTCTCGAGGGCAACAACCCCGAGATCGGCGAGAACTCGATCAAGGAACTGATGGCCGCCGTGGATGAATACATCCCGACACCGGCGCGCCCGGTCGACCAGCCGTTCCTGCTGCCGATCGAGGACGTGTTCTCGATCTCCGGCCGCGGCACGGTTGTGACGGGTCGCGTGGAACGTGGCGTGATCAACGTTGGCGACGAGGTCGAAATCGTCGGCATCCGCGACACCAAGAAGACGACCTGCACGGGCGTCGAGATGTTCCGCAAGCTGCTGGACCGCGGCGAAGCCGGCGACAACGTGGGCGTTCTGCTGCGCGGCATCGAGCGTGACGGGGTCGAGCGCGGACAGGTTCTGTGCAAGCCGGGCTCGGTGACGCCGCACACCAAGTTCGAGGCCGAGGTCTACATCCTGACCAAGGAAGAGGGTGGCCGTCACACGCCGTTCTTCAAGAACTACCGTCCGCAGTTCTACTTCCGCACGACGGACGTGACCGGCACGGTGGAGCTTCCCGAGGGCACCGAGATGGTGATGCCGGGCGACAACCTGAAG
>Ga0256839_1001634_pt1 | contig 26755 bp, 27 predicted proteins | sample 354166metaG_FD_185968 | JGI IMG/M metagenome (GOLD analysis project Ga0256839, IMG submission 185968) | Hydrothermal vent microbial communities from Mid Atlantic Ridge, Atlantic Ocean - 354-166 | ecosystem: Environmental > Aquatic > Marine > Hydrothermal vents | place: Atlantic Ocean: Mid... | reverse complement strand
GAGCTCGAGCCCGACCCTCCCGACGAGGAGACCCTCGCTTTTGCCCGTCGGTTGGTGAAGGGTTATTTGGACCGCCAGGAGGAGGTGGATCGGGTCCTCCGTGAGACGATCGAGGGCTGGAGCTTTGAGCAGATGAACCAGACCGATCTTACCGTGCTCCGCCTCGCCACCTTTGAGGCGCTCTTCGAGCCCACGCCGTTCGCCCCCTTGATCGAGGTCGCGGTGAAGATTGCCAAGCGCTATGGGGGCGAGGACTCGGGGCGGTTCGTGAACGGCGTGCTCTCCCGGCTGGTGCGGCGGATCGAGGCCGGCGAGCTCGCTGCTGCCCCCAGGGAGGGCTAGCGTGCCGGCGCGGCTGCTTTATGGCAAGCCGGTAGCCGAGTTGGTCTACGCCGAGCTCCGCGCTGAGCTGGCGCGGCTTTCCTTTACCCCCTCGCTTCACGTGATCCTGGTGGGGGAGGACCCCGCTTCGGTGGCCTACGTGCGCCTGAAGGCCAAAAAAGCGCGGGCGCTCGGGATCCATAGTCAGGTGCACGCCCTGCCCGAGGGGACCGAGGAGGCCGAGCTTTTTGCCCTGCTCGACCGCTTGAACGCGGACCCCGAGGTGGACGGGATCCTGGTCCAGCTCCCCCTGCCGGCGGGGATCCGGAGTGAGCGGGTGCTCGAGCACATCGACCCGGCCAAGGACGTGGACGGCTTTCATCCCCTGAACGTGGGCCGGCTCTGGTCGCAAGGGCCCGGGGTGGGCCTCGATCCCTGCACCCCGTCCGGGATCATGCGCCTCCTCGATCACTACGGAATCGAGGTAGAGGGTAGGCGGGCGGTGGTGGTGGGCCGGAGCAACATCGTGGGAAAACCCATGACCGCCATGCTGCTCTTCGCCGATGCCACCGTGAGCGTGGCGCATTCCCGCACCCGGGACCTCCCCGGGCTCACCCGGGAGGCCGAGATCCTGGTCTCGGCGGTGGGCCGGCCGGGCTACCTTAAGTCGGGGATGGTGCGGCCGGGAGCGGTGGTGGTGGACGTTGGCATTACCCGCGTCGGGGATCGGCTCCTCGGCGACGCGGACCCGGGGGTGGCCGAGGTGGCCGGGGCGCTCACCCCCGTCCCCGGTGGGGTGGGGCCGATGACCGTCGCCATGTTGATGGCGAATACCCTACGGGCGGCCAGGCGTAGGAGGGGTGCGTGACGCTGCCGGACGAGCTCCCTACCAAGTGGGACGCGGGTTTGGTGCGCAACCAGGTCTTCTGGACGGCGGTGGCGGCCAACATGGTAGCCCAGGTGCTCAAGATCTTACTGGATTATGCCCTCTACCGTCGGTGGGATTTCAGGCGTCTTCTGGACACCGGCGGGATGCCCTCGACCCACTCCGCCACGGTGAGCGCGCTCGCGGTATCGGTGGCCTTTGCAGAGGGCTGGGACAGTCCCCTTTTTGCCGTGGCGGCGATCTTCGCCCTGGTGGTGATGTACGACGCCACCGGGATCCGTCGCCACGCGGGCCAGCAGGCGGAGCTTTTGAACCAGCTCGTACGGGAACTCCAGGACGTTTTGCAAAAGGGCTTTGCCCCGGGGCCTTTGAAGGAGCTCCTCGGGCACAGCTACCTGGAGGTTCTGGTGGGTGCCATGCTCGGTGCCTTCGTGGCCTGGGCGAGCTTCCACTTCTTCTAGGTCAGGTAGGTTGCGGGGTAATATTTGACGGAGCGTAGGAACTCTGGGGGTGGCCATGCTCACGCCGGTTGAGAAACTCCTCTTCCTCGTTGCCGCCGCCTTGAGCTTTTATTACGGCGGCCTGGGCTTTTACCGTATCTACCTCGCCTGGCGCCGGGGGAGGCCGGAGGATCGCTTCGACCGCTTGCCGGAACGGGTGGGGCGGGCGCTTTGGCTGGTCCTCACCCAGCAGACCGTGTTTCGCAGCCGCCCGCTGGCCTCCTTCTTCCACGCCCTCGTCTTCTATGGCTTCGTCTACTACCTGCTGGTCAACCTGGTGGACGTGCTCGAGGGATTTTTTCCGCTCGAGACCCGGGGCGGGCTCTGGAACGTCCACAACCTCCTCGCCGACCTCCTTTCTGCCTCGGTGCTCATCGGCATTGTGGCGCTGATGGTCCGGCGCTACCTGGTCCGCCCCTCCGAGCTCTTTGTGGGGCCCCACGTTCCCTTGCACGAGAAGGCCCGGGCCGGGATCCAGCGGGACTCGGCGATCGTCGGGGCCTTCATCTTCTTCCACGTTTCCTCCAGGCTGCTTGCCAAGGCCGCCCAGCTCGCCCATGCAGGGCCTGACCCCTTCCAGCCGGTGGCGAGCGCCGCGAGCGCCCTTTTCGCCGGTCTTTCACCCGCGGGGCAGGTCTTTTTCGAGCACCTTTTCTGGTGGGGCGCGCTCGGCTCGATCCTCGCCTTCATTCCGTACTTCCCGCGCTCCAAGCACATCCACCTGATGATCTCCGGGATCAAGCTGACCTTCCAAAAGGAGGTGCCCGGGGCGCTTTCCCCCATCGACTTCGAGGACGAAGCCGCCGAGGTTTTCGGGGTAAGGAAGCTGGAGGACTTCACCTGGCCGCGCCTTCTAGATCCCTATGCCTGCATCATGTGTAACCGATGCCAGGAGGTCTGCCCTGCCTACGCCACTGGAAAACCGCTATCGCCTTCCGCCCTCATCATCAGCGAGCGGTACGAGCTCAATGACATCCTTCCCGAGTTCGCGGCGGGGAAGGAAAGCCCGAGGCCCCTCATGGAGTTCGCCATCAATGAGGAGGCGCTCTGGTCCTGCACCACCTGTCTGGCCTGCGTGGAGGTCTGCCCGGTCGGCAACGAGCCCATGCTCCACATCACCGACCTGCGCCGGGAGCGGGTCTTGATGGAGGGGGAGTTCCCCTCCGAGCTGCAAAACGCGTTCCGGGGTATGGAGCGCTCGGGGAACCCCTGGGGCCTCGCGGCGGAAAAGCGCATGGACTGGGCCGAGGGGCTTCCCTTCAAGGTGCCCACCGTCGCCGAGGTTCCGGATCCCGACGTGCTCTACTGGCTGGGCTGCGCCGCCAGCTACGACCCTCGGGCCCAGAAGATCGCCCGGGCGATGGCGACCATCCTGGACGCGACCGGGGTCCGCTGGGCGGTGCTCGGAAAAGAGGAAAAGTGCAGCGGCGACTCGGCCCGGCGCGCCGGGAACGAGTACCTCTTCTTCCAGCTCGCCACCGAGAACGTCGAGAAGCTGAACGCGGCGAATCCCAGGGTGATCGTCACCACCTGCCCGCACTGTTACCACACGATCAAGAACGAGTACCCCGAGTTCGGGGGAAGCTACACGGTGAAGCATCACACCGAGTTCATCCAGGAACTCATCGAGGAGGGAAAACTGCCGGTCTTCCCGGTGCTCGAGGGCAAGGCGACCTACCACGACCCCTGCTACCTCGGCCGGCATAACGGCGTCTACGAGCCGCCCCGCAACCTGGTGGCCGAGGTGGGCTTTAGCCTGGCCGAGCCCGAGCGCACCCGGGCGGGGAGTTTTTGCTGTGGCGCCGGTGGCGCGCAGTTTTGGAAGGAGGAGAGCCCCGGCAAGATGCGGATCTCGGAAAACCGCTACCGGGAGCTCAAGGGCACGGGTGCTCGGATCATCGCCACCGCTTGCCCCTTCTGCATGCGCATGTTCGAGGACGAGGCGGCCCAAGACGGTGAGGGGGCGCCCGAGGTCCGGGACCTCGCCGAGCTGGTCGCCGAGGCGCTGGAGGATGAAAAACGCCGCATCGGCGCGCTCAAGGCCTGAAACCCGGGTAGGGTAAAAGGCTACTTTATCCGAGCGTTTTGGTCGGATATAATGCGGCTCATGAGCGAGGAGCCCAAGGCCCCCGAGGTCGGAAACGGAGCCAAGCAACTCCCCAAGGTCGAGGAAATCCTCGAGGCCCTCAAGGTCGTGAAGGACCCCGAGATCCCGGTCAACGTGGTGGACCTCGGCCTGATCTACAACGTCCACGTTAACCCCGACGGTGTCGTGGACATCGAGATGACCCTGACCGCGATCGGATGTCCGGTTCAGGACATGATCAAGGCCGACGCCGAGCTCGCGGTGCTCAAAGTGCCCGGGGTTAAGGGTGTGAACATCGACTTCGTCTGGAGCCCGCCCTGGACCCCGGCGCGGATGACCGAGGAGGGGAAGAGGCAGCTCCGGATGCTCGGGTTCAACGTCTAAAGTTCGACCAAAAAGCCCGCCGATCCAGGTGTCGTAGGTTCCTCTACGCGTGCCAGGACTGCTCCCGGGGCGGCTACGTTGCTTATGCCTTCGAAGTGCATTTCGTAAAAGTCTCCCACCAGCATGGGGTTCAGGCCGTAGCGCAGGTGTTCCCGCCCCTTAAGCTTTTGGGGTAACCCTTCGGTAAGCCAGACTTCCCCCTCGGTACGCCGAGGGTCGGGGCGCCAAGGAGCCTCCCAGCGGGCGGGATTGGCGGATGGTTGTACGACCAGCCAGGCGCCGGCGGCGTCGACTCGCTCTACGAGGGCTTCGTGAAAGGCGTCCAAGCAGATCAGCGTGGCCAGGGTGCCGAGTTCGGTCCGGATCGCTTGGCCGCCCCAGGATCCTGGGCGCACGAGGGCCTTTCTCTCTTCAGGCATCAGTCGCAGCTTTTCCGGTCGCGCGAGTACGCTTCCATGGGGATTGACCCAAAAGCCCCAGTTCCGCACCGTGAGGCCGAGGGGGTAGACTCCCCGGCCGGGTTCCTGGTCAACGGTGGGGGCGAGCCAGGTTCCGGCGAAAACATAGGCTCGGTGTTTACGCGCTGCTTGGACGAAGGCCTCGCGGTAGTGGGGCCAGACTTCGAGGGCGCGGCGGCGGTAAAAACCCAATGGGCCCAAAGCGATGGCCCTGGGACCCAGCACGGAAAGCCATCGAAGGGCGGCCTGGATCGTGGTTTTCGCATCGAAAACCGGGTCGGGAGCGTTCATCCAAAAGAGGAGGGGTAGCCCGAAGAGCTCGGGAAAGGCTACGATCCTCTGGGCGTCCGGGGGAACCGAGGACAGGGCTTCGGCGATCGCCTGGTCCACCCCGAGCCGGAAGGCTTCGGGAGTTCGGTAGACGGTGGGGTCGAGTCGGGCCTGAACCGCCGCGAGGTAGATCCGCATCGGCTCTATTTTATCCGAAGAAAGCCCGACGCTTTACAAAGTTAAACTCGTATACTACACTCTGGTATCTGGAGCATGCCCCTAGGGGGCATTCAGAGTGGAGGGAGAAGAGATGCCGCTTCTAGGAGAGCAGGAACAACAGATCGTCAAGGAACGACTCGGGAACCTGACCCGGGACGTGGAGATCGTCCTCTTTACCGATAGCTCGACGGTGATCGCGCCGGGCAAGGAGCCCTGCATCTACTGCAAGGAGACCGAGCAGCTCCTTCGGGAGATCGAGCCGCTTTCCGATAAGGTGCACCTCGCGGTCTACGATCTGGCCAGCGAGGAGGGGAAGAAGAAGGCCGAGGAGATGCGGGTCGAGGCCGCGCCCACCATCATCCTTCGGGAGAAGGGCTCGGACGCGGTGAACGTCCGCTACCGCGGGATCCCGGCCGGTTACGAGTTCGCGAGCCTTCTTGAGGACATCGAGATGATCGGGCGCGACGGGCACGGTCTGCCGGACGACGTGGTCAAGGAACTCAACGAGCTCCCCCAGGAGGTGATCCTCCAGGTCTTCGTCACCCCCACCTGCCCCTATTGCCCTCAGGCGGTGCGCACCAGCCACCGCTTTGCCTACGCCTCGCCCAAGGTGGTGGGGGAGATGATCGAGGCCCAGGAGTTTCCCGCGCTCGCGGATAAGTACCACATCCACGGGGTGCCGGACACGGTGATCAACCACGGCGCCCAGCGGATCCTCGGCGCGCAGCCGGTCTCGGCGTTTCTGGACGCGATCCGCAAGGCGGTGGGCGCCACCGCGTAAGCCCGGCTCGGGGACTCGGGGCGGCCAGAGTTTCGGCCGCCCTTTCGCTTTTTCACCCGGCTTTTGTACCCTACCGGTATGCGACGCTTCGGTCCCGTGCTCTTGGTATTGGCCGCCCTGCTCGCTGCTTGCGGCAGCAAGGGCGCCTACAAGAACGTGGAACCCGAGGACCTCCACGCCCAGCTCGACGATCCCGGCGTGGTGGTGGTGGACGTACGTACCCCCGCGGAGTACCAAAGCGGTCACGTGCCCCGGGCCATCAACCTGCCGCTGCAGGAGATCGAGAACTGGGCCGGGGATCTGCCCAAGGACAAGACCGTCTATCTGATTTGCAACTCAGGGAACCGTTCTGCCAAGGCCGCCGAGTACCTCAAGGAGAAGGGATACAAGAACCTGAGGAATGTCACCGGGGGCACCAAGGCCTGGGTGGCCAAGGGCTATCCGCTCTCCACCGCCCCCGAGGACCCGGCCAAGGTGCTGGGCAAGGCGCCGCGCAGACCTAAGGCGACCTTGCCCGACCTGGCCTTGAAGCGGCTTGGGGCGGGGGAGGTCTCCCTGCAAAAGTTCCTGGGGCGGCCTTTGGTGGTGAACCTCTGGGCCAGCTGGTGCCCGCCGTGCCGGGCGGAGATGCCGCTTTTGGCCGAGGCGCAAAGCCGTTACAAGGGCGTGAGCTTTCTTTTCGTCAACCAAGGGGAGGACGAGGCCACCATCCACCGGTTCCTGAGCGAGACCGGGCTTCCGCTCGGCTGGGTGCTGCTCGACCCCGAGTCGAGGTTGAGCCGGATCCTCCGGGCGGGCGGGCTACCCACCACCTACTTCTTCAACGCCAAAGGGGAGCTGGTCACCACCCACCCGGGCCAGCTCTTTGAGGGGGCGCTCGAGAGCTACCTGGAAAAGCTCGCCGGGGAGTAGGTGGACCTCACCCGTTATCCCTACCCCTCGAGCCGCCGGGTGGTGCTCGGCTCGCGGGCGGTGCTGGCGGCGAGCCACCCCCTCGCGGTGGCCGCCGGGGCGGAGATCCTTCACGAGGGGGGCAACGCGTTGGACGCCGCCTTGGCGATGGCGGCGGCGCTCACCGTGCTCGAGCCCACCGCCAACGGCATCGGCGGCGATCTTTTCGCGATCGTGGAGGACGGGGAGGGGCTTTGGGGGCTGAACGCCTCGGGAAAAAGCCCCCGAGGGCTCCCGGCCGAGCGCTTTTTTGCCGAGGGGCGGCTTCCTCGCTTCGGCTGGCCGGCGGTCACCGTGCCCGGGGCGGTCTCGGGCTGGGTGACCCTGGCCCGGCGCTGGGGGCGGCTTCCCCTTACCCGGGTCTTTTCGCCGGCAGTGCGCTACGCCCGGGAGGGGCACCCGGTGGCTCCCGAGGTAGCCCGGGCCTGGCGCCGGGCGGCGCGGGTCTACCTGGGTTTGAAGGGGCCCGAGTTCGAGGCCTTCAAGCGGGTCTTCTTCCCCGGGGGTCGGGCCCCGCGGCCCGGGGAGATTTGGCGGAGCGAGGATCACGCGAGGACGCTCGAAAGCATCGCCGAAAGCGAGGGCGAGTCCTTCTACCGCGGCGAGCTCGCCGACCGGATCGCGGCCTTTGCGCGTAAAACCGGCGGTTGGATCGGGGAAGCCGACCTTGCCGAGCACGGGCCCCTTTGGGTTCGCCCGCTCGAGGTCGCCTTCCGTGGGGGCCGGGTCTGCGAGTTGCCCCCAAACGGGCAGGGGGTGGTGGCCCTGCTCGCGCTTAGGATCCTCGAGACCCTGGGGCTTGCGCGCTACCCCGGGGAGCGGGAGGTGCACCTGGCCGTCGAGGCCACGAAGCGGGCCTTTGCCGAGGCTTTTAAGGAGGTGGCCGACCCCGAGCAGGAGCCCGGGGTCGCCGAGCGGCTCCTCGACCCCGGTCGCGTGCGCCGGCTGGCGGCGGCGATCGGGGAAGCGGCGGGGCCCTGGCCCGAACCGGATCGCCTTCCCGGGGGGACGGTCTACCTCGCCGCCGCCGACCGCGAGCTTTCGGTGAGCCTGATCCAGTCGAACTACATGGGATTTGGATCGGGGGTGCTGGTGCCGGGTACCGGGATCGCGCTACAAAACCGCGGCGCCGGATTTCATCTCGATGCGAAGCACCCGAACCGCCTGGCCCCGGGGAAGCGCCCCTACCACACGATCATTCCGGGCTTCCTCGCCCTGCCCACCGGCGAGCGCGGGGCCTTCGGCCTGATGGGCGGGTTCATGCAGCCCCAGGGGCACTTGCAGCTGGTGCTCAGGCTGGTGCTCGAGGGACTGAACCCCCAGTCGGCCCTCGACGCCCCGCGCTGGCAGCTGGATTTTTACGAGCGCGCTTTGCTCCTTGAGCCGGAGTTTCCTAGATCCCTGTCCCTTGCACTCGCCGACCGGGGGCACCCGGTGCGGGTCGAGCCCGAGCACGGGCGTTTCGGGCGGGGACAGTTCGCCCTCAAAAAAGGACCCTTGCTGCTTGCGGCCAGCGAGCCGCGGGCGGACGGGCTCGCCTTTGCGCTTTGAGTTTTGGTATAGTCTCCCTTGGCCGCGAGCCGGGATGGCGGAACTGGTAGACGCGGCAGACTCAAAATCTGCTGGGCGCATCGCCCGTGCGGGTTCGAGTCCCGCTCCCGGCACCAAAGAAGGAGGAACGCGATGGACGTCTTGCAAATGCTTTTGTTGCTGGTTTACCTGCTAATCGCCGCCGGGTTGATCTGGGTGGTGGTCCTGCAGGAACCCAAGACCGGCGGGGGTGACCCCTTTGGCGGAGGCGCCACCGACCTTTTCGCCGCCCGGGGGCTTACCGGGGGGCTTTACCGGGTGACGATCTACCTGGGCCTGGCCTTCCTTTTTCTCGCGCTTTTGATCGGCACCTGGCAGCTATAGCTTGACAGCCAAGCGGCTCGCTCGGTACTTTTGGCCCAAGGCCATAGCGGAAACCGCGAGCCGCTTGGCTTGTTTTTGGAAGGAGGATCCTATGAGAAACGCCATTCGATTGGTTATCGGGTTGTCGGTTCTCCTGACCGCGGGGGCGCTCGCCCAGGTCTTCACTTGGCCGGCCAAGTGGACCACCGCGAAGCCGGGGGAGGCCAAGCCCGGCGGCACGCTGGTCGATTACACGATCAGCGACTTCCGCACCATGAACCCCTTCATCACCGCCGAGGCCGACAGCATCCCCGATCGGATGACGATGAACGATTCGGGTCTGGTGATTCGCGATCCCACGACCGGCGAGTGGATCCCCTACATGGCGACCTCCTGGGAGGTCAGCGAGGACCAGACCGAGATCACCTTCAAGATCCGGAAGGGCATGAAGTGGTCGGACGGCAAGCCGATCACCGCCGACGACTGGATCATGACCTACCGGATCCACATGGACCCGGACGTCGGCTCCAATAGCCGTGACTCCTTCTTCATCGGTGATAAGCCGGTAACCGTCGAGAAGATCGACGATTACACGATCAAGTTCGTCTACCCCAAGCCCGACGCCGAGGCCTTCGCGATCGCCAGCTTCTCGCCCTGGCCCGCCCACGTCTTCGGCCCGGTGTACGAGGAGAAGGGCGCCGAGGGCATCAAGGCGATGTGGGGCCTCAACGAGGACCCCAAGAACATCGTCACCTGGGGTCCCTTCGTGGTCGAGTCCTACCGTCCCGGTGAGCGGGTGATCTTCAAGAAGAACCCCTACTTCGGCGAGTGGAACCAGGACGAGGCCGGGAATCCGCTTCCCTACCTGGATCGCTACCAGGTCAACATCTATAAGGACATCAACGCCGCCCTCGCCGCCTTCTTGACTGGCGAGGTCGACATCTTCGGACCCAGCACCGTCGAGCACATCGCCCAGATCAAGAAGGCGGTTAAGGAAGGCAAGCTCGACGCCACCCTCAAGGTCAACGCCTCCCCGGTGGCCTCGAGCCAGTTCGTGGTCTTCAACTGGAACAAGGCGAAGGATCCCTTCAAGGAGAAGCTCTTCCGCTCGGCCAAGTTCCGTAAGGCGATGAGCCACCTGATCAACCGCCAGGCAGTGGTGGACGTCGTCTACGGCGGCCTGGGTACCCCGATGTACGGCTCCGTCTACCCGGTGCTCACCCAGTGGATCAACAAGGACGCGCCGAAGTACCCCTACGACCCCGAGAAGGCCGCCCAGCTCCTGGCCGAGCTCGGCTTTAAGAAGAAGGACAAGGAAGGCTACCTGGTCGACGCCGAGGGCCGGCGTCTTGAGTTCAACCTTTCCACCAACGCCGGTAACAACCAGCGGGAGCAGATCGCCAAGCTCTTCGTGGACGAGGCCAAGAAGGTCGGCGTCAAGATCAACTTCCGGCCCATCGACTTCAACACCCTGGTGGGCCAGCTGCTCGCCAAGGGACCGGACCGGCCCTTCGACGCCATCATCATCGGACTCACCGGTGGCGGGCTCGACTGGCCGTTTGGCTCGAACGTGGTGCCCTGTAAGGGCAACCTCCACCTCTGGAATCGCTCCGGCACCTGCCTCGACCCGCGCGAGACCCTGATGGAGGCGCTCTACTACAAGGGCCGTACCACCCTCGACTTCAAGGAGCGGGTCCAGATCGGTTACAAGCTCCAGGAGGTCGAGGGCGACCTGCAGCCGATCGTCTACATCGCCGGGCCCAACTACCACGTGGCCTGGAACAACAAGCTTGCGGGCTTCCACCCGGACGAGATCATCTCCTCGATCTGGGGCGCCTACGAGCTTCCGCTCCTCTTCCAGGCGAAGTAGAGTTGTAGCCAGAGGACCCTCCCCGGGGTCCGCCCCGGGGAGGGTTCGTTGGAGGGGCCGTGAGTGCGTACCTCGTCCGCCGTCTGATCCACCTGGTGCCGACCTTCCTGGGGGCGACCTTCCTCGCCTTCTTTGTCCTCCAGATCGCGCCCGGGGACTTCCTCACCCAGTGGGCGCTCGACCCTAAGATCCGGCCCGAGACCATCGAGCGAATGCGGCATAACTTCGGGCTCGACCGGCCGCTTCTCCTGCAGTATTTGATCTGGCTTAAAAACCTCTTACACGGGGACTTAGGGGTCTCCTTTATGTATCAGCGGCCGGTGCTCGAGGTAGTCTGGCCCAGGATCGAGAACTCTTTGATCCTGGTCGGGCTTTCGATCCTCTTCCTCTATCTAATCGGAATCCCCATCGGCATCTACCAGGCGCTCCGGCCCTATACCCTGCCGGACTACGTGATCAGCTTCTTCGCCTACTTCGGTCTCGCGATCCCGAACTTTTTCTTCATGCTGATCCTCATCTTCCTATTCGTGAAGTTCAAATTCGCCTTTGGGTGGACTCCCTTTCCCATCGGGGGCATGACCAGTCAAGGTTTTGAGCAGTTGGCGCCATGGCGGCAATGGGTGGATATCCTCTGGCATGCCATATTGCCTGCCTTCGTAGTGGTCACCGCCGACCTTTCCGGGCTGACCCGGGTGATGCGGGCCCAGGTGATGGAGGTTCTAGGCCAGGATTACATCCGCACCGCGCGCGCCAAGGGACTCGCGGAGCGAGTCGTGCTCTACAAGCACGCCCTTAGAAACGCGGTCATCCCGATCTTGGCCAACATCGGGGGGCTCTTGCCCGGGTTGATTGGTGGTGCTGGGCTTGTCGAGGTGGTGGCGAACTGGCCGGGGATCACGCCGCTCTTGCTCGACGCGCTCTTACAGCAAGACCTCTACGTGAACGTGGGCATCATCGCCCTTTCCAGCCTGCTGTTGATCGTGGGGAACATCCTCGGCGACCTGTTGCTCGCGGTGGTGGACCCCCGGATTCGGTACGGGTGAGCGATGGCCGAGCTCAGGAGCGAAACCTTCCTCCAGTCGGCCTGGCGGCAGTTCCGGCGGCACCGGCTGGCGATGCTCGGGGGCGGGGTTCTCCTCGTGCTCTATGTGATCGCTGCCTTCGCCGGGTTCTTCAGCCCCTACGATCCGAACTTCTATACGTTAAACCCTCCGTTTCGCTACGCGCCCCCGACCCGGATCCATCTGCGTGACCCCGAGACCGGGAAGCTCACCCGGCCCTTCGTCTACAAGGTCAAGCGGGAACTTGACCTCGAGACCTTCACCGACCGCTACGTGGAGGACCGTACAAAGCGCTACCCCATCTATTTCTTGGTGCGGACCCCAGATCAGCCCTACACGATCTTCAAAATCTTCCGGTGGGACGTCCGGCTGTTTGGTCTAGGAGAAGAAGCGACCCGGGAGGGGGCCCGGATCTTCCTCCTCGGCACCGACAACTTTGGCCGCGACCTCTTTAGCCGGATGGTCTACGGGGCGCAGGTTTCGTTGACCGTGGGTTTTCTCTCGGTGTTGCTCGCGATGATGCTGGGGCTTTTCCTGGGAGGGCTCGCCGGCTACTACCAGGGGACCCGGATCGCCATCGCCCGGCCGCTTTTGCGCCCGGAGAGCTGGCGTTTTCCCGCCCGGGGGGGCCTTGGGCGCAGGCTGCTTGCCTACTTCTTGCACGGGCTTGCGCTTTCTTTGAGCTTCGTCTTCTGGGCGGGTCTGGCCGCGACGCTCGCCTACGGCTACTGGATGCTCCGGGACTATAGCGGAGCCTTGGAACGCGTCGTCTTCGGGGTGCTGATGCTTGCCGCCGCGGCCTGGGCGCTTTCCCACGCCCTTTGGCGTCCGCTCTCCTTCGATCCCGACGACCTGGTGATGCGCCTCGTGGAGATCATGGCGGCGATTCCCTTCCTGTTTCTCCTGATCACCCTGAGGGCGGCCTTTCCCATGGAGATGGACCCACTCGCCACGTTTTACCTCGTGGTCGCGATCCTCGCGATCGTGGGCTGGGGAGGGCTCGCCCGGGTGATCCGGGGTATGGTGCTTTCGCTTCGGGAGATGGACTTCGTGACCGCCGCCAAGGCGCTTGGGGTGCCGGAGCTTTGGATTATTCTCCGCCACATTCTGCCCGCGACCGCGAGCTACAGCATCGTTTACGCCTCGCTTGCGATCCCGAGCTTCATTTTGGCGGAGAGCGGGCTTTCCTTCCTCGGGCTTGGCATCACCGAGCCCTACACCAGCTGGGGGCTGCTTTTGAAGGCGGCCCAGGACGGCGGTTTCGCCTCGTTCTCGGACCGGCCCTGGGTGCTGGCCCCGGGGTTTGCGATCTTCCTCGCGGTGCTCACTTGGAACTTCGTGGGCGACGGGCTCCGCGATGCCTTCGATCCCCGGCGGCGGAGGTAGTGGGGTATAAACTTAGGGAAGTTCGTAGGGAGCGCAGATGGAAGAGACCCGCTTGCTCGAAGTCGAAAATCTCAAGGTACACTTTTTCACCGACGAGGGCGTGGTCAAGGCGGTGGACGGCGTTTCCTTCCACATTGACAAGGGGGAGACGCTGGCCGTCGTGGGGGAGTCGGGTTCGGGGAAATCGGTGACCTCGCTCGCGATCATGCGCCTCATCCCCTCGCCTCCCGGGCGGATCGTGGAGGGGAGCATTCGTTTTCGGGGTAAGGACGGGGCGGAAAAGGACCTGGTCCGGCTTTCCGAGGCGGAGATGCGGAAGATTCGCGGTAACGACATCGCGATGATCTTCCAGGAGCCGATGACCAGCCTGAACCCGGTTTACACCGTAGGCGATCAGATCGCCGAGGCGATCATGCTCCACCAAAAGAAGAGCAAGAGGGAGGCGCTCGAGCTCGCCGCCGAGATGCTCGCCCTGGTGGGGATCCCCGAGCCCAAGAAACGCCTTTCCAACTACCCCCACCAGATGTCGGGCGGGATGCGCCAGCGGGTCATGATCGCGATGGCGCTTTCCTGCAACCCGAGCCTCCTGATCGCCGACGAGCCCACCACCGCCCTCGACGTCACCATCCAGGCCCAGATCCTCGAGCTCATCAAGCAGCTCCAGGAGGAGATCGGGATGAGCGTGCTCTTCATCACCCACAACCTCGGGGTGGTGGCCGAGATCGCCGACCGGGTGGTGGTGATGTACGCCGGGCGGGCGGTGGAGGAGGCCGACGTCGTGCCCACCTTCAAGGAGCCGCTCCACCCTTACACCATGGGGCTCTTGAACTCGGTGCCCCGGGTAGACCTGGCGGCGGAGAAGCAAGAACGGCTCGAGGCCATTCCCGGGAACGTCCCGAACCCGCTCTTCCTCCCCCCGGGATGCGCCTTCCATCCCCGCTGCCGCTGGCACAAGCCCGGACTCTGCGACGCCGACGTCCCGCCCCTTGAAGAGGCCGAGCCCGGCCACATGGTCCGCTGCTACCGCTGGAAGGAGATCCGCGAGGGGGTGGCGGGATGAGCGCGAACGGAATCCTCCTCGAGGTCCGGGATCTTAAAACCTGGTTTCCCATCCGGGGCGGGATCCTCTCCCGTACCGTGGGCCACGTCAAGGCGGTGGACGGGGTGAGCTTTTCCATCAAGAAGGGCGAGGTCCTCGGCCTGGTGGGGGAGTCGGGCTCGGGGAAGACGACCGTGGGCCGCACGATCCTGCGGTTGATCGAGCCTACCGGCGGCAGGATCCTCTACCAGGGGACCGACATCGCCAAGCTCCCGAAGTCGGCCCTCAGGCCCTACCGCCGCAAGATGCAGATCATCTTCCAGGACCCCTTCGCCTCGCTGAACCCGCGGATGACCGTGGGGGACATCATCGGTGAGCCCCTGGTCATCCACAAGCTGGTGAAGACCCCAAAGGAGCGGGTGGAGCGGGTCGCCGAGCTTTTGAAGATGGTGGGGCTTTCCCCCGACCACATGCGCCGCTATCCCCACGAGTTCTCCGGCGGGCAGCGCCAGCGGATCGGGATCGCCCGGGCGCTCGCGGTGAGCCCGGAGTTCATCGTCGCCGACGAGCCGGTGAGCGCGCTCGACGTCTCGATCCAGGCTCAGGTGGTGAACCTCCTCCAGGACCTCAAGGAGGAGCTCGGGCTCACCCTGCTCTTCATCGCCCACGACCTGGCGGTGGTCGAGTACATCTCCGACCGGGTGGCGGTGATGTACCTCGGAAAGGTGATGGAGATCGCCCCCGCCCGGGAGCTCTACAAAAACCCCAAGCACCCCTACACCGAGGCGCTGCTCTCGGCGGTGCCCATCCCCGATCCCACGGTCAAGCGGGAGCGGATCGTGCTCGAGGGGGATATCCCGAGCCCGATCAACCCGCCCTCGGGCTGCGTCTTCCGCACCCGCTGCCGCTACGCGATCCCCGAGTGCGCCACCACCACCCCCGAGCTGCGCGAGGTGGCCCCAGGGCACTACAAGGCCTGCATCCGGGACGATATCCTTTGAGTTCAAGGGGCGTTCTGGCGCCGGGCCGCGGGTCCCGGCGCTTTTTGCTACCCTTGGGGTATGCCTAAACTAGGGTTTCTCCTGGGGGTTGCACTTTCTACCCTGGCCCTGGCCTCCGGCACCCGGGTCACCCTCTACCCGGCCTTCGCCGAGATCGCCGAGCCGGTCCGCATCGAGCATGGGGTCTTCGTCTGGCAGCCGGGCAAGCGCGTCGCCGCCCAGCGGGTTGAGGACCTGGTTTGGATGACCGGCGTCGAGGTGCAAAGGCGGGTGTGGCGGAAGGGAACGCTCTGGATCTTCGCGCGTGGCGAGCAAGGGGTGTTGCACCACCTCACCCGGGGGCTTTCCGGCTCGGTGCGTTACGCGCTCGAGGTGGAAGAGGGGCGGCTATCCGCCTGGCTCCGGGTGCGAAACGCCCTCGACGCGCCGATCGAGGTGGAGGAGCTCCGCTTCATCTCGGGCTCGGTCCCGCTCGCTGAAGGCGGCCGGCCGTTGCAGGTGAAGGCGGTGGCGCGCTCGGCCCCGGCGGAAGAGGGGGTCTTCGTCGGGGGCAGGGGCGGGGTCTTCCGCTACCGGCTCTCCGGGCCCCTTCTACTTGAGCCCGAGGTCACTGAGCTCCCGCTCTTTGCCCTCTCGGTGCGACCCGCGTTCTACTGGCGCTACCGCGGGCCCTTCCAAAAGGGCGAGCGGCTTTTCTTCCGCCGCGGCTACCGCTTAGAGGCCCCGAGGCCCTTGGCCGCGGGTCGGCTCGACCTCTTTTCCGGCGGGGACTTCCTCGGGCGCGTTCGGGTGCCGGACACTTACGCCGGCGAGCAGGTCGAGCTCGAGCTCGGTCCCGCGACCCGGGCACAGAGCAAGCGGCGGGTAAAGGTGCTTCGGGAAACTCCCGAGCTCGCCCGTTACCGGGTCACCACCACGGTGGAAAACCGCGGCGCGGATGCGGTCGAGGTGGAGATCGTGGAGACCTTTCACGCCGACGCGGTGGAGCTCGAGCTCTCCGAGGGCGAGCGTCTGCCCGGTGGCTACCGCGTGGCCTTTTCGCTCGCTCCCGGCGAGGCGCACACCTACCGGTTTCAGGTCACCTTGCATAGAAAGCCGCGACGCTAGAGGAAGCGCTTTTCTATGGCCGAATCGGGACCGCCTTGGGGCGTACCGCGCCGCGGCTGACCGGTCGGTCAGTATGATGGGGGGGTGCACGGGGTCCTCTACGCGGCCACCGCGGTCAGCCTCTGGGGGCTTAACTTCGTCCTTTTAAAGCTCCTGGTAGGGGTACTCCCGCCCCACGCCATGAACACCCTCCGCACCCTGGTGGCGGCGGCGGGTTTTGCCCTCCTCCTCACCCGCGAGCGCCGGGTGCGAATCGCCCTTGCCGACGCCCTCGCGATCCTGGGCTTCGGCGTGCTCGGGAACGGGATCTTCCAGTGGCTCTTGATGGAGGGCGTGCTCCGAACCCCAGCGGCGATCGCCGCCGTGGCCAACGCTACCAACCCCGCCTGGCTCGCGCTGCTCGGCTACCTGATCCTCCGGGAGCGGCTGGCCCCGATCGGCTACCTGGGGATCGCCCTCGCCGCCGTCGGGGTCGCCCTATTGGGCGGCGGCGGAGGCGGGGGAGAGGTCGGGGTCGGGGTGGGAATGCTCGCCCTCGCCTCGCTGGCCTGGGCGCTTTACTCGATCTCGGCTCGTACGGTGGGGAGCCGGTACCCGCTTTTCGTCTGGGTGGGTCTCGGTTACATCGGGGGCATGGTGCCCTACTGGCTTTACGGGCTGCCCCAGGTCCTCGCCCTTCCCTTTGATAAGCTCCCGCCTTGGGTCTGGTGGGGCACCGCCGCGAGCGGGATTTTCGCGAACGTCATCGCCTACCTCGCCTGGATGCGGGCGGTCCAGATTCTGGGACCGGGTAAGGCCGGGGTTTGGCAGAACCTGGCGCCGGTCCTCGGGGCGCTCGGGGGCTACGCCTTTTTGGGCGAGCGGCTTGCTCCCCTTGCCCTTTTGGGCGGGGTGCTCGTGCTCCTCGGCGTGGCCCTCACCCAGCGGGCACGCGTTCGGGGCTGAGGGGGTTTTTCGCCGCCGCCACCCGGGTAAGGATCGCGGTTTCGCCCTCGGTGAGGGCGGCGAGCTCGCCGGGGGAGAGGGCGGCTTCGTAAAGCCGTCGGGCGCCGTGCTTGGCAAAGGCTTCGAGGAGCTCGGCGAGCGCCCGCCGGCCGGCCTCCCCGAAGGCGGGTCCGAAGGCGACCCGGGTGAGGACGGGCTCGGGCGTCCCGAGCACGAGCGCGGCGTAGCCGGTTTGGTGCCGGGCCCCTTGCCCGGGGGCCACCAGGGTGAGGGAGAGCCGGGGCCAGTGCGCCCCTTTGAGGGCCTGGAGCAGGGCGTCCTTGCTGGCCTCGGGCCGACCGGTGCTTCCCACGATGCGCATGAATTCATTCTCGCACAAAAAGATCCCCCGGCCCGGCCGGGGGATCCGTATGGGGCGGAGAAGGGTTAGCGGCCCAGGAGCTCGAGCGCCTTTTGCAGGATGGCGTCGTTTTCCAGGTCGATGAGGGCCTCGCCGGGAACGTCCGAGGTGCGCCGCGGGGGGACCTCCTCGCTCCGGCTGAACCTGCCCTCCTCGTCCACCTTGGCCGTGAGCCTCTTCGTCACCCGGCCCTCGGCGTCCCGGACGATGAGCTCGACCTCGCCCCCGGGGGGCGCCCCCAGGCCCTCGAAGGCGAGGGGCTCGGGGAAGCGGGTGTCCTTCACCAGGTAGTCGGGGGTGATCCCCTCCTCGTGGATCGCCCGGCGCTTCGGGGTGAGCCACTCGAAGGTCACCAGGGTGAGCTCGCCGCCGTTCGCGAGGGTGAAGACGTTCTGGCCCACGCCCTTGCCGAAGGTCTTTTCGCCGACGATCGGGGCCCGGCCGTAGTCCTGGAGCGCCCCCGAGACGATCTCCGAAGCCGAGGCGGAGTTGCCGTTCACCAGCACCACCATTGGCCCGCTCCAGAGCCGCTCGGGGCTCGCCTCGCAGAAGGGCCGGGTGACGTCGCGGGAGCGGGTGTAGACGATCACCCCGCGGTCGAGGAAGGCGTCGGCCACCTGACAGCCCTGGTCGAGAAGGCCGCCGCCGTTGTCCCGAAGGTCGAGGACGAGCTTTTTCGCCCCCTGCTTCTTGAGCTCGTCGATGGCGGCCTTGAGCTGGTCGATGACCTTGACGTTGAGGAAGGTCTCGATGGCGACATAGCCCACTTGACCAGGCAGCATCGCCTTGGAGACCGAGACGATCTCGATCTTCTCCCGGGGGATCTTGAAGCGGAGCACCGCCCGCGAGCCCTTGCGCCGGACCCCGATCTCCACCGTGGTCCCCTTGGGCCCGCGGATCTTGGCGACGATGTCGAAAAGGTCGAGCTCGGTGACGTCCTCGCCGTCCACCTCGACGATCTCGTCGCCGGCCTTGAGCCCGGCCCGGAAAGCGGGGCCGCCCCGGAAGACGGTGAGGATCTTGGCGCCGGTGCCGTCGGGTCGGGCCGCCTGGATCACCACGCCGATACCGTAAAACTCCCCTTGCACGTCCTCGTTTCGGATCCGGCTACGGCGAGGCGGGCTGTAGCTGGTGAAGGGGTCGTCGAGGGCGTCCACCTGGCCGCGGATCGCCCCCTCGAGCACCCGCTTCAAGTCGTCGGGACCGAGTTTTTTCAGGTAGTGGTTCTTGATGATCTCGTAGGTCTCGACCGCGGCGCGGCCGTTCGGGTCTTCGGCAAAGCCCTGCACCCCGGTGGGGCCGAACTGGGCGATCGCCAGCGCGGCGGCGGCGGCCAGCAGGGCGGAAAAGACGCGGTTCGGCTTCATGCCCGACATTCTAACGGCGGGGACATGAGAACCAGTACGCTAAGGGCGTGATTCACCTGCACCGGGTCTCCCTCGCCTACCCCGGGACCAAGACGCTCGCGCTCTACGACGTGAACCTCGAGATCCGCCGCGGCGAGTTCGTCTTCCTGGTGGGGCCTTCGGGGGCGGGGAAGTCGAGCCTGCTCGCGCTCATTTTGCGGAGGCTCGTCCCCACCGAGGGGGCGGTCTACGTCGAGGGCACCAACCTCCGCAAGCTGAGGGGCAACCGGATCGCCCTTTACCGGCGCCAGGTGGGGGTGGTCTTCCAGGACCACCGGCTCCTGCCCGCCCGCACGGTGGAAGAAAACCTCGCCTTCGTGCTCCGGGTCCAGGGGGTGCCCCGGCGGTACTGGGCGGAGCGGATCACCCGGGCGCTCCGCACCGTGGGGCTTGCCCACAAGCGGAGGGCCTTTCCCCACCAGCTCTCGGTAGGGGAGGCTCAGCGGGTGGCGGTGGCCCGGGCGCTTTTGCCCGAGCCCAAGATTTTGCTCGCCGACGAGCCCACCGGCAACCTCGACCGGGAGAACGCGCTCGCGGTGCTCGAGCTCTTCAAGCTCGCCCACGCCAAGGGCGCCACCGTGGTCTTCGCCACCCACGCCCAGGAGCTCGTTCGCGCCTACCCGAGGCGGGTGGTGGCCCTTCGCGCGGGCCAAGTCGTGGCCGACCGGCGGCTCGGCTAAAATGAGGGCGAAGGGGAAAGGAGGGGACGATGCAGATCTACAAGCTCGTCGGTCGCAACGTCGAGATTACCGACGCCATCCGCAGCTATCTGGAAAAGAAGCTTGCCCGCCTCGAGCGCTACTTCGACGGCATCCAGGACGCGAAAGCGGTGCTCTCGCTGGCGGGCAGCCCCCACGTCGAGCGTCGCGCCAAGGCCGAGATCCAGCTCAACGTCCCCGGCGGCCTCATCCGGGTCGAGGAGGAAGACCCCGACCTCTACGCCGCCATCGACCGGGCGGTGGAGGTGCTCGAAAAGCAGCTCAAGCGCTTCAAGGGCCGGCTCATGGGCAAGCGCCACACCGCGCTCGGGCAGCCCCCGGCGCCCCCGCCGGCGGAGCCCGAGGAGCCCTTCGTTCCCGAGATCGTGCGCGTCAAGCGCTTTGAGATGAAGCCGATGTCCCCCGAGGACGCGGCGGTGCAGATGGAGGCCCTGGGCCACACCTTCTTCGTCTTCGAGAACGCCGACACCGGCGAGATCAACGTGATCTACCGGCGTAAAGACGGCAACTACGGGTTGATCGAGCCCCGGAGGTAGCCGTGCGCCGGCTCGCCTTGGGCCTCGCCCTCGTTTGGGCGCCGGCCTACGCCTAGCTCGGGGTGAAGAGCCCGGCCTTCGATGACGGAGGTTGGATCCCCCGGGTTTACACCCCTGACGGCGCCGATCGGAGCCCGCCCCTCGTCTTCCTGGGCGTACCCCGGAACACCGGCCTGCTCGTGCTCGACCCCGACGCTCCCGGCGGCCCCTTCGACCACTGGGCGGTCTACGACCTTCCTCCCGCCAGGACCGGACTCCCCGAGGGGGTGCCGGGGAGGGCAAGGTACCGGGATTTCCTCCAAGGGACGAACGACTTCGGCCGGGTGGGCTACGGCGGCGCCTGTCCCCGGGCCGCCCGGCCCACCGCTACTTCTTCCGGCGCTTCGGGCTGAAAACCCATCCCCGGGTGGAGGATCGGCGGCTTTCCCGCATGGCCATCCTCGCCGAGGCCGAGTGGATAGGGCGGTACCGGCGCTAGCTTCACGAAACCTTCACCAAACCTTCGTCCGGGCTTGATCCGCCCGGGCCTAGGCTTTCTTCCGGAGGTGATCGGAGATGAAGCGAGGTTTTGTGGTGGTGTTGCTGAGCAGCCTGACCCTCCTGGGTGCGGTGCCGACATTCGCCGCGGACGGCGCGGCGCTCTACCGGACCTACTGCGCGAGCTGCCACCAGGAAGATGGGCAAGGCATTCCCGGGACCTACCCCTTCATCGACGGCCCCATCGGGCGGCTTTCTACGTTGCCCGAGGGGAGGGAGTTTCTCGTGGCCGCCGTGCTTTTTGGCCTTAAAGGTGAGCTGGTGCAGCGGGGCGTAACCTACGACGGAGAAATGCCCGGCTTCGCGGCGGCGATGCGCGATGAGGAAGTGGCGGCCCTGCTCAACTGGCTCAAGACCCAGTGGAAGAACGCGAACTTCGCTGCCGAAGCCCCCGACTACACCCCCGAGGAGATCGCCCGGGTCCGGGCGCTTCTGCTGAAACCCGAGCAGGTCATGGAAAAACTCCAGGTGGTGGAAGAGATCCTGCACGCGAAGGGCCCCGGGGGCCCCGGTCAGGGGAACTGCCCCGACCACGCGCCGCCGGCGGGGCGGGGGCCCGGCCGGTAAGCTAAGGGCATGGCGGGCGAGCGCATCCTGATCGTCGAGGACGAGCCCCGGATCGCCGAGGTGCTCGCCCGCTACCTTACTGCCGAGGGCTTCGTCACCGAGCGGGCGAGGGACGGTCGTGAGGCGCTCGCCCTCTTTCGTCGTTTCGAGCCGGACCTCGTGCTTCTGGACCTGATGCTCCCCGGGCTCGACGGCCTCGAGTTCACCCGGCGGGTGCGGGCGCGCTCAGGGGTGCCGATCATCATGGTGACGGCGAAGAGCGCCGAGCTCGATCGGATCCTTGGGCTCGAGCTCGGGGCCGACGACTACGTCACCAAGCCCTTCTCCCCCCGGGAGGTGGTGGCCCGGGTCAAGGCGGTACTCCGCCGGAGCCGCCCCGAGGCCAAGCGCCAGGAGCGCTACCGCGCGGGGGAGCTCGAGCTCGACGCCGGCGCGGTGCGGGTTACCTGCGGCGGGCGCGAGGTCCCCCTCACCCCGAGCGAGTTCAAGATCCTAAGGGCGCTCCTCGCCGCCGAGGGGCGGGCGCTTTCCCGGAGGGAGATCCTCGACGCCCTCGGCGAGGCCTACGTGGACGAGCGGACGGTGGACGCCCACGTGAAGAACCTGCGCAAGAAACTCGGCCCCTGCGCCAGGAATGTCGAGACCGTGCGCGGGATCGGCTACCGGGTGGCGCCGTGAGGATCGCGACCCGGTTGGTGCTCGCCTTTCTCGCGGTGGCCCTGTTCTCGGGCGGACTCACCCTGGTGCTGATCGAGCGGGTGCAAACCGAGCACGTGCGCCGCTACTTCGCCGAGGGGCCGAGGCCCCATCCCCGTCCCGGGCTCCGTCCCGGGGAGCGGCTCGTCGCGGAGCTCAAGAAAGAAAGCCGGAAGGCGCTTTTCTTCGCGCTCTTGGTGGCGGCGGTAGTGGGGGCGGGGCTCGCTTTTGGCCTCGCCCGGCCCATCCGTGAGCTTACCGAGACCGCGAGGCGCTACGCCGCCGGGGACCGCAGCGCCCGGGCCCGGGTGCGGGGGCGGGACGAGATCGCCGAGCTGGCGGCGGCCTTCAACGCCCTCGCGGACCGCCTGGCCGAGGAGCGGGCAAGGGAGGAGCGGCAGCTCGCCGCCACCGCCCACGAGCTCCGGACCCCGCTCGCGGTCTTGAAGGCCGAGCTCGAGGCGCTCGCCGACGGGGTGCTGACCCCGGACGCCGCCAACCTGAAGGCGCTCGTCGCCGAGGTGGATCGGATCACCCGGCTGGTCGAGGAGCTCGAGCTCCTCTCGGTGGCCGCCGCCGGCGGGCTCGCCCTGGCCCGGGAACCGGTGGAGCTCGCCCCCCTCGTCCGCGAGGTCTTCGACCGGGTGCTTCCCGGGCGCTACCGGCTCGAGGGCGAGGGGGCCGCCCTCGCCGACCCCGACCGGCTTCGTCAGATCCTTTGGAACCTGGCCACCAACGTGGCAAGGCACGGCGGCGGCCGGGCCGAGGTCCGGGTCGCGCCCGGCCGGATCGAGGTTCGGGATTACGGCCCCGGGGTGCCGCCGGAGGAGCTCGAGCGGCTCTTCGAGCCCTTCTACCGCACGGACCCCGCCCGGACCCGCGGCGGAAGCGGCCTCGGCCTCGCGGTCGTCCGGGCCCTGGCCGAGGCGATGGGGGGCGGGGTGCGGGCCCGGCCCGCCGAGGGCGGCGGGCTCGTCTTCGAGGTCTCGCTCCCTCAGAAGTAGGGATCGGGGTTCACGTAGTAAAACTGGCCGTTTTTCCAGACCGCCACCCGGAACCAGAGCACGTCCGGCGGGATCAGCGCTCCCCCGCCGAGGTAGCCGAGGAGCTCGCCCTGCTCGACGTGGTCCCCGGTGGCGACCCGGGGCTCCTGGAGGTTGACGTACTGGGTGAAGAGGGTGGAGGTGTGCTGGATCAGCACCGTCCAGCCCACGTTGCCGTAGTAGAGCACGGCGAAGACCTGCCCACTCCCCGCCGCCCGCACCGGCGCGCCGGGGCGCGGGGCCCGGATCCACTCGAAGTCCTGCCCGTCCTGCCCGTAGCGCTTTTCGATCCGGCCGCCGGCGACGGGATAAAGGAGCCGCCCCACCAGCGCCTTGGGCACTCCGAGGGCGGCCCTCTGCGCCCGGGCCCGCTCGGCCTCGAGCTCCTTTTTGAGCCGGGCGATCTCGGCGTCGAGCTGCTTTTTCGCCCGCTCGAGCTCGGCGAGTTTTAGCGCCTTGGCCTTCTTGTGCGCCTTAAGCTCGGCGAGGAGCCGGGTGAGCTCCCTCCGGCGGGCCCTGAGCCGGTTTCGCTCCTTTTCGGCCTCGGCGCGGGCTTGCGTGAGCTCGGCCTCGAGGGCGGCCTTCTTGCGGCGGAGCGCGGCCAGGGCCCGGGCCTGGGCCTCCACCCGCCGGGCGAGGTCGAGCTCGGCGGCGCCGAGCGCGCTGAGCCAGCGGCTTTTTGCCGCGAGCTCGGCGAACGAGGTGGCCCGGATGGCGGGTAGGTAGCCCGCCGCCCGCTGCTGCCAAAGGAGCACGAGGAGCCGTTCGAGCTCGCGTTTCCTTTTCTCGAAGGAGCGGGCCTTCTTCGCCTCCTCAGTCTTTAGACGTTCGATCTCTGCCCTGAGCGCCCGGATCCGGGCCCCGAGCTCGGCGATCCTCCGGGCCACGCGGGAGAGCTCCGCGTCGAGGGCGGCGATCTTCTTTCGGAGCTCCTGGGTCCTGGCGTCGAGGTCTCTAAGCTCGGCGGTAAGGCGCGCCGCCTCCGCCGCCCTTGCCCTGCGAAGGGCCTCGGCCCGCTTGAGCTCGGCCTCGAGTCCCTGGCCGAAGGCCAGCGGGAGCAGGAAGAAAAGGGCAAGCACGACCCGTTTCACGCCGCCTCCCGAAGCCGGGCCCGGCTGGAGAGCCACCCGCCCACCGCGCCCAGGAGGAATGCGAGAAGAAAAAGCCCTTCGGTCGCGAGCAAGAGGTCTGCGGGCCCGAGCGTGGGTACGAAGGGGTAAAACCGCACCAGCTCCCCGCTCAGGTAACGGTAGACCGGGATCGCCACCGCCGCCGCCAGCACCGCCGCCCCCAGGGTGAGCAAAAACCCCTCGAAGACGAAAGGGAGAAGGATCATCCCCCGGGTGGCGCCGACCAGTTGCATGACCTCGAGCTCGTCCCTGCGGCTTTCGATCGAGAGCCGGATCGTCCCCATCACGCTGAAGAAGGTGTTCAGGATCAGCATGAAGACGAGCGCGAGCGCCCCGATGCGGATTCCGCGGGCGAGGCGGACGAGCTCGAGGGTGAGCCGCCCGCCGTACTCCACCCCCGCCACCCCGGGAATCGTCCCGAGCCGCTGCACCAGCCCCGCCACCGCCTCGGCGCTTTGGGGGGTGACAAGGAGGGTGTCGGGGAGGGGGTTTTCCACGAGCTTCGCGACCTCGGCGACCCAGGGCTGGTCGCGGGCGAGCTCCGCCATGGCCTCTTCTTTCGGAATCACCCGCACTGCCGCCACCTCCCCCAGGTTCCGCACCCTCCGGGCGGTCGCCTCCGGGTCCGCGCCCGGTTCCAGGAAGACCGCGATCAGGAGCTCCCGCTCGGCCGCCCCTACCACCCGGTCTAAGTTCCAAAGAAAAAGCCCCGAGAGCAAGAGCAGGGTAAACGAGACCGCGGCGGTGGTCAGGGTGGCGAGGCTGCTCACCGGGTGGCGGACGATGGCAAAGAGCGCTTCCCGGAGGGCGTACACGGCCCCGAGTCTACAAAACCGGGGGTTGAACCAAATGAGGAGGGGAGTAGCATCGAAGCGTGCAGGTACGCCGCACCATCATGGTGGTGGCCTTGGTGGCCTACCTGGTCCCCCTTTTGGTGGGCTTTTGGCTCCTCGCCTTCCGGGAGATTCCCGAGCTCGCCCAGATCTACTACCGCTACCACTACCTCTTCGACCTCTTCTTTACCACCCTGGCGGCGATCGCCACCGGCGGCACCGCCTACCTGATGCTCCGCTCCCTGCTCGCGCCCTGGGCCCGGCTCGAAGACCAGCTCAAGGCGCTCACCGCCGGAAAGGGGCGGCTCGAGGCGGTGGGGGAGGAGCACGCCGACCGGGTGGTCGAGCGGATCAACCAGCTCCTCGCTTTGCAGCGGGATTTCCAGGAGCTCGAGGAGCTCTCGAAGAACGCCGTTGCCCAGGAGATCCACGACGGCGCGGTCCAGAACCTGATCGCCGCCCGCTGGGCGCTCTCCCAGGGACGGGTCGAGGAGGCGGACCGGGCCATCGCCAGCGCGGAGGAGGCGCTCCGCCAGGCGATCCACCACCTCTCGCCCCCGGAGCTTCACCACCTTTCCCTCGCCGAGGCGCTCGGGGCACGGGCGGAGCGGCTTGGGATTGAGCTTGAAATAAAGATCGAGGGCGAGCTCGACGAGCGCGAGCGGGTCGAGGTCTACCGCATCGTCCAGCACGCGCTCGAAAACGCCCGGCGCCACGGGCAGGCGCGCCGGGTCTGGGTTCGGGTGCAAAAGGACGGCGAGCTCTTGGTCGAGGTCACCGACGACGGCAGCGGCCTCGCCGGTCCGGTGAAGGAGGGGCAGGGGCTTGGTATCCTGAGGGCGCGGCTCCGGCTCCTCGGCGGGAGACTCGAGCTTTCCCCCGCGCCTGGAGGGGGGGGCCGCCTGGAGGCGCGCTGGCCAGCAGGGGAGGGATCGCGTGCGCATACTCGTGGTGGAGGATCACACCCTGGTTCGCGAGGGGCTGGTGCGGCTCCTTGAGGAGGTCCTGCCCGAGGCCGAGATCCGGGCGGTCGAGAGCGCCGAGCAGGCGGCGCCCCACCTCGACTGGGCGGAGCGGGTGCTCCTCGACCTCTCCCTGCCCGGAAAGCCGGGGCTTGCCTTCCTCGCCGAGCTCGCCGAGTCCCACCCCGACCTGCCGGTGGTGGTCCTCACCGCCTACGACGAGCCCGCCTTCAAGGCTCGGGCCGAGGAGCTCGGCGCCTCCGCCTTCCTTTCCAAGAACTCGCCCCCCGAGCGGTTGGTGGAGGCCCTTAAAGGGCTTGCCTCGATCGAGGCCCCAAGCCCCGACCGGCTTTCGCCCACCGAACGCACCGTGCTCTTGCTCCTGGGGCAGGGGCTTTCCAACGCCGAGATCGCCGAAAAGCTCGGCATCGAGGAAAAAACCGTCTACACCCACCGCCGCCACCTGATGTACAAGCTCGGGATCAAGAACGCAAGCGAGCTCATCCGCTTCGCCGCCCTCTACCACGCCGGCCTCCCGGCGGCGAGGTAAGAATCCCTCGTGAGAAAAATTCGTAGGTAGAACGGCGGCGGCGCTTGTTGTATACCGCCCCATGGCATGTGGTTCCTCGCCGCGCTCCTCCTGATCGCGCCGGGCGAGACGCCGCCCCCGACGCCGCCCCCTGGGAGCACGATCGAGCTGCTCCCGGGCGTCCACCGTCCCTTCGAGCTCTCGGGGGAGGACCTCACCCTAAGGGCCCGGCCCGGAGC
>Ga0256839_1001633_pt1 | contig 26773 bp, 23 predicted proteins | sample 354166metaG_FD_185968 | JGI IMG/M metagenome (GOLD analysis project Ga0256839, IMG submission 185968) | Hydrothermal vent microbial communities from Mid Atlantic Ridge, Atlantic Ocean - 354-166 | ecosystem: Environmental > Aquatic > Marine > Hydrothermal vents | place: Atlantic Ocean: Mid... | reverse complement strand
TGCCATTGCTGGCCAAAATTCGATGACAAGGCACAACAATCGGCAAGGGGTTATTGCGATTGGCTTGCCCCACTGCACGCACGGCCTTGGGCTTTCCAATACGCCGGGCAATAGCCAGATAAGAACTCGTCTGTCCATAGGGCACTTCCAGCAAAGCCCTCCAGACAGCCCGATAAAAATCCGTAGCACCGCTCCAATCCAAAGGCAGCTCAAAACGCCTTAGCCTTCCGGCAAAATAGGCTTGGATTTGCTCCCGAGCTTCTACCAAAAAAGCATAGGGCTTGGTGCTGTCTTCCCCGCATTCAGCCACCAGGCGCAAACGGCTCAGCCCCTTCGAACTGGCGGTCAACTGCCAATAACGAAGGGGTTGAGCTTGAAAAACAACCTCTAAAGAAGAAGGGAAAAATAAACTCTTCATTTCTTTACGCCCGGAACGAAGTGGGTGGGGAAAATGAGCACACCACCGGTGTGGTTGCCGCTAAGACGCGAGCCACTTCCTAACTGGCATAAAGGCATAGAAGCGATTTGCATCGCTTCCATGCCTGCGGTGGTGCGGGACGGAATTGAACCGCCGACACCAGGATTTTCAGTCCTGTGCTCTACCAACTGAGCTACCGCACCGAAAAAGCGCTTGCAAAGCTAACAAAGTTTTGCTTTTCGCAAAAAATCGCGTGTAAAAAGGGTTACCGCCACAGCGGCAACCCTCTTGTAGACCCACTAGGATTCGAACCTAGACTGACGGAACCAAAATCCGTAGTGCTGCCATTACACCATGGGTCTGAAAAAAGCTCTTTACACCGCCTTTGCAGATTTGAGCTTTAATCCACTTTCAATGCGGCTGCAAAGATACGTTTTTTTTCAAAATGCAAAAATCGTTCGCAATTTTTTATACCCAAACCGAAATGGTTTGGGGTATTTACGACTCGCAAACGAGCGAAAAATAGAGTTTCGGAGGCGTCAGCCTCCCAAACCACTTCGCCATGGGGGTATTTCAGGAAGCCTTGCTCAGACCTACCCCATCTCCCCGCTTTGCCTTGAGCCGCTCAAAAAAGTCCGGTTCGTTGAGTATGTCATACAACCACTCGTGATAAGCGGCAAAATCGGGCAAGTTGTTGTGCCCGGCACCTTTGATGGAAATCAAACAAGTCCATGAGGGATTTTCCTTGACCAGCATTTCGCTTTGGTTGTGGGGAATGAGCCGGTCTTTGGTGCCGTGCAAAATAAAAACGGGAAAGCGAATCAAGCGGAGGTATTGGTCTGTGCGCAGCTTGTAGCGCAACAACCAGCGCAGGGGCAGCCAAAAACCATAACGTCGAATGTTGTACAAAAAGCTGTAGTAAGGCGAATCCAAGATGAGCATGCGGGGACGGTTCCAAGACGCTATACGGGCTGCGATTCCACTACCCAAAGAGCGCCCGTAAAGAACGATGTCTTTTTCCTCATAACGCTCGGCCAGCCACTTGTAAACCAATTGAGCATCGCTGTACAGCGTAACCTCCGTGCGCTTGCCCCTGCTCTTGCCAAAGCCCCGATAGTCTATCATGAAAAAATCATATCCCTTACTCACAAAATCCTTGGCAAATTTGCCCCAACCCTTTACACTGCGGGAATTGCCCTTGAGATAAAAGACTACGCCCTTGGCGTGAGGCACCCGAAAATAAATGCCGTTGATGGTACCCCCGTCTTCCATTTCAAAATCCACTTCTTGGAAGGGAAAGGGGTAGCGATACTGAAAGTCTCGAGGTAAAATTTCCGGCCTGAAAAAGAAATAATGCTGAAAGAAATAAAAGGCCAAAGCCAAAGCCAGGTAAACCAGCAAAATCAAGAGAGCCACATCAATCCATGACATAAAGAAGTCGGATTTGAAAACTACTTTTTACACTTTAAACGGTCTAAGGTAGCAAAAAACAGGTTGACAAATGCTTAAAAACAGAATTATTCGGCTAAACCAAGCCAAGCCAGCGTATTGTCTCTAAAAATAGCCTGAATTTGTTTTGCCGGCAAATCGGATTCTTCTATGAACTTTCCTATTGTGAGATCGCCCAGAGGAAAGGGATAATCCGAGCCAAGGGTAACTCGATTGGGGCCGACCAAATCGAGGATGAACTTGAGCATTTTGATGTCGTGCGTAATGCAATCAACCCAAAATTTGCCCAGGTAATGGCTGGGCGGCTTGTCGTTGTCAATGGCCACCAGATCCGGCCGACAACGGTAGCCGTGCTCAACTCTACCCAGCGTAGGCAAAAAGGCTCCCCCTGCATGGGCAAAATTGACGCGCAAACCCGGCAAACGCTCAAATACTCCACTAAAAATCATGGAGCAGATGGCCCGGGAAGTTTCTGCAGGCATGCCGACCAGCCAGGGCAACCAGTATTTCTCCATGGAATGAAAGCCCATCATATTCCAAGGGTGCACAAAAACAGCCATACCCAACTCCTGACAAGCTTCAAAAATCGGAAAGAACTCCGGCTCGCTGAGGTTTTTGTCGTTGATGTTGGAGCCTATTTGCACCCCGAGCAGGCCAATTTCTTTACAACGCTGCAACTCTTTGATGGCCAATCGAGCGTCTTGCATCGGAATGGTACCCAAGCCCAGATAGCGCTTAGGATAATCTGCTGCCAAGCCGGCTATGTGGTCGTTGAGAAAACGAGACAACTCCAGACAATCGGCAGGCTTAGCCCAATAGGAAAACATCACCGGAACGGTACATACGACTTGAGCATCCGTGCCATGTTGCTCGTATTCCGCTATGCGCAAATCGGGATCCCAGCAATTGGCTTCGATTTCTCTGAAGAACTTTTCACCCTTCATCATACGGGCGAAACCGGGCTTGTGATGCACTAAATGGATGAAGTCTCCGTAACCGAATTTCTCTGCAAAATTGGGCAGCTTTTCCGGCAGGATGTGGGTGTGCATGTCTATTTTGCGCATAGCAGGTGGGGGTTTAGCGTTTCCAAAACCGGAATCTGCCCGCAAAACTCTGTTTTTTTCCACAAAAAAAAGCGCCCGCAGGCGCTTTTTTTTATCCTTCAAGGGCCGCAGCCCCTCCCACGATTTCGGAAAGCTCTTTGGTGATAGCCTCCTGGCGAGCCTTGTTGTAGCTGATTTTCAATTCGCGTAGCAGCTCATCGGCATTCTCAGACGCCTTGTCCATGGCCGTCATGCGGGCACCATGCTCGGAAGCATGGGTATCCAGCATGTACTTGTGAAAATTCATGCGCAGAATGCTGGGGATGAGGTGCTCCAGCAGTTGGGCCTGATCGGGTTCAAAGATGTAGTCGGCCCGCTGTGTAGTTGCTTCTTCTTCCTTCGTCTCCATTTTCGGCACGGGAAGGAAGGTCTCCGTCTTGGGATATTGCATCGCGGCATTGCGGAAATGCGCATACACCACGGTAATGTGATCGTAAGTACCCTCTTCAAAAGCCTTCATCAGGCGCGTAGCCACCGGTGCCACCTGATCAAAGCGCAAATCGTTAAACAAATCCACGTAATCCTCAATCAAGGTACAATCGGCATAGCGCTTTTTAAAGTAATCCAGCCCCTTTTTACCAATACAGAGTATGCTCAACTTGCCCGCAGCGCGCAAATCGGCGTATTGCTCCTGAATAGTTCGAACGGCAGCTTTGAGGATGTTGCTGTTGAAAGCTCCACACAAGCCCCTGCTCGAAGTTACAACCACCAGGCAAGCACGCTGAACCGGACGTTCCTTTCCGTATGACAAATCTACCGAGCCATCCAGGTTGGAAAGAATATTGCGCAACATCTCGTCCATCTTATTGGCATACGGGCGCATATCCTGGATGGCCGATTGAGCCTTGCGCAACTTGGCCGCCGACACCATTTTCATGGCGCTAGTAATTTGGCGCGTATTCTTGACCGAAGCGATTCTCTCTCGGACTTCTTTTAAGTTGGCCATAATGCTATGCTTTCCAAAGCCCTGCGCCCTCTACCGCGCAAAGCTCTTTCCTTTTTACTTCTTGTATTGCAAGGTCATTTCTTTAGCCAGCTCTTCCACCTTGGCCAAGTCTTCTTCTTCCAGTTTGCCGGCACGGAAGTGATCCAACACATCGGGATGTTTCTGCTCCAAAGTAGCCAGAAAAGCGTGTTCAAACTCCTGGACCTTCTCCACGGGAATATCCATCAAAAGCCCCTTGGTACCCAGATAAATGATGGCCACCTGTTTTTCTACAGCTACCGGAGAGTACTGCGGTTGCTTGAGTATTTCCACATTGCGCTTACCCTTTTCCAAAACAGCCTGTGTAGCAGCGTCCAGGTCCGAACCAAATTTGGCGAAAGCCGCCAACTCTGCATATTGAGCCTGATCCAGCTTCAAAGTACCGGCTACCTTTTTCATCGATTTAATCTGAGCCGAACCACCCACACGACTTACGGAAATACCTACGTTGATGGCAGGGCGCACACCGGCATTAAAGAGGTTGGATTCCAGGAAAATCTGGCCATCAGTGATGGAAATGACGTTCGTAGGAATATAAGCCGAAACGTCCCCTGCCTGGGTCTCAATGATGGGCAAAGCCGTCAGAGAACCACCACCTTTCACCAAAGGCTGACCGTTTTCGTCCCGGGCATTTTTTAAGCTCTCCGGCAGGTCGTTCATGTTGCGGGCAATCTCATCGTTTTCGATGATTTTAGCTGCGCGCTCTAGCAAGCGAGAGTGCAGATAGAAGACATCTCCCGGATAAGCCTCGCGCCCCGGAGGACGACGCAGCAAGAGCGAAACCTCGCGATAGGCTACGGCTTGCTTGGACAAATCATCGTAAACGATCAAAGCCGGACGGCCCGTGTCGCGAAAGAACTCACCCACACAGGCTCCTGCAAAAGGAGAAAGATACTGCAAAGGCGCCGGATCGGAAGCCGAAGCCGATACGATGATGGTATAGTCCATAGCTCCGTATTCCTCCAGCGTACGCGCTACCTGAGCCACGGTAGATGCCTTTTGACCCGAAGCCACGTAGATGCAGTAAACCGGTTCACCTTTTTCGTAGAATTCCTTTTGGTTGATGATGGTATCTATGGCAATAGCCGTCTTTCCCGTTTGCCTGTCACCGATAATCAACTCGCGCTGCCCGCGCCCGATGGGGATCATGGCGTCAATAGCCTTAATACCCGTCTGTAAAGGCTCACTCACCGGCTGACGGAAAATCACACCCGGAGCCTTGCGCTCCAGCGGCATGAGGTATTTTTTGCCCTCAATGGGCCCCTTGCCATCTATGGGTTGTCCCAGAGGGTTAACTACGCGCCCCACAAAGCCCTCACCCACCTCAATGGAAGCGATGCGCCCCGTGCGTTTTACACGGGAACCTTCTTTGATGCCCTCTCCTTCTCCCAGCAAAACTACCCCCACATTGTCTTCCTCCAGGTTGAGAACGATAGCTTGGTCTCCATTTTCAAATTCCACCAACTCGCCTGCCTGGGCGTTGTTGATGCCGTAAATGCGTGCAATACCGTCGCCCACTTGTAAGACCGTACCGGTCTCTTCCAGCTCGGCAGCCGTACTCACTCCGGCCAGTTGCTGCTTAATAATCGCTGATATTTCATCGGGTTTTACATCCACCATGGCGGTATAATTTAGGTTGTTGTTTTCTGGTTAAAGCCCGTCAAAAGGCTGTTTATCAGGCAAAGCGCCACTGAACTCAGTGCGCAATGATTTTCGAAACGTAAAGGTTGTCTTCAAAGGCTTTGCGCAACTCCTCTAAGCGCCGCTGTACGCTGGCATCGTAAACGTTGTCCTCAAATTCCAGAACAAAACCTCCCAGCAACTTGGGGTCCACACGGGTTTCCAACTCAATGTGTTGTTCCACTTTTCCCGCTCCCTTCAACTTCTCTTCCATGCGCTTGATGACTCGCTCGGGCAGAGGCACCGCACTGTGCACCACCACCGTGCTGATGCCCCTTATATGCCGATACTGCCGCTCAAATTCTCGGCTAAGGGCCGGCAAAAGACTCTCGCGATTTTTGCGCGTCAAAACCTCAAAAAATTGCATCGTCAAAGGATCAAACTGCCCCTCAAACAGCTGCTTGACCACAGCCATTTTCTTGTCGCCTTTGACAATAGGACTCTTCATCAACAGGTTCAAGTCCTTCACTGCGGCCAAGGCACGGCTAAAGCCGAGCAGGTCCTCGCGTACGCGATCCAGCTTGCCCTGTTCTTCAGCCAACTGAATCAACGACTTGGCATAACGCGATGCAATTCTCTGTACGGACATATACCTTATCTTTTTGCTCCCTTTCGGCAAATGCCGAAGAAAGCTTTCTCTCGTTTTAGTTCAAATCCATTTCGGAAACCAACTTCTCCACAAATTTCACCTGCTCATCTTCTTTGGAAAGGTCTTTTTCCAAAACTTTTGTCGCCACTTCTAAGGCAATCCGCCCCACCTGGTTCTTCAATTCGATGACAGCCCCCATTTTCATGTTTTCAATCTGCTCCTTAGCGGTATTGATGATTTTGCGAGCCTCTTCTTTGGCCTGCTCCCTGGCTTCGGAAATGATGTTGTCTTTGGCCGCCTTGGCTTCCGCCAAAATTTGCACGCGCTCTTCCTGGGCTTTCGCCAAAATTTCCTGATTTTCGGCTTGCAGTTGCTGCATCTCTTCACGCACCCGCTTGGCTTCGTCCAGAGAACGCTGAATACCCTCTTCGCGCTCGCGAAGCATGTCGGTAATCATTTTGATAATGCCCTTACCAATGGTGAGCCAGAAAACGATGAAGATAACAATCGTCCAAAACAACAAGCCCGGCTCGGGGCGGATCACTGTAAAACCGGATAGAAACAAGACGTTCATCGGGGTGTCGTTTTAAGTCGTTTTTCAATCATAAAACCGGAAAGAGCACCGGCGCAGTGACCAACCGTCCTGCCACCGGTGCATTTCGGTAAACTCTTGGGGTACTTACCCTTTCAGGAATCCCAGTACCACGGCGATGAGGGCTACACCCTCAATCAGAGCTGCCGTCAGGATCATGTTGGCGCGAATGGGGCCTACAGCTTCAGGCTGACGAGCAATGGCATCCATGGCACGGCCACCAATTTGGCCAATACCAACGCCAGCTCCCAAAACGGCCAATCCAAGTCCAAGAGCAGTAATAGATCCGGTCATGATTCAAGTGTTTGATGAAAAAAAATCTTTTATGTCTTTTGCCTTTCGGCAAATGCAAAATCAATGATGCGCTTCCTGGGTGGCATCGCCCAGATACGAAGCGGTCAACAAGGTAAAAACAAAGGCCTGAATGAGCGCTACCAACAATTCAATGGCCATCATAAAGGAGTTCAACAAAAAAGCCGTCACCACTCCGATGGAAGCGCCGAGCAAGTTTTCCCCCATTTTTCCGAAGACAAAAATCAAACCGACAAAGCTAATCAACACGATATGCCCGGCAGTGATGTTGGCAAACAAACGCAGCATGAGGGTAAAGGGCTTGATAAAAAGCCCCAGGATCTCTACCGGAGTCAAAATGAATTTGATGGCCGCCGGTACACCGGGCATCCAAAAAATGTGCTGCCAGTAGTGACGATTCCCCACCAGGTTTACTCGAAAAAAAGTAATCAAGGCCAGCGCCGCCGTCACGCTGATGTTGCCTGTCAAGTTGCCCGAACCGGGGAAAAAGGGAATTTGACCGATAAGGTTTAAAGCCAGGATGAAAAAGAACAAGGCCGTCAAAAAGGGCATAAAGCGAAAGTAATGCTTGCCGATAAAAGGCTTGGCTACTTCTTCCTGAATGAAAACGATGATGGTCTCCACCAGATTTTGCAAGCCCTTGGGAGCCTGGTTCGGGTGCTTTTGATAGGCCTTGCGTACTGCGGAAAACATCCACCACAACAGCGCAAAAACCAGCAGCATGGTAAAGACGTTCTTGGTGATGGAAAAGTCCATAAACGAAGTGGTGCCTCCACCCATCATGCCGCCGTCCCAGGTCGTTTTGCTTTCCAGAGGATAACACTGCCCCTTATAGACAATGGCCGGATGGCTCTCGCCATCATGCTCTACTTCCGTCACGCAGTCTATAGCCACCTCCTCGGAAGGGAATTGCACATCGGCCACCCGGTAAACCACGCCTTCCACCATCACATAGCGGTTGATGGCCTTGCGGCCATTGCCGTGGTTGTGCGCATAATCAAAACGAGTGGACATCATGGTCGTCCAGCCTTCACCGGGGGCATAGAGCATCACGGGCAAGGGAAAGTAAAGATCTCCCCAAATGTGAAAGGCATTGGCATCTCCAATGTGGTGGAAGGCTACTTTAGCCGTATTGAAGACGCTGTCCTCTTTGGGCGTGCAGTCGCAAGTCAGCTGATGGTGATCTGCCTCGGCCTGATGGCCCTGAGCTTCGTCCATCCGATGCTGTTCTTCATGGGTTGGCTTATGCTGTGCCTGCACCGTCCAAGTCCAAGCCAACATCAGCAAAGCGAATAGTCCTATCGTACGAATGCGCATCTTCAACCTAAGTTTGCCCGTGCAAAGTGCTTCAAAATTTTGGGGCGGAGTCCTCAAGCTTTACTTAGCTTTAGGATTGTTTTCCCGCCATATCATCTTTTGAGGTGAATTTCATTTGGCGAAAGCCGGAAAAGAACACCCCCCTCAAAAAATCGGGGCAAAGGTATGACTATTTATCCATACAAGGAATACCAAAAAGATTTTTTTATTCTATGACTTTTTTCCACAACAGCTTGCCCTCGGAGTTCTTGACTTGTATGCTGAGTTTGCGCGCTTTGCGCGGCCCGCTAAGCGACAGGATGGCGTAATTGCGTTCAAAAACAGCCGTGCCGGGTACGCGCAGCAAATTGATTTGACCTTGGTCCGTGGCATGGCCGGAAGTCAGGGGTGAAACGGTGAGGTCATACACCTTGTGGCCTGCCTCGTTGGTGTAAGCACTGAGTTCGGTAAAATGCCGGTCTCCAGTGAGAAATATGACGTTTTCTACGCCTTCTTTGGCTATGCGCGCCAACAAGCGCTCCCGTTCTTGAGGGCAAAGGTTGATGTAGGTTTCGTAATTTTTTTCCGTAGTGAGGACTTGCCCGCCTATGGCTATCATTTTAAAAGAAGCTCGGCTGGAAGACAAGGCCTCGATGAGCCAATTGAGTTGCTCTTCACCCAAAATGGTGCAGTCACAGGTCTGGCAGCTATTGGGCGAGCGAAAATATCGGTTGTCCAGCAAAAAGAAATCGACATCGGCCCACTGAAAAAACGTGGTGATGCCGTGCTGACCATCCAAGCCATAGGACGGATTGGCCCAAAAGAGCGAGAAAATTTCCCGAGCGCGATCTTTGTGGATAAAGCTGCGATCGGAATCGTTGGGCCCGTAATCGTGGTCATCCCAAATGGCATAGTGATGGGTGTGAGCCAACAGCGGCTGCATTTCCGCCAAAGAACGGGTATGGGTATAGCGCTTAATCATGGAAGAACGCGCAAACCAATCCGCCTCGCGGTAATAGACGTTATCGCCAAGCCAGAGCATAAAGTCCGGCCTATCTCGATCTATGGAAGAAAAGATGTGGTAATCCCCCCCATAGCTGTTGCCGGGGCGATCGTAAACCTCTTCGTTGATGTAAGAGCAACTACCTATGGCAAAACTGAAATCGGGCGGATCGGTACGCCATTGCCACAGGGCCTGAGTTTGAAAGCTACAGTCATAAGGCAGGCGCAAGGGCTTCCCATTGATGTAAAGCTGGTAATCATACTCTTTGCCCGGCTCCACTTCATCGGCAAGGAGGTGAGCTGTAAATCCGGTTTCTTTTCGCGTGCGTACCACCTCAGTGAAATGCTTCTCCCCACTTTTGTGTTCCCAATAAGCTATTTTCACCTCGGCTTCTTTGCTGGTCTGAACCCAGAGCATCACTTCGCGCATTTCCGAATAACCCGGCATAGGGCCGGCCTGCAAGAGGTTTTCCGGCGGCTCCTGTTGGGGATGTTCCGCAACAGCTGTACCCGCAGAATAAGAAACACACCAAAAACAAAAAGTCAGGACAAAGAAAGACAGAGACAAGGGTTTCATGGCTCAAGATTCAAAGTAGTTTTTACGGTCGGGGTATTCTTTCAGGAAGTAAGCCAACCTCTTGCGGCTGGCAATGAAAGGCAACTTTCGGCCAAATTGACCCGATTTGATGAGATAAATGACAAAAACCGAAAAGAGGCCGAAATCCTTTTCGACAATTTTTTCCACATTGCTCCAAGGGTAGCGACGGTGCCGAAAATAATTGGTCGCATAAATGTACTCTTCGTCCATTTCCACGCGCTTTAATTTCAACAAAGTGAAGTAAAGCAAAACGATACCGGCCAGGTAAAAGAGCACAACACCGATTTTGAATAGAAAAGCCGGGACATTCCCAAAATACGGCGTGTCTCTGGTCAATACCGCCAATGTAAACAGCCCAAAAAACACCAGCCAAAACGTGGAGAGCAACAAGCGCAGCAAAAGCGTGATATTGGACGATACGTGAATCATGTGTTTTCTTCTTTGGCCTTCTTTTCTATGCGAGCCGAAATGAGAATGCTGATTTCATACAAAATATAAAGGGGAATGCCGATCAGCATTTGGGTCACCACGTCCGGTGGAGTTAATATAGCCGCCAGCATCAAAATGATGATAATGGAATGCCGGCGGTATTTACGCATAAAATCGGGTGTTACCAAACCAATTTTGGACAAAAAATACACCAAGACGGGCAACTCGAAAATCAGCCCGGCCGGCAGAACAAACATAATCATGTAATTGATGTAAGAGGAGATGGTCGGCACATTTTCTACTCCGGGAATGGTATAACCCATGAGAAAATTGATGGCGAAAGGCGCGATGATAAAGTAACCGAAAGACGCCCCCATCAAAAACAAAAAACTACAAACCAAAACAATGCCCTTAAGTCCTTTTTGCTCTTTGGGGTAGAGGCCCGGTCGTATGAATTGCCAAAACTGCCACAAGATATAGGGCATGGCCAATACCAGCCCCATCATAAAAGCCGCTTTGATGGAGATGATAAACGACTCGCCAAAACCAACGGCCTGACTGGTAAACTCCGGCGGGCCGAAGCACATGCTGTCCGATATGCGACAAAGCAAGCCGTAAGTCGGAAAGCCCTCGTGCACAGGGCCGAAAATCACGTAATCGAAAAACCACTTGTGCAAGATGAAGAGCAATATGGTGAAAGCCACCACAGCAGTTAACGAGCGAATGATGCGCCAACGCAGTTCCTCCAAATGGTCCAAGAAGCTCATTTCCTTTTGGACCTCCGTAGGTGTGGGAGGCGCTCCTGTAGTCTTTCTAATCACGGACATGGGCCGGCTTGCTTTATACCTGCTCTGTGGCAAGAGAGACGGGGCGACATCCAAGCCGCCCGAATTTTTTCTCTACACCGAGGCAATAACACTTGCTGTTTCAAACACCTCTTGGTCGTGTTATACGATATAGACGACGCTTAATGCTGCAGGTTTGTTTCAGCGCTGCAAAACTAAGAAAGAAGAAAGACTCCACTCAGTTTGGCATTCTGCGGAGCTTTTCCTCATTGAGGATGGTAATTTGCCCCTTTTCGATATCAATCAAACCCTCTTTGCGAAAGTCCGTCAGCGTTCGTATTACCGATTCTTTAGCCGTACCTACCAAACCTGCCAGGTCATCGCGCAAGATGGAAATAGGCTCCCCCCGCTCATCTACGGCATAACGCTCTTTGAGGTGCAACAAGGCTTCCGCTACTCGTTTGCGAATGGAGTTATAGGCCAACTGAATGAGTTGTTCTTCCTGTTCCAGCACATTATCTGCCAGGATTTTAATCATACGGGCTGCTACATCTTTGTTTCCGTACACCAGTTTGAAGAAATCCTCCTTAGGCACCAAACTCAATTCCGTAGGCTCCATGGCCATAGCCGAGGCGGCATATACCTCTCCTTTGAGCAGTTCAATGTGCCCGAAAAACTCACCTTCCCTATAAATGGAGAGGATAAACTCCTTGCCGTAATCGTTGGTTTTGTAGAGCTTTACTCTTCCCTTATTCACAAAGTAAAGATAGCGCGGGTAAGAACCTTCGGCGAAAATCACATCCCGCTTGTGAAAGGATGTAATCTGTCTTTCACTGGAAAGCTCTTTGAGTGCTTCATACCCTCGGGCTTCATTGATGAAAGAGCTAAGCCCTTCTCGGCTTTTGTTGAAACTCTCTTTCAGACGGTCGCTCTTCTTGAGACGCACCTCGATGGCATCCAGCAATTCCACATCATCAAAGGGCTTGGTGATGTAGTCGTCTGCGCCCAAATTCATTCCCTTGCGGATATCGCCCTTATCGGCTTTAGCCGTGAGGAAAATGAAAGGCACGTCGGCCGTTGCCGGCTTTTTGCTGAGAATGTGCAAAACGCCGAAGCCGTCCAATTCCGGCATCATCACATCACAGAGAATGAGGTCGGGTTTATGGGTGAGCGCAAGCTCTACGCCGACTTTTCCGTTTTCGGCCAGAAGCGTTTCGTAGTTCGACAACTCGAGGATTTCTGCGAGATTCTCGCGAACATCCTCATTGTCTTCGATAATCAAAATCTTCTTCTTCATTACTTGGCAAAGTTACTCGAAAAACCGTTCCCACACCCTCTTCGCTTTCAAAGTTTATTTCTCCTCCCAAAAACTCCAAATAGCGCTGTACGATATTGAGCCCCAAGCCGGTACCCTGGGTATTAAGGGCATTTTTGGCTCGGAAAAAGCGCATAAAAAGGTGTTGCTGATCTTCTTTGGGAATGCCAATGCCCTCGTCGCGCAGACAGAAGGAAAAATACCGCTCGTCTTTTCGCCACAACTTGAGCCAAATGCGTTTGCCGGGAGCTGAGTACTTGATGGCATTGGACAGAAGGTTGAGCATGAGATTTTTAACCAAGCGCCGATCGGAATACACCTCAGAAACTTCCTGCCCTTCCGGCGCTTTCTCCATGATAATTTGCTGTCCCTCCTTCAGCAAGCCCTGCACTTCGTCCAATACTTCGTGGCACAAATCCGGCATGGAAAACCAGTTCAGCTCCACTTCTATTCTCCCCTCTTCCAGTTTGCTCAAAGAGAGGAAGTCGTTGAGTATGCCGGTTAGGTTTTCCACGGCAGACTTAATCCTCTTGACGTGTTTGAGACGATTTTCTTGCTGGTCCTCTCGGGTATAGCGAGCAATGAGTGAAGCCGAAGAGGCAATGGTGCTTAGCGGCGTGCGAAATTCGTGAGATGCCATAGAGACAAAACGCGATTTGAGTTCACTGAGCTCTTTTTCCCGTTCGAGAGCTTTGCGCACCTCGGCCTCCTTCTTTTTGAGCTCTCTTTCAGCCACTTCGCGTACCTGGATTTCGTGCTTGAGACGCTTGTTCGTCGTTAGCAACTGGTTGACCACGCGGGCCAACTCCTCGGTACGGGCTTTGATTTTGTTTTCCAATTCTTCGTTCAGCTCCCGATAGCGACGGTTGGCTTCTTTGACTTCCGTCAAATCGTGTACTATGCCAATGAACATGCGCCTGTTGGATAACTGTACCTCACTCACAGCCAGGCGAATGGGGAAGACCGTGCCGTCTTTTTTCAAACCCAAGGCTTCTCGTCCTATGCCGATGATGCGGGCTTCTCCGGTACTCAGGTAGCGCCGGATGTAATCGTCGTGCTGCTCGCTATAGGGTTTCGGCATCAACACATTGACATTTTTACCGATCAGCTCGGGAGGCTCATAACCGAAAAGACGGGCACCCGCGGGGTTGATGGTATCCATGACGCCCTTCTCATCAATGGTGATGATGCCGTCTATGGCCGTATCGATAATAGCCTGCAACTGCGTAGCCGCTTCGGCCAAACTTTCGTAAATGAATTGATCGTCCATAAAAGAGAATGTCTTTTACCGCTATGATGCAACGAAAACCCAAGAAGATCTTAACCACTTCCCAAGCCGCCACAAATGGTCAAACCTCCTACCCCATCAGTTTGCCTTTCGGCAAAAAAGCTTACTTCTTTTCGATGTATTTGATTTCCTGCTCTTTATCCATAGGGTAAATCAACAAGACATCTTCAGTGTCCACCACGATGTAATTTCGCAAGTCTCGCAACACAGCTTTTTTGCCGGAAGGCAATTGGACCAAACAGTCTTTGGTATTTTGCGCAAGCAAATCTCCGGAAATCAACACATTTCCATTGGCATCTTTAGGCTGCCATTCGTACAACGCCCGCCAACTGCCCAAATCCGACCAGCCTATGTCTGCCGGCAAGGTGTAAATATTGTCGGCTTTTTCCATGATGGCATAATCTACGGAAACGGAGGGCGTTTTCACGTATCTCTCTTCTAAAAAAGAAGGTTCGTCAGGCCCCAAATAAACCTCTGGCCCTGCCTGGAGGAGTTCAAAAATTTGAGGTGCGTATTTGGCGAAAGCCTCAAGGATAACTTCCGAGCGCCACAAAAAAATGCCTGCGTTCCAAAGATAATTACCTGAACGGAGAAAATTTCGGGCAGTCTGTTCATCGGGTTTTTCTTTGAAAGCCACCACCGGATAGATGCCCCGCTCTCCGGCTTCTCGATCGTAATGAATATAACCATAACCCGTATGAGGGCGCGTAGGTGTTATGCCAAGGGTAAGTAAAGCATTGCGTTTTGAGGTGAACGCCAGACCTCGTCGTATTTTTTCCAAAAAAACCTCCTCCCTCAGAATGAGCTGATCGGAAGGAGCTACGACAAAATTGGCTTGGGGGTCTATGGCCTGCAACTTGAAAGCCGCATAAGCAATGCAAGGCGCAGTATTGTTTCTGCTGGGCTCTCCCAGAATTTGTGCATTGGGCAAATCCGGCAATTGTTTCCTAACCAAAGGACGGTAGCGCTCGTGGGTCAGTATATAGATTTGCTCAAGAGGCAGGAGGAGCCGAAAGCGATCAAAAGTCCATTGTAAAAGCGACTTACCCGTTCCCAGGATATCCAGGAATTGCTTGGGCATGTCTTCGGTACTAGCCGGCCAGAAACGCGAACCGATGCCTCCGGCCATGATGAGTGCGTAATTCATGAAACGGTTTGTTGTGTCCTCTTCCAAACAATCCGCTGCAACTTCCCAACGACCAAATCCAGCCAAAGCACTTCTGCCTCCGAGCCCATTGGACCGGGCTTTCGCCAAACGCCAAATTCAGACTGCCACATAATTATCTCCGCTTTTTTTCAACGTCTTTCCTGCAACGAGATGTTCCAACAGATCGGGCAACCAATCGGACGGGTCGTCTTGTATGCCCGGATGACTGCTCAAATGCTGTATCAATTCTTCCCTGCTTAGTTTTGACCACAGCATAAAGAGGTCTTTAATGGCTTCAGCCCTTTGCCTATAAACGTCTTCGGCCATACTGACCCCTTTGCTGCCGTCTATTTTTTTTAGAGAAATGAGGGAGTTTGCCATAAGGAGAAGTTTTGTTGTGGCTTGCTGTTCATTGAGCGTGAAATGGCTTTCCAAGGTCGGCTCAGCTCAACTGGATTTATCGGCTAAAGATAAAAACTTTTGGAAAACCTGTTCTGCTGACAGGGTCTGCAAAAAGAAATTTCGGGCAGCTAACCACCCCTAAGGACATTGATTTTCGCCCTACATGAAAAAGTCCGAAACTTCTTTTTAAAAAAAGCCAAAGTCCAACCTGCAAAAAAAGTAGAGAAACTCCTTTTTTACAACCAAGTTTGCTAAATTGCCGGCCGGATTAAGCCCCGTTTTTTTCAGCTGCACATGCGAATGTAGCTAACCACATAAAACCAAGCTGATGGAAAAATTAAAACAACTTTTTTTCGAAAAATCCCAAGCTCTTCGAGCAGAAGTAAAAAGGTGGTCTAAGGAGCAGGGAGATAAGCAAGTGGACAGCGTTAGCGTGCGTCAACTTTTGGGGGGAGCACGGGGAGTCAAAATGATGCTCTGGGAAACTTCAAAACTGGACTCCATAGAGGGCATCCGCTTTCGCGGATACAGCATACCCGAATTGCGCGAGCTTTTGCCGAAAGGCGATGGCAAAGAACCGCGGCCAGAGGGGCTTTTTTGGTTGATGCTGGTGGATGAAATCCCCACGGAAGAAGACGTCAAGTGGTTAACCGACCAGTGGACACAGCGCTCCAACGTACCCGAACAGACTTTCAAGGTCTTGGAGGCTTTGCCGCCCGACACCCACCCCATGACGCAATTTATTGCGGCCATTACTTCGATGCAATCCTCCAGCATTTTTGCTCGGCGCTATGCCGAAGGCCTGGGCAAAAGTGAATATTGGCGCCCGGTTTACGAGGATGCCATGAACCTCATTGCCCGCTTACCGCGCATTGCAGCCTACATCTATCGCCGCACTTACCACGGCGGAGATCACATTGCTCCCGACATTTCTTTGGATTGGGCCGCCAATTTCGCCCACATGCTGGGCAATGATTCCGAAGATTTCAAAGACCTAATGCGCTTATACCTGACCATTCACGCCGATCACGAAGGCGGTAACGCATCAGCCCACACTTCCCATCTGGTCAACTCCACTTTAAGCGACCCCTACCTTTCTTTTGCTGCCGGCATGGCTTCCCTAGCCGGTCCGCTGCACGGCCTGGCCAACCAGGAAGTCGTCAAATGGATTACCAATATGCTGGATGCCCTGGGAACGAGCAATCCCTCTAAAGAACAAATAGCCGAATACGTACAAGGCACGCTGAAAGCCGGCAAAGTCATCCCCGGATACGGACATGCCGTTTTGAGGCGCCCAGATCCTCGCTTTATGGCTCAAAAATCTTTTGCCGAAGAACACTTGTCCGATGACGAAATGGTGCAAGTAGTGTGGAAAGTCTTTGAAGTCGTACCGCCGATTCTGCAAGGCTTGGGCAAAGTCAAAAACCCCTGGCCCAATGTGGATGCCCATTCGGGAGCCTTGCTGATGCATTACGGCATCAAAGAATACAGCTTTTACACTGTCCTTTTCGGCGTCTCCCGCGCCTTGGGCGTATTGTCGGCCATGTGCTGGTCACGTGCACTCGGCTTGCCGCTGGAACGCCCCAAATCCGTCACCTCCGGCTGGCTCCGCGAATTTCTAAACCAAGCTTAACCCTCTCGGCAGGCAAAGCCTTTCCTCACTTTCTTTATGCCGGCTTTGCCTGCTCGCTTTTTTTCTATATTTGCCCGACAAAACTCAAAGCATCATGCAAACACCGGACAACTTGAAATACACCCAAAACCACGAGTGGATACGCCTGGAAGAAGACGGCACCGCTTATGTCGGCATCACCGATTTTGCGCAAGAAAGCTTAGGCGAAATTGTCTATGTCGAAGTAGAAACCGTTGATGAAACCCTGGAAAAAGACGAGGTATTCGGAACGGTAGAAGCGGTAAAAACCACTTCGGATATCTACATGCCGGTGTCCGGAAAAATCACGGAATTTAATCCGGCTTTGAACGAAACCAATGAAGACAACGACCCCACCCTAATCAACTCAGACCCCTATGGCAAGGGGTGGATCATCAAAATAGAAGTTCTCGACCCCGCTCAATTCGACGAACTACTCTCTGCCGATGCTTACCAAAAACTGATAGAATAAACGCGGCTAAAAAGCGTGCTGCCAACTTGCCACCCCCATCATCTCCTCAACATCCCCGGCAAGACAATAAACAAAAACTCAAGGGTACCAACCGAAAAAACGCCTTAAACAGTCCGAAAGAAAGGGTCAAGACACACCCTTTCCCCCTTTTTGTGCATCTACATAGACAAACAGCTGTCTTGATTTTTCTTTTAATTTTTTGCACTTCACTTAAAAAGCCCTATTTTAGCGGCTACTTTTAAAACGAGGCAAAGAAAAACAAGACACAATTTTCTGACAAAGGCAAGCCCAATCAGCTTCCTTTAAACTCTTAGCCATATGGATATTTCAAATTTAACCGTTGATGGTAAATGGCTGGTTATCTCTCTGATCCTGGTTGCCTTGCTAATCGTAGGCAGCATTCTTTTCATGAAAAACCATTTGAAAAAAGAAGGAGAGAGCCTGCCAGGTCATGCTCCCAAAAGCAGAGGCGCCAAATACCCTCAGGTGGATGTGTTTAAAATGAGCGGCACATTCTTTAACCTGGCTTTGCTGTCTGCTCTGTTGTTGACCATCTTGGCCTTCAATTGGACAACCTATGAGAAGGAAGTTTACATTCCCGAAGGTGCCCTGGAATTCGATGAAGAAATAGAGGTAGAGCCTCCTCGAACCAAAGAACCACCGCCACCGCCGCCGCCACCGCCGCCGCCTGTTATTGAAGAAGTCCCCGACGAAGAAGTCATCGAAGACGAACCCGTCTTTGAAGACATGACAGCAGACGAAGAGGAAGAAGTGGTAGCGAAAAAAGAAAGTGAACTTCCGCCTCCACCGCCACCGCCGCCGCCGCCCGCTGAAAAAGAAGAGGAGATTTTCAAAATCGTGGAAGAGATGCCCCACTTCCCGGGCTGCGAAAAAGTGCGCAAAAAGCAAAAGCGCGATGAGTGCGCGCAAAACAAAATGCTGGAGTTCATCTACAAGAACATCAAATACCCCGCCATCGCCAAAGAAAGTGGCATAGAAGGCATGGTGGTCGTCAGCTTCGTCGTAGAAAAAGACGGCTCCATCACCGATGTACGCGTTGTAAGAGATATCGGCGGAAACTGCGGCAAAGAAGCTATGCGGGTTGTGAAAATGATGCCCAAATGGGTGCCCGGTAAACAAAGAGGGCGCCCCGTAAGGGTGCAATTCAACCTGCCGGTAAAATTCAAACTCCAGAACTAAAAAAAAGGCGCTTCCTCGCGAAGCGCCTTTTTTTTTGCTCGTGCCCGGGACTGGAGTCGAACCAGCACGTCCGAAAATGGACACTAGCTCCTGAGGCTAGCGCGTCTACCAATTCCGCCACCCGGGCAAGGAGAAAATCCTTTACACATTTTGCTTGCAGCTGCTTTTGCCGCAAATGCGAGCGCAAAGGTACGTCCTTTTTCTCTTTCACACAAGGCTTTTCGCACAAAAAATTAAGTATATCCAATGTGAAACAGGGCGTCACCAGAATTGACGACCGGGGAGTTGTTGTGGCCAATAATAAAGCCGTTTTGCTTGCTCAAGACCCATTGCTCTTTTTCGCCTTCGGGATGTCGTATCCAGCCCAAAGGCTCTCCTTTCAAAACCGGCTGGCCGGAGCACTTGCTCCATTCAAAAATGCCAGGCACTTTAGCCCTAACCCAAGAAGAACGCTCAAACAGTCTCGTGTGGGGATGTTCAATCACTTGGGTAAAACCGGAAGGCAACATGTCGTGCACCTCTAACATGCGCTGCAGAGCAGCCAGACCGTGCTGAATGGCCAGACCGTCCAGGCGCTGATTTTCTCCGCCCTCATACACCAAAATGGTCTTACCCATTTTGTGAGCCGTATGTCGCAAAGAACCTTTGATCAAGCTGGAACCGAGCAACACCGGAGCCCCGACTCTTTGTGCCAGCTCACGGGCTGCAGCATCTCCCTTCGAATAGCGCAGTTGCGGGTAGTTGTAGTGGTTGCGCCCGCCGGTGTGAAAATCCATGCCTGCATCTACCAAAGGCAAAACTTCCTTCGTCAAAGCCCGGGCTACACGAGAGGCCAGAGAACCCGAAGCATTGCCCGGAAAACTGCGATTGACGTCTTTCCCATCCGGAACATCTCGCGAAAAATTGATAAACCCGTACACGTTTAAAAGGGGAATGACAACCACCGTACCTCGTTGCAATTGCCGAAACAGCCCCCTGCTCAAAGCCCTCCTCAAAATTTCAATGCCGTTGATTTCATCGCCGTGAATACCAGCCGTAAAAAGCAACAAAGGGCCTTCTTCCCGTGCCCGAAAAACGTGCCCGTGAATATCAATGCGGTTGCCTGAGGGCAATTTGCCCACCCTCAGCTTGATGACACAGGTGTCCCCCAACTTAATCTGTTGCCCGTGAATGTTGAGTATAGACATACTCACAACTTTCTTTTTGAAACAGGGCTAAGCTTTCCAGCCCTTACTTTTTGCTCTACCCAACGTATGATCTGCCCCGCAATATCAACCCCTGTTACCCCTTCAATGCCTTCCAAGCCCGGAGAAGCATTCACTTCCATCAGCAAAGGGCCTCTCCGAGAACGCAAAAAATCCACGCCGGCCACATCAAGCCCCACAATGCGAGCAGCTTTCAACACCAATTCGCGCTCATTGGCCGAAAGGGCTTCCGGCACAGCTGTAGCCCCTCGATGTAAATTGGAACGAAATTCCCCGTCTTGAGCCTGGCGCCGCATACTCGCCACAATCCGCCCCCCAACCACAAAAGCCCTGATGTCCGCCCCTCCGGCTTCCCTGATAAACTCCTGCACCATGACCGTGAGGCCTTCCCGTTGAAAAGCCCGAACAATGGAAACCGCCGTTCGCATGTTTTCAGCTAAAATAACCCCCATACCATGCGTGCTCTCCAACAACTTAATCACCACAGGAGGCCCGTGTAACAATTCAATCAGGAGTGGCAAGTTGCTGTCCTGATTAGTCAAAAAGCTCCGGGGTACAGGCAATCTGGCTTTCGCCAAATGCTGTAAGGTGCGCTGCTTGTCACGGGCTTTTTGCAATGCCGCCGAACCGGTAACCGTGAAAACCCCCATCGCCTCAAAATGCCGGATCACAGCCGCACCATAAGAGGTAATAGATGCACCAATCCGCGGGATAATGGCTTGCATTCCCTTCAACGGACGCCCCTCGTACAAAATCTCCGGCTTACCCCCTCCCAACAAAAGCTCACACCGCGCATGGTCCACAATGCGCATCTCATGCCCTCGAAGCACACCCGCACGCAAAAGACTCTGCGTAGAATACAAACCCGCTCCTCTCGAAAGAATCAGGATATTCATCTCGTAAAGGTACGCAAAAACCAAGCTTCCTCCCAAAAAGAGAAACCCCTATACAAACCCCTTTTGTACCAAAACATTTCCCCCCAACCACACCATGCTTCAATATACCCAAACCGAAATGGTTTGGGATATTTACAACTCACAAAGGAGCGAAAGATAGGGAGTTTGGGTGGCTGACGCCTACCAAACCACTTTGCCAGGAGTATATACCCAAACCGAAATGGTTTGGGATATTTACAACTCACAAAGGAGCGAAGGATAGGGAGTTTGGGTGGCTGACGCCTACCAAACCACTTTGCCAGGAGTACATCAGCTGCCGTGCCATTTGTAACAGGCGTATCCAACACTATATTTTCACGGATTCAAATTTGTCAACACCCCAGCGAGAATAAAGAAAACCTCATGCGAACATTAACGGCTAAAAAACAAACAAGAACACCTCAAAAACTTCTTGTCGAGCTTTAGGGCATTCATTAGAACTTCTAATATTTAATACACACATTTTTGGCTTCCGTAAAAAACTCCAGGACCTCTGTTCCCCCTTCTCTGCCTACACCGGACTGCTTGACGCCACCAAAAGGCGTACGCAAATCCCGATGCATCCAACAGTTAATCCACACTATACCCGCTTCTAATTTCTCAGCCATACGAGAAGCCTTGGCGATATCACGCGTCCAAACTGTGGCGGAAAGTCCGTAACGCACGCCATTGGCCAGTTGTATGGCTTCCTCTTCGGTATCAAAAGGCTGCAAACTGACCACAGGGCCAAAGATTTCTTCTTGGTTAAATCGGCAATTGTTGTCCAGGCCCTCAACCACCGTGGGCTTGAAAAACCAGCCGTCGGCCAATTTGCCATCGAGCTCCGGAGCTTTGCCTCCGCAAAGAACGGTACCTCCTTCCATTTCCGCCAGCTCGATATACGATTTGACTTTTTCGAGTTGTTGCTTGGAGATGAGTGCCCCCAAATCGGAAGTCTTGGCGAAAGGGTCTCCGACTTTCAAAAAGCGCGTACGCTTGATAAATTCTTCGCGGAACTTTTCATACAAAGGGCGCTCTACCAGAATTCTACTACCGCAAAGGCATATTTGACCGTTGTTAGAAAAGGAAGAGCGCAAGGTGTCCACCATCATCTGATCAAAGTCGCAATCAGCAAAGATAATGTTGGGGTTTTTCCCACCCAACTCCAAAGAGATTTTCTTAAATTCCGGAGCAGCTAAAGAAGCAATGCGTTTGCCCGTTTTTGTTCCTCCTGTAAAAGATATGGCTTTGACTTGGGGGTGCGTTACGATGGCTTCACCGGCTTTGGGGCCGGTGCCATGTACGATATTCAGCACGCCGGCGGGCAAGCCAGCTTCTATGCAGGCTTTGCTCAACAAAAAAGCCGTCATGGGTGTCCATTCCGAGGGTTTAGCTACCACGCAATTTCCCGTTGCCAAAGCAGGAGCGATTTTCCAGGTAAAAAGATACAAGGGCAAATTCCAAGGTGAGATACAGCCGACGACGCCTAGGGGTTGGCGCAGGGTAAAGTTGAAAGCCTCTTTTTCCGTGTAGTGCGATTGCGTACTGAAATGCACAATGCCCGTGGCAAAAAAGCGAAAGTTCGTAACCGCCCGGGGAATATCCACCGTTGATGACATGCTCAAAGGCTTTCCGGTATCCGTACTTTCCGCCTTGGCAAATTCCTCCATATTTTGCTCTATGATGTCAGCTATGCGCATCAAAAGGCGAAAGCGCTTCTGTAAGCCAATGCCCGACCATTTGGCGAAAGCCTCCTCAGCCGCAGCTACGGCCTTTTCCACATCTTCTGCCTCTGAGTCGGGCAAATAAGAATAAACCTTACCGGTAGCGGGATTGTAATTCTCCAGATAGTTTCCCGAAAGGGCGGGTACTAAGGCCCCGCCAATATAGTTTTTGATGTACTTATCCGTTGCTCCCATGAATTGCCATTTTGTCTTCCAAAGATACAGATGTTTACCTATCTTTGCGTGCAATTTGGCACAACCAGATTGCACAACATGCCCAAAGACACCTCCATTCGTTCAGTTCTCATCATCGGCAGTGGCCCCATCATTATTGGTCAGGCCTGCGAATTCGATTATTCCGGCTCCCAGGCAGCGCAAGCCTTGCGGGAAGAAGGCATAGAAGTCAGCCTTATCAACTCCAACCCGGCCACCATCATGACCGACCCCATGATCGCCGACCACATCTACCTGCTCCCGCTCACTGTCGAAAGTATCGAACACATCTTACAAGAGCGCCAAATCGATGCCGTTCTACCCACCATGGGAGGACAAACAGCCCTGAATCTCGCAATTGAAGTGGGCAAACAAGGGCTCTGGGAAAAATATGGGGTACGCCTTATCGGCGTTGACCTGGAAGCCATAGAACGCACGGAAAATCGAGAAGCCTTCCGAAAGCTCATGCTCGACATCGGCCTGAGTGTAGCGCCCTCCTTTATCGCAAACTCTTTTCTGGAAGGCAAAGAAGCCGCTCAAAAAATTGGCTTCCCCCTCGTCATTCGGCCCTCTTACACCTTGGGAGGCACCGGTGGAGGATTCGTCCATCAGGCTGAAGACTTCGACGAAGCACTCAGACGAGGCTTAAAAATGTCCCCTACCCATGAAGTGCTGGTAGAAAAAGCCGTCTTGGGCTGGAAAGAATTCGAACTCGAGCTGTTGAGGGATGCCAACGACAACGTAGTCATTATTTGTACCGTGGAAAACCTCGACCCCATGGGCATCCATACCGGCGACAGCATCACCATCGCCCCGGCCATGACCCTACCGGATACGGCCTATCAACACATGCGCAACCAAGCCATTAAAGCCATGAGGGCCTTGGGGCAATTTGCCGGAGGATGCAACATCCAATTTGCACTTAATCCCAAAACCGAAGAACTCATCGTCATCGAAATTAATCCTCGAGTTTCTCGTTCTTCAGCTCTGGCTAGTAAAGCCACCGGATACCCCATCGCCAAAGTCGCCTCAAAACTGGCCATAGGGTATCACCTCGACGAATTGAAAAACCAAATCACAGGCACAACTTCTGCCTTCTTCGAACCTTCCCTGGATTACGTCGTCGTCAAAATGCCGCGTTGGAATTTTTCAAAATTCCAAGGAGCCGACCACCAGCTGGGCCTCCAAATGAAGTCCGTAGGGGAAGTTATGGCTATAGGAAGAAGCTTCACCGAAGCCCTTCAAAAAGCCTGTCAATCCCTCGAAAACGGACGCATGGGCCTGGGGGCCGATAAAAAAGAATGGATTAAAACCGAAGACATCATCCACCGCATCGAACACCCGAGCGAAGACCGCATCTTCCGCATCAAAGATGCCCTAAGGCTGGGTGTACCCATCAAAACCATTCACCGCCTCACTCAAATAGACCCTTGGTTCCTCCATGAAATCAAAAAACTGGTCAAACTCGAACAACAACTACAACGCTACAACGTCGCCGAAGACATACCCGAAAGCTTCTTCAGAATACTCAAACAACACGGATATTCCGATGCCCAAATAGCCTGGTTGCTCCGCATCAAAGAAAGCGAAGTAACGCAAAGGCGAAAAAAACTCAACATCAAAAGGACCTACAAAATGGTCGATACTTGCGCAGCCGAATTCGAAGCGCAAACCCCCTACTTTTACTCGACCTTTGAACAGGAAAATGAAAGCATCCCCTCCGACAGAAAAAAAATCATTGTGCTCGGAGCAGGCCCCAACCGCATCGGGCAAGGCATTGAGTTTGACTACTGTTGTGTCCATGGGATACAAGCCATCAAAGAAGTAGGCTGGGAGGCCATCATGGTCAATTGCAACCCGGAAACGGTTTCAACGGATTTTAACCTGGCCGACAAACTTTACTTCGAACCCGTCTTCTGGGAACATCTCGAAGAAATTATCGAACTGGAAAAACCTGCCGGAGTCATCGTACAACTCGGAGGCCAAACAGCACTCAAACTGGCTGAAAAACTCCACAAAAAAGGCATTCCCATCATCGGCACGGACTTCAAGTCCATGGATTTGGCCGAAGATCGCGGCGCTTTCTCCAGCCTGCTCAAAGAACTCAACATCCCATACCCCAAATACGGAGTTGCCCACGATGCCGATGAAGCCCTGCAAGTTGCCACGGACATTCCCTACCCCCTACTGGTACGCCCCTCTTATGTGCTCGGCGGACAACGCATGCGCATCGTCATCAACGACGAAGAACTGGAGCGCCAAGTCCTCAGCATCTTCAAACATCTACCCGACAACAAAGTCCTCATAGACCAATTTCTCGAAAGAGCCAAAGAAGCCGAAATAGACGCCATCTGCGACGGCGAAGAAGTCCACATCATGGGAATCATGGAACACATCGAACCCGCGGGCATACACTCCGGAGACAGCTCGGCCATGCTACCCACCTACAGCTTGTCCGTACAAGCTGTAAATACCATGGTCGAATACACCAAAAAATTGGCTCAAGCCTTAAAAATCAAAGGACTGATCAACATCCAATTCGCCATTAAAGACGAGGAAGTTTATGTCATCGAAGCCAACCCCAGAGCTTCACGCACCACACCCTTCATTGCCAAGGCCTATCAGGTGCCCTACCTCAACATAGCGACCAAAATCATGTTGGGCACGCACAAGCTGAAAGATTTTAAAATCCAAGCCCGCCCGTCGGGCTATGCCCTCAAAGTGCCGGTCTTCTCTTTCGATAAATTCCCCAATGTCAACAAAAACCTCGGCCCGGAAATGAAATCCACCGGTGAAGCCATTTACTTCATCAAAGACCTCACCGACCCCTACTTCAGACAGCTCGATAACCAACGTTATATGTACCTTACGCGCTAAAACCTCTTTGCCTTTCGGCAAATAAAACCGGACAAGAAACCCAGCGCTTCAAAAAAAGAATAAGGATGGAAACAAAAAAAGAAATTGTCACCAACTGGCTACCTCGCTATACGGGTATGCAACTCGAGGAGTTTGGGAAATACATCCTCCTGACCAACTTCTTCAATTACGTCGAGCTTTTCGCCCAAAAACACCAGGTGAAAATCAAGGGCATAGGCAAACCCATGCAAGCTGCTACGGACGAAGGCATCACCATCATCAACTTCGGCATGGGCAGCCCCAACGCCGCAACCATCATGGACCTACTCTCGGCCATATCTCCCAAAGCTGTCCTCTTTCTCGGAAAGTGTGGCGGTCTAAAGAAAAAAAACAAAGTCGGTGACCTCATTCTTCCCATCGCCGCCATTCGCGGAGAAGGAACTTCCAATGACTACTTCCCTCCGGAAGTGCCGGCTTTGCCGGCTTTCGCCTTACAAAAAGCCGTATCCACCACCATACGCGAGTACGGAAAAGACTACTGGACAGGAACAGTCTATACCACCAACCGCAGAGTCTGGGAACACGACAAAGAGTTCAAAGAACAGCTGCGAGCATTGCGCTGCATGGCCATCGACATGGAAACAGCAACCCTCTTCATTACCGCTTTCAAAAACAAAATACCCTCAGGAGCTTTGCTGCTCGTCTCCGATATGCCCATGATACCCGAAGGCGTGAAAACCGACAAAACAGACGAAAAAGTAACTTCCAATTTTGTAAAAATGCACCTGAATATAGGCATAGATAGTCTGCACCAATTGATCAACAACGCCTTAACGGTAAAACACCTCAAGTTTTAGCTCCTACGCCTTTCGGCAAATTTAAACAAAACAACACCAACACGGCGAGCCCATCATGAAAGTTACTGATTTTTTTGAACAATCTGAAAAAACACTGGTGTCTTTTGAGGTGTTACCACCTCTCAAAGGAGGCACCATGGCCTCCATCTTTAAAATCTTGGACCCCCTCATGGAGTTTAAACCTCCTTTTATAGACGTAACCTATCACAGAGAAGAATACATCTACAAAAAGCACAACAGCGGCTACTACGAAAAAATAGCCATCCGCAAACGACCGGGCACCGTAGGCAT
>Ga0256839_1001632_pt1 | contig 26773 bp, 26 predicted proteins | sample 354166metaG_FD_185968 | JGI IMG/M metagenome (GOLD analysis project Ga0256839, IMG submission 185968) | Hydrothermal vent microbial communities from Mid Atlantic Ridge, Atlantic Ocean - 354-166 | ecosystem: Environmental > Aquatic > Marine > Hydrothermal vents | place: Atlantic Ocean: Mid... | reverse complement strand
GACCCGGAAGCCACTTATGCGGCCTTGCTCGATTTGATGACGGTTCTGCAGGAGCGGGGTCGGGCGCTGCGCTGGCGCCTGTTCCGTCAGGTACGAGATCGGTTGAGCGGGAAGTGCGCCGACGAATTATACCGTTATCTCAATGCTGAGATTCCCCTGTCCCACCTGCCTTTCTCCCCGCGGGCCGTGCTGCACCCGGGTGTCGTGGGAAAGCTCGGGGCGGGTGAGTCGAATTTCAGAGGCAGGAAGCCGTGAAGCGGGCCAACGTCGCCATCCTCGGCGCGCCGCCGCGCTTTCACAGCCTGCTGGCGCACGTCTTGAGCCAGAATTGCCGGGCCAGGGTGGTGGCGGCGGAGCAGGCGGACATCTGCATCATCGACCTGGACGGTCACGGCGCCGGTGAGCTGCTCGCCGCTGAACGACGGCGTCAGCCGCCCCGGCCGCTGATCCTGTTGTCGCTCCGGGAAGTCGAGGGGGAAGAGGGGGTATGGCTGAAAAAGCCCCTCCAGTCCCGGGAATTGGCCCAAGCCTTGGAACGAATTCTGGAACGCCAGGAGCGACCGGCGCCACAGCGGCCTTCGGCTGGCGCCGACCTTCCGGAGCCCCGGTCCCCTGCCGGGGACATCGATCCGACGGCGGACGAGGCGGCGTTCTACGAACCGAGGGACTATCTTCAGAACCTGTTGGTGGCGGCCTATCGTCAGGCGCTGGCGACCGAGATGACCCTTCGGATCGATCTCGGTTGGGAGCCGATCGTGATCTACCCCCGTCAGCGCCTGGTGTGGGTGGATGCCGACGATCGTAAACTGCGGGCGTTCTGCCGCTTGCCCTTGCACCGCGTGGTGCGTCTGAGGGGGGAGGGCGGCCCGCAGACGGTCATTCAGCCGGATCCCGAGGCCGGTCTGCGGGAGCCGCCCCCCGGTGCTCAAAGGATGGACGCTTTCCTGTGGAAAGTGGCCTGGTGGAACGCCGCCGGCCGGCTGCCGAGGTCCGTCGCGCCGGATCGGCCGTTGCAGTTGCGGCAATGGCCCAACTTGACCCGCTACTGGCATCCGCCTCAGGCGCTGCCGATCGCCGCGTTGCTGTACCGGAGAGCGCAGACGACTTTGGCGGCGGCCCGAGTATTGCGTTTGCCAATGGCGGAAGTCGCCGGTTTCGTCAGCGCGGCATCGGCCTTACAGCTGTTGCGGTTTCCAGAAGTTCACGCCGCCGCGACGGAGCCGGTGACCGAAGCGCCCCGGGTTTCGGAGCGCCAGGGGCTGTTTCAGCGGATCATGAAACGACTGCGGGGGAAATAGGAAGACAGCGATGAAGTATCGAAAACTCATTTTCGCCGGCCCCGTGGGGGTGGGCAAGACCACCGCCATCGCCAGCATCAGCGACGAGCCGCCGATTCAGACCGACGCGGCGGCCAGCGATCTGACCAGATTGCGCAAGCCCGCCACCACGGTCGCGCTGGATTACGGAGTGTTGCATCTGCCGGACGGCGGCAAGGTTCATCTGTACGGCACGCCGGGCCAGGAACGCTTCGATTTCATGTGGGACATTCTGACCGAGGGGGGTATCGGTCTGATCCTGTTGATCGACAACAACCGGGCCGATCCGCTCCACGATTTGCGGCGTTTCCTCGACAGTTTTCGCTCGTTCGTGGCATCCACCGGCCTGGCGGTTGGGGTCACCCGTATGGATTTGAAGGCCCAGCCCCCCTTGGAGGCGTATCACCACGAGCTGGCCAGGCTCGGTTTCCGCGCGCCGGTGCTGGAGGTCGACGCCCGGCGCCGCGCCGACGTGTCGTTGTTGATCCAGGCCCTGCTGTTGCATATCGATCCCGGTCTGTCCATCGAGGGAGGGGAGCATGAACCTACCGCCTCACCGTGAGGGCCGCTATTGGCTGCCCACCCCCGAGGGTGCCTACCATGCGGTGGCCTCGGTCGAGGATACCCTGGAAAGGCGTTTTCTGCGCCGTCTGCTGAGCTTGACCGAGACGCCGGAGACGGCGGACGACTTCTGGGAGGAGTGCTGCGAGGGGGATTCCCCGGAAGCGGTTTCCGCCCTTCTGGAACGGTTGTGGCGCCGGGGGTGGGTGCAGGAACTGGCCGAGCCGCGGACGGTCACGGACCGCCCTCTGGAGGAGGTCCTTCCCGGGTTGCTGGCCGGCCTGAGCGACGGCGGCGGCACGCTGTTGGCCGACCCTCAGGGTTTCTACATCGCCTCCAGCGGTTTTCCCCACCAAACGGCGGAAGAGCTGGCGGCTTTGAGTGCGGACCTGTTGTCCCTCCATCAGCGCCACCGACGCCTGCTGGCAGACCGCCTTGGCCTGGAAACCCAGGCTTGGGGTATGATCGACGCGGGGGGGCACAGCCGCCTGGGCATCTGGCCGCTTCACATCGGGCGGCATTGTTTCGCCCTGGTCATGACCGGCATTCCTCATTTCAATCATCCGCATTTCGTCGATCTGGTGTGGATTTTGACGAACCGCTACGCCCCCTCTTCCATCCCTTTGTAAACTCTTTTCGGAGACCTGAGAATGCGCGAGGAAATCTTGACATCGATCCTGACCGAGCTGAACGGGACGTCCGCCGACATCGAGGCGTCCGGCGTGATCTCCACCGACGGCTTGATGATGGCGGCTGTGCTTCCCCAGGGAATGGACGAGGACCGGGTGGGGGCGATGAGCGCCGCCATGCTGTCTTTGGGGGACCGCACCGCCCAGGAACTGGCCCGGGGCGAGCTGGAGCAGGTGTTGATCAAAGGCAACAATGGTTATGTGCTCATGACCCATGCCGGCAGAGAAGCGGTGTTGACCGTGTTGGCCAAGCCCCAGGCCAAGCTGGGATTGATCTTCCTGGACGTCAAGCGCGCCGCGGAAAACATCGCCGAGATGATTTGAGGGCAGCGCCATGCTCAGCGACATGAATCCGGCGGACGTCAGCGGCGACTATCGAGAATACACCCTGGACCTGTTCGGGGTCGGCCCCCGCCGGGTCCTGGTGACGGACGAGGAGGTGCCGTATCCCGACGGCCGTTTGATCGTCTCCCGCACCGACACCGAGGGGATCATCACCCATGTCAACCGCTCCTTCGTGGAGATGTCCGGCTACACCGAAGACGAGCTGATTGGCGCACCCCATTCCATCCTGCGCCATCCCGACATGCCCAGGGCGGCCTTCGCCGATCTGTGGCGGACGGTGCAGGCGGGGGAGATCTGGCAGGGGTACGTCAAGAATCTGCGCAAGGACGGGGCCTATTACTGGGTCAAGGCCACCGTCATTCCCAACGTGCGCCGCGGCCGGATCGTGGGCTACACCTCGGTGCGGCGCAAACCGGAGCGGCGCAAGGTGGAGGAATGTATTGCGCTCTACGCTCGCATGGTGGCCGAGGAAGGGAGGTGAGATGAGTTACGTGTTTACCGTCAGTCCCGATTTCAGTCCCGACTATCTGGCCGGGTGGTTCGTCTTCAATACCTGGTTGCAGCGGGTTTCGGGACTCCGCTTTCACCTGGAATTGATGGACCATTTTCCCGCCCTGCGTCAGGCCATCGAGGCCGACCGCATCGACTTGATCTACGCCAATCCCCACGACGCCGCGACCTTGGTGCGCGAAAAGGGCTTCGTCGCCCTCGTCAAACCGGGGGACGGGGCCGACGAGGCGGTGATCGCCGTTTCCGCCGACAGCCCGTTTCAGCGGATAGAGGATCTCGAGCCCGGCAGCCGCATCGCCACCACGGGGGATCCCGACGTCCATCTGGTGGGCATGATCCTGCTGGAACCGGCCGGCTTGAACCGGGAAAACGTGACCCTGCATCGGTGTGACAGTTACGTCCTGGTGGCCAAGTGCCTGTTCCGTGGGGAAAGCGACGCCGGCATCTTTCTCGCCAGGGCCTTCGACGAGTTGAGCCGGCCCGTGCAGGATCGCCTGCGGGTTCTGGTGCGGAGCGACATCCAGGTGATCCACCACTACCTCATGGCCGGCCCCCGGCTGGCGGATTGGGTCGCTGACCTGCGGGATGCGCTGATCGCCATGGGAGACGACGCCAAGACGGCGGAAATTCTGAAAGGGCTGGGGGTGTCCCGCTGGGAAGCGGTGGACGAGGAGGAAGTGGAATTCATGATCGATCTCATGGATACCCTGAGTTACAGCCCGGCTTGATTATACCGTTACCTAATCGAAAAGATCCGGTTCCATGAAGCACCACCGCACCGCGGGAACGGCCCGTTTGATCCGCCGTTCCAGACGGTTGATGCTTTCGACCGCCTCCTGCACCGTGAGCCGGGCGGGAAGGCGCAGCTTGGCGGCCACCATGACGTCGGGGCCGAACTGCAGGGTGATCAGGTTCAGCAGGTCTTCGATGCGCTCGTCTTCCTCGATGACCTCCCGGATCACCCCTACCAGCTCGGGTTCGGCGGAACGGCCCACGATGAGGGTACGGATGTGGAAGGCGATGAACAGTGAAACCAGAATCAGGACCATGCCGATAGCCATGGATCCCATGGCGTCATAGACCGGATCGCCGGTCAGCGCCGCGACTCCTAGGCCGGCCAAGGCCAGCGTGAGGCCGACGAGGGCGGCGCAATCCTCCCCCAGGATCACCACCAGTTCGGCGTTGCGGGTGGCCTTCAACCACTGCCACAAGGAGCGTCGGCCGCGCACCCGGGCGATTTCCCTCAGGCATCCCAGCAGGCTCAGGGTTTCGAGCACGATGGAGAACACCAGAATGACGATCCCGATCCACGGTCGATGCAGGCCTCCGTGGCCGCCGAGTTTCTGCCAGCCCTCGTAGATGGAGAAGACGCCCCCCATGGTAAACAGCAGAATGGCGACGATGAAACTCCAGAAATAGGTCAGCTTGCCGTAACCGAGGGGATGTTCGGCGTCGGGCGGGCGCCGGGACTGTACCAGGCCGAGATAGAGCAGGATCTGGTTGCCGCTGTCGGCGACGGAGTGGATGGTTTCGGCCAGCAGGCTGCCGGAACCGGTGAAGAAGGCTGCCCAACCCTTGGCGAAGGCGATGCCCAGATTGGCCAGGAAGGCATATAGGATGGCTCGGTGACTGTGTTGCGATTGGCTCATGCGGAATGATGAATTTTTCCGGACCGCTCGGGTCTATTGAGGTGATTTATTTTTGCCTTGTGCCCACGATATGCCATAAAATCGGCCCATTCCCGAGCCGGCGCAGGGTGGCGGGATCGTCGCCGCTTCTCATGGACTTCAATTGACAGGAACCACCTTACATTATGCAGGCAAGTGAAATCTACGTACAGAATCTGGAAAAGCATCTCGCCCGAGAAAATCCCCTGTTGGTGGACGTGGCGAAGAATTTCCAGACCATCGACCGGGTCGCCAACGATCTGGGCCTGCTTCGGCCCGACCAGTCGACCGCCCGCCAGATTCCCTGGTGGCCGCTGATTTCCATCCTGGGGCTGTTCTCCTCCGGGAAATCCAGTTTCATCAATCATTTCCTGGGGAAACCGGTGCAGCGCACCGGGGTGCAGGCGGTGGACGACAAGTTCACGGTGTTGTGCTACAGCCCGGACCCGGAGGTCAAGACCCTGCCCGGCTTGGCCCTGGACGTAGACCCCCGCTTCCCCTTCTACCAGATCAGCCGGGAAATCGACGAGGCGATGGAAGGGGAGGGCAAGCGCATCAACGCCTATTTGCAGCTAAAGACCTGCAACAGTGAAAACCTCAAGGGCAAGATCCTGATCGACTCGCCCGGCTTCGACGCCGACGCCCAGCGCAGCGCCACCCTCAAGATCACCAAGCACATCATCGACATCTCCGATCTGGTGCTGATCTTCTTCGACGCCCGGCGGCCGGAACCCATGGCCATGCGCGACACCCTGGAGTACCTGGTCAAGACTTCGGTCGATCGCTACGACTCGGAGAAGTTCATCTACGTTCTCAATCAGATCGACGTCACGGCGCGGGAAGACAGTCTGGCCGAGGTCGTCGCCGCTTGGAAGAGCGCGCTGGCGGAACGGGGAATGAACGTCACCCATTTCTACACCATCTTCTCGCCGGAGGTGGAGATCAACTGCGACAACGAGTACGTCAAGAAGCGCCTGGAGGCTCGCCGCGACCGTGACCTGGAGGAGATCCACCGGCGGATGAAGCAGGTGGAGGTGAAAAGGGCCTACCGGGTCCTGAGCACCCTGGACACCACCGCCAAGGAATTGAAGGACCACGCCATTCCGGAACTGGTGAAGGCCCTGACCGGCTGGCGCAACTGGACCCTGCGTCTCGACACTCTGGTGTTGGCGGCCCTGGTGGGCGCCCTCGTGTTCGCCGGGATCACCACCGGCTTCTGGTTGAACCCCATGGCCGACGCCATCGCCGCGGCAGCGGCGTTGGTGGTGTTGGGGCTGTTCCACTGGATCGTCTCCACGCTGTTCAAGGCGTACTACCGCCGTCGTCTGGCGCGGCGTCAGCGTCAGCTCGGATTGCGTTTCAATCTGGTGCGGGCGTTCAACAAGTGCGCCAACTGGCGCCTGTTCGCCACCGGCAGGATCCGGGGCTGGGGCGAGCAGGTGGAACGGGAGCTGGAACAGATCATCAATCGCGCCGACGTGCTGATTCAGCGTCTCAACGACCAGATGACCAACCCTTCCGGAAAATCCGCCGAAGTCGAGAAGGAAGAACGCAAGGAGGCGGTGGCGGAACCCGCCTCCTGACCGACCGAGACGACGGGGGCGGGAGCCTGCCCCCTTTCGTTCACGGCTGAAAAGGGGTATCGAGGCGCCGGGGTACGGGCCGGTTCTGCAGCCGGACGTAGCGGGGCAGCCCGCCATCGTAGGGTGGATAGTCCTCCCCCTCGATCAGGGGAGACAGGTAACGCCGGCAGGTTTCAGTGATGCCGAAGCCGTCGTCGCCGATGAAGGTCGCCGGCATCTTCTTCTCGACGTTGGCGACTTGCTCCAACGGCGCGCTGCCGATGCGCCAGCGATAGGGATCGTCCGAGACGCGCTCGATGGTGACCATCCGGGCGTTTTCCCCCGCCAGCGCCAGTTCGACCGCCGCCCGGCCCACGGCGTAGGCGTGGTCGGCATCGGTCCGGGAAGCGATGTGGCGGGCCGAGCGCTGGAGATAGTCGGCCACCGCCCAGTGGGTGCGGAAACCCAGCTCGTTGTAGATCATGCGGGCCACCACCGGTGCCACCCCGCCCAGTTGGGTGTGGCCGAAGGCGTCGGTATAGCCGGCATCGGCCAGGAACTTGCCCTCCGGGTTTTTGACCCCCTCCGAGACCACCACCGAACAATATCCCTGCCGTTCGACCAGGGTTTTCACCTTGGCGAGGAATTTTCGCTGGTCGAAGGGGATTTCGGGAAACAGGACGACGATCGGAAGCGGTCGTTCCGGGGTCGAGGCCAGCGCGCCGGCCGCGGCGATCCAGCCGGCGTGGCGGCCCATGACTTCGAACACGAACACCTTGGTGGACGTGGCGCTCATGGAAGCGACGTCCAGGCTGGCTTCCAGGGTGGACAGGGCGACGTATTTGGCAGCCGAGCCGAAGCCGGGACAACAGTCCGTGATGGGAAGGTCGTTGTCCACGGTCTTGGGAATGTGGATGGCCTGGATCGGAAAGCCCATCGTCCGGGACAGTTGGGAGATCTTGTGGCAGGTGTCGGCGGAATCGTTGCCGCCGTTGTAGAAGAAATAGCCGATGTCGTGGGCCCGGAAGACCTCGATCAATCGCTGATATTCGGCCCGGTTCTCTTCCAGTCCTTTCAGTTTGTAACGGCAGGAGCCGAAGGCCGCGCCGGGCGTGTGGCGCAAGGCGGCGATCGCCGCATCGCTCTCCTGGGAGGTGTCGATCAGGTCTTCGGTGAGGGCACCGACGATGCCGTTGCGGCCGGCGTAGACCTTGCCGATCTTGTCAGTGTGTCGGCGGGCGGCCTCGATGACGCCGCAGGCGGAGGCGTTGATGACGGCGGTGACGCCGCCGGATTGAGCGTAGAAGGCGTTTTTGCGGTCCATGGCGATCTCCGGTTATGGGGGAAAGCGGTCGTGCCAGCGGCCATCCTGGAAGTATTCCAGGGGCTGGAAGCGGTTCTTGTAGGCCATTTTGCCACATTGGGCGATCCAGTATCCCAGATAAAGCCAGCGCCGATGCACCCGCCGCGCCGCGGCGATTTGCCACAGGATGGCGTAGGTTCCCAGGCCGCGTTCGCTCTGCGCCGGATCGAAAAAGGTATAGACCGCCGACAGCGCATCCTCGAGCACGTCCACTACCGCCACCGCCAGCAGGGTTTCCCCGTGGCGGAATTCGTAGAAGCGGGTGTCGCACCAGTCGCACCAAAGGAAATTCGCGTAATCCTCCGGGGAGGAATCGGCCATGCCGCCGTCGCCGTGCCGGGCCTCGAGATAACGCCGGTACAGGGCGTAATGGGCTTGGCGGAATTCCGCCGGCCGCACGGTGACGCTCAGGTCGCGGTTCTTGTGCCAGCAGCGCCGCTGACTCCGATTCGGTCGGAAGCGGGCCACCGGGACCCGTACCGGAACACAGGCCCGGCAATCGGGGCAATGGGGCCGGTAGACCAGACGACCGCTGCGCCGGAATCCATTGGCGACCAGAGCGGTGTAGCGAGTGATGTCGAGTTCGCCGTCTGGGGGGAGGAACAGCGTCTGGGCGTACCGGCCCGGTAGGTAGTCGCAGGGATGGGGATGGCTGAGGTGGATTTCCAGTCGGCCGTTCATCGCCAGGCGTCTGGAGCGACCGTTTCGCGGCACCAGCGTTCGAGCAGTTCGACGAATCGGCGCCGGGGGATTTCCTCGGCCCCGAAGCGGACCAGGTGGCCGGTGTGGACCTGACAATCGATCAGGGCGTAGCCCCAGCGCTTGAGGTTCTCCACCAGCCGGACGAAGGCCACCTTGGAGGCGTCGCTGCGGCGGTGGAACATGGATTCACCGTAGAACACCCGCCCGATGGCCACGCCGTACAGCCCACCCACCAATTCTCCGCCGTACCAGGTTTCCGCCGAATGGGCGTGTCCCAGCCGGTGGAGGCGGACATAGGCTTCCCGCATCTCCGGTGTGATCCACGTACCGTGTTCCTTTCCCCTCGGGGCGGCGCAGGCGTCGATCACTTCCTCGAACGCCCGATCGACGGTGAAGCGGAATTCGTCCCGGCGCAACAGTTTGCGGAGACTGCGGCTGACCTTCAGTTTTTCCGGGAACAGCACCAGTCTGGGGTTCGGGGACCACCAGAGAATGGGTTCGCCGGGGTTGTACCAGGGAAAGATGCCCCGGCGGTAGGCCTGCAGCAGTCGCGGCGGGGAGAGGTCCCCGCCGACGGCGAGCAGGCCGTTGGGTTCTTCCAGGGCCTGGTCCACCGGCGGGAAAGGGTGCTGGGCATCCCGACTGTCCAGGAGGGTCAACATGACCCTTTCGACCTATTTTTCGAGGAATCTCTCCGCGTCGAGGGCGGCCATGCAGCCGGTGCCGGCGGAGGTGACGGCCTGACGATAGACCGGATCCGCCACGTCGCCGGCGGCGAACACGCCCGCAACGCTGGTGGCGGTGGCATCGCCCTGGTTGTCGCCGGTCCCTTTGACCTTGATGTAGCCGTGGTCCAGTTCCAACTGCCCTTCGAAGATCTTGGTGTTGGGGGTGTGACCGATGGCGATGAAGACCCCCGAGACGGTGATGACTTTGGTTTCCCCGCTTTGCACGTGTTTGATGCGGACGCCGGTGACCCCCTTGTCGTCGCCCAGGATTTCATCGACGACGTGGTTCCATTCGATCCGGACCTTCCCTTCTTCCACCCGTTTCATCAGACGGTCGACCAGGATCTTTTCCGCCCGCAGCTTGTCACGGCGATGGATCAGGGTGACCTGGGAACAGATATTGGCCAGATACAGGGCCTCTTCGACGGCGGTGTTGCCGCCGCCGACCACGGCCACCGGCTGGTCCTTGTAGAAGAAGCCGTCACAGGTGGCGCAGGCGGACACGCCCCGGCCCTTGTATTTCTCCTCCGAGGGAAGACCCAGGTATTTCGCCGAGGAACCGGTGGCGATGATGAGGGCGTCGCAGGTGTAGCTGCCGTTGTCGCCGATCAGGGTGAAGGGGCGTTTGGAAAGGTCGGCGCGGTGGATGTGATCGAAAACGATCTCGGTGTCGAATCTTTCCGCATGACGGCGCATCCGCTCCATCAACTCCGGCCCCTGGACCCCATCCGGGTCGCCCGGCCAATTTTCCACGTCCGTGGTGGTCATCAACTGCCCTCCCTGCTCGATGCCCGTGATCAGCACCGGTTTCAGGTTGGCGCGGGCGGCATAGATGGCGGCGGTGTAGCCGGCGGGTCCCGAGCCGAGAATCAGAAGGCGGCAATGTCTGGATTCGCTCATGCGAAGGGTCCTCCTTGGGTCGAATCGTCTAAGTTAGAATAGACGGATAGTATGTCGTTCCAGCTTCGGCGGGTAAAGGCGATCTTGCCATTCTCGCTCCGATCTACAACAATGAATCCTTTAAGCCACTCGTAAGCGCCTTGTCTCAAACGAAGAAAGCTCTGTTCCCCCCCGGCATGGACCGGTTCACCCACGGTTTGCGGGAAATCGGTCTGCTGTGTCATCTGGCGGTGGCCCTTTACCTTTTGGTCTCCCTGGCGAGTTTCGATCTGGAGGATCCCGGTTGGCGCCATACCGGCACCGGACGACCCCTGGCCAATGCCGGCGGCCTGGTGGGGGCCTGGCTGGCGGATTTCGGCCTGACTCTGTTGGGGGTGATGGCCTTCCTGGTGCCGGGGATGATCGCTTGGCACGGCTGGTCGCTCTATCGCGGCGGCCGTCGCCGGAACGATGCCGCCGTTCTGGGCGTGCGCTGGGTCGGACTCCTGCTCACTGTCGTCAGCGGGGCGGGGATCGGCTATGTGCATTTTCCCCGCGCCCCCCTCGATCTGCCGGAAACCAGCGGCGGGATCTTGGGGGTGGTGACCGGGGAATGGTTGTTGAATCATTTTGGGGTCCTGGGGGCGACACTGGCGTTGCTGGTCCTGTTCCTGACCGGGGTGACCCTGCTGACCGGTCTGTCTTGGCTCGACCTCATGGAGCGTATCGGGGCTTTGGTGCTCCGGGGTTGGGCGTTCCTTCGGCAGCGGCTGCGACGCCTATGGGCCGTTCGGCTGCAGCGGTCCGCCGCTGGTCCCGAGCGCGTGGTCAGGCGGGAGCCGAGGGTCGTCGAGACCGTCGAAGTGGAGCCTTCTCCCCCGCCGCCGGCGAAGGCCGGCGCGCTGGCGTTGGTCGCTGAATCTCCCCCCAAGTCGGAAGCGAAGGCGAAAAAGGAGAGGAAGGGAGCGACGCCTGTGATCGGCAAGAAGGCGACCACCCGCCGGGCCGACCCCCCCGTGGCTTCCGAAACCGCTTTGCCGCCTTTGGATCTGCTCGAGGAAGGCGACGGCCGGACGAGCGGTTATTCCAAGGAGGAGCTGGCACTCATGTCTGAACAGTTGGAGGCGGTGCTGGCGGATTTCGGAGTGCAGGCCAAGGTGCGCGAAGTCCATCCCGGACCGGTGATCACCCGTTTCGAGATCCAGCCGGGCCCCGGGATCAAGGGCAGCCGGATCACCAACCTGGCGACCGATCTGGCGCGTTCCCTTTCGGTTCCCAGCGTCCGGGTGGTGGAGGTCATTCCGGGAAAATCCTACGTGGGCCTGGAGATACCCAACTTCGAACGGGAAACGGTCTATCTGCGGGAGATTCTGGCAAGCCGGGACTATCAGAAGTCCAAGTCGCCGGTCACGCTGGTGCTCGGCAAGGACATATCCGGACGGCCGGTGGTCGCCGATCTGGCCAAGATGCCCCATCTGCTGGTGGCCGGAACCACCGGCTCCGGCAAGTCGGTGGCGATCAACGCCATGATCCTCAGCATGCTCTACAAGGCCACGCCGGAACGGGTGCGTCTGATCATGATCGACCCGAAGATGTTGGAGCTGTCGGCCTACGAGGGCATTCCCCATCTGTTGAGCCCGGTGGTCACCGACATGAAGGAAGCTGCCTCGGCGCTGCGCTGGTGCGTCGCCGAAATGGAGCGCCGTTACCGCCTGATGTCGGCCCTGAAGGTGCGTAACCTCGAGGGGTTCAACCGCAAGGTCGGTGAGGCGAACGCCCGCGGCGAACCCATCCGGGATCCGTTCTTCCGTCCCGGCGACATGGAGGATGGCGGCAGCTGGCCGGTGCTCGAGCCCCTTCCCGTCATCGTCGTCATCATCGACGAATTGGCCGACATGATGATGATCGTCGGCAAGAAGGTGGAGGAGCTGATCGCCCGCTTGGCCCAGAAGGCCAGGGCCGCCGGCATCCACCTGATTCTCGCCACCCAAAGGCCCTCGGTCGATGTCATCACCGGGCTGATCAAGGCCAACGTCCCGACCCGGATCGCGTTTCAGGTTTCCTCCAAGATCGACTCTCGCACCATCCTCGATCAGGCGGGAGCGGAAACTCTGCTCGGCTGCGGCGACATGCTCTTTTTGCCGCCGGGCAGCGGTTTTCCCGTCCGGGCGCACGGTGCCTTCGTCGATGACGAGGAGGTGCATCGGGTGGTCGATTTCCTCAAACGAACCGGTACGCCGGATTACGTCGCCGACATCACCCGCTTCAAGGATGAGGAAGAAAATCGGGGCGGCGAGGCGGACGACGACGGGGAAACCGATGAGCTGTTCGACGCGGCGGTTCGTTTCGTGACCGAAAGCCGCCGGGTGTCCACTTCCAGCATCCAGCGTAAATTCAAGATCGGCTACAACCGGGCGGCGCGTATCGTGGAAGCCATGGAACGGGCGGGGATCGTCAGTCCTCCCGAGGGCAACGGTTCGCGGACGGTGCTGGCCCCCCCGCCGGTGGAGGACTGAAAAATGGCGAAAAGATGGTTCTGGCTGATCGGAATCTGGTGGACGGGCGTTTGGGCCGTGGCTGCGCCCGTCGACGACTTGGAGCGGTTTTTGAATTCCGTCACTACCCTGTCGGCCGCATTCGAGCAGACCGTCCTCGACGAGAGGGGGCAGGTGAGCCAGCGCAGCCGGGGACGTTTTTATCTCGAGCGCCCGGGCCGGTTCCGCTGGACCTACGAAACGCCATTCCGTCAGGAGGTCGTCGCCGACGGTCGCCGGGTCTGGTTCTACGACCCCGACTTGGAGCAGGTCACGGTCCGTGACGTCGATGTCGCCCTCGGATCGGCGCCGGCAATGCTGCTGAGCGGCGAAATCCGGCTCGACGAGCGTTTCCGGGTGGTGGATCAGGGTAGGGATGGGAAGCGGGCCTGGATCGAACTGCGGCCCAAGAGCGACGAAGACGTGTTCCGCCGGGTTCGAGTGGAACTGGAGGACGGACGGCTGGTCCGGATGGAGCTGGCCGATAATTTCGGTCAGTCGACCCGGATCCGCTTCTTCGACATGGCATTGAATCCGCCGCTCGACGACGAGCTGTTTCGCTTCCGGCCGCCGCCGGGCGTCGACGTGTTCGAGGGGTGATGTCTCAGGGTTTTCATGCCGCGCGTCCCCTGGCCGATCGCCTCCGTCCTGTCGATCTCGACGGCTTTGTCGGGCAGCGCCATTTGCTGGCGCCGGGCAAGCCTCTATACGAGGCGGTTCGGAGCGGGCATTTGCATTCCATGATTTTGTGGGGACCGCCGGGGACCGGCAAGACGACGCTGGCGCGGATCATCGCCCGTTCCGCCGATGCCGAATTTATACCGTTATCAGCTGTTTTATCAAACATCAACGACATCCGAAAAGCCATCGACACCGCCCGGCAGAACCAGGCCCGAAACCACCATACCATCCTGTTCGTCGACGAGGTGCATCGCTTCAACAAAACGCAACAGGACGCCTTCCTGCCGCACATGGAAACAGGAACCATCTTTCTCGTCGGCGCGACCACGGAAAATCCCTCCTTCGCCCTGAACAACGCCCTGCTGTCCCGGGCTCGGGTCTATGTGTTGAAGCCCCTCACACCGGAAGACTTGAACCGGCTCATCGACCAGGCCCTGTCATCACCCCAGGGATTGGGGGAGTCGAAGGTGGAGATTCCGAAAACCGTCCGAACCTGGCTGATCGAGGCCGCGGACGGCGACGCCAGGAAGCTGCTGAATCTGCTGGAAATCATGGTCGAGCTGGCCGCCGGCGAAAGCAAGACCCGTATCGACGAATCCCTGGCGCGGGCGGTGTTGGCAGAGGGACAGGCGCGCCGCTTCGACCGCCAGGGCGATGCTTTCTACGATCAGATATCCGCCTTCCACAAATCGGTGCGGGGCAGCGATCCGGACGCCGCCCTGTATTGGCTCTGCCGGATGCTCGATGGTGGTTGCGATCCCCTTTACATCGCTCGTCGCATCGTCCGCATCGCCAGCGAGGACATCGGCAACGCCGATCCTCGGGCCCTGCAGCTCGCCCTCAACGCCTGGGAAGCGCAGGAGCGCCTGGGCAGTCCCGAAGGAGAGCTGGCGTTGGCCCAAGCGGCCGTCTATCTGGCCTGTGCTCCCAAGAGCAACGCGGTCTACCGGGCGTTCCAGGCCGCTCAACGCGATGCAGTGGCCAACGGCAGCCTGGAGGTCCCGGTCCATCTGCGTAACGCGCCGACCCGGCTTCTCAAGGAACTGGGTCACGGCCGGGGTTACCGCTACGCCCACGACGAACCGGAAGGCTATGCGGCGGGAGAGAACTATTTTCCCGACGCGATGGCCCCGAGACGCTACTACCATCCGGTCGAACGTGGTCTGGAACAGAAGATCGCCGCCAAGCTGGAACGGCTGCGCCAATTGGACGAGCAATGGCGGCGTAGGAACCGCGGTTAGCCTTTCTCCATCAGGCACAGGAAAAAACCGTCGAAGCGCCGATCCGGCAGGATGCGCACAGCATGGCGCACCTGGGGATCGAACCGATCTTCCTGCCACCGGTCCAGGCCGTTCTGCATCTGAAGCCCTGCGGCGGGCAGTTCGATGGGGACGACGCGCAGGTGTTCCCGGCGGCGCAGCACGTGATCGACCACCGCCTCGTTTTCCTCCGGCGCGAAGGAACAGGTGCAATACAACAGGCGGCCACCGGGTTTGAGGGCGTCGGCCCCGGCCAGCAACAGGCGTTTTTGCTTGCGGGCGCACTCCCGGATCTTGCGCAGTCCCCAGTGGGCGAAGCTGTCCGGGTCCTCGGTACGGAAGCGAGCTTCGGAAGAGCAGGGGGCGTCGATCAAAACCCGGTCGAACCGCTCCGGGGTCTTCCGGCCTACGCTGCGACCGTCCATGCGATAGCAGCGGGCGATCGTGATGCCGAGGCGTTGTAGATTGGCCCGAAGACGGAAATAACGCTCCCTGACCGGTTCGACCGCCGCGATCCTGCCCTGGTCTCCCATCAACATGGCCAGATGGGACGTCTTGCCGCCGGGCGCGGCGCAAAGATCGAGGATCTCCTCGCCCGGCCGGGGGGCGAGGGTTTCCGCGGCCAGCAGGCTGGAAGGGTTCTGGATGTAAATCCAGCCCTGGGAGAAAAAAATCGATTCCGTCAGGGCCCGTTTCTGTTCCGGCGGCACCTCGAATGCGTATCCAGGCCAGGGCAAGGGGGAAAGGCTGAATCCTGCTTGTAGCAGGCCCTTTCGAATTTCCTCGACCTCACCCCGCAGAGTATTGATCCGGAAGGTCACGGCCTTGGTCTGGCGGAACGAGGCCAGAACCGGGGGCAACATCGCAGCGGGGACGATGTGTCCGAGCCGTCGAAGAAAAAGATCCGGTAAAGAGGCGGTCATCGTTGAACGATTTTGTTACAATTTTCGTTATCGACAGGGTCGGGTTGCGGTGGTCGTCGGACTATGACGCAGAATTCGAATACGGGGTTCTCAATCGCGATGAACCGGGGATTCAAGGCTTGATCTGGATCGACTATGCCATCATCGCCGTCGTCGCCATCTCGGCATTGCTGGGGCTTTTTCGGGGTCTGATCCAGGAAACCCTGTCCCTGCTCGGTTGGCTCGCCGCCCTATGGGTCGGCATTCATTACCACCCGGCCATGGCCCTGCGCCTGCAGGGCATTTTACCGCAGCCGGAATTGCGCACCGCCGCCGCCTTCGCTGCCCTGTTCATCGCCACTCTGGTGGTCGGCAGGATTTTGGCTTATCTCATCGCCACCTTGATCGAGCACTCCCCCTTGGCCATCTTCAACCGGCTGGGTGGATTGTTGTTCGGCGCCTCACGCGGGGTGTTGCTGTTGCTGGTGATGGTCCTGATCGCCCAGAGCCTGGATCTGGGTCGCGAGCCCTGGTGGCGTGAATCCCGCCTGCTGCCTCGTCTGGAACCGTGGGCGGCCAAACTGGGCCGGCTCGATCCCCAACGCTATCTGGTTCGGTTTCCCTAAGAGCATTCGTCGGACGTAACTATGTGTGGCATCGTCGGTATCGTCTCCCATTCGCCAGTGAATCAGGAGCTCTACGAAGCGCTCACGGTACTGCAACACCGGGGCCAGGACGCCGCCGGCATCGTGACCTATGAAGGTGGCCGCTTCTACCTGCGCAAGGACCGGGGATTGGTGCGGGACGTGTTCCAGGCCGAGCACATGCAGCATCTGCGCGGCACCATGGGAATCGGTCACGTGCGCTACCCGACCGCCGGCGGGGGGAATTCCGCCGAGGCCCAGCCTTTCTACGTCAATTCCCCCTACGGCATCACCCTGGGCCACAACGGCAACCTGACCAACGCCGAGCAGTTGAAGCAGGAGCTGTTTCTCCAGGACCAGCGCCACATCAACACCGATTCGGATTCGGAGATCTTGCTCAACGTCTTCGCCCACGAACTGCAGCGCCTCGGTAAACTGCGCCTCGACGTCGATGACGTGTTCGACGCCGTCGCCGAGGTCCACCGTCGTTGCCGCGGCGCCTATGCCGTGGTGGCGATGATCACCGGGTTCGGGGTGTTGGGATTCCGGGATCCCTACGGCATCCGCCCGGTGGTCATCGGGCGACGTGATTCCCCGCAGGGGCCGGAATACATCATCGCCTCCGAAAGCGTCGCCCTCGACGTGCTGGGTTTCGAACGCCTGCGCGACATCGAGCCCGGCGAGGCGGTGTTCATCGAAAAGGACGGCCGGCTCCACAGTCGCCAGTGTGCGGAACACGGTTATCGTGCCCCGTGTATCTTCGAGTACGTCTATTTCGCCCGCCCGGATTCCGTCATCGACGGTATTTCGGTCTACCAGGCCCGCCTGCGCATGGGGGAGAAGCTGGCGGAGAAGATCCTCCGCACCGATCCGGCGCACGACATCGACGTGGTGATCCCCATTCCCGACACCAGCCGAACCGCCGCCCTCGAGCTGGCCAACCGCCTCGGGGTGAAGTACCGCGAAGGGTTCATCAAGAACCGCTACATCGGCCGTACTTTCATCATGCCGGGCCAGCAGCTGCGGCAAAAATCGGTGCGCCGCAAGCTCAATCCCATCGACGTGGAGTTCAAGGGGAAAAACGTCCTGCTGGTGGACGATTCCATCGTCCGGGGAACGACGTCGAGGCAGATCATCCAGATGGCCCGCGACGCCGGCGCCCGCAAGGTTTTCTTCGCCTCCGCTTCCCCGCCGGTGCGATATCCCTATGTGTACGGCATCGACATGCCCCAGGCTTCGGAACTGATCGCCCACGGGCGCAGCGAACAGGAAGTGCAAAAGCTCCTGGGAGCCGACTGGCTGATCTATCAGGATCTGGAGGACCTGGTGGCGGCGGTGCGTAGCGGCAACCCGGCCGTTCGCCACTTCGAAACCAGCTGCTTCAGCGGCCGGTACGTCACCGGGGACATCACCCCCGAATATCTGGAGCGCTGGAGCCGGTATCGTCGGGAGGCGGAAAAGCCAGAGGCCGTCACCGAGATCGAGGCGGAAACGCATACCAACTTGGATCTGTACAATTCGGTTTGAAACATGAGCCAGGAAGAAAAAGTGGACTGGAAGGCGTTCGGTCTCCGGACCCAGAGCGTGCGGGCGGGGCAGAAACGCACCCCGGAAAACGAACACTCCGATCCCATCTTCGTCACCTCCAGCTATGTGTTCGCCAACGCCCGCCAGGCCCAGGCCCGTTTCGCCGGCGAGGAACCTGGGAACATCTATTCCCGCTTCACCAATCCCACGGTTCGCACCTTCGAGGAACGGCTGGCCCTCATGGAAGGGGGGGAACGCTGTATCGCCACCGCCTCGGGGATGGCGGCGATCATGTCCCTGGCGATGGGATTGCTGAAGGCCGGCGATCACCTGGTCTGTTCCCGGGCGGTGTTCGGCAACACCGTGCTGCTGTTCAAGAACTTTTTCACCAAATTCGGTGTCGATACCACTTTCGTCGATTTGACCGACCTGAACGCCTGGGAACGCGCCATTCGTCCCAACACCCGGCTGCTGTTCCTTGAGACCCCGTCCAATCCGCTGACCGAGATCGTCGACATCGCGGCCCTGGCCCGACTGGCCAAGGCTCATGACTGTCTGCTGGTGGTGGACAACGTCTTCTGTACCCCCGCCTTGCAACGACCGCTGCAACTGGGGGCGGACATCGTGGTACATTCGGCGACCAAATATCTCGACGGTCAGGGGCGCTGCGTCGGCGGGGCGATCGTCGGCAGCGAATCGCTGTTGGACAAGGAGATCTATCCCTTCCTGCGCACCGGCGGGGCGGCCATGAGTCCCTTCAACGCCTGGGTGTTCCTCACCGGTCTGGAGACCTTGGCTATCCGTATGGAAGCCCACTGCAAGAACGCCCTCGAACTGGCCCGGTGGCTGGAGAATCATCCGCGGGTCGAGCGGGTTTATTATCCCGGCCTGCCGTCCCACCCCCAGTACGAACTGGCCCGGAAACAGCAGAAAGGGGGCGGTGGCATCGTCAGCTTCGTGGTCGAGGGAGGGCGTCAGGCGGCCTGGAACGTCATCGATCGAACCCGGCTGCTTTCCATCACCGCCAATCTGGGGGACGTGAAGACCACCATCACCCATCCCGCCACTACTACCCACGGACGCCTGTCGCCGGAAGAACGGGCGGAAGCCGGTATCGACGACGGTCTTTTGCGCGTCTCGGTGGGGTTGGAGGATATCGATGACATCGTCGCCGACCTGGCGCGAGGATTGGGAGAGTGATCGATCAACTGGAACGACGAGGAGACATGCTGCCATGACCACGACCAAGGCCGTGATCCTTTCCGGCGGTTCCGGCACCCGACTCTGGCCGCTGTCTCGGGAGGCTTACCCAAAACAATTTCTCGATCTCGGGGGCGAACACAGCCTGCTGCAGGAAACCCTGCTGCGGGTGCAGGCATTGACCGAGGCGGCGCCGGACGTGCGGTTGGAAGCGCCGCTGGTGGTCTGCAACGAGTCCCATCGCTTCCTGGTGGCCGAGCAGTTGCGGGAACTGGCCGTGACGCCGGACCTCATCGTGTTGGAGCCGTTCGGCCGCAATACCGCACCGGCGCTCACCTGCGCCGCCCTGTTTGCCTTGCGTCAGGAAAGCGACCCGGTGTTGACGGTCATGCCCTCCGATCACGTGATCCGGGACACCGAGTCCTTCTGCGCCACCCTGGCGGAAGCGATCGGGCTCGCTGCCGAAGGCGCCCTGGTCACCTTCGGCATCGTGCCGACCCGCCCGGAAACCGGGTTCGGCTATATCCGGGCCGGGAAACCGCTTTCCGGGACGGCCCGGGTGCTCGATGCCTTCGTGGAGAAACCCGATCTGGCGACCGCGCGCCGCTATCTGGAATCAGGCGATTACCTCTGGAACAGCGGCATCTTCGTCATGCGCGCCGGTGTCTGGATCGAGTCCATCGGCCGGTTCCGGCCCGACATCCTGGAAGCCTGCCGCGAGGCGGTGAGCCGGGGAAGACGGGATGCCGATTTCTTCCGGTTGGATCGGCAGGCGTTCGAGGACTGCCCTTCGGATTCCATCGATTATGCGGTGATGGAGAAACTGTCCGGGGGCGAGTCGAAAGCCGTGGTGCTGCCCCTGGCCGCCGGCTGGTCCGATCTCGGCTCCTGGCCGGCGTTGTGGGAGGTTCGAGAGAGCGACGCCGACGGCAACATTACCCACGGCGACGTCTTCCTGAAATCGGTGAAAAATTCCCTGATCTACGCCAACGACCGTTTCGTGGCCGCTCTGGGAATCGAGGATCTCATCGTCGCCGAAACCGCCGACGCCATCCTGGTGGCTCACCGGGACAGCGCTCAGCAGGTGCGGGCGGTGGCCGAACATCTGAAATCCCAGGGACGCTACGAACATCACCACCATCTCAAGATTCACCGTCCCTGGGGGACGATCGAGACCGTCAGCCGCGGGGACCGGTATCTGGTCAATCGCTTGACCGTCCGTCCCGGCGCCCACGTGGTGACCCAGTTGCACCATCACCGGGCGGAGCACTGGATCGTGGTCCGGGGTACGGCGCGGATCACCCGAGGGGATGGGGAAACTTTTCTCCTGACCGAGAATCAATCCACCTACATCCCGGTCGGCGTCAAACACCGCCTGGAAAACCCCGGCAAGATCCCCCTGGAGTTGATCGAAGTCCAATCCGGGGCTTATCTGGGGGAGGACGACATCGTCCGCTTCCCCGAATCCTGATCCTTCGTGTCGGCCTCTGACAATCTTCAAATTCTAAAGAAGCAAACGACCATGGCTCTACACTGCGGTATCGTCGGCCTGCCCAACGTAGGCAAGTCCACTCTGTTCAACGCCCTGACCCGCGCCGAGATCGCGGCCGAGAATTATCCCTTCTGCACCATCGATCCCAACGTCGGGGTGGTGCCGGTTCCCGACCCCCGTTTGGCGAAGCTGGCGCAAATCGTCCAACCCCAAAGAACCGTCCCTACCACGGTGGAGTTCGTCGACATCGCCGGGCTGGTGGCCGGCGCCTCCCGGGGGGAGGGGCTGGGAAACCAGTTCCTCGGCCACATTCGGGAGACCGACGCCATCGTTCACGTGGTGCGCTGTTTTCAGGACGACGACGTCACCCATGTGGCCGGTTCGGTCGATCCGGTTCGGGACATCGAGATCATCAACACCGAGTTGACGCTGGCGGACATGGAAACCGTGGACCGGTGCCTCCAGCGGGTTTCCCGGGCCGCCAAGTCCGGGAACAAGGAAGCGTTGGCGGAAAAGGCGCTGTTGGAAAAACTCGCCGCCCAGCTGGATCAGGGCAGGCCGGTTCGCGCCCTGGCGCTGGAGGAAGAGGATCGGCGGCGTCTGCGGGGATTGCTCCTGCTGACGGCCAAGCCCGTTCTGTATGTGGCCAACGTGGCGGAGGACGGTTTTCATGACAACCCGCTTCTGGCGCAGGTCATGGATTACGCGGCCGGGGAGGGGGCTCAGGTGGTGCCGGTCTGTGCGGCGCTGGAAGCCGAAATCGCCCTTCTCGACGAGGATGACCGGGAGACCTTCCTGCAGGAGCTGGGTATGGAGGAGGCCGGACTCGATCGGGTGGTGCGGGCCGCTTATCGCCTGCTGAATCTACAGACCTTCTTCACCGCCGGGGAAAAGGAGGTTCGGGCCTGGACGGTACGGGTGGGCGCCACGGCGCCCCAGGCGGCCGGGGTGATCCACAGCGATTTCGAGAAAGGTTTCATCCGGGCCGAGGTGATCGCCTATGACGATTTCATCCGCTACGGTGGGGAACAGGGAGCCAAAGAGGCGGGCAAGTGGCGGCTGGAAGGGAAGGACTACGTGATGCAGGAAGGCGACGTGGTGCACTTCCGTTTCAACGTATGACCAAAAAAGCCCCGCACGTGCGGGGCTCGTTCCAGGATAACGACTCTGGAAGGGTTGGTCGCTCGTTTATTTTTTCATTTCTTCCTGTCGGATTTCCTGCCATGCCTGGTAAGGCACCGACGACGTTTCCCGCTTCTTGAACAGGATAACGCCCACGACCACGGCGGCGATCAGAATGCCGATGATCAACCAAAAGTTGTCTTTTTCCTGGGTTTCGTCTGCCATTTCTCCTACCTCAACAGTTAGTTTGGTTAGTTGTTATATCCCCCCGATTGGGGGGGCTAGATCGGTTACAATCTAGCCACCGTCGATCGAATCGACGGGATTAATTGTAAGCAAACTTTCGCGCGTTTGTCTACAACCGATACTTTTTCGAATTCGAAATCGGGCGATTTTTCAGGGGGGTGACAGATGGCTGAGATCGGGGTGCTAGGGCTTGGTGTCATGGGACGCAATCTCAGCCTCAATTTGGCCGACCACGGCTACCGAACGGCGCTCTACAACCGACATTACCACGTCACCGAGGCGTTCCTGCGCCGGTGCCGGGAACAGGAGCCATCCTGGCGGCGGTTGCAGGGGTTCCGGGAAATGGAGGACTTCGTCGATGCCATCGAGCGGCCCCGGCGTATCGTCTTGCTGGTAAAGGCGGGGGAGGCGACCGATCTTACCATCGAAAATCTGTTGCCTTTCCTCGATCCGGGCGACGTGGTGATCGACTGCGGCAACGCCCACTGGCTCGACACCATTCGCCGCGAACGCGAGCTACGCCGGCGGGAACTCCTATTCATCGGCTGCGGGATCTCCGGTGGCGAAAGCGGTGCCCGCTTCGGCCCTTCATTGATGGCGGGCGGTTCCAGGGAGGCCTGGGAAAGGATCGAAGCCATCTGGCGGGACATCGCCGCCAAGGTCGATCCCGAAACCGGCGAGCCCATCGAAGGGGCCGCTCCCGGCCGTCCGGTCAGCGGCGGCGAGCCCTGTGCCGCCCTGGTGGGGGAGAACGGGGCGGGTCATTACGTCAAGACGGTCCACAACGGTATCGAATACATCGACATGCAGCTGATCGCGGAAAGCTACTGGCTGCTGAAACACCTGGGTGGATTTTCCAACCCGGAACTGGCGGAAATCTACTCCCGTTGGAACGAGGGGGAACTGGCCAGTTATCTCATCGCCATCACCGCCCGTATCCTGTCCCAACCCGACCCCCGCGGTGACGGCTATCTGATCGACCGGATCCTCGATCGCGCCGGTCAGAAAGGGACCGGAAAGTGGGCTGCCGACAGCGCCCTGGCGCTGGGGGTGCCCGCCAACGCCCTGGCCGAGGCGGTTTTCGCCCGTTACCTGTCGTCGAGGAAGGATGAACGCCTCCAGGCCAGCCGCCGCCTGGCGTCGGTTCCCGTCGGGCGGGTCGACGATCCGCCGGGGTGGAGCGAGCAGGTGCGTCATGCGCTGTACTGTGCCAAGATCTGTGCCTATGCCCAGGGCTTTCAACTGCTCCGGGCAGCCCAGCAAGAGTACGGTTGGCGTTTCGACTTCGCCGCCATCGCCCGGATATGGCGGGGGGGCTGCATCATTCGGGCCCGTTTCCTCAATCTGATCGCATCCGCTTACCAACGTAAGCCGGATTTGGCCAATCTGCTGTTGGCGGACGATTTTCAATCCGCGCTGCATCAAGGCCATCCGGCATGGCGCCAGACCGTGGCCACCGCGGTGCTCAACGGCATGGCGGTGCCGGCCATGAGTGCCGCGCTGGCGTATTACGACGGCTACCGCAGCGAACGGCTGCCCGCCAACCTGATTCAGGCGCAGCGGGATTTCTTCGGCGCCCATACCTACGAACGCACCGATCAGCCCGGCAGGCGTTTTCACTTCGACTGGGTCGGCGGGAAACGGGAAACGGTGGTGGAGTAGTCGATGCGTTGTATCGTCGTCGGTGGTGGAATCAGCGGTCTTTTGTGCGCCCGGGAACTGGCGGCTGCCGGATGCCGGGTCGTCCTGTTGGAGCGGGGTCAAGTGGGCCGGGAAGCCTCCTGGGCCGGGGGCGGCATTCTTTCCCCTCTGTATCCCTGGCGTCAGCCCGAGCCGATCCGGCGCCTGTCGGCCTGGAGTCAGCGCTATTATCCCCGGCTGGCCGAGGAGGTGCACGAGCGCACCGGCATCGATCCGGAATACCGCCGCTGTGGCATGTTATGGCTCGGGTTGGCGGACCTGGAAGACGCCGACGCCTGGTGCCGGCGCCACAAGATCCCTTGCCAGCTTCCCACGTCGGCGGAGATCCGGCGGCGCCAGCCGGCGCTGGCGGTCCCGCCGGCGCCTTATCTGTGGATCGGTGACATCGCCCAGATCCGCAATCCCCGTTTGTTGAAAGCGCTGCGCGCCGAACTGGAATCCATGGGTGTCCGTTTCCTGGAACGGACGCCCGTCTTGGGTTGGCACTGGGACGGTGACCGAGTCTTGGCGGCAAAAACTCCCGGCGGTCCGGTGGCCGGAGAATTGTTCGTCGTGACCGCAGGCGCCTGGTCCGATCACCTGCGCATCGGCGACTGGCATCCGCAGATCCGCCCGGTCAAGGGACAGATGTTGCTGATCCGTGCCGAGGCCGGATTGCTGCCGTCGATGGTGCAGCAAGGCGATCACTATCTGATACCTCGGGCCGACGGTCGGATCCTGGTCGGCAGCACGGTGGAGGAAGCCGGTTTCGACAAGCGTCCTACCGACGAAGCCTATCGGCGCCTGATCCGCTTCGCTCTGGAACGCTTACCCGTTCTGGCCGAATATCCCGTGGAACTGCATTGGGCCGGGCTGCGGCCGGCGGCGCCCGAGGGGGTTCCCTACATCGGTCGCCATCCCCAGATAGAGAACCTGTATTACGACTGCGGCCATTTCCGCAACGGGGTGGTCATGGCGCCGGCGGCGGCGAGACTGTTGGCCGATCTGGCGCTGGGCAGGACGCCCATCCTGGATCCCGCACCGTTCTCGCCGGAGCACCGTTAAGCGGTATCAGGAAAGCGCCTGGCGGAAACGCTCTTTGACCGCCTCCAGGATGGCTTCTACTTCTTCCACATCCATCTCCCGGACTTCGGCGATTTCCTCCACCGTCAGATTGCCGTTGATCCTAAGTTCCAGGATGGCACGACTCAAGGGTGGCAGGGAGTCGTAGACCTTGGCCAGTAGTTGACGTTTTTTCTCGCTACGTCTCAGGGCGCGGTCCAGATCGAGGAAATCGAGCAGATCGTCCTCGAATCCTTCTTCTAGGAGCAGCAGTTTGGGTTGGTAATTCTCCTGCTGGTAATCGATGTCCTCGAAGACTTCCTCGGGGTAGAACGTTTCCTCGAGGCTTTTCAACTCCTCGCGGACGATGGTCTCGATGGGGACCTTGCGTTCCTGCCACTGGGCTTCCTGACGAATGACCTTCTCCAGACAGCGGTCGGCGGCTCGGAACAGTCGGATCTTCAGACGCTTGGGGTCGAGATCCTCGTCGCTGAAGTGCTCATAGATCTCCAGATAGACCCCGTCGACGATGTCGCCGGGAGAATAGGCCCGGGATGGAATCAAGCCAGATCGTTCAGCGTGACGCAGCCGTGCCGCCACGTAGCCTTTGAGTCGGGGTAAAAAATCCGTCAGCACCCGAAAGAAGGACTGGCGATCCTGGTTCTGTTTGTGTGCTTTCAATTGGGATAGATTCGCTTTCATCGGTGGTTGCTCCTTGTCGTCGGCGTTATTCTCGACGATTATGGGGGCGGCGATACCGGGAACCAAGAAAAATCCCCGCAGTGGAGCCTCGCCATCTTCTGGATATGCTCACCCGTTATTGTTTGTTCGCATAATGTATATTATGTAAAGTTACGGGTTTTATCCGGTACGCAGGTACCGGTGTCCCCGGATCGACGGCAGAAACGGTTCCCGTTCGATCTTGACGTCAGATCTGGCCTTGCGCCGTTTGCGTTCATCCGGATACGCCGCCGAATGCTTGGGCAGCGCCTCCCCCGGATCCAGCGGCACCAGGATGGCCAGAGCGGCACTGATCATCCGCCGCTCGACCCGCCTGTCTTCGTCGTCACCGAGAATCCAGCAGACGTTGGCCTTGATGTGGGGTTTGAGATCCTGGACGATGGCGATGGGCTCGTTCCTGTCCAACTGGGACAGTGCTTCCAATTGTTTCCGATAGCCCGGTGACGGATCGTCGCCGGCCAGTTTGCTCAGCCGCTGGTAGGCTTCCTGGCGACTGATCCGTTTGATCGAACGGGTCGCCCCCCAGGTGAAGCGGATCGAGTCCGGTTTGCGCAGCAGGATGGGCACGTGGCGATACAGCTGCTTGAAGTGCAACCTCGGATACCCCATTTGCGCCATGAGCCGGCGCGCCGCTTCCCGATCCTGCCGGTTGAGTTTCAGGACCGCTTCCTTGAAGGCATCCCGGGCCTGGTTGAGACTGGCCGCCAGCTCCAGCGTAGTCGCGGAAGCACCGACGATGCCGGGACAGGGATCGGTTTCCCGGCCATCCCGGTCGTCGGGATATTCCAAGCGCTCCAGCACCTCGATCAACCGTTCCCGGGCGGCCTGGTCGCGAAATTCTTGTTTTTCCAGGGTGAAAACCCAGGCCGGCCGGCTCTCCTGGGCCAACTGAATCAGGAATCGGTTCAGCTGTTCCTTGAGGCGGGAAAAGCGCTGCTGTAGTCGCCGTTCTGGTTCCATAGCTGTTAATTTTAACGGTATAAACAAAAAGGTGCCAGAAGAATGGCTGTCATCGGCATGACGTCCCTGAATTTACATACGAATCGTGTATCATTAGAGCGGTTTGGACTGGTCGAAACCCATGACGCCACTGCAGAGAAAACTGGAAGTCACCTGTCACAACTGTGGTTTCAGCACGGTCTGTTTTCCCCGGGGGCTGACCCAGGAGGAAATCCGCCAACTGGAAAACGTGGTGCAACGGCGCAAGGTACTCCATAAGGGGGAGTATCTGTTTCGCAGCGGTGACCCGTTTCACGGCCTGATCGCCATCAAATCCGGCATGGCCAAGCTGATCTATCACGACGACCAGGGCGAAGAGCACATTCTTCAGGTCCTGCTGCCCGGGGAGCTGGTGGGATTCG
>Ga0256839_1001631_pt1 | contig 26774 bp, 23 predicted proteins | sample 354166metaG_FD_185968 | JGI IMG/M metagenome (GOLD analysis project Ga0256839, IMG submission 185968) | Hydrothermal vent microbial communities from Mid Atlantic Ridge, Atlantic Ocean - 354-166 | ecosystem: Environmental > Aquatic > Marine > Hydrothermal vents | place: Atlantic Ocean: Mid... | reverse complement strand
CCACTCGCCACTCGCCACTCGCCACTCGCCCCTATTCAATACCCAGCTTCTTGAGCCGGTAGCGCAGGGCGCGGAAGGAGATCCCCAGCAGCTTGGCGGCCTGGGTCTTGTTGTAGCGGGTCTGTTCCAGCGCGCGCAGGATGGCCTCGCGCTCGCGGGTGTCCAGGTAGGGGTCGAGCCCCTGGCTCACGGCCGCGCCGCCGTCGTCGGCCGCGGGCAGCGGGGCCGGCGCCGCATCGAGCTGGAGGTCGGCGGCGTGGATGACCCCGCCCTCGCACAGGGTCATGGCCCGCTCCAGGATGTTCTCCAGCTCGCGCACGTTGCCGGGGAAGGGGTAGGCGGCCAGCGCCGCCAGGGCGTCCTCGGCCACCTGCGGCGGCGACGCCTGCCACTGGGCGGCGATGCGCGCCAGCAGGTGGTCCACCAGGGCGGGGATGTCCTCGCGCCGCTCGCGCAGGGGCGGCACCGCCAGGGCGATGACGTTGATGCGGTAGTACAGGTCCTGGCGGAACTGGCCGGCACTCACCAGGGCCGCGAGGTCCTTGTGGGTGGCGGACAGGATGCGCACGTCCACGGGCACTTCCCGCTGCGCCCCCACCGGCCGCACCGCCTTTTCCTGGATGGCGCGCAGCAGCTTCACCTGCATGGGCAGGGGCAGGTCGGCCACCTCGTCCAGGAACAGGGTGCCGCCGTCGGCGGCCTGGAACAGGCCGGCCTTGTCGCGGGTGGCGCCGGTGAAGCTGCCCTTGAGGTGGCCGAAGAACTCGCTCTCCATGAGCTCGGCGGGGATGGCGCCGCAGTTGACCGGCACGAAGGGACCGTCGCGGCGCGGCCCCTGGCCGTGGATGAGCCGTGCCACCAGCTCCTTGCCGGTGCCCGACTCGCCGTGGATGAACACCGGCGCCTGGCTGCGTGCCACCTTGGCGATGGTGCGCCGCACCGAGTCCATGGCGGCGGAACGGCCCAGGAGCTGTTCCTCGCCCGCGGGGACCTCGGCCTGGCCCGAGACCTCCAGCGCGGTGTTGATGAGCTTGCGCAGCATCTTGAGGTCCACCGGCTTGGACACGAAGTCGAAGGCCCCGGCCTTGAGGGCCTCCACCGCCGATTCCATGTTGCCGTGGGCGGTGATGACCGCCACCGGCAGCCGCGGGTGGCGGCGCTGGATGTGGCGCACCAGGTCGATGCCGCTGCCGTCGGGCAGGCGCATGTCGGTGAGGCAGACGTCGAAGGACTCCCGTTCCAGCCGCGCGCGCGCCGCGGCCAGGTCCGCGGCGCTGTCGGCGTCGATGCCCATGCGCATGAGGGTGATCTCCAGCAGCTCGCGGATGTCCGGCTCGTCGTCCACCACCAGGGCGCGCGGTTTTTTCCGTGATGCCTGGGTCATGTCTGTCAGCCGATGTGCCGGCGCGGGTCCTGGAAGCTGATGCGGAAGCAGCCGCCGGTTCCCGCGACGTAGTCGATGCGGGCCTGGTTGGCCTCGGCCAGCTCGCGCGAGATGTAGAGCCCGAGGCCGGTGCCCCCGGCCGCGGTGGTGAAGAAGGGCTCGAAGATGTGTTCCACGGTGTCCGCGTCCAGCCCGGGCCCGTCGTCGTGCACGTCCAGGTAGGGGCGCCGGGCCTCGGGGCTGAGGCCCGCCACCAGCCGGATGTGCAGGCTACCACCGTTTCCGGCATGGTGCAGTGCGTTTTCGCACAGATTGGTGAGGATCTGGTGCAGCTGGCCGCGATCGAAGCGCACCTGCAGGTCCGGCGGCTCCACCTCCAGGGCCAGGGTGCCGGCGCCCAGGCCGTGGTGCTGGCAAAAACCGGCGGCGAAGTCCTCCAGGAAGGGGCGCAGGGGGAACACCTCGGGGCTGGCCCGGTCCCGGCGGCTCAGGGAGAGGACGCTTTCCACGATTTCGTTCATGCGCCGGGACTGGTCCCGGATGATGCGGATGAGCCGGGCATCGTGCTCGTCCAGGTGGGCGGACTCCCCGAGCAGCTGGCCGGCGTGGCTGATGGCGCCCAGCGGGTTGCGGATCTCGTGGGCGATGCTGGCGGTGAGCCGGCCCAGGGAGGCCAGCTTGAGCTGCTGGGCCTGCTGCGCGGTGGCCGCGGTGTCTTCCAGGAACACCAGCACGCCCGGCCGTTCCCCCCGGCTGATGCGGGCCAGGCGCGGCTGCAGCGCGGCGTGGCCGGCGCCGGGCCGGATGGGTTCGAGGGCGGCTTCCGGGTCGGCGCGCCAGGTTTCCACCCGGCGGGCCAGCTCCGGCGAGACCTGGGCCAGGGGGACCATGCTGCGCCCCGGCGCGATGCCCAGCATGTGCCACGCCGACTCGTTCATGAAGCGCACCCGGTCGGCCTCGTCCACCACCACGATGCCGGTCTGCATGCGCTGGATGATGTGGTCGGTGAGCTCGGCCATGTTGGCCAGGTCCACGCCGCGGCGGTGGGCCAGCTCCTCGCTCTCGCGGATGCGCCGGGCGAGGAGGGTGACCACGGTGGCGGCGGTGAAGTAGGTGGCGCCCAGCAGGCCGGCGTGGGCGAAGCCCGGCAGCCCGCCCGGGTCCTGCTGGAAGCGCAGGCTCTGTTCGGCCAGCACCGCCACCGTGGCCAGGGCGGCGAAGACCAGTGCCGCGCGCGGGCGTTCCAGCATGGCGCCGCCGGCCACCGGCACCAGCAGCAGCATGCCCAGGCCCGAGTTGACGCCGCCGGAAGCGTGCATGAGCAGGGTGAGGCTGAGCACGTCCACGCCCACGCCGGCGGCCACCTGCAGGGAGAAGTCGGGTTCGCGGAGCCGGATCATGAGGGCGGCCACCAGGGCGTAGAGCAGGTAGAAAAACGCGGTGGTGGCGAACAGGCGGGGATTTTCCAGTCCCAGGGGGGCGAACAGGTGCCCGGTAAGGAGCAGGGTGAGGGAGCCGCCGGCCACCAGGCCGCGGTAGGCGTTGAGCAGCGACAGCGGCTTCCAGGTGTTGCGCGGATCGGCGGGGCGGGCCGCTGCGGGCAGGGGGGCGGAAGTGGCCGTCTCCATGCGCGGGGTTCAGGCGGCGCCGGCGTCGCGGTGGCGGGCGGAGCAATAATGCCGGCCGCCGGCGGCCACCGCCTCCTTCTCCGGCACGTGCAGGCCGCAATGGGCGCAGCGCACCATCTGCTCCACCTGTTTCGGCGTGCCCCGTGTCCGCGCGGCCGGGCGGCGGGCCCGGGCCAGCCAGCGGCGCAGGATGGTCCACGCCAGCCACAGGACCACGGCGATGGCGATGAGGCGGATGAGAGTCATGGCACGGGCGGCGCCGGGTCTGTTGGCCGGACGGTCTTTGCTTCGGTATTCCCTTTCCTACAAAATACCACGTTTTCCGCCGGGGTCGAGGTGATGAATCTGCACGAGTACCAGGCCAAGCGCCTGTTTGCCGACTACGGCATCCCGGTGCCCCAGGGGGTGGTGGCGGCCTCCGTGGCCGAGGCGGTGGAGGCGGCCGGCGGTTTCTGCGCCCGGGGCTGCGTGGTCAAGGCCCAGGTCCATGCCGGCGGCCGCGGCAAGGCCGGCGGGGTCAAGCGGGTGGAGGGCCTCGACGCCCTGCGCGAGGCGGCCGGCTCGCTGCTGGGCACGCGCCTGGTCACGGCCCAGAGCGGGCCCGGCGGCCAGCCGGTGGAGCGGGTGCTGGTGGAGCCGCTGGTTCACGTGCACAAGGAGTTCTACCTGGGGGCGCTGGTGGACCGCGCCGCGCAGAGGATCGCCTTCGTGGCCTCCGCCGCCGGCGGCATGGAGATCGAGGAGATCGCGCGCGCGCACCCGGAGGCCATCCACCGCGTCCACGTGGACCCCGCCACCGGGCTCATGCCGTTCCAGGCCCGGCGCCTGGCCTTCGCCCTGGGCCTGGGCGCGCAGGGCAAGCCGTTTGCGGCCATCGTCGGCGCCCTGGCGCGCATGATGGCGGACAAGGACCTCGGCCTGGTGGAGATCAATCCCCTGGTGCTCACCCGCGACGGAGACCTGCTGGCGCTGGACGCCAAGGTGGCGGTGGACGACAGCGCCCTCTACCGCCAGCCGGAGCTGGCGGCCTGGCGCGATCCCGGCCAGGAGGACCCGCAGGAACACGCCGCCGCCGGGCACGGTCTCAACTACGTGCGCCTGGACGGGGACATCGGCTGCATGGTCAACGGCGCCGGCCTGGCCATGGCCACCATGGACCTCATCCAGCTCGCCGGCGGCCGCCCGGCCAACTTTCTCGACGTGGGCGGCGGCACCTCGGCGGAAAAGGTGGCCGAGGCGTTCAAGCTCATCAACGCCGAGCCCCGGGTGCGCGCCATCCTGGTCAACATCTTCGGCGGCATCGTGCGCTGCGACCTCATCGCCGAGGGCATCGTGCGCGCCCTGCGCGAGGTGGAGGTGAGGGTGCCGGTGGTGGTGCGGCTGGAGGGCACCCGCCGCGACGAGGGCCGGGCGCTGCTGGAGCGCTCGGGCCTGGCCGTCATCGCGGTGGCCGACCTGGCCGAGGCGGCGCGGCGGGCGGTGGCCGCGGCGCGGGAGGGCCGCTGAGGTGGCGGTGCTGGTGGACCGCGACACCCGGGTGCTATGCCAGGGCTTCACCGGCAAGCAGGGCACCTTCCACTCGGAGCAGGCCATCGCCTACGGCACCCGCCTGGTGGGCGGGGTGACCCCGGGCAAGGGCGGCCAGCGCCACCTGGACCGGCCGGTGTTCGACACCGTGGCCGAGGCGGTGGCGGCCACCGGGGCCGATGCCTCCATGATCTACGTGCCGGCGCCGTTCGCCGCCGATGCCATCCTGGAGGCGGCCGATGCCGGCATCCGGGTCATCGTCTGCATCACCGAGGGGATCCCGGTGCAGGACATGATCAAGGTGAAGGCGGCGCTGCGCGGCGGTGAGGCGGTGCTCATCGGCCCCAACTGTCCCGGCATCATCACGCCCGGCCAGTGCAAGATCGGGATCATGCCCGGTGCCATCCACGCCCCGGGACGGGTGGGCATCGTGTCCCGCTCGGGCACCCTCACCTACGAGGCGGTGGCGCAGACCACCGCCAACGGCCTGGGCCAGAGCACCTGCATCGGCATCGGTGGCGATCCCATCGGCGGCCTGTCCTTCACCGACTGCCTGGCCCTGTTCAACGAGGACCCGGAGACCGAGGGCATCCTCATGGTGGGGGAGATCGGCGGCAGCGCCGAGGAGGAGGCCGCCGACTACATCCGGGACCACGTGGACAAGCCGGTGGTGGCCTACATCGCCGGCCTCACCGCGCCGCCGGGCAAGCGCATGGGCCACGCCGGGGCCATCATCGCCGGCGGCCGCGGCACCGCCGAGGCCAAGATCGCGGCCCTGGAGGCGGCCGGGGTCACGGTGGCCCGTTCCCCGGCCGAGATGGGCCTGCGCATGCTGGAGCGGCTCGGTGCCTGAGCGCCCGCCCGCCACCCTGCGGGTGGCCGTCGCCCAGCTCGATTTCCTGGTGGGTGACGTGGACGGCAACACCCGGCGGGTCCTGGCCGCCTGCGCCGAGGCCCGCGACCGCCTCCATGCCCAGGTGGTGGTGTTTCCGGAACTGGCGCTGGCGGGTTACCCGCCCGAGGACCTGCTGCTGCGTCCCGGCTTTCACCAGCGGGTGCTGGAGGCCCTGGGCCGGCTCAAGCGCGGGATCCGGGGCATCGCCGCGGTGGTGGGTTTTCCCCACCACGCCACCGGGGGCCTGTACAACGCCGCCGCCCTCGTCCGCGACGGGCGCCTGATGGAGATCTGCCACAAGCAGCACCTGCCCAACTACGGCGTGTTCGACGAGAAGCGTTACTTCGCCCCGGGCACGGCGGGCTGCGTGGCCGACATCGCCGGGGTCCCGGTGGGGCTGACCATCTGCGAGGACGTGTGGCACCCGGGGCCGGTGACCCAGGCGGTGGAGGCCGGGGCCCGCCTCATCCTCAACATCAACGCCTCGCCCTACCACGTGGACAAGGGCAGCGAGCGCGAGGCGGTGGTGCGCGAGCGCATCGAGGAAAGCGGGGTGCCGGTGGTCTACGTCAACCTGGTGGGCGGCCAGGACGAGCTGGTGTTCGACGGCGAGTCGTTCGTGATGGACGCCGCGGGCCGGGTGAGCCACCGGTTTCCGGCCTTCGAGGAAGGGATCTTTCCCGTGGACTTCGATCTCTCCGCCGAGGTGCCGCGACCGCGCCCCGGCCTGTGCCTGCCGCCGCTGGCGCTGGAGGAGAGCGTGTACCGGGCCCTGGTGCTGGGCGTGCGCGACTACGTGACCAAGAACGGCTTCGCCGGGGTGGTCATCGGCCTGTCCGGCGGCATCGACTCGGCCCTGACCCTGGCGGTGGCGGTGGACGCCCTGGGTCCCGAGCGGGTCGAGGCGGTGATGATGCCCTCGCGCTACACCGCCGACATGAGCGTGGAGGACGCCACCGCCGAGGCCCGCGCCCTGGGGGTGGAGTACCACGTCATTCCCATCGAGCCCGCCTACCGGGCCTTTCTCGACGTGCTGGCGGCCGAGTTCGCCGGCACCGGGCCCGATACCACCGAGGAGAACATCCAGGCCCGCTGCCGCGGCGTGATCCTCATGGCCATCTCCAACAAGAAGCGCAAGATCGTGCTCACCACCGGCAACAAGAGCGAGATGGCGGTGGGCTATGCCACCCTGTACGGGGACATGGCCGGCGGCTACGACGTGCTCAAGGACGTGCCCAAGACCCTGGTCTACCGCCTGGCCCGCTACCGCAACCGCCGGGATCCCGTGATCCCGGAGCGGGTGCTGACCCGGCCGCCGTCGGCGGAGCTGGCGCCGGACCAGAAGGACACCGACACCCTGCCGCCGTACGAGGTCCTCGATCCCATCCTGCAGATGTACGTGGAGGAGGACCGCGACATCGACGCCATCGTCGCCGCCGGTTTCGACGAGGCGGTGGTGCGGCGCGTGGCCTGGATGGTGGATCGCAACGAGTACAAGCGGCGCCAGGCCCCGCCCGGGGTGCGCATCACCCGCCGGGCCTTCGGGCGCGACCGGCGCTATCCCATCACCAGCGGCTACGGCCGCCGGCCCTGAGCGGGGGAGCTGTACGGGACCGCGGCGAGTGGGTATGCTTGGGAGCGGGCGCCACGGCCGCCCCCGCACAGCTCAACCGGGAACATGCGACAATGAAAAAAATCGAGGCCATCATCAAACCCTTCAAGCTGGATGACGTGCGCGAGGCGCTGTCGGAGATCGGAGTCACCGGCATGACCGCCATCGAGGTCAAGGGCTTCGGGCGCCAGAAGGGCCACACCGAGCTCTACCGTGGCGCCGAGTACGTCATCGATTTCCTGCCCAAGGTGAAACTGGAGATCGTGGTCAGCGACGACCTGGCCGAACGCTGCATCGAGGCCATTTCCACCGCGGCCCGCACGGGGAAGATCGGCGACGGCAAGATCTTCGTCTCCAGCGTGGAGCGGGTGGTGCGCATCCGCACCGGCGAGGAGGGCGAGGCCGCCATCTGACAGGCGGCCGGTGAGGAGACCGTCCCGGCCGGCGCTCGTTTCTGGTCGCGCCCGGGCCGGTGTCCGGCGGCCTGCGAGATCCCCTTCCCTTCAGCGCGCGGGCCGCACGCGGCGGTGATTGGAAAAGTATTCCCGGGTGGCGGTGGTCACCGGGTCGTCGGGATAGTTGGCCTCCAGGGCGGCCAGGACCTCCTCGGCCTCGCGCCGGCGTCCCAGCGCCAGCTGGCCCCGGGCCAGCACCGCCAGCGCCGCCGGCAGGGAGGGGGTGCGGGCGAAATGCTTCTGCACGTAGCGGGCGCGCTCCACCGCCCGCTCGGTGCGTCCCGCCTCGAGGTCGTACTCGGCGGCATGGATCTGGTAGCGCGCCATGCGGTTACGCAGCTTGACGATGCGGGTCATGGCATCGCTGAAGTAGCGGCTGCGGGGGAAGCGCTCCACCAGCTCCGACAGGTAGCGGAAGGCCTCGCGGGTGGAGGCCAGGGCGTCCGGCGAGGGCGGCTCGGCCAGGGCCCGTTCCACGTCGGTCTTGCTGCGGGCGTAGGCCGCCAGCCCGCGCACGTAGTAGGCGTAGGCCACGTTGGCGTTCTGCGGGTGGCGGCGGATGAAGGCCTCCGCGGTGTCGATGGCCTGCCGGTGCTCGCCGGCCTTGTAGTAGGCATAGGCGAGGCTGAGGCGCCCCGCCTCGGCCTCGGGCTGATCCCCGAACCGGTTCTGCAGCTCCTGCAACAGCTCGATGGCCCGGCCGTAGTTGCGCTGGCGCAGCTCGGCCCGGGCCTTGCGGTAGAGCTGCGGGGGGGAGAGCTCGCCGCTGCGGGCGCCGTCCGCGGCGGGCCCGGCACAGCCGGCCAGTGCCAGGGCCAGCACCAGCCCCGGCACCATGGCCCCGGGCCAGATCCGGCCGGCACGGTCCCGGGTGCGGCGGGGCGACCGGTACACGGGATTCAGCCTTGTTCGTCCTGCGGGCCCGCGGCCCGCGGTGGGTAGTTGAGTTCCAGCACCCGGCGCGCGTCCCGCGCCAGGTCCGGCAGGGCCAGGCCCTCGTAGGCCGCCACCAGCACCTGGAGGGCCTCGGCCACCGCCGGGGTACGGGGAAATTCCTCGATCACCCGCCGGGCCCGGTTGGCGGCGGCCACGTAGGCCTCGCGCCGCAGGTAGAAACGCGCCACCGCGATTTCGTGGCGGGCCAGCAGGCCGCGGAGGTAGAGCAGGCGCTGGCGGGCGTCGGCGGTGTATTTGCTGCGGGGAAACTTGTCCAGCAGGGCGGTGAAGAAGTCCATGGCCCGGCGCACGGCGTGCGGGTCGCGTTCCGCCGGGTCCTGGTCGAACCAGCGGGCCAGGAAGTCCGGTTCCATGGGATAGGCCGCCAGCCCCCGCAGGTAGTAGGCATAGGGGATGCCGGGGTGGCGCGGGTAGAGCTTGATGAAGCGCTCGGCGGTGAGAATGGCGGTCTCCGTTTCGTTGCCCTTGTAATAGGCGTAGGCCATCTCCAGCAGGGCCTGCTGGGCATAGCGGCCGTAGGGATAGCGGGAGATGAGCTTGGAATACAGGCCCGCCGCCGTCTCGTACTGGCCGTCTTCCAGTTCCGCCTTGGCCTCGAGGTAGATCTGGCGGGCGGACATGTCCTCCGTGGGGTCCTCGTGCTCGGGGCCGGCACAGCCGGCGAGCCACGACAACAGCAACAGAACGGCGGCGGCGCCGCGAGCGGATCCCTGGCCTGCGAACCTTCCCATGGCTGCAGTATACTCTGGCGAATATTCCTGCGAAACATCGGCTTGCGGGTGCATGTCACATCCCGATCCCTATCTGCATGGCGTGGTGCCGCCGGAGCTGGCGGGCCGGCGCCTGGACCAGGCCCTGGCCGCCATGTTCGGCGACTACTCGCGCGCGCGCCTGCAGGCCTGGATCCGGGCCGGCCGGGTCCGGGTCAACGACCGCACCCTGCGCGCCCGCGACCGGGTGCGGGGCGGTGACCGCATCCGCCTGGAGCCGGAGGCCGGGCGCGAGACCCGCTGGCTTCCGCAGGCCCTGCCGCTGGACATCGTGCACGAGGACGAGGACCTCATCGTGGTCGACAAGCCGCCGGGGCGGGTGGTCCATCCCGCCGCGGGCAATCCCGACGGCACCCTGGTCAACGCCCTCCTGCACCATGCCCCGGAGCTGGAGCGCCTGCCCCGGGCCGGGATCATCCACCGCCTGGACAAGGACACCTCGGGCCTGCTGGTGGTGGCCCGCACGACGCGGGCGCACACCGCGCTGGTGCGCCAGCTCCAGGCCCGCGAGATGCTGCGCGAGTACCGGGCCGTGGTGTGCGGGGTCATGCCCGCCGGCGGCACGGTGGACGCCCCCGTGGGGCGCCATCCCGTCCACCGCACCCGCATGGCGGTGACGGGCGGCGGCCGCGGCGCGGTGACCCACTACCGGGTCCTGGAGCGGTTCCGGGCCCATACCCTGGTCGCGCTCAGGCTGGAGACCGGCCGCACCCACCAGATCCGGGTCCACCTGGCCCACATCCGCTACCCGGTGACCGGCGATCCGGTCTACGGCGGGCGCCTGCGCCTGCCGCCGCGGGCGGCGCCGGAGCTGGCCGCGGTGCTGCGCGGTTTCCGCCGCCAGGCCCTGCACGCGGCCCGCCTGGGCCTGGTGCATCCGGCCGGCGGCGGGTTCCTGGAATGGAGCGCGCCCCTGCCGGAGGACATGGCGGCCCTGGTGGCGGCCCTGCGCGCGGATGCCGGCGCCGGCTGACGATCCCGTTTTCATCCGACCCCGCTGGCCGGCGCCGCCGGGCGTGGCCGCCGCGGTGACCACCCGCGCCGGCGGCGCGAGCCGGCCACCCTTCGACGGTTTCAACCTGGCGGACCACGTGGGCGACGACCCGGCGGCGGTGGCGGCCAACCGGGCCCGGCTGCGCGCGGCCCTGGACCTGCCGGGCGAGCCGGCCTGGCTCCGCCAGGTACACGGGTGCGGGGTGGCGGTGCTGACGGCGGCCCCGGCCGCCACGCCGGAGGCCGACGCGGCGGTGACGGCGGCGCCCGGCGTGGTGTGCGCGGTGCTCACCGCCGACTGCCTGCCGGTGCTCCTGTGCAGCCGCGACGGCGGCCGGGTGGGGGCGGTGCACGCCGGCTGGCGCGGGCTCGCCGCCGGCGTGCTGGAGGCGGCGGTGGCGGCGCTGGGCGTGCCGCCGGCGGACGTGCTCGCCTGGCTGGGGCCGGCCATCGGGCCGTCGGCCTTCCAGGTGGGGCCCGAGGTGCGGGCGGCCTTCGTGGAGACGGATCCGGGGGCGGAGGAGGCCTTCGTCCCCGACGGGGGGGACCGGTGGCGGGCCGATCTCCAGGCCCTGGCCCGGCGCCGGCTGGCGGCCTGCGGCGTGGAGCAGGTCTTCGGCGGCGGCCCGTGCACCCACGGCGACCCGGCGCGGTTCTATTCCTACCGCCGCGACGGTGTCACCGGGCGCATGGCGGCGCTCATATGGAGAAAAGGGGCTGGGGGCTGGCGGCTGGGGACCGGGACGGAGCCGGGATGACCAGCGGCCGGATACCAGACCGGTGACGGGAGACCGGCCCCTGGGGTGATTTCCTTCAATGCCCCCGGCCCCCAGCACCCAGCACCCAGCACCCTTTGTTATCATCCCGCCCTTTGCCTCGTCCGCCGCGGGAGAACACCGCCCCATGAGCCTGCTCACCTGGATCCTCGTCTTCAGCCTGGCCGGGGGCGTGGCCAGCGTGCTGGCGGCGGCGGCCTTCATGTTCGCCGCCGACCGGTGGCAGGCCCGCCTGCTGCCGCACCTGGTGAGTTTCGCCATCGGGGCCCTGCTGGGGGCGGCGTTCCTGGCCCTGCTGCCCCACGCCTTCGCCGGGGCCGACGAGGCCACCGTGCACCGCCTGGGTCTGGCCGTGCTGCTGGGGCTGCTGGGCTTCTTCCTGCTGGAGAAAACGGTATTGTGGCGCCACTGCCACGCCGCCGACTGCGAGGCCCATGCCCCGGCCCCCGATGCCCCGGCCCAGCCCGCCGCGGGAATCCTGGTGCTGGTGGGGGATGCCGTCCACAACCTGGTGGACGGGGTGCTCATCGCGGCCGCCTTCATGACCGACGTCCACCTGGGGATCGTCACCGCGCTGGCGGTGGCGGCGCACGAGATCCCGCAGGAGGTGGGTGACTTCGCGGTGCTGCTGCACAGCGGCTTCAGTCGCCGCCGGGCCCTGTTCTACAACGTGCTCTCCAGCCTTACCACCGTGGCCGGGGCGGTGGCGGCCTGGTACGGCCTGGCCGGTGTCCGCGCGGTGCTGCCCTACGTGCTGGCGGTGGCGGCGGCCAGCTTCATCTACATCGCGGTGGCCGATCTCATCCCGGGGCTGCACCGGCGCCTGGAGTGGCGCGCCACCCTGCAGCAGATCAGCCTCATCCTGCTGGGGGTGGGGGTGATCTTCGCCGCCCACTCCACGCTGCACTGAGGACCGGCGTGGAGCCGTGGCCGGTCATGGCGGGCGGGGCGGTGGCGGCCGCGGCCGGGCTGGCCTGGCTGGGCTGGCGGGCCCACGAGGCGGACTGGGGCCGCCGCACGCTCACGGTGGTGGACGGGCTCGTGCGCCTGTTCTGCCGCCGCTGGCACCGCCTGGTCGCCGATCCCGTGCCCCTGCCGGAATCGGGCCCGGCGTTGCTGGTGGCCAACCACGTCTCCGGCCTCGATCCCGTGCTCATGGTGGCGGCCGTGCGCCGCCCGCTGCGCTTTCTCATCGCCCGCGAGCAGTACGAGCGCCGGGGCCTGCGCTGGCTGTTCCGGGCCATGGGCTGCATCCCGGTGGACCGCGAGTCGCGGCCCCAGCAGGCCTTCCGCGAGGCGCTGGCGGCCCTGGCCCGCGGCGAGGTGGTGGCCCTGTTTCCCGGCGGGCGCATCCAGCCCCCCGGCCGGCCGCCGCCGCCGCTCAAGCGGGGCGTGGCCCGCCTGGCCGCCCTGTCCGGGGCACCGGTGCTGGCGGTGCACATCGGCGGGGTGCGCGGCCAGGGCCGGGTGCTGGGCGCCGTGTTCCTGCGGGCCCGGGCGCGGCTGGTGTTCCGCGGCGAGACGCGTTGCCGGCCCGGTGACGAGGCCCGGTGCCTGGCCCGGCTGGAGGCGTGGCTGACAAGAGGTTGAAAAAGGCCTGTCCCGGCCTTTTTCAACGCGCCGAACCCGGCGCAGGTCCGGGTTCGGCTGCGCCGAATCGAGCGTTGACACGCTCGATTCGCGGGCGGGGCATCCCTGCCCCGCCCCGGCAGGTCGTTTTCCAACAGCCTGCTAAACATTGCCCCGGCAGGGGTCGATGAATCAGGGGAGGTAAGTCGCAGCCACCGGAACCATTAATCCTATGGAGCTGATGGAGCTGGCCAGTTGGGTGATTCTCGGCATGACCGGGCTGGTGGGGCTCGGGGTGGTGGCGGTGGCGGTCATGTACGTGCAGGACCGTTTCCAGACCACCCATACCATCCGCCGCAACTACCCGGTCATCGGACGCCTGCGCTACCTGTTCGAGCGCCAGGGCGAGTTCTTCCGCCAGTACTTCTTCGCCATGGACCGGCAGGAGCAGCCCTTCAACCGGGCCACCCGGGCCTGGGTCTACCGCACCGCCAAGGGGCTGGGCGGCCTGGTGGGGTTCGGTTCCACCAACGACCTGCGCGAGCCGGGCTCGCTCATCTTCGTCAACGCCCCCTTTCCGCGCCTGGCCGAGGAGCGGGTCCCGGCGCCGCCGCTGGTCATCGGGCCCCATTGCGACCGGCCCTTCGTCGCCCGTTCCATCTTCAACATCTCGGGCATGAGCTACGGTGCCCTGTCCCGGCCGGCGGTGCAGGCCCTGTCCCGCGGCGCGGCCGAGGCCGGCATCTGGCTCAACACCGGGGAAGGGGGCCTGTCGCCCTACCACCGCGAGGGCGGCTGCGATCTCGTGTTCCAGATCGGCACCGCCAAGTACGGCGTGCGCGATGCCGAGGGCCGGCTGTCGGAGCGGCGCCTGCGCGAGGTGGCGCCGCACGTGCGGGCCTTCGAGATCAAGCTGGCCCAGGGGGCCAAGCCGGGCCGCGGCGGGGTGCTGCCGGCGGCCAAGGTGACGCCGGAGATCGCGGAGATCCGCGGCATCCCGGTGGGCCGGACGGCATCCAGTCCCAACCGCCATCCCGAGATCAAGTGCGTGGACGACCTGCTGGACATGATCGACCGCGTGCGCACGGTCACCGGGCGCCCGGTGGGATTCAAGACCGTCATCGGCTCCGGGGCCTTCCTGCAGGAGCTGTGCGAGGCCGTCCTGCGCCGGGGCGAGGCCAGCGCCCCCGATTTCATCACCGTCGACGGGGGCGAGGGCGGCAGCGGCGCGGCGCCGCAGCTCCTGGCCGACCACGTGGGGCTGCCCCTGGGCGAGGCCCTGCCCCTGGCGGTGGACGCCCTGCTGGCGGCCGGCCTGCGCGAGCGCGTCCGGGTCATCGCCTCGGGCAAGCTGGTGACCTCGGCCCGGGTGGCCTGGGCCCTGTGCGCAGGCGCCGACTTCGCGGTCTCGGCCCGCGGGTTCATGTTCGCGCTGGGCTGCATCCAGTCCATGCAGTGCCACCGCGACACCTGCCCCACCGGCATCACCACCCATGACCCGCGCCGCCAGCGCGGGCTGGTGGTGAGCGACAAGGCCCGGCGCGTGGCCCAGTACGCCCGCTGGATGAACCACGAGGTCAACGCCCTGGCCCACTCCTGCGGCCTGGCCCACGCGCGCGAGTTGCGGCGCGAGCACGTGCGCGTCGTCCAGCGGCCCGGCCACAGCGTGCCCCTGTCGGCGCTGCATCCCTATCCCGTCCCCGCGCGGCACGGCGCCGCGGCCGGCGGCGGCGCGCCGTGACTCCCCCGAGGCGTTTTTTCCCACTTGAACCGGCCGATTTCACCCATACTTAGGGGGAAACCGGTCACCGCGTGGTGCGGGCGACGCGGTGTGCCGAATCCGAGAATCAGGGGGAAGACCTTCCATGCGAATGGACAAACTGACGAGCAAGTTCCAGATGGCCCTGGCCGATGCCCAGAGCCTGGCGGTGGGGCGTGACCACCAGTTCATCGAGCCGCTGCACCTCATGGCCGCGCTGCTGGACCAGGAGGGCGGCACCGTGCGCCACCTGCTGGCCCAGGCCGGGGTCAACCTCAACCTGCTGCGCTCCCAGGTGGGCGAGGCGCTGGACCACCTGCCCCAGGTGGAGGGCACGGCGGGCGAGGTCCATGTCTCCAACGAGCTGGCGCGCCTGCTCAATCTCACCGACAAGCTGGCCCAGCAGCGCAAGGACAGCTACATCTCCAGCGAGCTGTTCGTGCTCGCCGCGGTGGACGACAAGGGCCAGCTGGGCGACATCCTGCGCAAGGCCGGCGCCACCCGCGAGGCCGTCGAAAAGGCCATCGACAACATCCGCGGCGGGCAGAAGGTGGACGATCCCAACGCCGAGGAGCAGCGCCAGGCGCTGGAGAAGTACACCATCGACCTCACCGAGCGGGCCGAGCAGGGCAAGCTCGACCCGGTCATCGGCCGCGACGACGAGATCCGGCGCGTGGTGCAGATCCTGCAGCGCCGGACCAAGAACAACCCGGTGCTCATCGGCGAGCCGGGCGTGGGCAAGACCGCCATCGTCGAGGGCCTGGCCCAGCGCATCGTCAACGGCGAGGTGCCGGAGGGGCTCAAGCACAAGCGCCTGCTGTCGCTGGACATGGCGGCGCTCATCGCCGGGGCCAAGTTCCGCGGCGAGTTCGAGGAGCGCCTCAAGGCGGTGCTCAACGACATCGCCAAGCAGGAAGGCAGCATCATCCTGTTCATCGACGAGATCCACACCATGGTGGGCGCGGGCAAGGCCGAGGGCGCCATGGACGCCGGCAACATGCTCAAGCCGGCCCTGGCCCGCGGCGAGCTGCACTGCATCGGCGCCACCACCCTGGACGAGTACCGCCAGTACATCGAGAAGGACGCGGCCCTGGAGCGCCGTTTCCAGAAGGTGCTGGTGGACGAGCCCACGGTGGAGGACACCATCGCCATCCTGCGCGGCCTGAAGGAGAAGTACGAGGTCCACCACGGGGTGGAGATCACCGACCCCGCCATCGTGGCCGCGGCCACCCTGTCACACCGCTACATCACCGACCGCCAGCTTCCTGACAAGGCCATCGACCTCGTCGACGAGGCGGCCAGCCGCATCCGCATGGAGATCGATTCCAAGCCCGAGGCCATGGACAGGCTGGAGCGGCGCCTGATCCAGCTCAAGATCGAGCGCGAGGCCCTGTCCAAGGAGACCGACGAGGCCTCCAAGGCCCGGCTGGAGAAGCTGGAGGAGGAGATCCAGAAGCTGGAGCAGGAGTACAGCGAGCTGGAGGAGATCTGGAAGGCGGAGAAGGCCGCGGTCCAGGGCACCCAGCACATCAAGGAGGAGCTGGAGCGGGCCCGCCAGGAACTGGAGACCGCGCGCCGCGCCGGCGACCTGCAGCGCATGTCCGAGCTCCAGTACGGCCGCATCCCCGAGCTGGAGAAGCAGCTCGACATGGCGGCCCAGGCCGAGATGCAGGAGACCAAGCTCCTGCGCAACAAGGTCACCGAGGAGGAGATCGCCGAGGTGGTGTCCAAGTGGACCGGCATCCCGGTGTCCAAGATGCTCGAGGGCGAGCGCGAGAAGCTGCTGCGCATGGAGGACGAGCTGCGCAAGCGGGTGGTGGGCCAGGACGAGGCGGTGCGCGCGGTGTCGGATGCCATCCGCCGCTCGCGGGCGGGCCTGTCCGATCCCAACCGGCCCAACGGCTCGTTCCTGTTCCTGGGGCCCACCGGCGTGGGCAAGACCGAGCTGACCAAGGCCCTGGCCGAGTTCCTGTTCGACACCGAGGAGGCCATGGTCCGCATCGACATGTCCGAGTTCATGGAGAAGCACTCGGTGGCGCGGCTCATCGGCGCCCCGCCGGGCTACGTGGGCTACGAGGAGGGCGGTTATCTCACCGAGGCCGTGCGGCGCAAGCCCTACTCGGTGATCCTGCTGGACGAGGTGGAAAAGGCCCACCCCGACGTGTTCAACGTGCTGCTGCAGGTGCTCGACGACGGGCGCCTCACCGACGGCCACGGCCGCACGGTGGACTTCCGCAACACCGTGGTGGTGATGACCTCCAACCTGGGCAGCCAGCTCATCCAGGAGATGGCGCGCACCAACGACTACGAGGCCATGAAGACCGCGGTGCTCGAGGTGGTGGGCCAGCACTTCCGGCCCGAGTTCCTCAACCGCATCGACGAGACGGTGGTGTTCCACCCGCTGGGCCGCGAGCAGATCCGGGCCATCGCCGGCATCCAGGTGGACTACCTGCGCCGGCGCCTGGCCGAGCGGCACATGGACATCGAGCTCACCGAGGCGGCGCTGGATCGCATCGGCGAGGCCGGGTTCGACCCGGTGTACGGGGCGCGGCCGCTCAAGCGGGCCATCCAGCACGAGATCGAGAACCCGCTGGCGCGGGAGATCCTGGCCGGCAAGTTCGTCCCCGGCGACATTATCCTGGTGGACGTGGCCGACGGCGGGATCGTCTTCAGCCGCAAGGGCAAGCGCGCAGCGGCCTGAGCGCCGCGCGCGGCGGCGCAGGGGCGAGTGGCGAGTGGCGGGTGGCGGGTGGCGAGGAAGGTGAGGTCCCCGCTGAGTCTACGCTTGGGTGTTGTTTCCGGCCCCTCGCCCCTCAGCCCTCGCCACTTCCCTGGTTGTTTCCATGCAACCGGAAGATCCGCTCCTTGGCCCGGGCGTAGTCGGCGTCGGTGATGGCCCCCTCGCCGGCCAGGCGGCGCAGCTCCTTGAGCTCGATGGCCAGCATCTGGCTCTTGTCCACCGCCAGCTCCTGGCTGGCGGCGAGGATCCGGTTCTTGAGCTCCTCGACGAACTCCTGGAACGGGCGCCGGGCGGGCTTGCCGTAGAACAGGCTCACCAGCACGCAGCCGCCGTAACGGCTGCGGAACTCGGTGACGTTGGGTGAGTGCACCACGAACATCACCAGCGCCCCCAGGGTGAAGAACACCAGCCCGGCCAGCACCGGCACCCACAGGCTGAGGTCCACCCGCCCGCCGGCGGCGTACAGGGTCCACCCGGCCCCGCCGCTGGCCGCGGCCAGGACCAGGAACGCGCCCAGCCAGCGCCAGCTGATGCGCCGGTGGCGGATGGGCCAGGGTTCCAGCATGGCCAGGTGCAGGTCATAGCGGCGCCTGCTGCGCAGCCCGCGGCAGCTCACCCGCAGGTACTTGCGGTTGTAGATCTCGAACCCCCGCTCTTCGCCGGTGGCGGTGCTCTTCTGCACCAGCACCCGGTCCGCAACCTTTTTGTCCGCCATGCTTGTAGGGTTTTCCTTGCCTGGGTCCGGCCGCTGCGCCGGACGACGGGGTCGGGGCCGAAACTTTCGCACAACTGTCCCGGGGCCCGCAATGCGGGCGGCCGCATTTTCGCCTGCCCGGGGGCGCCGGGATAGAATCGGTCTGATGGTGGTCCAACGGGCCCATCGGCATCGGCGACGAGGGCGGGCATCATGGGCAGGCAGCGTTTTTCCCCGGAGGTCCTTGCCTCTGAGATCACCCCGCCGGAGGTGTGGCGGGAGCGCAGGCGCGTCATCCAGACCGGCGTGGCGGCCTTGGCCGCCGCGGCGCTGCCGGGACCGGCCGGGGCCGGGCACGGCGGGCGGCGGCTGGCCTTCCGGCCCGCGCCCGCGGCCTTTCGCACCGACGAGCCGCCGACCCCGTTCAAGCACGTGGCCGGCTACAACAATTTCTACGAGTTCGGCACCGACAAGTACTCCCCGGCCGAGCGCGCCGCTGGCCTGCGCACGGAGCCCTGGTCGGTGACGGTGGAAGGCGAGTGCGAGAAACCGGGCGCCTACACCCTGGAAGACATCCTGCGACCCCACCCGCTGGAGGAGCGCATCTACCGCCTGCGCTGTGTCGAGGGCTGGTCCATGGTGATCCCGTGGGTGGGCTTTCCCCTGGCCGGCCTGCTCAAGCGGTTCGCCCCCACCTCGCGGGCGAAGTACGTGGAGTTCACCACGCTGTACGACCCGGAGCAGATGCCGGGGCAGCGGCGCCGCGTGCTGGACTGGCCCTACGTGGAAGGGCTGCGCATGGACGAGGCCATGCATCCGCTCACCCTCCTGGCGGTGGGGCTGTACGGCGAAGTGCTGCCCAACCAGAACGGTGCGCCGCTGCGGCTGGTGGTCCCGTGGAAGTACGGCTTCAAGAGCATCAAGTCCATCGTCCGCATCCGTTTCACCGAGCGCCAGCCGCTCACGAGCTGGATGAAGGCGTCTCCGCGCGAGTACGGGTTCTATGCCAACGTCAACCCCACCGTGGATCACCCGCGCTGGAGCCAGGCCCGCGAGCGCCGCATCGGGGAGTTCTTCAAGCGCAAGACGCTCATGTTCAACGGCTATGCCGAGCAGGTGGCGCACCTCTATCGCGGCATGGACCTGCGCAGGTATTTCTGACATGGATGACCCCCAGGGCGGGGAAAACCCACGGGGTTTCCCCCGTGTTTCGAACGGTGAGGCAGGGGCCAATGCGGTGCCGTCGCCCCGCCTGGCCCACGGGCGCCGCTGCGGGCGGCGGCCCGGTACAGGAGGGGTGGCGGTGCGCGGGGTGAATCGTTTCGTGTGGATCAGGCTGGCGGTGTGGCTGGCCTGCCTGGCGCCGTTGCTGTGGCTGGCCTGGGGGCTGGCCCGGGACCGCCTGGGGGCCAATCCCATCGAGGTCTTCACCCGCAGCACCGGTGAGTGGGCCCTGCGCCTGCTGCTGGTCACGCTGGCGGTGACGCCTCTGCGGCGCCTGACGGGTTGGAGGTGGCCGCAGCGGCTGCGCCGCCTGCTGGGGCTGTATGCCTTCTTCTATGCCACCGTGCATCTCGCCTCCTACCTGTGGCTGGACCAGTTCTTCGCCTGGGCAGAGATCGGGCGTGACATCCTCAAGCGGCCGTTCATCACCGCGGGCATGAGCGCCTGGCTGCTGCTGCTGCCCCTGGCGCTCACTTCCACCCGCGGCATGATGCGCCGCCTGGGCGGACGCTGGAAGCGCCTGCACCGCCTGGTCCATGTGGCCGCCGCCCTGGCGGTCCTGCACTTCTTCTGGCTGGTCAAGCTGGATGTCCGGCCGCCCCTCGTTTATGCCTTGCTGCTGGGGCTCCTGTTGCTCGCGCGCGTGCGGTGGCGGCCGGTGGCGGTGGGCCGGCAGCATGATTCCTGACCCGTTTCATGCCGGATCGGAATTCGCAATCCGGTCGTTGCGCTTTGCACCCTGCACCTGGAAGGGGCGGGGGCCACGGGTGCGCCTGCAGGCATGATTGGGTATCATTCCGGCCCGTACCATCGCTCCCCGCGGGGCCGAAGCCGGTGCCGGAGCGGAATGCGGCACCGGGCCTGCGGGGCCGGGCACCACTGGACCCGCAGCATAACGAAACAGAACAGGCTACCCGCCGCTGAAAACTGAAGGAGGCGCTTCCATGTCGTCACTGAGCCGTCGCGAATTCATCCAGATCATGGGCCTGGCCGCCGCCGCCGGCATGCTGCCCGGCTGCGATTCCAAGCCCGGGGCCGGCAAGAAGGCCGCGGCGCCGGCGGCGGGCCGGGCCGGAGCGGGCATGTACGATCTGCCCAGGTTCGGCAACGTCACCCTCATGCACATGACCGACTGCCATGCCCAGCTCCTGCCCATCTATTTCCGGGAGCCCAACGTCAACCTGGGACTGGGCGGCTCCTTCGGCAAGCCGCCCCACCTGGTGGGGAAGAAGCTGCTGGAGCATTTCGGCATCAGGCCCGACACGCCGGAGGCCCACGCCTTCACCTACCTGAACTTCGTCGAGGCCGCCCAGCAGTACGGCAAGGTGGGGGGCTTTGCCCACCTGGCCACGCTGGTCAAGAAGCTGCGCGCCGACCACGGCCCGGACAAGACCCTGCTGCTGGACGGCGGCGACACCTGGCAGGGATCCGGCACCGCCCTGTGGACCCGGGGTCGTGACATGGTGGAGGCCTGCAACCGTCTCGGCGTGGACGTGATGACCGGCCACTGGGAGTACACCTACCTGGCCAAGGAGGTCATCGCCAACGTCCAGGCATTCAAGGGCGACTTCGTGGCCCAGAACGTATTCGTGCGCGACGAGGCTTCCTTCGACTACCGGTTCGCGGATTTTGCCGGTTACGACGAGGACAGCCAGCGGGCCTTCAAGCCCTACACCATCAAGGACCTGGGCGGCGTGCGGGTGGCGGTCATCGGCCAGGCCTTCCCCTACACGCCCATCGCCAATCCCCAGCGGTTCATCCCGGACTGGACCTTCGGCATCCGCGAGCGGGAGATGCAGGCGACGGTGGACGCCGTGCGGGAACACGAGAAGCCCGACGTGGTGGTGGTCATCTCCCACAACGGCATGGACGTGGACCTCAAGATGGCCAGCCGGGTCACCGGCATCGACGTCATCTTCGGCGGTCACACCCACGACGGCGTGCCGGCGCCCAGCGTGGTCAAGAACGCCGGCGGCCAGACCCTGGTCACCAACGCCGGTTCCAACGGCAAGTTCCTGGGCGTGATGCAGCTCGACGTGCGCAACGGCAAGGTGCAGGACTTCCGCTACAAGCTGCTGCCGGTGTTCTCCAACTTCCTGGAGCCGGACAAGGCCATGGCCGCCTACATCGACGAGGTGCGGGCGCCCTACCTCAAGCAGCTGCGCGAGGAACTGGCGGTGGCCGACACCCTGCTGTACCGCCGCGGCAACTTCAACGGCACCTTCGACCAGATCATCTGCGATGCCCTGCGCGTCCAGCTCGATGCCCAGATCTCCCTCTCGCCGGGCTTCCGCTGGGGCACCACGGTGCTGCCGGGCCAGAGCATCACCATGGACAACGTGCTGGACCAGACCTGCATGACCTATCCCGAGACCTACGTGCGGGACATGAAGGGCTCGGACCTCAAGCTGATCCTGGAGGACGTGGCCGACAACCTGTTCAACGCCGATCCCTACAAGCAGCAGGGCGGCGACATGGTGCGCGTGGGCGGCATGGACTACACCATGGACCTCACCGGCACCATGGGGTCCCGCATCAAGGACATGCGCCTGGACGACGGCACCCCCATCGAGCCCGACAAGACCTACAAGGTGGCGGGCTGGGCCACGGTGGGGGCCAAGTCCCCCGGGCCGCCGGTGTGGGAGGTGGTGGCCGAGTACCTGCGCGACCAGAAGGTGGCCAGGATCAAGAAGCTCAACACCCCCAGGATCATCGGCGCCGAGGGCAACCCGGGCATCGCGGATTACCCTGTGTAAGGGGCTAGGGGCTGGGGCGGGGCAGGGATGCCCCGCCCGCGAATCGAGCGCGCAAGCGCTTGATTCGGCGTAGCCGAACCCGGACCTGTGCCGGGTTCGGCGCGTTGAAAAAGGCCAGGACGGCCTTTTTCAACATCCTGCCAGGGGCCCCGGGGGCTGGGCAGGGAAACCCGGCCAGCCGCAGGCGTGGCGTTCCACCAGGGCCGCCAGGGCGGCCAGGTGGTCCGGCGCATCGTTGAGCGCGGGGATGTAGCGGAACGCCTCGCCGCCGGCGGCGAGGAAGGTCTCCCGCGCCTGCAGGGCGATCTCCTCCAGCGTCTCCAGGCAGTCGGCGGCGAAGCCCGGGCAGATCACGTCCGCGCGGCGCACGCCCTCCCGCGCCCACGCGCGCAGGGTCGCGTCGGTGGCCGGTTCCAGCCACGCCTCGCGGCCGAAGCGTGACTGGAAGGCCAGCGCCCAGCGTTCTTCCTCCAGGCCCAGTCGCTGCGCCACCAGGCGGGCGGTGGTCCGGCACTGCTCCAGGTACGGGTCGCCTGCCCTGATCCAGCGTTGCGGCACGCCGTGGAAGGAGAACAGCAGGCGCCCGGCCTCGCCGTCCCGATCCCACACCTCGCGCACGCTGCGGGCCAGGGCCTCGATGTAGGGGGGGAAGTCGTGGTAGTCGGCCACCATTCTCAGCTCCGGCACCCGGCGCCAGCCCCGCAGCACCCGGGCCAGCTCGTCGAAGGTGGAGCCGGTGGTGGCGCCCGAGTACTGGGGGTAGAGGGGCAGCACCAGCAGCCGTTCCAGTCCCCGCCGGCGCAGCGTTTCCAGAGCCGTGGCCATGGCGGGTTCGCCGTAGCGCATGCCCAGTGCCACGGCGGCCGCACCGGGGACACGCTGTTCCAGGGCATCGCGCAGGCCCGCTTCCTGGCGCCGGCCCATGGCCAGCAGGGGCGAGCCGGCCTCCGTCCACACCTTGCGGTAGGCCCGCGCGGCCCGGCGCGGGCGCAGGCGCAGGATCACCCCGTGGAGCACCGGCCGCCACAGCCAGCGGGGCAGGTCCACCACCCGGGGGTCGGACAGGAACCGGGCCAGGTAGCGGCGCAGGGCCGCGGGCGTGGGTGCCTCGGGCGTGCCCAGGTTGACCAGCAGCACGCCGGTGGTGGGGGGTTCCGTGGGGTTGCGGTTCATGGCGCGGCGATTGTAGCACCCGCCCGCAAAGTGTGACGGCGGTCATGGCCGGGCGACCGGCCTTGGAGTCAGATCGCAGGCCCGCAAGGGGGAAGAACGGACGCCATACAACGATAAACCCCGAGGAGGGAGCACCCATGAACAGAATCCTGATCCCGATACTGCTGGCCGCCGTGCCCCTGTGGGCCGGTGCCGAGACCGGGGCGCCCGCCGCGGCCGATGCCCAACCCGCGGCCGGCGGCACCGCCACCGAACCCGCCGCCGCCGCGGCACAGGCCCCGGCCGCGGACGCACCGCCGGCCGAGGCGGCGCCCGCGGCCCAGGCGGCGGCCGAGCCGCTGGAAGAACAGGCGGGTTTCTCGCGCGGCAGCGTGACCCGCTCGGTGTTCACCAGCGGGGTGTCCGAGCGCGAGCCGGTGGACCGGCTGGACATGGTGGATCCCCAGACCGGCAAGGTGTTCTATTTCACCGAACTGCGCGACATGGCGGGCCAGACCGCCACCCACCGCTGGGAGCACGACGGCAAGGTGATGGCCGAGGTGACCTTCGACGTGCGCGGGCCGCGCTGGCGGGTGTGGTCTTCCAAGAACCTGGATCCGTCCTGGACCGGCGAGTGGAAGGTCTCGGTGCTCAACGGTGCCGGCGAGGTCATCGCCGAGGACGTCATCCAGGTGCAGCCGGCCCCGGCGCCTGCCGGGCCCGCGACCGCGGAACCTGCTGCGGACCGGGCGGCGGCGGAGGCCCCGGCCCCGGAACCGGCTCCGGCCACGCCCTGACGGGCGCATTTTTTCGCCTCCCCGCCGGTGCCCCGGGCGGCGCCGGCGGGGTGCGAATGCCCGTGCGATGAATCACTTGCAGCGCCGGCTTCAGGTGTTTTCTCAACAAGTCCCCGGCATTTCCAGCCATTCTGCTGCCTTTTCTTTGCAACATCCGGTGCTATGGTTAGACATGCACCGGCTGAGTCGTCCGGCATTTCGGCCCGGCATCGCAACCCGTCGTCGTGTTCCATCCAGTACGAGGGAGGTGATTACCATGTCGACCCCATTCGAACCGGTGGTTGGGCAGTGGTACCAGGACCTGGAGCGCCGGGTGTTCCAGGTGCTCGATGCCGACGCGGACTCCGTCGAGGTGCAGTACGCCGACGGCGAGATCGAGGAATTCGACATGGAGACCTGGTATTTCCTCGAGCTGCATCCCGCCGAGCAGCCGCTGGAGTGGTCGGAGGTCCTGCAGGAGTACGGCGAGGACGAACTCTATTTCCTCGACGGTGGCAGCGAGTTCCGCGAGCTGCAGTAACCGGCGGCGTCAGGCGCTCAGGCGCTTGTAGCGGATGCGGTGGGGCTGGGCGGCGTCCTCGCCCAGGCGCCGTGCGCGGTCGGCCTCGTAGTCGGCGTAGTTGCCCTCGAACCATTCCACGTGGCTGTCACCCTCGAAGGCGAGGATGTGGGTGGCGATGCGGTCCAGGAACCAGCGGTCGTGTGAGATCACCACCGCGCAGCCCGGGAACTCCAGCAGCGCCTCCTCCAGCGCGCGCAACGTCTCCACGTCCAGGTCGTTGGTGGGCTCGTCCAGCAGCAGCACGTTGCCCCCGGAGCGCAGCAGCTTGGCCAGGTGGACGCGGTTGCGCTCGCCGCCGGACAGGTCGCCCACCCGCTTCTGCTGGTCGGCGCCGCGGAAGTTGAAACGGGAGACGTAGGCCCGCGAGTTGATCTGGAAGTCGCCCACCTCGATGAGGTCGTGGCCGCCCGAGATCTCCTCCCACACCGTCTTGTCCGGGGCCAGGCTGTCCCGGCTCTGGTCCACGTAGGCCAGCTTCACGGTCTCTCCCAGGCGCAACTCGCCGCCGTCGGGCTGCTCCTGGCCGGTGATCATGCGGAACAGGGTGGTCTTGCCCGCACCGTTGGGGCCGATGACGCCGACGATGCCGCCCCGGGGCAGGTTGAAGGATAGCCCGTCGATGAGCAGGCGGTCGCCGAAGCCCTTGCGCAGGTTCCGGGCCTCGATCACCAGCTCGCCCAGGCGGGGCCCGGGGGGAATGAAGATCTCGTTGGTTTCGTTGCGCTTCTGGTAGCTCTTGGAGGCCAGCTCCTCGAACCGGGCCAGGCGGGCCTTGCTCTTGGCGTGGCGGCCCTTGGGGTTGGAGCGGACCCATTCCAGCTCCGCCTTCATGGCCTTGAGGCGCGCCTGTTCCTGTTTCTGCTCCATCTCCAGGCGCTTCTCCTTCTGCTCCAGCCAGGACGAGTAGTTGCCCTCCCAGGGGATGCCCTCGCCGCGGTCCAGCTCCAGGATCCAGCCGGCCACGTTGTCCAGGAAGTAGCGGTCGTGGGTCACCGCCACCACCGTGCCCGGGTACTCGTGCAGGAAGCGCTCCAGCCAGGCCACCGATTCGGCGTCCAGGTGGTTGGTGGGTTCGTCCAGCAGAAGCATGTCGGGCCGCGACAGCAGCAGCCGGCACAGGGCCACCCGCCGGCGCTCGCCGCCGGACAGCCTGGTGACGTCGGCGTCCCAGGGCGGCAGCCGCAGGGCCTCGGCCGCGATCTCCAGGGTCCGGTCCAGGTTGTGGCCGTCGGCGGCCTGGACCAGGTTTTCCAGCGCCGCCTGCTCGGCGGCCAGGGCGTCGAAGTCGGCATCGGGCTCGGCGTAGGCGGCGTAGATCTCCTCCAGGCGCGCCAGGGCCTGCTTGATCTCGGCCACGCCGTCCTCCACGTTGCCGCGCACGTCCCTGGCCGGGTCCAGTTCGGGCTCCTGGGGCAGGTAGCCGATGCGTATGCCGGGCTGGGGCCGGGCCTCGCCCTCGTACTCGGTGTCCACCCCGGCCATGATGCGCAGCAGGGTGGACTTGCCGGCGCCGTTGAGGCCCAGCACGCCGATCTTGGCCCCGGGAAAGAAGGACAGGGAGATGTCCTTGAGGATGGTGCGCCGGGGCGGCACCACCTTGGTCACCCGGTTCATGGTGTAGATGTACTGCGCCATGGCTCGTTTCCCGGCTTCTCGCCGCCGCGGGGACGCAATTGTAACGGGTTCCGGGGGCGCCGTGCAGGCGTCCCGGGCTCAAGCCGGCGGGCGGCGGCGACGATATGGAAGGAAGAACCTCGTGAAACGGGGGAGCGCGACATGGCACGACGAAAAAACCGGCCGCCCTCGGTCCTGCGCCGCCTGCTGTGGGCGATGCTGGCGCTGGGCGGGGCCGCGGGGCTGGTGTTCCCGTGGCTGGTCAAGGGCCTGGGCGGCTGGCCCGGGGACCGTTTCACCACCTTCGCGGCACTGTGCTTCGCCTTCGGCCTGCTGGTGGGCTGGGGCAACTTCGTGCTGTTCCGGCGCCTGCTGGGGCGGCGCCTGGAGGCCATGGCCCGGGTGGCGGACGCCCTGGCCCGGGGCCGGCTGGACCAGCGCTGCGGGTTCGACAGCGGCGACGCCCTGGGCAAGGTGGCGCGGGGCATCGACGCCGCCGCCGACGGCCTCCGGCGCATGGTGGAGGCGGTGGGCACGGTGGCGGGCGAGGTGGCCGCCGTGGTGGAACGGCTGCAGGAAGTGGCGGCCGGGGCCGAGAACGGGGCCCAGCGCCAACAGGCCGAGGTGGAGCAGGTGGTCGCCGCGGCCAACGAGCTGGCCGCCACCGCCCAGGAGGTGGCGCGCAACGCCGGGCAGGCCGAGGCGGCCACCCGCGAGGCCGACGCCCAGGGCAACGACGCCAAGCTGGTGACGGTGGAGACCATGTGCACCATCGACGGACTCTCCGGCAGCGTGGAGGAGGTGACCCGCGTCATCAACGACCTGGAGTCGGAGGGCGGGAACATCGGCCGCGTGCTGGAGGTCATCAACGGCATCGCCGAGCAGACCAACCTGCTGGCGCTCAATGCCG
>Ga0256839_1001630_pt1 | contig 26775 bp, 27 predicted proteins | sample 354166metaG_FD_185968 | JGI IMG/M metagenome (GOLD analysis project Ga0256839, IMG submission 185968) | Hydrothermal vent microbial communities from Mid Atlantic Ridge, Atlantic Ocean - 354-166 | ecosystem: Environmental > Aquatic > Marine > Hydrothermal vents | place: Atlantic Ocean: Mid... | reverse complement strand
GTACTATCATCACTTCAACTGAACCGGGGAAAGAACGTACAGATATACGAGAAAAGAGTAAGCTTATCAATACACTTAAAACCATCGTGAACTTTTAACACTTTGGAAAATTACTTTAAAAATGAGTTTAGTTCACAACTACTGAGCCAAACGGTTAAGCATCCTAACATCTACGTGGGTTCCTTTACGTACTACTCAGGCTTTCACCATAAACATCGTTTTGAGGACTGTGTACGCTACTTAGATGCAAAAAGCAAAAATGTAGATAAACTCATCATAGGTAATTACTGTTCCATAGGTTCAGGAGCTGTGTTTATGATGGCAGGCAACCAAGCACACCGTATAGACTGGGTTAGTACTTTTCCTTTTGCTTTTCAGGCAAATATATTTAAGTCTGCTAAGAGTGCCTATGAAAAAGCAGGTGACACTGTTATAGGTTCAGATGTCTGGATAGGTACTGAGGCGATGTTGATGGCAGGTGTAACTGTAGGTTCAGGTGCAGTCATAGCAGCACGTGCAGTGGTCACTAAAGATGTACCACCTTATGCCATAGTAGGAGGTAACCCTGCAAAAGTCATAAAGTATCGCTTCGATAAAAAAAGTATAGTACAACTCCTAAAACTTCACTGGTGGGACTGGTCTGAAGAAGAGATAAAGTCTGCTATGCCATTCATCTGTTCTCAAGATGTAGTAGGCTTAACAGACTTTAGGGTAAAATCAGCCTATGAAAAAAACATATGAAAAAACAAAAAATCAAAATATAAAAAAAGAAAAAATCAAAATATTTACCACCACAATCACCGCAGGAATGCATAAAGGAAAAAAAGTAGAAATACCCGACATCTTTACCACCAGAAGTTCCAAAGGCATCTTGAAAGAGTCTCTTTTTAATACCTTACAGTTTGATATCATAGACAAAAACTTCGTAGAAGTCTTTTCTGGTTCAGGCTCCATAGGACTTGAAGCACTCAGTCGTGGAGCGGGACAAGCCTACTTTATGGAGTACAATAGCGTTGCATACAAATGTTTAGAATCAAATGTTAAACGTGTAGAGCCATCAAAGTCTCACCTCTTTTATGGAGACAGCTTTGAAAAGTTTGTTACGGTGTATAGTATGGTTAAAAAAAGTGCTGAGAAAACCTACTTCTACTTCGACCCACCTTTTGCAACAAGAGACGGCATGGATGACATCTACGAAAAAACCATAGCACTCATAGAAACCATAGAACCAGAAGTGTGTGAGATGGTCATCGTCGAACACATGACAAACTTGGATATGCCAGAAAACATAGGTAAAATGAAGTTCAAGAAACGTAAAAAGTTTGGACGTAGTACCATGACTTACTATACGCCAAGCGACGCATAGTTAAGCTCTGTAAGATGGGTTTAGTTTAAGGGACTTGCACAGCCTATTTCACTGTTTTTAACTGCTTTGACATACAGTTCTATGCCTTCTTGTTTTGTACCACTACGCATGATTTTGTTAATCTTATTGGCAATGCTTGGGTCTTCCCATGTAATGTCACCATTTTTACACGTACTCACACCCATTACTTTGTAAAACTGTACGGCTTGAGGCGTCACAGGAGCTTTTGTATAGACGGCTCCAACAGGTACGCTATAGCTTTTGCCATTTTCAAGTTTGACTGTGTGCATTTTGGCAGGAGAAACAGAAGGTGAACTTCCCATACATCCTATCAACACAAACGATGCACCCATACCTACGATATATTGTAATTTTTTCATATTTCTTCCTCTAAATTATTTTTAATAGTATCATATCACTTCTATCTTACTCACAACATCTAGCCCAAATCCTGCTAGTCCTACAAACTCAGTCTCTATATTGGTAGTTAGTAGGTTGATGTTTTTGATACCCAAGTCTTTCAGTATCTGAGCCCCGACACCAAACTCTTTAGCTTGCTCATGAGAGATAGTCTTCGCATCTAAAAAGATGAGTACACCTCCGTTGTTTTTGAGGTACTCTATGGAGTTACTCAGTGCAGAAAAACGTTTGTCATCTAACACAAGTCCGATGTCTGTACCAATGTTATGGAACTTCACGTTAGCTGTTTCATGTGCTTTGTAAAACTGTATAACGGTATGGGTCCTGTCTAGGTGGTCAGTATAAGTGATTTTTTCAACCTTTATCCCTCTGAGTTCTGACTCTTCTTCTGTCACACGTTTTACCAACTGCTCATTGGCTAGTCTGTACTCAACGATGTCCGAGATGTAGACGATACACAAGTTATGCTCTTTTGAAAAAACTTCTAGGTCATCCATACGTGCCATCGTACCATCATCTTTTATGATTTCACATATCACTGCAGCTGGAGCTAGACCTGCAAGCTTACATAAATCTACAGAACCCTCAGTATGTCCTGTACGCACAAGTACCCCACCATCTTTAGCGATGAGCGGAAAGATATGCCCAGGGCGTACAAAGTCAGTTGACACTGTCTGAGGAGAAGCAAGCTTAGAGATACAGTCATCTCGTTCAGCTGCAGATATACCTGTCTCAGCATTGGCTGAGTCTATGGAGACTGTAAAAGCTGTCTCATGGTTAGAGACGTTGTTTACCACCATAGGAAGTAAGTCTAGCTTTGTTGCTATCTCTTTAGTCACAGGTGTACAGATGAGTCCTCTGGCCTCTTTTGCCATAAAGTTTACCATCTCTGGGGTAGAAAAGGTAGCGGCGTAGACAAGGTCACCTTCGTTTTCTCTATCTTCATCATCCATCATGATGACCATGCGACCACGTTTGGTCTCTTCTATGGCTTTTTCTACTCTTTTTATCGCTTCTGCTGACATGTTATCTCCATCATTATGAACTATAGTTATTTGAAGTATTATACCTATTCGTACTTCAGTTTTAAAACTTTTTAAAACTTTTTTAAAAAGCTCTTGACATGTGCGTTATTTGGTGCTATAATTCCGTCCACATAAGCAATATGTCTTGTGAATGTTGGGGTATCGCCAAGCGGTAAGGCACTAGTTTTTGGTACTGGTATTCGGGGGTTCGAATCCCTCTACCCCATCCATTTTTAGATTTAAGTTTGAATATATTTTTTCAAGCTACAATCTCACTCCAATAACTTTTTACAAAGTTATAAAATCCTGTCGCGGGATAGAGCAGTTTGGTAGCTCGTCGGGCTCATAACCCGAAGGTCAGGGGTTCAAATCCCTTTCCCGCAACCAATTTAAATAATCTTACATAACATTTCACCTCAGTTAAGCATTTAGTTAATTCTTTTAATATGCGTTACTTTAAATTTTACCGTTATAGCACTCCTCCCCACACAAATATGCTATAATCAGTAGAGTTAGGGTTTTTAGCTGTGAGTAAAAAGTAGCCTGTCCCTACTTTCCTATTTTCCTGTCCCTATTTTCCTATTTTCCTGTCCCTATTTTCCAATCATATTGTGCTACAATTCACCTAACTATTACAGCACCAACCAAAGGAACACACACCCATGCTTGAAATCATCGTACTAACTATTTTTATCGCTACTATTATAAACCTTATACTTACACGATTTCATATCCCAACCATTATAGGCTACATAAGTACGGGGATTATCATTACCTATATGTTGCAGCTTTCTCATGCTACGGACTCAAAAGAACTACACACTATCGCTGAGTTTGGTATCGTGTTTCTTATGTTTACCATAGGCTTGGAGTTTTCCATAAAACACCTCATAAAGATGCGTCATGAGGTGTTTTTGTTTGGGAGCTTACAAGTAGGCTTGAGCATGCTTACTTTTTTTCTGCTTTCACACTATGCCTTTGGTATCTCAGTTAAGTCTTCCATCATCGTATCAGCTGCTCTTGCTCTCTCTTCTACTGCCATCGTACTCAAAATACTCAACTCAAACCGTGAGATAGGCAAAGAGTATGGACAGAGGTCTTTAGGTATCTTAATCTTTCAAGATATCATGGTTGTACCTATCTTGCTGATGATTACCATCTTTTCTAAAGATGACCTCTCACTTGCTGCTTTACTGGGTGAGACTGCCTTAGATGCCATCATCTTGTTTGTGGTTCTATGGGTATTTGGTAAGTTTATACTTGAGCCATTTTTTAATGAAGTGGTCAAAAGTAACTCAGATGAAATCTTCATAGGCTCTGTGTTGTTTCTGGTTATGGGAGCCTCCGTTTTGGCACACTCTTTGGGGTTTTCTTACTCTTTGGGTGCGTTGATAGCAGGGATGATTATCGCAGAGACACGTTATAAGCATCAAGTAGAAGCTGACCTCATACCTTTTAGAGACTTGCTTTTGGGTATCTTTTTTGTGACAGTGGGGATGCAGATAGACTTTGGAGTGATAAAAGAGTACTATCTCCTCATCTTGGGGTTACTTCTGTTTTTTACTGTCATCAAAATGGCTATCATCTTTCTACTGGTTTCACGTGTGAGTGTCAAACGTGTGGCTCTTAAAACCTCCTTGGCACTCTTTCAGCTAGGTGAGTTTGGACTTGTCATCTTTGAGCTTGCCTCTGCAAAAAATCTGGTAAGTCCTGTGGTTTCACAAGTACTCATAGTAACCATCATCCTCTCTATGATACTCACGCCCTTTGTACTGCGAAACATCTCTTCTCTTGCAGATCTCTTGACTAAAGATAAAAAACTAGATCTAACAGGTATAAAAATCGAACAAGTAAAACACCATGTTATAGTACTTGGCTATGGGCGTTTAGGTAGAAGAATATGTGAAAAACTAGAGCAACGAGGTGTAAGCTACATAGCCATAGAGAGTAACATGCATAACGTTAGAGAAGGTCAAAAAGAAGGGAAACATGTCATCTTCGGAAATGCAGCTAAAAAAAGTATCTTGGAGTCTACGAACATACAAGATGCCGTGGCTATTATAGTTGCCTTTGACAACAACGAAAAGATACGTCTGGTCTGTGATATGCTGAAATCTATGCAACTAGACATCCCTGTTACCATCAAAGTAAATAGATTTGTAGAAAAAGAAGCACTTCAAAAAGAGTTCCCTAACTATAAGATAGTTGTAGGAACTGAGCAAGTCGCCCGTGGTATGGTGGACGCTATACTCATGTGTGAACTAAAGCTATAAGTCATTTATGTTAAAATGATGGTTATGAAAACAAATGAAGGTCTATACCATGAAAAATAAAATGATATTTCCACTCGCACTACTACTCTTTTTAGGATGTGAGACTATCGAGGTTGACAATACAAAGAGTAGTAATACCAGCACCAATGACACAGGACCAAATCAAGCACCCATAGCCAATGCAGGCATAGATAGAACTGTTAAAGAAGGTGAAACTATCAATATTATTGGGAGTGGCAGTGATAGTGATGGTATTATTGTGGACTATGAGTGGTATGAAGGAACGCAAATTATTTCTGGGACAAAGAATCTTTCATATGTTTCAGAACAAGAGGGTAATTATACTTTAACATTAAATGTTTATGATGATGATGGATTTGTCGGAAAAGACACGATGCTTCTTACTGTAACACAATAGATAATATTAGTAAATATATACTATGAAAATCCTTGTCTCAGCCCTTGAACCCTCCTCTAACCTTCATCTCAAAGAGGTGCTGAAACATAGTTTGAATGTAGAACTGCTAGGTATTTTTGACAAGAACATAGAAGAAGGTACCCCACTACACGATATAAGTGAAATGGCTATCATGGGTGTGGTAGATGCACTTAAAAAACTACCTTGGTTTTTTAAAGTGGCAGATGAGATGGTAGAACTGGCTCGTGACGCAGATAAAGTGTTACTCATGGACTCATCTGGATTTAACTTACCACTCGCTAAAAAACTAAAAATAGCTTACCCCAAAAAAGAAATCATCTACTACATACTCCCTCAGATATGGGCAAGTCGTCCAAAACGTGCGATAAAACTAGAACAGTACTGTGACAAGCTACTTGGCATCCTCCCTTTTGAGCTAGATTACTACCCACAAAAAAAAGCTCAGTATGTTGGTCACCCTTTACTTGATGAGATAGATGTACATAGAAATGAAGAAGAAACAAAAAATATCATCACGTTTATGCCAGGCTCACGCAAATCTGAGATAACACGTCTCATGCCCATTTTTTTAGAGCTTAGACGTAAACTAGGCAATGACATACGCCCTTTACTTGTCATACCGCCCTCGTTCTCTAGAGATAAAATAGCCAAACTCTACAAAGGCAACAGAGAGTTTGAAATAGTACGCAATAGCCATGAAGCCCTTAGACGTTCAGAGTTTGCCTTTATCTGCTCAGGTACTGCCACGCTTGAAGCTGCACTCATAGGTGTACCTTTTGTCTTGGCATATATAGCAAAAAAGTTAGACTTTTTTATAGGGTCTAAACTACTGAACATCACGCATGTGGGTCTGGCAAATATCATTTTGAAAAATCATAACAATACCCTACTGCATGGAGAACTCCTGCAAAAAGATGTTACGGTTGATAAGCTACTTAAAGCCTACTATTATACCGACCGAGAAATCTTCACGAAAAAAGCTGAAGAACTTAAAACCTATTTGGGGCATGGTAGCTCTTTAACTGTGGCAAACATACTCATGGAGGATAGATGTTAGTTCATATTTGTTGTGCCGTGGACAGTCACTACTTTTTACAAAAACTCCGTGAAGACTACCCAGAAGAAAAGCTCATAGGCTTCTTTTATGACCCCAATATACACCCCTACTCTGAGTACTACTTACGCTTACTCGATGTCAAACGTAGCTGTAAAATGCTCAACATAGAACTCATAGAAGGTGAGTACGATGTAGAAAAATGGCTCTCTTTAGTCAAAGGCTGGGAGAATGAACCTGAAAAAGGTGAACGCTGTGGTATTTGTTTTGACAGACGTTTTGAAGTCTCTGCCCAAAAGGCACAAGAGTTAGGTGAAACTACATATACATCTACCTTACTCACTAGCCCAAAAAAGTCACTCACACAACTCAAAGTTGCGGGTGATGCCTTGGCTGAGACTTTTGGTGTAGAGTTTTTTGCACCTGACTACAGAAAAGCCTCAGGAACACAAGAGCAAAACATTATGGCTAAAGAAGATGCCCTCTACCGTCAAGACTACTGTGGATGCCTCTATGCACTTAACATACAGCGAGACCAGCAGAAAAAATTAGCAGATGAACTTTTCATGCCACTTTCACAGCAAATACAACCCGAGTCCATAGAAGAACGCATAGCCATGTATGAAAAGCGTTGGGCATTAGAAGAAGAGGCAAAACCTTACAAAATCATCAAGCAACGTTTTTTAAACTGGCGTCTGACTATGGGCTGGCTTAAAGTGCAAAAAAAAGTAGTGCCTGCTCACTTTTTACCCTACTCTAGCATCAAAAAAGAGTACAGCCGTGGTAAGATAGAGTACAGTATAGGTGATGTGCATTACATGAACCGTGATGAGGTACGGTTTATAACTTTAGAGCAGTATAATGCACTCGCAAACACACAGTATACCTCTGTTACCGAGCTACTCTTTAACCCTCCCTCTTTTTACGATGAAGTGACACTACGTAACCAACTGGGTGTGACACCTTACGACCTTTCAGTCATCATGGTAGTTGATGAGATACCGACAAAAAAAGTAGAACTACGTTGCCAAAGCCGTACCTTTTCAGACATGAAAGAAGTGTTGATAGAACTTTAAAAATCATAATCCATTATTTACTAACTTTTAGATAAAATAAAACAATTTTTATAAAAAGGTTCACTCGTGCTTTATAATGTCGTAGATATTCAAAATATACTCCCTCATAGATACCCCTTTCTTTTAGTAGATAGAATTACAGCTCTTACTACTGGTGAATACATAGAAGGATACAAAAATGTATCTATTTCAGAGCCTGTGTTTCAAGGTCACTTCCCTGATCATCCTATCTACCCTGGTGTGATGATACTTGAAGGTATGGCTCAAGCAGGTGGTGTTTTAGCTTTTAAAAGTATGGATGGTGCATCTCAAGAGGAGATACAAAATAAAGTGGTTTACTTTATGAGTATAGATAAAGCAAAATTTCGTGTTCCCGTAACACCAGGTGACCAACTTGTTTACAAAATTAATGTGATGAAGCATAAGGGTGCAGTATGGCAACTTGAAGCCAAAGCCTATGTAGATGATAAAGTGGTTGCACAAGCTGAACTAAAAGCTATGATTGTTGATAAATAGGTCATTATGTCTTTAATACACCCCTCAGCAATCATAGAAGATGGTGCCTTACTTGGAAAAAATGTTTCGGTGGGTCCTTTTGCTTGTATTGGCAAAAAAGTACGTATTGGGGACAATACGAGTATCGCTTCTCACGCCATCATAGAGGGTGATACAACTATTGGGAAAAATAACCGTATCTTTTCGCATGCTGCGATTGGTACTATACCTCAAGATTTGAAATATGATGGAGAAGATGTAAAACTTGTTATTGGTGATAACAACACTATCAGAGAATTTACCCTTTTGAATCCTGGGACAAAAGGTGGTGGCTCTGTAACTAAAATAGGCAGTGGAAATCTTTTGATGGCGTATGTCCACTTAGGTCATGATGTCATCATAGGAGACAACTGCATCTTAGCCAACGCTGCAACACTTGCTGGACATGTTGAGCTAGGAAACCATGTAGTCATTGGTGGCTTTACCCCTATACATCAGTTCATCCATATAGGTGACTATGCCATGATAGGTGGGGCATCTGCCCTGACCCAAGATATACCTCCCTACTGTCTAGCAGAAGGTAATCGTGCAAGTTTACGAGGTCTTAATCTTACAGGATTAAGAAGAAACATGGAAAGAGAAGATATCAACCTACTTAAAGTAGCCTATAGAGAGCTTTTTGAGCAGGGTAACCCTCTCCAAGAAGTGGCACAAAATATTTTTGAAAACACAAAGTCAGACAAAGTAAAAAAACTTTGTGAGTTTATTAAGACCTCAAAACGAGGTATACCTTTTAAGAGAATACAAAATGAGGACAAAAAATGAATCTAAATAAAGCATGTAGTTTTTGTGAAGCTGTGGAGAGTGAAGAAAACCCACTTATTGCAGGTGAAAATGCCTATATATGTTCCAACTGTGTAGTCTCTGCCTACAAGATACTTTTTGGCGAAGAGCAAGAAGAGTCAGAAGAGACAACGATTACACATACGCTCTATACACCAAAAGAAATTAACAGTATGTTGTCCGAGTATGTCATAGGTCAAGAGCAAGCCAAAAAAACATTGGCCGTTGCTGTTTACAATCACTATAAGCGTATCTTTAAAGACAATTTGGATGATGATACGAATATAGCTAAATCAAATGTTTTACTTATAGGACCAACAGGTTCTGGAAAAACACTTTTAGCACAAACCATCGCAAGATTTTTAAATGTACCTATAGCCATAGCAGATGCGACTAACCTTACGGAAGCAGGGTATGTGGGGGAAGATGTAGAGAACATACTTACCAAGCTACTTATGGCTGCAGATGGTGACCCTGTACGAGCAGAACAAGGCATCGTCTTCATAGATGAAGTAGATAAAATCGCACGTATGGGCGAAAACCGTTCTATTACACGGGATGTATCGGGTGAAGGTGTACAACAAGCTCTACTTAAACTCATAGAAGGTTCTGTGGTGAACATACCACCAAAAGGTGGACGTAAGCACCCTAACCAAGACTTTATACAGATAGACACATCGAACATTCTTTTCATCTGTGGTGGTGCATTTGATGGACTCAATGACATACTTAAAAGAAGACTTGGTGCAAACACACTTGGTTTTGGTCAAGAAAAACGTTCTAAAAAAGAGGAAGAAAACCTTATGCATCTAGTAGAAGCTGATGATTTAGTCTCTTATGGACTGATACCTGAGCTTATAGGACGTTTACATGTCTTAGCCACACTAGGCGAGATAAGTAAAGAAGATATGGTACGTATTTTAGTAGAACCTAAAAATTCACTGCTCAAACAATATCAGAAACTTTTTGAGATCGATGATGTGACACTCTCTTTTGATGAAGAGGCATTGATGCTCATCGCACAAAAAGCACTTGACAGAAAAACAGGTGCAAGAGGCTTACGTTCTATTATGGAAGAGATACTACTTGACATTATGTATGAACTACCAGAACTTGCAGGCTATGAAGTAGTCATCACAAAAGATGTCGTTGAACTATCAGGGAAACCACTCTATATAAAAGATAAAAAAACAGCATAAACAGCAGTTTAACTAAAGAAGGATAAAAAAATATGTTTAAAAAATTACTAGGGATGTTTTCTAACGATTTAGCCATTGACTTAGGAACGGCAAACACGTTGGTACTTGTAAAAGGTCAAGGTATTTGCATCAATGAACCTTCCGTTGTCGCGATACAGTATGACAAACATGGACGAGAACGTATCTTGGCAGTAGGACAAGAAGCTAAAGACATGGTAGGTAAAACACCAGGAAACATTAAAGCCATTCGTCCTATGAAAGATGGTGTGATTGCTGATTTTGAAGTTACCGAAATGATGATTCGTTACTTCATCGAAAAAGCACATAGAAGAAAAGGATTTTTCTCTCCTCGTATTATCATTTGTGTACCATACGGTTTGACGCAAGTGGAACGACGTGCAGTAAAAGACTCAGCAGAAAATGCAGGTGCACGTTATGTCTATCTGATTGAAGAGCCTATGGCTGCAGCCATTGGTGCTGGTATACCTGTAAAAGACCCTAATGGTAACTTGGTGCTTGATATCGGTGGGGGTACGACTGAAATAGGTGTAACCTCTTTAGGTGGACTTGTCATCTCTAAATCTATCCGTGTAGCGGGAGACAATTTTGACCAAGCCATTATTGATTACATCAAAAAGAACTTTAACTTACTTATTGGGGATAGAGTTGCGGAAGAACTTAAGATAAAAATAGGAACGGCTATTGCACTTGAAGAGGAGCTTTCCACGACAGTAAGAGGTCGAGATCAAGTAGAAGGTAGTCTGGCTTCTATGGAAATCACTTCAGAGCATATTAGGTCTGCTATGAAAGACTCTTTAGAAGAGATTGCTGATGCTCTAAAAGATGTACTGGAACAAACCCCTCCTGAACTTGCAGGTGATATCGTTGAAAATGGTATTGTACTTACGGGTGGTGGAGCACTTATTCGTGGCTTAGACAAATATCTTTCTGACATTGTTAAGCTCCCTGTCTACATAGCGGAAGATCCACTTTTAGCGGTAGCTAAAGGTACGGGTATTGCACTTGATGAAATAGATTTACTCCAACAAATGGCTTATGAAGACTAGACTCGTCACCATTGCTATACTGCTACTGATGTTAGCAGTACTACTATCAAGAAATGATGAGCGTATAACAGATACACTGCTTGGTGTCATCAATCCAATTAAACAAAGCTATAAAAACTTTACGCAAAATATAGAAGATAAAAGTCATTCTTATATTTTTCAAAAAGAATCTATTGAAAAACTTTCTCGTGAAAATCGTATCCTGCGTAAACGACTACTTGAACAAATGCATTATATTAAACAGATTAAAAATATCTATGATGTTTTACCAGACTTAGAACGCTTGCCAGTCTCTTCTATCTCTATTGTAGAAACTATCTCTTATGTAAAACTCAATAGTTTTTCTCAAGTGATTCTTACAAAACCTAAAGATCTAGTAGAAAATAAACTCTATGGCATGATACAAGGGAGTGTTGTGGCTGGTATAGCATATGTAAACCATAATCAACTCTATGGATACCTTACCTCAGATGAAAAGTGTCGTTTTTCTGTTTTTGTAGGTGAAACTAAGGCACCTGGCATAGCATTGGGACAAGATAAAAATACAATGATTGTGAAGTTTATACCTAAATGGCATAATGTAAAAGTGGGTGATAAAGTGTTTACTACAGGCTTAGATGATATCTTTTTTGCAGATATCCCTGTAGGTGTAGTTAAAAAAGTTGAAATACAGAGTTCCTATACGATAGCATATATTACAACATATAGTGATATTTTTCATCCTAAGACATTTTTCCTGATTAATGATGCTAAAGCGACACTACTGTCAGGCTATAACCGTCAGAATACTATACTATCAACTATGACAGGTGAGGATGTCAATAAAACGATACAAGACAATAATACCTCAGTGTTTGTAAATATCATTGACATAAATCAGACAAGACCAACCCTATCTAGTATCCCTTCTCGTATAGATCAAACACAAGATGACGTGGTTGACATGGATGAAGTTGAAACGCTTGAAGAAAATACGCCTCCCCCTCTTCCTAAGAAGAAGAGAAAGAAAAAGAAGAGAAAACCAAAAGCAACATCAAACACCTTAGACCTCTTCTAAATTTCAAGGGTTCTTCTCAGAATAGGCACCCTTAAATTTGCATGAAATTTCCCTTGTATTTAAGGGGTTCTTCTGCCTACCTGCTGTATAATATCAAACTAAAAACCAAGGGTATCTCTCTATGCCAAAACGTACAGACATCAACACTATTTTACTTATCGGTTCTGGTCCCATAGTCATTGGACAAGCATGTGAATTTGACTATTCGGGAACACAATCTGCAAAAACACTTAAAGAACTCGGCTATAAAGTAGTTCTCATTAACTCTAACCCTGCGACTATCATGACAGACCCTGAGTTTGCTGACAGAACCTATGTCGAACCTATCACTCCAGAGATTATCTCTAAAATCATCAAACTAGAAAATGTTGATGCGATACTCCCAACTATGGGTGGACAAACAGCACTTAATGTTGCGATGGATATGCATGATGCTGGTATGCTTGAGGGTGTTGAATTTTTGGGAGCTAATCCTGCTGCTATAAAAAAAGGTGAAGACCGTCAAGAGTTTAAGGAAGCGATGCTTAAAATCGGCATGGATTTACCTATTTCTCAGTACGCTTACAATATGGATGAAGCATTGGATGCAGCCAAGAACATTGGCTTTCCACTTATTATTCGTGCTTCGTTTACCATGGCTGGTGGTGGTTCAGGTGTGGCATATAACATGGATGAGTACAAAGAGATTGTACGTGGTGGGCTAGAAGCCTCCCCTATTTCTGAGATACTTATTGAAGAGTCATTACTTGGTTGGAAAGAGTATGAAATGGAAGTAATCCGTGACAAGTCGGATAACTGTATCATCGTATGTTCCATAGAAAACTTTGACCCAATGGGCGTGCATACGGGTGATAGTATCACCATTGCTCCTGCCTTGACGCTGACAGACAAAGAGTATCAAAATATGCGAGATGCTTCTTTTAAAATCTTACGTGAGGTGGGCGTTGACACAGGTGGTTCAAACGTACAGTTTTCTATCAACCCCGATACAGGACGTATGATTATTATCGAGATGAACCCAAGGGTGAGTCGCTCCTCTGCACTTGCTTCAAAAGCCACAGGATATCCTATCGCAAAGGTGGCAACATTGTTGGCAGTAGGTTATACCCTAGATGAAATCACAAATGATATCACAGGTACGCCTGCATCATTTGAACCAGTGATTGACTACATCGTGACAAAACTACCTAGGTTTACCTTTGAAAAATTCCCTATGGCAAACTCTACCCTTACTACTGCTATGAAGTCAGTGGGTGAAGCCATGGCTATAGGCAGAACATTTAAAGAGTCTTTTCAAAAGGCTCTGTGTTCACTAGAGACTGGACTTATCGGATTTAATTCCATTAAATGTGATGGTGAAGAACTCGTCCGTGAAATACGCCGTCCAAATGAAAACCGCATGCTTTATGTGTTTGAGGCACTTAGACGAGGTATGAGTGTAGAAGCCATCTTTGACCTTTGTAAGATAGACAGATGGTTTTTGTATCAACTAGAAGAGTTGGCTCTTCGTGAAAAAGAGATGGACATTTCCCTACTCTCAGATGCGACAAGACTTCGTGAAGTAAAATCTGAAGGTTTTTCAGATGCAATGATAGCCCAACTCATCAACAAAAAAGATGGGCTAACACTTTCGGAAAATGACATCTATACCGCTAGAGAAAAAGCAGGTATAACGCTTGAGTACAACGAAGTAGATACCTGTGCCGCAGAGTTTAAAGCACTTACTCCTTACTTATACTCGACAACAAACATTACCACACTTCCTACTTCGACAAGCATAGCAACCGAAAGTAAAGACGAAAAAGTACTTGTCATTGGTGGAGGTCCTAACCGTATTGGGCAAGGGATTGAGTTTGATTACTGTTGTGTGCATGCTGCCTTTGCACTCAAAGATATGGGCATTAAGTCCATCATGTATAACTGTAACCCCGAAACAGTATCGACAGACTATGACACCTCTGACATTCTTTACTTTGAACCTATAGACTATGAACATGTCCGTAATGTCATAGAGCTTGAAAAGCCAGATGGTGTCATCGTACATTTTGGTGGGCAAACCCCACTTAAATTGGCGAAAAATCTTACTGCCATTGGTGCTAAAATCTCTGGAACTACCGCAAAAGTCATTGACCTTGCAGAAGACAGAGAGCTTTTTTCAGCCTTTATCAATGAACTTGGACTTAAACAACCAGAAAATGGCACAGTCTTTGAAAAAGAAAAAGCAATCGTAGTTGCAAATCGCATAGGCTACCCTGTACTTGTGCGTCCCTCCTTTGTTTTAGGTGGGCGTGGCATGAAGACAGTTTATTCAGATGCTGAACTCAACCAATACATGGATGAAGCAGTCTCAGTTTCTAACGATGCTCCTGTACTTATAGACAAGTTTTTAGACAATGCCATCGAGCTTGACGTAGATGCCATTTGTGATGGTAAAGATGTCTACATCGGTTCGGTAATGCAACACATTGAAGAAGCGGGTATACACTCTGGAGACTCCGCTTGTTCCTTACCTCCTGTGAGCATCTCACAAGCGTTGCAAGATGAAGTCAAAGAACAAACAGCGGCTATAGCCCTTGGTCTTGGTGTCGTAGGTCTCATGAATATACAGTATGCCATCCATAAAGGTGAGATTTATCTTATAGAAGTAAACCCAAGAGCCTCACGTACTGTGCCATTTGTTTCTAAAGCCACAGGTGTACCACTAGCCAAAGTAGCCACAAGAGTAATGATACAAGGTGATTTAAAAGAGGCATTGAAGTTTTATGATACTTTTAACGTTGTGAACTTTGACAAAAAAATCATGGAGCCTACACTTAAAAATCATGTGGCAGTAAAAGAAGCCGTTTTCCCTTTCAATAAACTCCCAGGCTCTGACCTTATCTTGGGTCCTGAGATGAAATCTACAGGTGAAGTCATGGGGATTTCTAAAAACTTTGGTATCTCTTTTGCCAAAGCACAGTTTGCTTCCAAAAATGATATACCATTAGAGGGTAAAGTCTTTTTATCACTGACACAAAATGATAAGGTACATGCAGCAGAAGTGGGCAAAATGTTTACAGACCTTGGCTTCGAGATAGTAGCCACCTCTGGGACATACACAGCACTTGAAAATGCAGGTGTACCTTCAACAAAAGTACTCAAAATCTCAGAAGGTCGTCCAAACATAGATGACATGATAAAAAATGAAGAGATAGCCATAGCCATAAACACTTCAGATAATGCAGGAAGTAAAACAGATGCTAGAAGCATTAGGCAGTCCGTACTTGCCAATCACGTAGCGTACTTCACTACCATAGCAGCTGCACGTGCCACAGCCATGGCGATAAAAGAACTTAAAGCCACAGATGGAGAGCTTGTACCTAAGGCACTTCAAGATTACTTGGCATAAATATAACGTAGTGTATAGCATGACCCTTCCAAACACATGTTATTTAATATAATATGTGTTTTTACTCAAAATTTCTCTACCTTTATCTTAAATATGTATAATCGCAGTAATTAGACTTAAGGGTTATATATATTGCAATTGACAGATAAAAAACTTCTCATCTTTGATTTAGATGGTACACTTATTAACTCTGCTTTAGATTTGGCTTTGGCTGTGAACTATATGTTAGAGCAACTTCACAGAGAGACATTTTCAGAAGACGTCATACATGGTTGGGTAGGCAATGGTGCTTTAACTTTGGTTAAACGTGCTTTGTTGGGTAAAAGAGAACTTGATGACTCTTTAGATGATGTTTATGTACAAGAAGCACTCAAAATATTTTTAGACTACTACGAAAACAACCTATGCAACGCCACGATACCCTACCCTCATGTCATAGAGACACTGTATACACTTAAGCACAAGGGCTATACTTTAGCTATAGTGACAAACAAACCGTTTAAGTTTGTTGATCCCATACTTAAAGCGTTACAAATGGATGGACTCTTTAGTCAGATACTCGGAGGTGACAGCCTAGATGAGAAAAAACCACACCCTATGCCCCTAGTAAATGTTTGTAAAACTTTAAACGTCACCATTGATGCCTCTGTGATGATAGGTGACTCTAAAAATGACATCTTGGCTGCCAATGCCTGTGGTATGGACTCGGTAGGCGTGACCTATGGCTATAACTATGGTGAAGAGATTGGGGTGCATAAACCTAGTATTATTATAGATGATTTTTCGGAACTACTTAAGATACTATGAACGCAACACATACACAGACAAAAATAGCCATAGTAGGTGGAGGTGTAGCTGGAGCTACGGCTGCACTTTACTTTGGTAAAATGGGTCTTGACATTACCCTCTTTGAGAAAGAATCTTCTTTAGTCTCAGGACCTCCTTTTTGTCACCTCCATGCAGGGGGAAATCTCTACCGTGAGATAAGTGATACACAGTGTGTTACCTTACTAAAGCAGTCCATAGACTTTTTACGTTTTTACCCTTATATAGTGGACTACCGCCCTACTGTCATTGTTTTACCCGCAACAGATAAGAGTACACCAGAGGCACTTCTACCTAGACTTGACTTACTTACCAAAGAGTACGAAACACTTATACAAAGTGATGCAGAGAACGAAGTCTTAGGTAAAAGTGAAAACTACTATAAAGTTTTTAGTAAAGAAGAGATAGAAAACCTCAAACATAAAGACATCGTAAAAAATCCTAGCTCATGTGAAGAGTGGATGATACCAGTAGCACAAAACATCGACCTAGAAAAAGTACAGTTTCCACTCATCATGGTACAAGAGTATGGGCTAAACCTCTTTCGTTTAGCTGCTGGTACAGCTCTAGAGCTAGAAGCGATGCAAAATGTACAGTTACATACGCAAAGCATCGTACATAATGTACAAAAAAATTGTGATGCTCAGGGGTGGGTACTCTCTTATGTAAAAGAGAACAAAAGCCATCAAGAACATTTTGACTATCTCATAAACGCGGCAGGTTTTCGTACAGGTAAGATAGATGACTTTATAGGAGCTCCATGTGAAGCGATGGTAGAGTTTAAAGCCGCCTACGTCAGTCAATGGTATGATCACAATAACATCAAGTTTCCTGAGATTATCTTTCATGGTGAACGTGGCACACCTCAAGGTATGGGGCAGTTTACACCCTATCCTAACGGATACTTTCAACTACATGGCATGACAAAAGAAATCACACTTTATGAAGATGGGCTTGTGGCTAACTCTGCTGTGAGCTGTCAACCAAAACTAGGTCAAGACTTCATAGACAAAATAGAAAACGACTGGAAAGAAGAAGAGACCATCAAACGAACGCATGCTGCTATAAAACATCTTTCACAGTTTATCCCCTCTTTTTCTACTGCACATGTGGGTTCACGCCCTCTTTTTGGTGCACAGCAGATCCCTGGAGCTGACCCTACTTTACGCGTGGCAGAAGTCTCATTTCCTAAAGAGCGTTATGCACGCTGTGAGATAGTCAAAGTCTCTTCCGTGTTAGATATGTGTGATGCCATATCAAAAGAGTTTATGGCATTGGGATATATTGAGCAAAATATGGTGGGCAAAAGAGTCTTTGTACGTGTATTAGATATAGATGATGTGATATTTACGAAAAGAGCTGAAAGTATTGCTAAAGCACGACTCTATCCAGAAGTATTAGCGAATCGGACAGTACCTACTAAAAATTAGGTATATTTTATAGATTTAACTATATAATTCTCGTATCGAAATGTTATACGAAGGAAAAGAATGAAAAAATTAAATTTTGTACTGCTTGTAGCTGTATCAGCAATAGTTGCAGGATGTGGTGGGTCTTCTGCTACATCATCTGATGAATTCAAGATTGAAAAAGTTGAATATAGTATTGAAAACAATCAAATAACTTGCAATAAGCCAAGCTCGCAAACAATCTCAAAAGCACAAAGAAATGATGATTATGGTGTAGCTTTTTGTACGTGGCTTTGTGGTTCTTATGAAGGAGCAAGTCCAGTAACCGTAAGATTAACATTTGTTCAGGACGGAAAAGATGCTCCATGGACTTTTGATAGTGATACAATTTCAACTGCTTCCGAGATGTGTCATAATTAATTTCTAAAAGTGATGACTATCACATCTAAACCTCTCGTCATTTTCAAGCACTTTTGCAAACACAGTTAAAGGTGTATCTGTCTCTTTAGCTACAGCTTTTACCGCGTCTAACTCTGCTTCAGAGAAAGAAATCAACATTTCATACTCTTCACCACTAAGCCCTACTGTATCGTCTATATTATGAAGTAATTTAAATCCATATTTATTAATATCTAGTAGTTTATTGGTATCACAAAAGAGTCCATCTGAGATGTCCATGCCAGCGTTTAGGAAAGGTCTTGCTTTAGCTATGAACGCTGCTCTGAGTGTTGGCGTGTAAAAGCGAGAATTTGGGTCTATCTTTTCACCTCTAAAGAGTGCTTCTAAGTCTCTTTTAGAGCTACCAAGTACCCCTGTATAAGCCAGTAAATCCCCTACTTTTAAATCTGTGCGTAGTAGTGGAGTGTCACTTTTTGAGATGATGGTGATGCTTAAGTGTAGTTTGTCACCGCCTATGGTGTCACCGCCAATGATTTCACAGCCATACTCTGCTGCTGTAGCTTGCATACTTTGGGTAAGTTCATCTATCTCATCATGTGTAAGGTCTGAGGGAAGAGAGACCGTCACTAGTGCGTACTGAGGTTGGGCATTCATGGCTATGGCATCTGAGAGGTTTACTAGCATCGCTTTTCTTCCTATCTGAGCCATACTCATCCATGAGCGTTTGAAGTGTACGTCTTCAAAAAAAGCATCCATGCTATAAAGTGTGTCACCTATGACTGCTGCATCGTCACCTATATGTTTTGATTTGAGAGCGTTTATGAGGTATTGTTCTTTATCTAGTGTCTTCATGGTGGAAATTGTAACATACTTCAGATGTTTTTCCTTTAGTTTCCTCACTCTAACTCTAGTCATAGCATTATAAGATATACTTAATTCAAACTTATTATACACAGAGGGAAGAAACTACCATGTCTCACAACTTAAATGTAAAAGCATTTTTCTTTAATGCAAAAACAGACTACCTGCCTTACTACAAATACTTCGATATTACTGTTGAAGATAACGCGAGCATCAAAGAAGTCCTTGCCCAAATAGAAGAGAAAAACTTTAGCTTCTATTACCCTAAACAAAAGCTCATCATGAAGGTAAATGGGCTTGTGGTTGAAGCCAAAGAGCCTGTAGCAAATATAGTAGAAAAGTTAGGAACTGAACTGACCATAGAGCCTGTCAAATCTTACCGTTCAAACAACGGACTCAAGATAAACGATGATGACTTCATGCAAAGCTATGCCCTTTTAGAACCTTACGCCACAGAGTCTGACCTTAAATACTACAAAACACTATACGCCCTACACTACGCTTCTGAAACAGAAAACTTTGACCATGCCTACATAGGTGATGCGATACTTGTACTCGCACACAAGATGATAAACGAAGGCAATGAGCATAAAGATGCGATACTACATGCTATTAGCTCTGTGAACTCCGGACTGCTTGACTGTGAGTATGAAAACAACCTTTTTAACGCACAGGACCATGATGCGGCCATCACTGCACTAAAAGAGATGCTAAACAATGATGACAATGAGCATCCTTCACTTTTAGAGATGATTAAAAATCGTTTTTGCAAAAAGAAGGAAGAAAAAGTTGTTATCAAACAAGCAAGAGTCACCAAAGAAGTGGAAGACCTTTCAGACAAAAGTATAGCTTACTACGCAGGTACAGCTTATGAGAATGAAGAGAACATCGTAGAGGCTATCACAGCCTTAGAGGCAAGAGAAGTGACTTTTAGTAGAAAAAACAAACTCTCAGGGCTTAGCATTTTGAAAGACAACAAAACATTAGCTCTTCATAAAGCAGGTGCAACACTTCTAGATGCCTATGATGCAGGAGCAGAAGTACTAGTAGTTGAAAATGAAGCCTGTTATGAGATGTTTGAAAAACACTTTAACGAGATAGAAGATGTCATAGGCAGAAAGATGCAAGGCTTAGAACTTCTTTTAGCTTCTGATTTTTTAGACCAAGTAAATGTTGTTAATGCATAGTTAGAACTTTTTTCGTCATCAAAATAATGGCGAAAACATCGTAACACTTCGAGTAGATAGAGCCAAAAAACCCTCAAATTTCCCCTTAATTTAAACTAATAACGCTAAAATAGATTCATTATCTTTCTATAAGGACATACATTCATGAGTAAAACCTCAGAGTTAAAAATCTACGAATATGACGCTGTTATCGTTGGTTCTGGTTTGGCTGGTTTGGCTGCTGCCAAAGAGCTAACAGAGGCTGGTAAAAAAACTGCAGTTATCACAAAACTTCACCCATTACGTTCACACTCAGGTGCAGCTCAAGGGGGCATAAACGCGGCTCTTGGAGCAGAAGACTCTACTGAACTTCACGAGTTTGACACCGTAAAAGGGTCTGACTACCTAGCTGACCAAGACTGTGTAGAACTTATGTGTAGTAAGGCTCCTGAAACCATTCGCTGGGCAGAACGTATGGGAGCGGTATTTTCTCGTAACGAAGAGGGAAACATCGCCATAAGACCTTTTGGTGGACAGTCACAACCTCGTGCTTGTTATGCTAAAGACAGAACAGGACTTACCCTGCTTCAAACCATTTATGAACAAGCAGACCGTGCAGGTATTGAAGTGTTTGATGAGTGGTATGCTTCAGACATTATTTATAAAGATGGAAAAGTATCAGGCGTAGTTGCTTATGATATTAAAAACTCTGAAGTAGCCATTTTTAATGCCAAAGCAACCATGTTTGCTACCGGTGGAAATGGTAGGCTTTATAGGTTTAACTCAAACGCTCACGCAAACACAGGTGATGCACTCTCTATTGTAGCACGTCATGGTCTTCCTCTTGAAGATATGGAGTTTGTACAGTTTCATCCATCTGGACTTGGTGGTTCAGGGGTACTCATCTCTGAAGCTGCACGTGGAGAAGGTGGCAGACTCTTTAACTCTAAAGGTGAACGTTTTATGGAAAAATATGCTCCCAATGCTATGGAGCTTGCAAGCCGAGATGTTGTAAGCCGTGCCATTATGGAAGAGGTACGTCAAGGACGTGGTGTTGGGAAAGATGGACAGTCTGTTAACCTTGACCTTACACACCTTGACCCTGAAATTATCTTAACCCGTCTTCCTGAACTTCGTGAACTAGCCATTGCCTTTCAAGGGCAAGATATGCTAAAAGAAGCCATACACATTTCCGCAACGGCTCACTACTCTATGGGTGGGATACCTACAAACATTGACTGTCAAGTACAGAAAAATGCAGAGGGTGACTTGGTAGAAGGTTTTTATGCAGCTGGTGAATGTGCTTGTGTTTCTGTGCATGGTGCCAACAGACTCGGTGCAAACTCAGTACTTGAAGCGATGCTTTTTGGTAGACATGCAGGTGAAAACATGATAAAAGCTATTGATAATGGTCTTAGCTTGCGAAAAGCTACTGTGGCAGATGCTGACAGATGTATAGATGAAATGACTACTATACTTACATCAAATGGAAAAGAGACTGTACCAAACTTACGAAAAGAACTTCAAGTTGGTATGACTGCAAACGCAGGTGTATTTAGAAGTAAAGAGTCACTAGAAAAACAACTAGCACTTATAGATGATATTTTAGTGAGGTTTAAGAACATCCGTATAGATGATAAGTCTAAAGTATTTAACACAGACTTACAAGAAGCCATAGAGCTTGGACATATGATAGAGTCTGCAAAGATAGTCGTCGTAGGAGCATTAAACCGTGAAGAGAGTCGTGGGGGTCACTACCGTGAAGACTTTACTGCAAGAAATGATGAGAAATTTATGGTGCACACCTATGCTACACTAGATAAAGACTTCAATGTAGATATAGCATGGGGTAAAGTAACGCCAGGTAAATTTGAGCCAATGGAAAGAAAGTACTAGGAGAGTAAGATGAGTGAAACAAAAAAAGTAACACTAAAAACCTTTAGATTTAACACAGAGACTGACTACCTTCCATACTATAAACACTATGAGATGGAAGTCGGAAAAGATGAGCTTATCCTTGACTTACTTAACCGTATCAAATGGGAACATGATGGAAGTTTTTCTTACCGTCGAAGTTGCCGTCATGGTATTTGTGGAGCGTGTGCCATCAAAGTCAACGGTAGAGCAACACTTGCCTGTAAACAAAATGCCTTAGAACTTGTAGAGCTTTTTGGTGAAGAACTTGTGATCGAGCCTAGCTCAACCAAACGTGCTATTAAAGATATGATTATAGACAAGTCTGACTTTTGGGAAAAACATGCAGCTATCAAGCCCTATGTCGTGACTGATGTAGACCCGCGTCCAGAGACAGAAAGCAAGCAAAGCATAGAAGAGTTTAACAACTTTTTAGACTCTGATTTATGTATACAGTGTGGTGCGTGTCACTACTCTTGTCCTGCACTTGAAGTAAACCCAGATTTCTTAGGACCTGCAGCACTGAACGCTGCCTATAGATTTACAGTCGACACACGTGATGAAGCGGGTGATGAGCGTCTTAAAATCACAGCAGAACAAGGTACGGGTGTTTGGGACTGTGTGAAGTGTTACGAATGTGCAGAAGCCTGTCCAAAAGAGATAGACCCAATTGGTAAAATAGGAAAACTTCATAACCTACAGTTTGTTCGTGGTGTAGCCAAGTCAAATGTTGCTACACGTCACGCTGAAGGTTTCTTGCGTGGTATGAAAAAGACTGGGTACTTAGATGAAGCAGATATTGTTACCTATTCAGAAGGCTGGCTTGCTAGCTATAAGCATATAGGAACAGCACTCAAAATGATGAAAACAGGTAAAATACACTGGCATTCAGGTGTACCATTTATCAACTCAATTCCTAAAATTAAAAATCTTGATGAAGTACAAAAACTCATCGAAATTTCACAAACAAATAAGCTGTAAGGAGAAAAAGATGAGCGAACAATTACACTATGCACTATTTACAGGATGTACAGCAAAACAGTCTACACCAGAGCTTTTATCTTCTACGCTTGCAGTAGCCGATAAACTTGGTATAAAAATTACTATTTTAGAAGAGGCTTCATGCTGTGGAGCATCCCACTTGCAAGACTTTGATGAGTTTCTAGCACACGTGCTTAACGCACGCAACATCTGTTATGCAGAAAAGCTAGGGCTTACGATGATTACCATCTGTAACACTTGTCAGCTAAACTCTGCGATGACTAAACACGCTTTAGACAAAGACCCAGAACTTAAAGCTAGAGTCAACGAAAAATTAGCAGAAGTTGGACTAGAGTACAAAGGTACATCTGAAATCAAACACTTCCTTTACACACTCATAGATGAGTATGGTATAGAGAATATCAAAGACAAAGTAGAAGTACCACTTTCACACCTAAACATCGCACCATTTTATGGCTGTCATAACATCAGACCTTCTGAATTACATGAAGAGGCTAATGGACGTGAAAACCCATACAACCCTACTTCACTTGACAGACTCATAGACGCACTTGAGGGTAATCCAGTCAACTATGAGAGTAAAAACAAATGTTGTGGATTCCATGTAGAACTTCAAGCCAACCATACCTCTGAAGTACTAGCAGGTAACGCCCTACTAGACGCAGTAGACAACAACGCAGACATGATGGTAACCCCTTGCCCACTCTGTCACCTCAAAATGGACACCTACCAAGACAGCATCGGTGAAGTCATGGGACGTGACGTAGAACTTCCTGTTCTACACATGCCACAGATGGTTGCTCTTGCTCTTGGATGCACAGAAAAAGAGATAGGTCTTAACTTCCACGTACAAAAAGCAAAACATCTTTACTCGGAAGCTTCGTAAGCTATATACACACTTGTTCCTCCAGTACACTGGTGGAACATTTACATAAGTCTATATCGGCTCTACCAGAGGACTGGAGGAGCTAGTGTAAAACTTTTATTTTGCCATACAAGGTAAACAAAGCACATCTATAAATGCTCGTTTATAGTAAAGCACTCCCGTTAAAGACTCTATAACCACAAAGAGTGTGCCTTTACTTTCTAAACGTATGTTGAGACTCAAGTCTATCTCTTCAAAATTATCTCTATGAAAAACTGCCACTAATGCTTTCTCTTGTTTGTCCACAAAGATAGCTACCGACTTAGCAGGGATGTTAGAGCGTACACGTATAGGTATCTGCTGTGCATTTTCTACTAAGGCATTGGGAGTGATGAGTTCCATATTAAGGGTTTGTTTAATGGTAGAAAATTTCTTTTTACCGTAGAGTGCTATGGCTGCAGTGTTGAGTGAGGTGGCTTCCCATGCTTTAGGGTGAGTCTTGTGGTAATCAACTGCATACGTAGATGTAACCATCACAAGACTCATGAGTGCTATTTTTAAACTACTAAACATCAAAAGCCATTTCTATGATGCTCTTACGAGCCTTTTTATCACCACAGACTGCATCGTTTGCAGCTAACGCGTCGTCTAAGGCATTTTCAGACTTGGCATACTTTAAGACGAGGTAGAGTGCATCTAAAAAACTCTCTTCTTCCGTACAAGCCATTTGAGCATCACTTCCCTCAAAATCTTCACCATGCCATAGCTTTCCCATACTTGCTAAGGCACACTCATCTACATTTTCCTGTTGTGAAAGCTCTGTTTTTTCATAGATAGCCTCTTGGTACTTGTTGACAGCAGGAGAGACAAGACGAGCTATCTCACCTCCCATTGTCACAGCAACAAGTTGCACTGCATCTCTATACTCCATGCCCTCTTTTATATGTTTTTTAACATCACTGTAAAACTGTTCTGTTGGTAGTGACGCTTTATTTGTTCCACCCATTTTCTACCCTTAAAATATTTGTAATAATGTAACAAAAATCTCCCAAGTCTTAACTTATGAAATAAATAAGAGTATTTTTATCCTATTTAATTTTACTTGTGCTATAATCTGATTACAAAAAATTTAACTAAGGATATAACATGCCAAAAATCAACAAATACGTAGACATCTCAGAAGTAGATAGAGAAGCGAAAAAAGACCTTATTGATAGACACTCACCATTTATCACATGTGCAGACACAGCAACAGCTGGAGAGCCATTTGAAGTAACAGTAAAAATGGGTAACGAATACACTCACCCAGATGATTTTGATCACTACATCGAATCTATCACTCTTTTTAACGGTGAGACTAAACTAGCACAAGCGACTTACGTTCCAGGAACACTGGGAAACATAAAAGCACACAACACAACTACATTTACCATCATCCCAACTGGTAAAAAACTTAAACTAGTAGCTCACGGTTACTGTACAAAACATGGTATCTGGGAAGGTACTGAAGTTGAAGTAGCAGTTAACTAATCTTCTGTAATGCCCTACTTTTGGGCATTATAGAATATGCTACACCCAAATGCTTCACATAAATTTTCTAAAACATTCTCAAACACTTCATCTTTTAAAACAGCTATTTTATGCTCATCTAAAATGATGTCTCTGTCTACAGCTGTCACTTTAGGCACAACGACCACAGACTCCTTTTTAAGGCTTCCCTCTTGCAAATCTTTATTGCTCAGAACAATACCCTTGCGTTTTAAGTTGGTCGTTAAAGGCAAGACCAAAACATCAGATTTGTCTAAGGTTTTAAAAACCAAAACAGGTCGTCCCTTAAATACCTTAAAATCAGAGTATGGCATCTCTATAAAATAGATAGCACCTACCATGTAGCGTAATCCTCATCATCATAGTCATGCTTACTCAAACCTATGGCTATCTTGCCAAAGTTATCTAACTCTTCATCTTTCCAGTACGCCCACTTACTATGTTTAGCATCTTCTTCTATGGCTTTAAGACGGCTGTACTCTTGGGTAGAAAGTACTACCACTTCCAAGCGATTGTTTTTTAGTATGCCTATTTTTTCTAGGGTGTTGTTTTTTATCTTTTGAGAGAGTGTGCTTATCTGTTTAGTAAAGTCTGTAATAGAAAAAAGTTCATTTTCAGAGTATCGTACCATCATTTATCCTTTAATTGCTTGGTAAATTAACCTGTAAATATTATAGTCTTTTTAGATTAAGAGCATATAAAAAAGTGTTTTCTACTACTATTTACCAAACCCTTCAACCCTTTGAGCATCAATTGAAATATTCGGCGGTAAAGACTTCTATATCACACAAGTGTAAGTGAGACTAAAGTCGTCACTACCTACACGTTTGCCCAAAAGGCTTAAGAGGATAGAAGTTTAATTACAAATAGTATATTTTCAACGCCTGACCCCAAAATGACCCCAAAATGATTCTACTTAGCCCCCACACAGGAACAACCGCAAACAATACACCCAGTTTTTTTTATAAATTTTCTTCTTGTATATATCATTCTGTTATCTTACCACAACCACCTAGACACCTATATGTCCAACCTATCACTCTCATGGCTGTAAATCTCCAAATCTCTCATCATCTCATCGTGT
>Ga0256839_1001629_pt1 | contig 26780 bp, 24 predicted proteins | sample 354166metaG_FD_185968 | JGI IMG/M metagenome (GOLD analysis project Ga0256839, IMG submission 185968) | Hydrothermal vent microbial communities from Mid Atlantic Ridge, Atlantic Ocean - 354-166 | ecosystem: Environmental > Aquatic > Marine > Hydrothermal vents | place: Atlantic Ocean: Mid... | reverse complement strand
AATGCCGGTGACCCTCAACAGCCTGCGGGCCGCCCGGGCCAGCGCCGACGCTGCGGGTCTGGCTCTATTGCTGCAGACCGGCGGTATCGGACCCCATGATTTCGTGCTGGCGCCGGCCGTTCTATCCCTGACCTCCTGGCTTTCCGAAACCGCTCTGGGGAAATACATGGAGCGCGTCGCCGCCAGGCTGAAACGCCGCCAACTGGAACAGGTGAAGGAATTGCTGGAACGACGGCTGCAAACCGTCCTCCGTTCGCTGCCGCAACGCCTGGATCCGGAGTTGCGGTTCGGCTTCGAGGCCGAAACCCTGCGGGCGGTGGAATCGCAATTGAAGGAACACCGTTATGGACTCCACCTTTTCTGATTCGTTGATGGAATGGCTCGAGCAGTTGGTCGACGGCGGCTGGGTCGATCCGGATCAGGTTCAGCCGTTGCGATCCCGGGAAGACGCCGGTCCGGAGGACTGGTTTTCCGGTGAGGGGCGCCCCCTGATCGTCGCTTTCTTCGGTGGTACCGGCGTCGGTAAAAGCACCCTCCTCAACCGCCTGGCCGGGGAAAAGGTGGCGAAGACCGGCATCGAGCGCCCCACTTCCAGGGAAGTCACCGTCTTCCTCCACCGCGACCTGTCCACCGACCGGTTGCAGCGTCACCTGCCCCTCGAGCGCCTGCAGATCGCCCGCCACAACAACGACAATCGCCGCCGGGTGGTGTGGATCGACATGCCGGACATCGACAGCATCGAGGAAAGCAACCGGCGGCTGGTACTGCGCTGTTTGCCCTTCGTCGACGTTCTGATTTACGTGGTCAGTCCCGAACGCTATCGGGACGACAGCGGCTGGCAACTGCTGCTGCAGCACGGTCAACGGCACGCCTGGCTGTTCGTGATGAACCACTGGGATCAGGGTGACGAGGTTCAGATCGAGGACTTTCGCACCCAGCTACGGGAGGCGGGATTCCCGGATCCCGTCATCCTCCGCTGCGACAGTCGGGAGGACCTGAGCGAGCGGTTGCCCGACGATTTCGGCAAGCTGGAAGAAATCCTGACTCATCTGGTACGTCAGGGAGGGATCGAACGGTTGGAGCGCCACGGTTTGCAACAGCGTCTGGTCGGACAACGCCGTGCCCTGGCGCAGATATTGGAACGTCTAGGCCGCCCGGAACAGGGGGAAAAGCTCAAGCAACTGTGGCGCCGATCGTGGCGTCGCACCCGCGAGGACCTGGAGCCGACCCTGGATTTGCCCGTCAAAGCGCTGGCTGCGGAGCTAGCCGGTAAAGGGCTTCGGCGCTTGGAGGACGACGGTGACGGGGAACATCCCCTGCTCCGGGACCTGTGGGTGCGAAAACATCTGGAGGACACCCTCGATCGTCTGGTCGTGGAAGCGGCAGAGGCGGGGCTGGCCACCGAACCTCTGCGGCGTCACCTCGATGGGTATCGTGATCGGATCGAGGTGGTTTTCCGGGAACAGATTCGGCGCAGCGTGGCTGCGGCCCTGGCCAGACCCGGCCGCGGTGTGCGCCGGTTCCTCCTGTGGTTGACCGGGGTGCTTCGCTACCTGCTCCCCTTTGGCGCCAGCGTCTGGGTCGGTTGGCAAGTGGTCGCCCGCTACTACGAGGGAATGCTGGGCGGCGATGATTGGTTGGGTATCGATTTCGCCGTCCATAGCCTCCTGCTGATCGGCTTGGCGTGGCTCGTTCCTCATCTGCTGCATCGCCTGTTGCAGCCTTCCCTGGAAAAAGCGGCCCGGTATGGCATCCATCAGGGTATCGACCGAGCCTTCGAGCAGGTCGAGGCGGATGTCGAGCAGGTATTGGACCGATGGCAATCGGATTGGCATCAGCTTCATCAGTGGGGAAAACGGCTTCTGGAAATTGCGGAACCGTCAGCTGTCGATTCTACTGTTGGTGGTTTGTTGGGTCGTTTGATTTTTTCAGAAAAGAGATAACGGTATAAATTCATTCAGCGGCGCTTCTTGACGTGACGCAGCAGACGCTGGCGTTTGCGGATCTGCCGCTTCGTCAGCCGGTTGACCCGGCCGGCAAAGGGATTTTCACTGGAGCGGAATTCCAGGCGGATCGGTGTGCCCCGAATACCGAGCCGGTCGCGGAACAGCCGGCTGAGGTAACGCCGGTAGCTTTCCAGAAGATGTTCGGTCTGATTGCCGTGGATGACGATCAGCGGTGGATTCTTGCCCCCCTGGTGGGCGAACTTCAGCCGGATCCGCCTTCCCCGCACCAGGGGCGGGGGGTTGGCCGTCACCGCTTCCTGCAGGATACGGGTCAACCGTGAAGTGGTGAACTCCGCCTGGGCCTGGCGGTACAAAGGCTCGATACGGTCGAACAGATTCCCCACTCCGGTCCCGTGGCGGGCGGAAATCGGCAGCTTGTCGGCGAAATCGACGAAATACAACTGGGTCTCCAACTGCGCCTTCACTTTGCGCTTCTGATCCTCGGTCAAGCCGTCCCACTTGTTTAGACCGATGACCAGCGCCCTGCCCGCCTCCAGCACCATGCCCAGCAGGCGGGCGTCCTGGTCGGTCACCCCTTCCGAGGCGTCGACCAGAAAAATGACCACATGGGCCGATTCCATGGCCTGCAGGGCCTTGACGATGCTGAATTTCTCCACCGCATCCTCCACCCGGGCCCGACGCCGGATGCCGGCGGTATCCACCAGAACGTAGCGCCGGCCGTCGCGCTCGAAGGGAACTTCGATGGCATCGCGAGTGGTCCCCGGATGATCGGCCACCACCACCCGCTCCTCTCCCAGAAGGCGGTTGATCAAAGTGGACTTGCCGACGTTGGGCCGACCGAGGACCGCCACCCGGATGGCCGGATTCTCCTCCCCAGCCGCCTCGGTTGCCTGGGCCGGCGGCAGACAGGACTCGATCCGCTCCAGCAGGCGGGCCACCCCCCGGCCGTGGGCGGCCGCTATCATCGCCGGCTCACCGAATCCGAGAACGGAAAATTCCGCCGCCGCCAGAGCGGGATCCTCGCCGTCGATCTTGTTGATCACCAGGATCACCGGTTTGTCCAGACGCCGGACATGATCGGCGATTTCTTCGTCGGCGGCGGTCAGCCCCTCCCGGGCATCCACCAGAAACAGGACGAGGTCCGCCTCCGCCAGCGCCTGCTCGACCTGGTTCAGGGCGGCCCGGTCGACGGCCTCGTCGGCGGCACCGATCCCGCCGGTGTCCACTACCAGGAAATCCCGCCCGCCGCGGCGGCAGCGGCCGTACTGGCGGTCCCGGGTCAAGCCGGGGTAGTCCGCCACCAGGGCGTCCCGGGAGCGGGTCAGGTAATTGAACAGGGTGGACTTGCCGACGTTGGGCCGGCCCACCAGAGCCACGACGGGTAGGGTTTCAGTCACTTCGCGGTTCAACTTTCAATACGGCCAGATCGCCGTCGCTGCCATAAACGATCAAATAGTCATCCACCACCAGCGGCGGGATGCGGATCGGGCTTCGGAATACCCGGATACGCCCCACCTGGCGACCGTCTTCCTGGGCCAGCAAATGGACATAGCCCTTGTAGTCACCGACGGCGAGATAGTCGCCGAAGATCACCGGTGCCGTCACCCGGCGGCGGTGCAGGGCGTCCTGTTTCCAGTAGGCCCGTCCGGTGGCGCCGTCCAGCCCCCAGACGTCCCCTGCGGTGTCGGTGACGAAGACATAGCGCCAGGAAACCGCCGGCATGGTGTTGGCGACGATGTCGGTATTGCGCCAGATCACTTCCCCGTCCACCAGGGAGGCGGCGATGACGCCGCCGTAATAGGCGGTGACGTAAAGCATACCCTCGTGCACCGCCGGCGACGCATCGATGTCGACGATCCGCTCCAGCTCCGACACCCCCCGGGGAACGGCCAGATGGCGTTCCCAAAAGAGCTTGCCGTCCTTGAGACGGAGCGCCGCCATGCGGCCATCGGCGAAACCGATCAGGACCGCCGTATCGACGATTTTCGGCGGCGCCACCCCGCGCAGGGTCAGGCGGCTGATCGACTTGCCGTAGCTCCACAGCGGTTTGCCGGAATCTTCCGCCAGGGCGAACACGGCATCGTCGGCGGCATGGACCACCACCACCCCCTCCGCCACCACCGGCGGGGCCAGGACCTCACTGGAAACCGCCGCACGCCAGCGCTGCTCGCCGGTCTCCCGGGACAGGGCCACCACCTGCCCCTCGCTGGTTCCAAGCAGCAGATGTTCCCCCCCGACTCCCGGACCGGCGGAAACGGGCAAACCGGTATCGGCTTCGAAGCGCACGCGACCGTCGGCCAGTTTCAGCGCCGTCACCCGGCCGCGGTGATCGGCGGTGAACACGGTCTCATCACCGACGGCCGGCGTCAAGGCCAACCACTGGCCGCCGTCACCGGCGCCGGTGTCCTCTTTCCAGAGGACGTCGATCGCGACTTCCGCCGTGATCGCTTCCAGCTCCCGGGGCGGTTCCACCTCGCTACCGCCGCCGGTCACCAGGTCGATGGTACCGGAAACCAGGTTGCTGAAACCGGCCCCCATGGATTGGCAGCCGCCCAGGAGGAAAGCGATTGCCGCCAGCATGGCGATCCGTGCGTCCGACATCAAGACGATTCCAGTCCCAGATCGTTCAGCTTCATCCTCAGGTAACCGTGATCGCGTCCCAGCTCGATGGCTTTTCGGTAGGCCGCCGACGCCTGCTCCAAGCGTCCCAGAGCCACGTACAGATCCCCCTTGATCTCCTCGTACTGGCCGCCGAAGCCGCCGGGATCACCGACATCCGGAGCGGTCAGCACCTTCAGGCCATCCTCGGGATGGCCGCCAGCCAGATGGACGCGGGCCAGGCGCAGACGGGCGAGATGGCGAAAATCACCATCGCGGGAACGGGTCAGCACTTGTCCCAGATACTTCTTGGCGTTCTCCAGGTCCTGGCGCTCCACGGCGGCTTTGGCCGCCAGCAGGCGGGCGAAATCGGCGTAGGCGGTCGAGCCGAACTCGGTCGTGAGACGTTGGACGAGACCTTCCGCCAGGGAATACTGGCGGCGATCCATCGCGTCGAGCAACTGATCGTACAGCGCCGAGGCTTGTTCGGCCTGGACCTGTCGATGGTTCTGCCAGGCGTTCCAGCCGAATATCCCGGCCAGACCGAGAACGACGCCGGCGACGATGGCCGTGCCGTTTTCCTTCCACCACCGTTTCAGGGCTTCGACTTGTTCTTCCTCGTGGATATGTGTCGCCATCTTATTCCTCTTGCAGAATTCGTTGCGATTGCACGAAACCGAGCAATTCGTCCCAGTCGAGGGTTCGCTGTTCCCCCGGCCGGCGCAGCGGTTTCACCGACACCTGGCCGCGGGCGGCTTCTTCGTCACCGATGATGAGAGCGTATAGAGCGCCGCTCTTGTCGGCCTTCTTGAACTGGCTCTTGAAACTGCCGCCGCCGCAATGGAGCTGCAGCCGGAGATCGGGGAAGCGCTCCCGCAGGCGTTCTGCCACTTGCAATCCGGCCCGCTCCGCTTCCGCTCCCACGCGAATCAGGTAGAAATGAAGCGGTTCGCGGCGGGCCAGCGGCGAACCTTCCAGCAGGGCGATCAGGCGCTCCATCCCCAGGGCGAAACCGATCGCCGGCGTCGCCTTCCCCCCCAGCTGCGCCACCAGCGTGTCGTAACGTCCCCCGGCGCAAACGGTACCCTGGGCTCCCAGGGACTCGGTGACCCATTCGAACACCGTGAGACAATAATAGTCGAGCCCGCGCACCAACCGGGGGTTGATCCGATATGGCACGCCGGCGGCTTCGAGCAGGTCGGTGAAGCGGCGGAAATGGGCCCGGGAGGACTCGCCCAGGTAATCGAGCAGTTTCGGCGCCCCCTCGATCAACCCCTGCATTTCCGGATTCTTGCTGTCGAGGATTCTCAAGGGGTTGGTATGGAGCCGCCGTTGGCTGTCCGGATCGAGGAGATCCTGATAGGTGGTGAAGTACGCCACCAGATCGTCCCGATAGGCGCGCCTTTCCTCCAGGGTACCCAGGGAGTTGATCTGGAGTTCGAGTGCGTCCTCGACGCCCAGCCGGCGCCACCAACGCCGATTGAGGAGGATCAATTCGGCATCGATGTCCGGTCCCGGCATGCCGTAGGCTTCCACCCCCAACTGGTGGAACTGGCGGTAACGCCCCTTCTGGGGGCGTTCGTGGCGGAACATCGGGCCCAGATACCACAGACGCAACTGGCCGGTCCGCAGCAGCCCGTGCTCGATGCAGGCCCGCACGCAGCCGGCGGTTCCCTCCGGACGCAGGGTCAGCGATTCACCGCTCTTGTCCTGGAAGGTGTACATTTCCTTCTCGACGATGTCGGTCACCTCGCCGATGGAGCGGCGGAACAATTCCGTCTTTTCCACGATCGGCAAGCGGATCTCGCTGAAACCGCTGCCTTCCAACTCGGAGGTCAAAATCCGTTCGACGTTGCGCCACAGCGGGGTCTGATCCGGAAGAACATCGTGCATGCCCCGCACGGCTTGAAGTTTGCTACTCATGGATCCTCAGTCGGCCGATGGATGAACGCTCGGAGACAGGCGTCGAAGCTTGTCCCGATAAACCCGAGCCGCGGCCGCATCCCCCAGGGCGGTCTCGATGCGACGACCCAGCTCGAGCATTTCCCGCGATGGTCGTTGGGTTGCGGCTTCGTAACGCTGCAAAAAGGCCCGGGCGGACAGCCACTTCCCCTGCTCCGCCATCAACCGGGCCATGGCCGCCAGCGCCCGGGGGTCCTCGGGATTCAATCTCAGGGCCTGGCGCAGCCAGGTTTCCGCCGCCTGCGGCCGCCCGCAGCGCCGGGCGCATTCACCGGCGTTCACCAGGGCGATCCAGCGCTTGTCGTACAGCTTGTTGGACCCCGCCCGCCCGAGATGTTTCAACCCCTCCTCGTAGCGCCCCTGTTTGCACAGGAAGCGGCCGTAGTTGTTGAGGATTCCGGGATCTTCCGGGGCCGCCCGCAGCGCCGCCTCGTAATGGGCGGCGGCCTTTTCCGGCATGTCCAGATCCTCGTAGAGCAGGGCGAGGGTGGCATGGGCCACGGCGTTGTCCGGATCTAGTTTCAAGGCTTTCTGCAGGTCGGCCATGGCCGCCTTCACATTGCCCCGCACCAGATAGGCGCTTCCCTTGGTGGCATAGATCTGCGCCAGCTCCTCCCTGTCCACGGCCTCATGGGAGGCCGGCGGAACGCTGCGGCAGCCGGAAAGCAACAACACCCCCGTCGCGATCCACACCTGCAATCTCATCCGACCGCCTCCACCCGGATACGCGGCTTCGGTCTCGACCGGGCCTGCACCCTGCCGACCAGCTGCCCGCAGGCGGCATCGATGTCGTCCCCCCGGGTCCGGCGCACGGTGGTCAGATAACCGGCATCCTGAAGCACCTCCTGGAAGCGGGCGATGGCATCAGGTTCCGAACGCCGGTACGGGGCGCCCGGAAAGGGATTGAAGGGAATCAGGTTGATCTTGGAGGGAATCCGGCTCAGCAACTTGATCAGACGGCGGGCGTCGGCGATCGAGTCGTTGACGCCGTCGAGCATGACGTATTCCCACGTGATCTTGCGTCCCTGCTGACGCGGCGAGTGAATGAAGCGGTGACAGGCTTCCAGCAACCGGGACAGAGGGTACTTGCGATTGATCGGCACCAGTTCGTCACGCAGCCGGTCAGTAGTGGCGTGTAAGGAAACCGCCAGGCTGACGTCGGACACCTGGGACAGCTTCTCGATCGCCGGCACTAGGCCGGCGGTCGACACCGTCACCCGGCGCTTGGCCAGGCCGTAGCCCAGATCGTCCATCATCAGGTCGGTGGCGGCCACCACCGCGTCGAAATTGAGCAACGGCTCCCCCATGCCCATCAGCACCACGTTGGTGATCCTGCCTTCGGGCAGAAGGCGGTGGGCCTGCCAGACTTGACCGACGATCTCGGCGGCGGACAGATTGCGGCTGAATCCCTGCCGCGCCGTGGCGCAAAAGGCGCAGTTGAGGGCGCAGCCCACCTGGGAGGAAACGCACAGGGTGCCGCGCCGCTCTTCCGGGATGAAGACCGTCTCGATCCGGTTGCCGTCGGCCAGTTCCATCAGCCACTTGCGGGTGCCGTCGCGCGATTCCTGGGCCCGCACCACCCGGGGAGGCGCCAGAATCGCCTCCCGTTCCAGGCGGGCACGCAGGGATTTGCCGAGGTCGGTCATGGCCTGGAAGTCGAGAACGCCCCGGGCGTGGACCCACTTGAGCACTTGACGGGCCCGAAACGGTTTTTCCCCCAGACGGGCGAAATAAGCCTCCAGCTCCGGCCGGTTCAGGCCCAGCAGGTCGACGGGCGCTTGAGTCTCAGCCGATACGGGGGAAGATTTCATTTTCCTTGAAGAAATAGGCAATTTCCCAGGCCGCCGTCTCCGGCCCGTCGGAACCATGGACGGCGTTGGCTTCGATACTGGTGCCGAAATCGGCCCGAATCGTCCCCGGAGCCGCCTGCCTGGGATCGGTGGCCCCCATCAGCTCCCGGTTTTTGGCGATGGCGTCCTCGCCCTCCAGGACCTGGACGACGACCGGACCGGAAATCATGTATTCGACCAGCTCGCCGAAGAAAGGTTTGTCCTTGTGAACGGCGTAAAACCCTTCCGCCTGTTCCCGGCTCAGGTGGAGCATTTTCAAGGCAGCGACGGCCAGCCCGGCCTTTTCGAAACGGCTGATGATTTCGCCGATGACGTTTTTCTGTACCGCATCCGGTTTGATGATGGAAAGGGTTCTTTCGATTGCCATGGATCCCCCAAATCTCGGTTGATAAAACTTGATTATTCTACCCGATGACCGGTGTCATCGTGAAATCCCGGATTCGGTCGCTGCCCCCGATCGATTCGGGTTTCCAGCCCTTCCAAAAGAAGGGATAAGTGGCGAACCCAACCACGGGCGGGTCCAAATTGGATCGCGAACGTCGTATAATGGCCGGCTTTGGAACGCCTACACCCCGGCTCGGGCTCATTGTAGCGACCAGTTCTTCGACAACCTACTGGATTGAACATGGCCATCAAAAACCGCCTTCACCGAAGCGAGCTCGCCGTTCCCGGCAGCAACCCGCGAATGCTGGAAAAGGCGCCCCACAGCGGCGCCGACGTGGTATTTCTGGATCTGGAGGACGCCGTGGCCCCGGACGACAAGGAGCAGGCCAGGCGCAACGTCATCGACGCCCTCAAGCGTTACGACTGGTCCCGCTGCTCGGTATCGGTCCGGATCAACGGACTGGACACGCCCTACTGCTACCGGGACGTGGTGGAGGTGGTGGAACAGGCAGGGGATCGGATCGACACCATTCTGATCCCCAAGGTCAACGGCCCGGAAGACATCCATTTCGTCGCCACGTTGCTGAGCCAGATCGAGGCCGCCAAAGGTCTGAAACCCATCAATCTTCACATCCTCATCGAAACCGCGGCGGGTATGGACAACATCCGGGAAATCGCCCGGGCCTGCCCGGACCGCCTGGAAGCCATGGTGTTCGGAGTCGCCGACTACGCCGCTTCGGTCCAGGCCCGCACCACCCACATCGGCGGCGCCAATCCCGACTACGCCGTGCTCACCGATCCGTTGGAAGACGGCCACCGGGCGCTGCATTGGGGCGACCAGTGGCATTATCCCCTCTCCCGCCTGGTGGTGGCCTGCCGCGCCAACGGCCTTCGTCCCATCGACGGTCCCTTCGGGAACATCGGCGACCCGGAGGGGTACCTGGCCGCCGCTCGCCGTGCCGCCGCCCTGGGTTGCGAAGGCAAATGGGCCATCCATCCGTCCCAGATCGAACTGGCCAATCGAGTCTTCACGCCGTCGGAACAGGAGGTGGAACGGGCCCGGCGCATCCTGGCGGCGATGGAAGAAGCCGCCCGGGAGGGCAAAGGTGCGGTCTCCCTCGACGGCAGATTGATCGACGCCGCTTCGATCCGTATGGCGGAAAATCTGATCGCCAAGGTGGAACAAATTCGAGACCGCCAATCCAGCTGAAACTTCAAGGAGACAGGCTGAGGTGAACATCCACGAATATCAAGCCAAAGAACTCTTGCGTTCTTATCAGGTTCCGGTGCCGGCCGGCAACGTCGCCTTTTCCGACGGCCAGGCCTACTCCATCGCCGAACAGATCGGCGGGGAACGCTGGGTGATCAAGGCCCAGATCCATGCCGGCGGCCGGGGCAAGGCCGGCGGCGTCAAGGTGGCCGACTCCCTCGAGGAAGTCCGCCGCATCGCCGACGAAATGATCGGCATGACCCTGGTGACCCATCAGACCGGGCCCAAAGGCCGGGTGGTCAAACGGGTACTGGTGGAGGAAGCCAGCACGATCGTCGCCGAATATTACCTCGGTTTCGTCATCGACCGCGCCACGCAGCGCATCACCATCGTCGCCTCCAGCGAAGGCGGCGTGGAAATCGAGGAAGTCGCCAAACACAATCCGGACAAGATCATCCGGGAAACCATCGATCCGGCCATCGGGCTGGCCGACTTTCAGTGTCGCAAGGTCGCCGCCGCCATGGGATTGCGCGACAAGGAGCGCATGACCCAGCTGGTACGGATCATGAAACGGATCTACCGCTGCTTCCGCGACAAGGACGCCCTCCAGGCGGAGATCAACCCGTTGGCCCAGGTGGACGGGGGCAAGCTGATCTGCCTCGACGCCAAGTTCAACTTCGACACCAACGCTCTCTACCGCCATCCGGACATCAACGAGCTGCGGGACCTGGACGAGGAGGATCCCAAGGAAGTGGAAGCCTCCGGTCACGGACTCAACTACATCGCCCTCGACGGCGACATCGGTTGTATCGTCAACGGCGCCGGCCTGGCGATGGCCACCATGGACGCCATCACCCTCCACGGCGGCCGGCCGGCCAATTTCCTCGACGTCGGCGGCGGCGCTTCGCCGGAGAAAGTCACCAACGCCTGTCGCATCGTCATGGAAGATCCCAATGTCAAGGCCCTTCTGGTGAACATCTTCGCCGGAATCAACCGCTGCGACTGGATCGCCACCGGTCTGATCCAAGCCTATCGAACCTTGAACATCGAACTGCCGATGGTGGTGCGCCTGGCCGGCACCAACGTGGAACAGGGACGCAAAATCCTCGAGGACTCCGGCCTCCCCTTCGTCCAGGCTGCCAATCTGGACGACGCCGCCGCCAAGGCCGTGGCCACCATCAAGGGGGAAAGCGCATGAGCATCTTCGTCAACCAGGATTCCAAGGTCATCTTCCAGGGTTTCACCGGCCAGCACGCCACCTTCCACGCCGAAGAGGCGATCAAGACCGGCACCAACGTGGTCGGCGGCGTCACCCCGGGCAAGGGCGGCACCACCCATCTGGGACGCCCGGTCTTCGACACCGTCGCCGAGGCGGTCGAAGCCACCGGCGCCGACGTCTCCGCCATCTTCGTGCCGCCGGCCTTCGCCGCCGATGCCATCATGGAGGCCATCGACGCCGGCATCAAGGTGGCGGTGGTGATCGCCGACGGCATTCCGGTCCAGGACATGGTTCGGGTCCAGCGTTACCGGGCCGGCCGCGACACCCTGGTCATCGGCCCCAACACCCCCGGCATTATCACGCCCGGCCAATGCAAGGTGGGCATCATGCCGGCCCACATCTACAAACCGGGGCGCATCGGAGTGGTATCCCGCTCCGGCACCCTCAACTACGAGGCGGTGGAACAGATGACCGCCCTGGGGTTGGGTCAGTCCACCTCGGTGGGAATCGGCGGCGACCCGGTCAACGGCACCGATTTCGTCACCGTACTCAAAGCCTTCGAGGCCGACCCCGACACCGACGCCGTGGTCATGATCGGCGAGATCGGCGGCCCCCAGGAAGTGGCGGCGGCCCGCTGGGCCAAGGAGAACATGCGCAAACCCATCGTCGGCTTCGTCGCCGGCCTTTCGGCCCCGCCCGGCCGGCGGATGGGTCATGCCGGGGCCATCATCGCCGGCGAGGAGGACACCGCCAAGGCCAAGATGGATCTCATGGAGCAACTGGGACTGTACGTGGCCCGCAACCCGGCCCATATCGGCGAGACGGTGATGCGGGCCCTGCGGGAACACGGCCTGGCCTAGATCGAGCGCCGAATCCAGTCCTTGAACCGGTAGAGATCGGCGACGGAGAAGACGCGGCAACGCCTTTCGTCGCCCAACCAACGACGAAACGCCGCATCGACGATACCCCGGCGCTGTAACCGGTCGATGCGTTGAGTGACGATGGGGGCGGCCTTGACCAGGACGACCCCCTCGGCGTTCAGACGACGCGCCAGCCAGGCCGCCAGACTGTCCGAGGTCACGGACCAGCTGTCGGGGATCCGAGCCCGCTCCAGTTCGTCGAAATCCGGCAACCACAAGACCGGCCTGCGGTATCGGAAGCGGGATCGGACGGCCGCAGCCCCGGTCACCGGAATCAGCGCCGGCTCGATCCCCGCCAGCAGCCAGCCGTACTGCTGCATGGCTAGAAGCGCCATGCGGTGGGCGGTCCGATCGTTGAAATGCCAGTAAGACTGGCTTTCCCGTACCTGGTCGGCAAACGCCCCACCCCCGGGCACCACCACCTTGCGCCAGCCCGGACAGGCCAGGAATCTCAGCCAGGACTTCAGGCGGGGATCCCGGCCGAGACTGCCGCCCAGTTTAACCACCCACATGACCGGCGGCGTCCTCGAAGCGGTTCAGCACCCGGATGAGTGCCGCCGCTTTGTCGTAGCTTTCCTGATATTCCTGCAAGGCCCTGGAATCGGCGACGATCCCGCCCCCGGCCCAGAAATGGATCCGATCACGGGCGTGGACCAGGGTGCGGATCACGATGTTGGTGTCCATCGCGCCGTCATAACCGATGTAGCCGATCGCGCCGCAGTAGATGCCGCGGCGGATGCCCTCCAGTTCCTCGATGATTTCCATCGCCCGGATCTTCGGCGCCCCGGTGATGGAACCGCCGGGGAAACAATGGCGCAACAGATCCAAAGCATGACGGCCCGGTGCCAACCGACCGGTGACCGTGCTCACCAGATGGTGCACCGTGGCGAAACTTTCCACCTGGAACAGGGAAGGCACCCTGACCGAACCCAGACGGCACGTCTTGCTCAGGTCGTTGCGCAGCAAATCCACGATCATCAGATTCTCCGCCCGATCCTTGGGGCTTTCGGACAGGGCCTGGATCTGGAACAGATCCGCCTCCGGATGGGCGCAACGGGGACGGGTGCCCTTGATCGGCTTGGTCTCCACCCGACCGTCCCGCACCCAGAGGAATCGCTCCGGCGAGGAGCTGAGTACGGTCACCTGGGGCAGACGCAGAAAAGCGCCGAAAGGCGCCGGATTGATCTCGCGCAGCTCCAGATAGACCGCCCAGGGATCACCGCAGGTCATGGCGGAAAAGCGCTGGGCGAAATTGACCTGGTAACAGTCGCCTTCGCGAATGTAACGCTGGATGCGCTCGAACGCCTCCATATAGTCGCGACGGCTCAGGTGGGAGACCACCGGCGTCCGCAACCGGAAGGTCGGAACCGGTCTGGGCGGCCGGGCCAGGGCCTGGTGAACCTGGGGCCACAACCGCTGCACCAGGTCCGGATCCCGAGCGACCAGGAAACTCTGGCGCCGCTGGTGATCCACCACCACCGCCCAGTCGTAGATCCCCACCGCCATGTCCGGCAGGCGGTCGCAATCCCGGGCCGTGCGCGGCAGACGCTCGAGGCGCCACGCCAGATCGTAACCGAAGTAACCGATCGCCCCGCCGCAGAAGGGCAGCTCGGAAGGATTTTCCGTCACCTCGCCGAGGGCCTGGCGGAGCAATTGGAAGGGATCGTCGGGAACCAGCCGAATGCCGTGGCGGTCGCGGACCTCGGTCCGCTGCCCCCGGGTGACCAAGGTCATCCGGGGATCGGCGGTGAAGATGTCGAAACGTCCTTGGCGGTCGAAGGGGGCACCGCTGTCGAGAAACACGGCCCAGGGACGTTGGGCCCAGTGGGAAAATATCAGACTGGTGTTCTCCCGGTAAGGGAGCTCATGGATGCGCATGCGACGATCAACGACCTGATTGATTCGAATTCATCTTATCATCCCTGAGATACCGGTCCAGCATCAACGCCAGGGCGGCCGCCGGGGCACAGTCGGCGGCGTTGAAACCGCCACCGGGAGATCCCGTGACGAAATCGCTGAAATCGCGCCAGGTCAGATCCAGACGGCGCGCCACCTCGGGAAGCAAAAACCTTCCCACTCCGGCACCGACCAGACATGTCGCCCTGTGGCAATGCCGCAGGCAGGCCAGGGTCAGGCGCTGAAGCAGGATTTCGTGAAACGAGCGGGCCAAATGGCGCCAGACCGACGGCGAAGCGTCCTCGAAATCCCGGCCGATCATGCGGGCCAGGCGCCGCATGCTGGACTCGACGCTCTTGTCCGCCCCATCCGCCGTCTCGACCTGATCCTTGTCCGGGGATAGATGGCCGAGGATTCGGTACACGTCGGCTGTGGTGGCGAAATGCTCCGCCATCAGGGGCACCCTGTGACCCTGGAACGGCACCTCTTGGGTCAGGGCCATCAGCGATGTCCTCACCACTCCGAAATACAACAGCTCTCCACTACGGAGGCGTTCGTGATCGTCTCTGCCTTGATTCCTCAGGCGTCCACCGGCGATCACCGCGATGTCGGTGGTGGTGCTGCCGATGTCGAGATAGATGGCGTCGTCGAGATGGTGGGATAGCCACAGGGGAGGCAACCGCCAGTTCTGGGAGGCGATTGGTTGGTGACTGATGGAGTTGATCAAGTTAGATAACGGTATAAATCCCGAATCGGCAAACACATGGACGTCTCCCGGCACCCGGGCGGAAAAACGGGCCAACAGAGCGCGCACGCCGGCCTCCCGATTGGGGAAAATGTCCGCCATCTCCCCGGTCAGGGTGACGCCGTGGTCACAACAGGTGGGCAGCGACTCCACGACCGTCGCCACCGCCCGGTCGAGCCACTCCAGTCCCTGCCACAGGGGACAGGGCAACTGCCAGACTTTCTCGATCGCCCCCCCCCGGCAAAGCGCCGCCTTGACATGGGCACCGCCGAGATCCCAACCGACCCGCAGACTCATGCCGCCACCCAGACGGTCTTTCCCCGGCCGATCCGGCGCCGCCAGGTCCAAAGCGCGCCCAGGGTTCGATCTTCCGAGGCCATGGCGACGATCCAGGCCGCCAAACTTTCACCCAGCGCCGACCTCAGGCCGGCATAGGACAAGGTCAGACGGGGATTGATCTCCACGACCAGGGGGCCTCGGCGCGTCTGGATCAGATCGATACCGACATAGCCCCACAAACCGGGAAAGGCGGCGGCGATCCGGCGGCAGAGTCGTTGCCACCGTTCGTCGGGCTCCGCCACGTTGACCTCGCAGCCCAAAAGACGAAGACCGCCATCCGCCGCCACGATTCGCTGCCGGTTGACGCTGACGCAGACCGCCTCGCCCCGGTCGAACACCGCACTCAGGCTCAACGGTTCGCCAGCGACGTAAGGCTGAACGATCCAGTCCCCTCCTTCGGGCAAACACGCCACCGCGTTCACCGTGGTCACGCCGTCGCAGCCGACGCCGTCCACCGGCTTGACGACCCACGGAGGCGGAACCTGGTGGCGAAACTCGGCTCGGGGCCAACTCGGAACGCACGAAACCCCTGCCGCATCCAGCGCAGCGACGGTGTGAAGCTTGTCGCCGCACGCCGCGACCGCCTCAGGAGAGGCCCCGAGGAGAACCTTGCCGGCCTGCAACACCTGGGTGCTGTAGCGTGCCAGGACCCCGGCGCTTTCCGGCGCGATCGGCCATACCGCATCCACTTCCCGGAGCGCCCGAGGCCAGACATCCTCACCGTCCACGACGATCATTCGATGCCGCCAGCGATCCAGTCCCTCGATCCCGCCCAGGCGGGCGTCGCGCAACACCACCACCGCCTCGCCGGTCAAATCCCGCAGCAGAGCGGCCGCCATCCGCTCCCCTTCCGCCTTGAGAACCGGCGGCAACGCTTTGCCCCTCAGACCACCGCCGGTAATATATTCGAACAGGAGAATCCTCATGGAACTGATCCCGGTCATCGATCTCATGCAGGGGCAGGCGGTACTCGCCCGAGGCGGTCGCCGGGAGGAATACCGGCCGCTGCGCACTCCCCTCTGCCCCTTCAGCGACCCGCTGGCGGTAATCGAATCGTTCCTGGCGCGCTATTCTTTCGAAACGCTGTATTTGGCCGATCTGGATGCGATTCTCGATCAAGGAGATAACGGTATAATTATCGAGCGCATCCGACGACGCTTCCCTGCTCTCACCCTGTGGATCGATCGCGGCTGGCCCCCTCATCCGGCCACGGCGGGCGTGGTGCCGGTGATCGGCAGCGAATCCCTACCCCGGGACTGGCGCCGGCATTTGCCGCGCCTGGCACCACCCTGGATCCTTTCGCTGGACTTCGGTAGGGAAACCTTCCTCGGCCCCGAGGATCTGCTCCATTGCCCCCATCTGTGGCCAAGACAGGTCATCATCATGTCCCTGGACCGGGTTGGAGAGTCCACCGGACCGGACCGGGAGCGGTTACACCGTCTGAGCCGACGATTTCCCACCATCGACTGGATCGCCGCCGGCGGCATCCGCAGCCAGGCAGATCTCATCGAACTCGAAGGGCTGAACGTCCGCCGGGCCCTGGTCGCCACCGCCCTGCATCAGGGAACCCTGCCCCTGTCAAACGAAAGAGCCACCTCCATCCCTGAAGGCGGCTCCTGAAACCCGAATCCAGACCGAATCAGTCGTGGGCGGCGAAGGGATGATGCACCCGTCTTGCCTGCTCCACCACTTCCGCCGGCTTCGGCTCACCGGCCACCGCCCGCTTGATGGCTTCCTTGGTGGCTTCGTAGTTGAAATCCTGGATCTTGGCGTCGTCTTCGGCCAACCAGTGGATGAAAACCCCGACGCAGATGAAGACGTCGTCCGCCTCGTCCATGGGAATGGTGCCGTCCTCGACACACTCGGTCACTGCCATGGCGACGCCGCGCTGGGCGGGCCCGAACATCTGGGTGGCCTGCTTGCCGTTCTTGATGGTCACCTTGTTGAACATGACCGTGGCCGGCTTGCACATCAGATTGGGAGCCACCACCGCCAACAACGCGCTGTGACCGGACTTGTTGTTGGTCAGGCAATTGGCGAAGGCGGTTTCCGCCGCGCTTCCCCGGGGACCGATGATCAGATCGATGTGAGCGACCTCATTGCCGTCACCCTTCAGGGACTCACCGATCAGCAGCTTGTCGATTTTTGCCATCCTTACTTTTTCCTCTTCTTGGGTTGATGAAAATAACGCCAGAATTTTCTGAATCAACGACATCTCGTGCCTCCCTAATCAGTGACCGGGTACCGGGAACCCGCCACTGTCGTCATCCCCGATCCTTCCTGGGAGAGCCGTTCCTCCAAGGCCGCGGCCAGCAGGGTCGCGACCGTCAGATCGGCCGTCGTGCCCGGATTGATGCCCGCCTCCTTGAAGCGCGCATCGATCCTCCGGATTTCCGGCACCAGCGCATCCGGAGTGTCGCTGTCGAGCAAACGCCGCTCCAGCTGCGCCATCTCCGCCTGAATCATCCCTGTGTAGCGTTTACCGAATTTGCGTTCCACATGGGTGTCGGGAATCTGTCGCAAAAAGGTCACGAACACCAGGACAGCGGCCCAACACCGGTTTCCCCATCGATAAACCCCATTATGATACCCGGGAATTCCCAGTTCATAAACATCCTTGAAGCTAAAAGTATAGTTAAAAGCAACGCGATCGTGGTTTTTCGCCAACGACATCGCCTCCCGCAAGGTAACCGTCGGCGGATGACGGACGTCCTCGCGGCTCACCTGCCCCAACCCACCGGGACGCACCAGACGGATCGCCCGATACACCCAGTCGGCGTCCTCCCGGGTCGTCGCCTCGAGAACCCGGCGCAACCGCTCCCGCAACGAAGGCGCCGAATCATCCCGGGCCGCCATGAGCAAGGGCACCGAAAGCAGCAGGATGCCCAGATTGGTGTTACACCCCACCGCCTCGAAACTGGCGGCGGCGGCGCGGTAGATCCGCTCCCCCAGACCGAGATCCTCCCGGCACAGCCACGGCGCGCTGACCTCAGCGCTGCGGAGAAAATCCGCCGCGGTCATGCCGTGGCCGGGGGCATGGACGCTGACGTTTCCCGGCTTGAACGCCTCGACGTCCAGGCGGCAGGCATCCAGATAACAACGCTGCAGATCCCCAACGGGAATCATGAGGCCAACCTTGCCAGGAAGTCGTCCACCAGCAATTCGGTAATGTCAAGGTCACACACGCTCTGCAATCCCTTCCATGCCGGGATTCCGTTCACTTCGATCACCCAGAGGCGGCCAGTCTCGTCCCGGATCAGGTCCACGCCGGCATAATTCAGATGCAACACCCGTGCCGATTCTTCCGACAGACGAATCATCTCCCGGGAGGGGGAAACGGGATGGCACCGCCCGCCCTGAGCCACATTGGTGCGCCAGTCCGCCCCATGACGGCACATGGCCGCCGCCACCCGGCCACCGACGACGAACAGGCGGAAATCCCGCGCCGGGTTCGTGCCCACGTAGTGCTGTAGGTAATACACTCCGCCGGCCGGGCACAGGGACGCCACCGAATCCGGCGAGGTGTGCAACTGCACCCCCTCACCCTGGGAACCGAACAGAGGCTTGGAAACCAGCCACTTTCCCCGGGACAGCTCCCGGCGAGCGATGGCGCAGGCCTCCTCCCTGTCGGCGGTGACCCAGGTGGGCGGCGTGGGGAGGCCGGCGCGGGCCAGCAACACGCTGGCCATCCCCTTGTCCACGCTCAGCTCGATCGGCCGCGGCGGGTTGTACACCACGATCCCTAGATGTTCGTAGACGTGCAGCAGGTCGAGGCGGAGGATCAGCTGTTCCAGACTGCCGCCGCTGATGCCCCGCACGAACACCCCGGCGGGCGGCCGTTCGCCGAAGCCGGGCAGCAGCGCCGGCGGACGATCCGGCAGGGTCTGTAGCTGACCGCGGGACAGGGAGACGAAGGCGACCGCCCACCCCCGCCGGGTCAGACTGGCTTTCAGTCGGGCGCCATGCCAGCCCGGTTCGTCGCTGATGACGGCGATCCGCCCCTTCATCCACCGAAGGAACGGGCCAGGAGTTCCGCGTCGAGCTTTCCGGCCCGGAAAGTCCGGCCGGATTCGACGGCCGTGACCATCACGCTGGCCGGACTGAACAACATGGGATCGACCTTGAAGAAGTCGTATTCGTATTCCTTGAATACCTGGGCGAACGGCTTGCCGTAGTCCCGCGAGGTGGAGCTGGGGAGATCGTGGGCCAGTTTCTCCGCCGCCTCCGCGCTACCCCGGACGAACAAATGGACCTGACCGGCGAAGAGAATGGCGTCGTTGGTCCGCCCCATGGCGGTGATGAAATCGGGCGCCGGCGGCGGCACCGGCGCGCTGCCGGAACCGTCGATGATGTTATCCAAGGGAAATCCCAGTTCGTGGGCCTTGTGCATGGCGACCTCCAGCACCCGCGCCACCACCTGCAACCCGCCGGCCAGGCTGGATGTGGGGGTCACGATCACGGTGAGTTTCTCCGTCTCGACCCCGCAATCGGCCGCGATCTCGTCCAGCAACGCCAGCGGCGGGAACCGGTCCACCTCCATGACGATGACGGTGGCGTCGGCCTTGTCCTGATAAGCCAACTCCTTGAACAGGGGTTCTTTCAGGCTCAAGGAGCGCGCCGGCCCCGACCCCAGGGCATAGAAAGCTTCCTTGCCCTTGCCGTGGGACAGGCTCCAACCGGCATACTGACTGCCGAGACAGGAAAGCACCGGATCGCTGGCGTGGACGTGCACCCGCAACGGCCACGCCGGGGTCAGGGCGCTGTGGGCCAGGGTCACCGTTCCCATGCCCCCCATGCAGATCTCCGCGATCCGCCGACCGGCCTCCAGACCGCCGATCGTGTCGATGCCGGCGTCCACCACGGTCACGCCGTTGTCGAGCCGCTTCACCCCGAGCCGCAACAGGGCGGCGTCCCGGATTAGGGAGTCCACCAGCGGCTGGGTACTGAAATTCACACTGACGCCAATCCGTTCTGTCATTCCGCTTCCACCTCGATATTGCATTGATCCAGAAACCGCCGTTCGAGCCGGCGAACCCGCCGCATCAGCCGATCCTCGACCTGCGCCACCGTAGTGCCGGCGGCATAGACGGTGCACAAGGGATCGCCCCGGGCGACGACGGCACCCGGTGCGGGAATGTCGGCGCACCAGGGCGGCCAGCGCCACGAACGGGCCACTCTGCCGTCGCCGGGGGCGTACACGATCCGCATCCCCCTGACCGCCACCCGACGCGCCGGCGGCGGACACCCGCCCCGGCAGGCCCGGATGTGCGCCCCGACACCACCTTCGCGCCACGCCGAGTCCCACAAGGCCAACGTCGCCCCGGGGCGGGGATTGAGCTCCAATACGAGCGCTTCACCGTCGGCGATCACGAAATCGAGACCGTGAAACCCGCACAATCGGAGCGCCCGAACCAAACGCCGGGCCGCGGCCACGGCCCGGTCCGCCACCCGACGCGGCAACCGGGCTCGGTTGATCGCCCCGGCGAACACGAACGGCAGATGCGCATTATAGGACGTGTGACAGAGCGTGTTAAAGCCGTGCCACGACAGGCCGGTTCCGTCGGCGAGAAACGCCAGTGTGAAGGCACCCCCCGGCACCCACTTCTGGAAATACCCTTCCCCGTCCCAGTCACCGCCGCACCACCACCGCACCCCCATCCCCCCGCAGCCGCCGCGCTTGAGCAGCCACCCCGGTTCCCCCGGAGGAGTCCGGCGGATGGGGGGATAGGCAATCCCCAGACGGTCGAGCAGGGGAAAGAACCGTTCCGGATCCAGGCATTGACGCAGCACCGCCTCCTGGTTGCCGTAGAGGGGACAACGCGACGCTAGAGTTCGCACCAGATCCGGCATGGCGTCCACGCCCGCCCCGTAAAGCCAACCGACGGGGCAATGGCGCTCGATGAGCTTCAAGGCCGCATTCGCCAGCGTCTCGGCCCGAAAATCGGCCACGGGGATACAGACCGGGGTAAGACGCCGGGTGTCCCGGTCGCCGAACCGGTCCACCACCAGGGGGACGTACTCGGCCCGTCGCGCCGAGGCGGCCAGCATCCGCCCCGATTGGGCCAGGATCAGCAAGGCGGGTCGCATCGGGCGAGGATCTCCGCCCCCCGGTTGCGGCTGGCGACCACCTGAAAACGCAGACCGCTGGCGGCGAAGGCCGCCGCCAAGGCGCGCGACTCCCGCGCCGCCGTCTCGGGATCCGGCAGCAGGCAAAAGCCGGTCGGCCCCCAGGAACTCTGACCTAGACCGACCCACCGGCGCCGCTGAAGCCAGGCCAGGGCCTCGGCCACCCGCGGACTGGTGTAGCGCCCCCCCTGGGCCGGGGCGAAATAGTCGCCGTTGGCCTGCTGGATCGCCGCCAGCACCTCGCAGAAACCCCGGTAATCCCCCTCCGCCAGGGCCGGCAACCCCTGGATCAACAGGCGGTGACACAAATCGGCGGCGACGCTGCGGGAAAACCGCGGCAACTGGGCGAACGCAGCGCGTTCCCGGCTGCCGGAAAGCCCTTCGGCGCCGGGATCGAAGATCAACAACCAGCGCCACTGGGACGGCACCACAAAGCGGGCGATCAAGGGTGGCGTCACCGTGGCTTCCCCCCGACCGCCGTCGACCAGGAAACCGCCCTGCTCAAAGGCGGCGATGCCGATCCCCGAGCGCCGGCCCCTGCCGACGATGCCGGCCACCCGGCGCACATCCGGGTCACAACCGTGAAATCGGCAGAAGGCCACCCCGACGGCAAGCGCCAACTGGGTGCCCGATCCCAATCCGGCATGGGGACGGATGGCCGCCTGGACGTGGACGTGCCCGCTCAAAGGAAGCCCGAGGGCCGCCCGCAGCCGCTCCACGACGAGCCGGACCGGGCGATCCTCATAGCCGCTGACCCGGAAACCATCGGCGGCGGAAACCTGCACCCGGGTGGCGATTCCCTCCAGGGCCACCCCTACGCTGCCATAGCTGCGCCCCAGGTGGGCACCGAGGTCGAGAAAACCCAGGTGCAGGCGCGCCGCGGCCTGCACCTGAACCGTCACGGGAAATCTCGCTCTGTCGACCATGAAACCGCCACTCCTCGTCCAGCCTAGCACGCCCGCCGGCGCTCGCACCAATGTTCATAGATCCCCAGCAGGGCCGGAATGACCAACAGCACCAGCACCGTGGCGAACAGCAGCCCGAAGGCGATGGAAACGGCCATGGGTATCAGGAAACGGGCCTGCAGCGAGGTCTCGAACAACAAAGGCAGCAGACCGGCCACCGTGGTCAGGGAAGTCAACAGCACGGCGCGCAGGCGCTGACAGGCGGCCTCTTCCAGGGCCCGAGACAAGGGCAGTCCCCGGCGCCGCAACTGATGATAGAAGCTGACCAGAATGATGGAATCGTTGACCACGATACCGGCGAGGCCGAAGATGCCGAACAACGACAAGATGGTCAGGTCGATCCCCATGACCACGTGGCCGAGCACGGCACCGATCAGACCGAACGGAATCGCCGCCATCACGACGAGGGGCCAGCCGTAGGAACCGAACACCCACGCCAGGATCAGATAGATCAAAATCAGCCCCAACATCCCCCCCTTCTTCATGTCCGAGATGGTCTCGGCCCGGTCTTCCGCCCGCCCGGAGGGCTCGAAATCGATGCCGTACCGTTCGGCCAGCCCCGGCAGAACGTCTTTCATCAGGGTTTCCATCACCCGCCCGGGTTTGTTGACGTGGACGTTGATGTCCGCGGAAACCTCCACCGCCAGGCGCCCCTCGGCATGACGCAGGATCTCGAACCCCTGGCGGGTATCGGCCGTCGCCACCGAATGCAGCGGGACCCGGTCGCCGGAAGGCAGGCGGATCTGCAGTTTGCCGAGCACGTCCAGATGGTCCCGCTCCCGCGCCGCCAGCCGCACCCGGACCTCCACTTCGTCGGGCCCGTCCTGGAACACCTGCACCAGACGGCCGGCGAAAAAACTACGCAGCTGACGCCCCAGTTCGGCCGGCGTCAGCCCCAACATCTCCCCCACCGGGGTCAGGCGATAGATCCACTGTTCGCGCCCGTAGGGTAGATCGTCGGTCACGTCGCTCAGACCGGGGATCTGCTTCAGCACCCCGACCAGTTCCAGAGCCGCCTGTTTCAGGCGTCGGGGATCGTCACCGACCAGGCGCACGCTCACGTCCCTCCCCGGGGGCCCCACCTGGCGGGCCATGAGGATCAGGGTGTCGAGGCCGGCCGCCGGGGGAACAAGCCTGCGCCAGGCCTCGATCACCTGCCAGCTGCGCACCGCACGCCGTTCCGAAGGGATCAGTTCGACGACCATCGCCCCCAGATGATCCCCCTGCTGCTGCAAGGCTCCCGAACCCGACAGGGCCCGGCCGTGAATGCGGATGGCGGTACGCACCAGGGGACGGTCGGGCGACAAGCGGCGCTCGGCCTGGTGCAGGGCCGCTTCCAGAGCCTGGAGATAGCGCTTCACACGTTCCTCGGGGGTCCCCGGAACGAACGCCACCGTCGCATAGAGAATGTCGGCCTCGGGCGCGGTGAAAAAGACGAACGGCACCCGGCCGCCCGCCACCAGGCCCAAGGCGGCGATCAGCAGCGCCACGGCCGCCGCCACGGTCACGCCGCGATGTCGCAGGCAGGCCCGGACCAGGGGGCGGAAGCGCCGTTCCCGGAACCGCCGGAACGCCACGTCGAAACGCCGACGCAGCCGACTCTCCCGACGGGGGCGCATCTTTTCGAAGGCGTGACGCAGATGAGCCGGCAACACCCAGAAGCTCTCGATCAGGGAAGCACCGATGACGGCGATCACCACCAGGGGAATGGCGAACAGGATCTTGCCGGTGGAGCCGGAGACCAGCATCAGGGGCAGGAAGGCGGCGATGGTGGTGAGGGACGAGGCCAGGACCGGAGCCAACATGCGCCGGGCGCCGCCGGCGGCCGCCGCCAGCGGGGACTCCCCCATCTGATAATGGGCCAGGGCGTCTTCCCCCACCACGATGGCGTCGTCGACGATGATCCCCAACGCCATGATCAGGCCGAACAGACTGATCATGTTGATGCTGCCGCCGGCCGACCACAGAATCAGCAACGTGGCCATGAAGGACACGGGAATGCCGACGGCCACCCAGAAGGCCACCCGGGAACTCAAAAAGACGTAGAGAATGGCGACCACTAGAATCAGGCCACCGAGCCCGTTCCTGAGCAACAACTCAATACGCTCCTGGATGAGCTGCCAAGTGGGCTGGTAGACGTGGAGCTTGACCCCCGGCGGCAGAGTGGGCCGGGTTTCGGCCAGCCATCGAGTGAAGACCGCCGCCGCCTCGAAGGCATCACCGTGCTCGGCCCGGCGGATCTGCAATTCGACGGCCGGCCGCCCCTGGAACGTCAGTTCGGCGCCGCCCCGGCGGGGTTTGCGCTCGATGGCGGCCACCGAGCCCAGTTCGATCCGTTCGTTCCCGTCGGTCAGGGGGATATCGCCGAACGCCCACGGCGTACGGCGCTGCTCGAGCACCCGCACCAGTTTCTGATTCTCCCGGTCGCCGAAACTGCCGGCGGGAACGTCGCGACTGAAACGCCCGATGCGTTCGGCGACCCGGTCCAGATCGGTCCCGAGGGCGTCGAGCGTGGCCGGGTCCAGCTCGATGGCGATTTCCTCCTCCGGCAGCCCCACCAGATCGACTTTGTCGATGCCGCGGTGGAGCAACTCACGCTCGAAACGATGGGCCAGCGGCCGCAACACGTCCAACGAGGGGCCGGAAAGGAGCAGCTTGGCCACCAGTTCGTGGCGGGCGAGATGCACCACCTCGGGGTCCTCGGCCCCGGCGGGCAGGTTGCGGAACTCGTCGACCCGCTGGCGCACCTGAGCCAGGGCGAGGAGAATATCGGTACCTTCGCGGAACTGCAGGGTGATGGCGCAATGCCCCTCGCTGGACGTGGAGGTCATGCGGCGCAGATCGTCCACGGTCTTCAGTTGTTGCTCCAGCGGGGTGGTGAGACTGCGCTCCACGTCCTCGGCGCTGGCGCCGGGCCACTCGACCCGCACCCGGATGACATCGAGCTGGAAATTGGGAAAGAATTGCACCCTGAGCCGGTCCAGGGCGAAGAGACCGCCGATGATCATCAGCGCCATGACCAGATTGGCGGCGACCGGGTGGCGGATGAAAAAGACGATCCAACCGCGTTCCGGACTCAAGAAACCGCCTCCACCAGCCGAGCCTTCACCGCCAGTCCGTCGGCGGCGTTGGGCAGATGGGTGATCAGAATCCGGTCCCCCGGACGCAGTTCCGGACTGTGGATCAGCAGCCAGATCCGGCCGTCGTGAGGATAATCCCCCAACGGCTCCACCGTCAGCGATCGCAATCGGCCGTCGACAATGCGGTAGATCCGCCTGGAACCGTACAGCGCCGTATAGGGCACCGCGACGGTGTGGTCGCGGGCCGGCCGCTGCAGCCGCACCGTGACCGGCAGTTCCAGGCGCAGTCGCCGGGCCCCTTCGGTGACCCGGAAGAAGGCGTCGATCCCTCCCGCCTCCGCCCGGCCGGCCAGGCGCTCCAGCCGCAGACCAACCTCCAGACCCAGGCTTTTTCCCACCGCCCGGAGCCGATGGCCCCGCTCCACGGCCTGGTGGATTTCCCGGTGGAAGGGGGCGGGGATCTTGGCCCGCACCTCCAGATCCCGCCAGGAAAAAAGACTGACCAGAGGCTGGTTCGCACCCACCATGTCCCCCTCGGCCACGGCGACCTCGGCCACCACGCCGGCGAACGGCGCCGTCACCCGGCTGCGCTGCAGGGCGACCTCGGCCTGACGCAGACGGGCCTTGGCCTTTTCCAACTGGGCCTCCAACTGGCGCAGGCGGGCCGGATGCTGATCGACCGCCAGCCGCCTGACGATGACGGCCATCTCCTGGCGTTCCACATCCATACGCGCCTGATCCAGCGCCGCCTCGGCCGCCATGCCGCGGCGTCGCAACTTCTCCATGCGGGCCACCTGATTCTGCAACAAGGTCAGCAGACGGCGTTCGTGAACCAACGCCTGGCGGTCGCTGCGATAGCGTTGGCGCTCCAGTTCCAGGCGCGCCTCCAGTTCCGTCACCGCCGCCTCGGCCTGGCGGACACCGGGCTGGAAATCCCTCGAGTCCAGGGCGACCAGCAACTGCCCCGGCTTCACCGTCTGCCCTTCGCGCACCCCCACCTCGGTCACCTGACTGGCCGCCGGCGCGGTGGCCCGCATCAAGGCAGGGGCCTCGACCCGGCCGTAGAGGGTCAGCACTGGATGGAGGCGGCGGGGGTGCACCGCGATCGCCTCCACCTGCCATACCCGGGGCCGAACGGCCGGGGCCGGCTGACGGGGACGGGTGGCCACCAGGACGACGAACACCGTCACCCCGAGCAACAGGATCCCCCAGGGCCAATAGCGGCGGTCAATGGTCATGGAATCACGGAAAAGCGTGGATCGACGGCCTCCGCCGGCGGCGGCGAAGGCGACCTGCAAAGCAGGTTATGATAGCAGAAACCCCCAGGCCACCTGAAAACCGAAGGCTCCGGAGCACCCATCGATTCGGGTTTCCGGGAGGCGGGAAAGCGCCTTCAGGGGGCGGGATCGGGAATACGGTCGTGAATGGCCTCGATGCCGGCCACGACCTCCTCCGGCAGGACCAGGTCGACGCTGGCGATGTTCTCCCGCAGTTGCGCCAGCGTGGTGGCGCCGATGAT
>Ga0256839_1001628_pt1 | contig 26782 bp, 19 predicted proteins | sample 354166metaG_FD_185968 | JGI IMG/M metagenome (GOLD analysis project Ga0256839, IMG submission 185968) | Hydrothermal vent microbial communities from Mid Atlantic Ridge, Atlantic Ocean - 354-166 | ecosystem: Environmental > Aquatic > Marine > Hydrothermal vents | place: Atlantic Ocean: Mid... | reverse complement strand
GGGCCATATGATGGCCGTGCCGCCGCCCCGCCCCTGCCGCGCCCCTCGCATCCGGCACCGTGGGATTGCGGATCTCGATGGTCACGCCGGCGGACGTCGCCCGGGCGGCGATGTGGATCGTGCCCGGCTCACTGCGCGGCTCGATGCCGTGATAGACGGCATTCTCCAGCAGGGGTTGCAGGGTCAGCGCGGGAATGGGCACGTGGCGCGGCAGGCCCTCCACGTCCCAGCAGACCCGGAGCCGATCACCGAGACGCAGGGACTCGATATGGAGGTAACGGCGGCACAGGCGTAATTCCTGCTCCAGGGTGGTGAGGCGGCCGGCATCGGCGAGGCTCGCCCGGAACAGTTCCGCAAGATCCTCCACCACGGTTTCCGCCAGCGCCGGCGCGGTGCGGGTGAGGGAGGCGATGGTGTTCATGCAGTTGAACATGAAATGGGGCCGGATGCGGGACTGCAGGGCCTGGATGCGCGCCCGCGATTCCGCCTGGACCTTGTGCCGCCATTGATGCTGGATATAGCAATAACGCAGACCCACCACGCCGATGATGGCGGCGACCAGGAGATTGCGGCCCACGAAGGCCCCGTGCCAGTGGGACGGCAGGAGAAAACCCAGGCCGTTGTGCTGGAACAGGCGAAAGGCGGCCTCGCTCACCAGCGCCGTGGCCAGGAGGATGAGGCCCAGGGCCCAGCCGCCGGCCGCAAGAGGGCGCAACCGGTTGAGCCAGGGCCGGCTCAGGCATAACAGCGCCGTACAGCTCAAGGCCACCCACTGGACAAAGAGCGAGACGAAACTGAGCTGGCTCCACAAATCCCGCGCCTCCCCCTGGGGCGCCAGGGCAAGGATGAAGGCCAGCAGCTGGGCGCCCACCACCACGCCGAACACCATGCGCACATTGCAGAAATCCGGCAGGAAGGCGGCCGGTGCCGTCTGCCGGGCCTGGTCAGGATCCGGACCGTTGCGGTGTAAGGCGAAAGGGACGGTCTTCATGGCTGCACGCGGCAGGTGGTCTTCCCGATCATATCGGCCGCAAACCGTTTTTCTTCATCCCGGCCCGCGCTAACTATTGGAAATTTTTACAAAAGGTTTAATCCACGCACGATTTTTCATAAGATGGCGCTCAAGGCAGTCCAAAAGGGGAAAACAGCAGCGATGAGCAGGCATACATCGTCAGACAAGCAGCCTGACAAACCGTGGGGGGGGCGTTTCACCGAGGCCACGGACCGTTTCGTGGAATCCTTCGGCGCGTCCGTGGACTTCGACCGACGCCTCTACCGCTACGACATCGAAGGCTCCATCGCCCACGCACGCATGCTGGTCCATGTCGGCGTCCTCTCGGAGGCAGAAGGCCAGGCCATCGAAAAAGGCCTGCTGGAAATCCGCGACGAGATCGAGCGCGGCGACTTTGCCTGGCTGGTGGAGCTGGAAGACGTGCACATGAACATCGAGGCGCGCCTCACGGAGCGCATCGGCGAGGCCGGCAAGAAGCTGCACACCGGCCGGTCGCGCAACGACCAGGTGGCCACCGACCTGCGCCTCTATCTGCGCGACGAGATCGACCGGCTCACCGCCGAACTCGTCCGCCTCCAGCGGGGCCTGCTGGATCTCGCCGAGCGCGAGGCCGGGACTCTCATGCCCGGCTTCACCCATCTGCAGGTGGCCCAGCCGGTGACCTTCGGCCATCATCTCATGGCCTGGTTCGAGATGCTGCAGCGGGACAAGGAGCGCCTGCGGGACTGCCGCCGCCGGGTCAACGTCATGCCCCTGGGCGCCGCCGCCCTGGCGGGCACCAGCCATCCCATCGACCGCGCCTATGCTGCCCGCCTGCTGGGCTTCGACAGGGTTGCGGAGAACTCCCTGGATGCCGTCAGCGATCGCGACTTCGCCATGGAGTTCAATGCTGCGGCGGCCCTGCTCATGTGTCACCTGTCGCGCATCTCCGAAGAGCTGATCCTGTGGTCTTCGGCCCAGTTTGACTTCATCGAACTCCCGGACCGCTTCTGCACCGGTTCCTCCATCATGCCGCAGAAGAAGAATCCAGACATCCCCGAGCTGGTCCGGGGCAAGAGCGGCCGCGTCTACGGCAATCTCACCGCCCTGCTGACCCTGATGAAGGCCCAGCCCCTGGCCTACAACAAGGACAACCAGGAAGACAAGGAGCCCCTGTTCGACACCGTGGACACGGTAAAGGCCTGCCTCAGGATCTTCGCCGACATGATCCCCGCGCTGCGCGTCAAGGGCGAACACATGCTGGCGGCAGCCCGCCAGGGATTCGCCACCGCCACCGATCTGGCGGACTATCTGGTGCGCAAGGGCGTGCCATTCCGGGACGCCCACGAAATCGTGGGCAAGGCGGTCCGCTACGGCATCGATCACGGCAAGGACCTCGCCGAGTTTTCCCTGGAGGAGCTGCGCCGGTTCTCGTCATCCATCGAGGAAGACGTCTTCGCGGTGCTCACCCTGGCAGGATCCGTGGCAGCCCGCGACCATCTGGGCGGCACCGCGCCCGCGCAGGTGCGCAGTGCCGTGCAGCGCGCACGCCTCTCTCTCGACAAGGCCGGCTGACCCTGCAGCCTCCCGCCTGCCCCACGCCTGTCTCCAGGGTGCCGCCCGTACGGGGCCGGCAAAAGTTTTCCCTGCCCGAGCCGATAGAAAACGGGAACTGGTTCACAAAACATGTGGCCAGAGCGGCCACCGGTTGCGCCCGGCCGGAACCGTTTCATTCAGGAACGTTGCGGTCCCGCCAGGGCCGCCCTCCAGGGAGGTGGCAGGTGCAGGCGCGCCGGCACGAAGGGCATCATTCGATGCCGCGGCATTCGCGGCCAGGGGCCGCTCCTGCAGGGTGCAGCAATGATTCAACAACCGAAGAGCAACGGTCTTGCTTGATATAAATAACATCAAAAAGCGCTTTCTTGCCCTCAACCGCGACCGCCTCATGCGCACCCGCGACAGCCTGCGCAACCGGCAGCGCGACATCCTGGATGTATTGCCCCTGCTGTTCCACAGCAACCATCCCACCTTTCCGGGCTATGTCTCCAAGACCACGCCCATGGGCATTTCCGATTATTCGCCTTCCCAGCGCACGCTGGAGGCCGGCAAGCGCCTGGTGCGCAGTTTCGAATACAGGAACAGGGCACTGCTCCAGTACGACATCCTGTCCCTGTTCCTCATGGGCAGCAGCGGCACCATCGCCTATTCCTCGAAGAGCGACTTCGATATCTGGCTCTGCCACCGCTCCGATCTCAGCACCATGCAGCTGGCCGAGCTGCAGCAGAAGGCGACGCTCATCGAGCAATGGGCCGCATCCCTGGACCTGGAGGTCCATTTCTTCCTCATGAACGCCGACGCCTTCAAGCAGGGCGAAGGCACCGCCCTGTCGGTGGAGAGCAGCGGCAGCGCCCAGCATCATCTCCTGCTGGAGGAATTCTATCGCACCGGGCTGCTGCTGGCGGGGCGCTACCCGGTATGGTGGCTGGTGCCGCCGGAATACGAGCACGACTACGAAAAGCACGTCGAGCATCTCAAACGGCACCGGTTCATCAAGGACAACGAGACAATCGATTTCGGCGGCCTCCCCGAGGCACCGGCAGAGGAATTCTTCGGCGCCGCCCTGTGGCATCTCTACAAGAGCATCGACTCGCCCTACAAGGCGACCCTGAAACTCATGCTCATGGAGGTCTATGCCAACGAATTCCCGGACGTGAACCTGCTCAGCCAGCGTTTCAAGCAGGCCGTGCACGAAGGCAGCACGGACCTCGCCGAACTCGATCCCTACATCATGCTCTACCGCAAGCTGGAGGAATACCTGCGCCGGCACGATCGCGACGACTACCGCCTGGAGCTCATACGCCGCTGTTTCTATTTCAAGGTGAACGAGGCTTTGAGCAAGCCGGTGAGCGCGCGCCACGAAAGCTGGCGCCGCGAGATCATGCGCGCCTTCACCCGCGACTGGCAATGGAGCGACGAATACCTGGAACTGCTGGACTCGCGTCCCAGCTGGAAGATCAACCGCGTCATGGAAGAACGCAAGAGCCTGGTCAACGCCCTGACCCTGAGTTATCACGCCCTGTCCGACTTCGCCCGCCAGCACGCCCAGCTCGCCAAGATCAGCCAGCAGGATCTGACCATCCTGGGGCGCAAGCTGTATGCCGCCTTCGAACGCAAGGCGGGCAAGATCGACATCGTCAACCGCGGCATCTCGGACAATGTCTGGGAAAGCCAGCTCTCCATTCATCAGGCGGAACGTGACGACAACAGCAGCTGGGCCCTGTACCGCGGCGTGGTCAACGAAAGCGGCACCGCCGGCCTGCGTCCCCTGAAACGTGCCCGCAGCCTGGTGGAGCTGTTGACGTGGTGCCATCTCAACCAGGTGGCCAACGAACGCACTGCCATCGTCCTCTACGCCCGCGACAGCAGTGCGGATGTCAACGAGGTGAAGGCCATCCTCAAATGCCTCCAGGAACTCTTTCCGGAAGGTCGCCTCGGCCCCTCGGAGATGGAGGATTTCATCCAGGCTGCGACGCTCAAGCAGGGCGCACTCTTCATCAACGTGGGAACGCACCCCGCTGCCGCAAGCGTCCGGGAAGGCAAGTTCCTGACCAGCAACAAGGTCGATGCCTTCAGCTTCGGGGGCATCTGCCAGAACCTGGTGCTGTCCCTGGACCAGGTCAACGTGACGAGCTGGCAGGAAGTGCTGACCCGGCGCTACGAAGGCGAAGAGGGGCTTTTCGAATGCCTGCGCGCCTATCTGCGCTGGTCACCTCCAGGAGAAGGCGGTACACCGCCACCGCCGCTGCATATCCATTGCTATTCACCGGTGCGCGGTTCCACGATCTCGCGCCGGGTGGAAGAACTGTTCCAGGACGTCTGCCGCTGCTTCTATCACGGCCCGCACGGGCCCGCCACCCGTTACGTCCTGATGATCGAGCACAGATATTATCTGCTGTCGCTGCACGACGACACCCTGCACTACCGCATGGCCGGATCCTACCAGGAGCTGCTGCAGCAGCTCTCCGTGCCCCAGTCCCGCTACAGCCCGGTGGTGATCGACCGCTATGCCTCGGCCAACAACCTGTTGTCGGTGATCTTCAACAACGACAAGCCCAACACGGTACAGTTCTATTTCCACCGCGACGGCAGCAATGTGGACATCTATGTGGTGGACGAGCGGGGCTCGCTCTTCCACCAGCACAAATCGCAGACCAATCTGCCGCTTATGATCAACCAGTACGCCCGCTTCCTCGACACGGTGACCCGCCGCCAGCATCTGCAGAACCCGCTGCCGGGTGAGGAGGCTCCGCCAAGCATCGAGTTCTATCAAGTGGTGAAAGGCTCTACCGGCAGGTGGCACCTGGCATTGTACGAGCAGACCGGCGACGACGGCCCCGGTTATTTCAACGTTCAGGTGATCGGCGATCGCGAGGCGGGATCGCGCCCCGCCTATACCATTTTCTGTGATGCCACGGAATTTTCCGCCATGGAATACGGCGATCGCCTGTTCCAGACCGTGGCCCTGCATGTCCTGAACCAGCGTCGCAGCGGCCGGCGCTATCCCATCTATATCACCGACGTGGATCTCTCACCCAAGATGCTGGGCCTGGAAAGCAGGGAACAACTGCAGACGGTGGTGTTCCTCAATTACAAGCGCCACATCGAGGACCGGCTCAACACCGCGCTGCTCGACCTGGTGGAGAATTACCGCCAGCGGGCCGCCTCAAGATAGCGGCACGCTGCGCGCCAGGCCCACCGCCCTGAGATGGCGGGTCAGCTCCCGCGCGGTGCGGGCATCCACCAGGCGGGGCACGAAGAAGGCGCCGCGAAATTCCCCATCGATGTAATCGAACACGACGTAGTAGGTTTCCCCGGGCTGAAAGCGGAACTGGCGGGAGCGGCTCAGCTCCTTCATGCTGAAGTCCGGGCCCCAGGTGGTCAGGTTGGTGACCGTGATCCACACATCGCCGGGCACCAGGTTCAGCAAGGTGTATTCCCCCTTGGCGATCTTCATGAGAGGGAACCGGTCGGCCTCCACCTTGAGACGGTTGTCCGCCGGGCCGTTGTATCTTTCCGTAAAAGGGCGGATGAAATAGACGCGGGCCAGCTGGGCGGCCTGGCCGGACGGGGGCGCCGCCTTGACGAGGGGATGCTGGTAATTGATACGGCTGCTGGTACAGGCGGCCAGCATCACGAGCGCCAGCGCGCCAGGGAGGATCAGGCGCACCCAGTGCCCGCCGCGACCGCCATTGTCGCCCCCCCTGCGCCCCTTGCCGCCCCCCTTGTCGTTCCCCTTGTCGTTCATGACCACGCCTGTATCCGCCCCTGCTGCTTCCTTCTACACTGTAGAATGACGGCCTGTGGGATGCAAGGTGCTCCCTCGCCGGGTTCCGGACGGGAATTCGAGCGGGGAGGCTGGAAGGGGGCTGGGCGCAAAAACCCGGCGCCGCTCTTGCCACGGCTGGCCGGGTTTGCTCCAATAACAGACTTGTCCGTGAAGGGGACCATCCCCCGCATCCGAGATCAGACCGAGGTGCCTGCAAGCTGGCAGTGAGCCAGGACGGCGGCAAAGATCGCCGTCCACGACGGAACTTATGCCTTGTGCCTCTTGCGCAAGGACCGGACAGAAGAATTCAACATATTGAATAAGAAAGAATTTTGAATCTCGCAAAGGAGGAGTACCATGTCCGCGAAACATCCCATCATTGCGGTTACCGGCTCATCTGGCGCCGGCACCACCACCGTCAAGAATGCCTTCGAGCATCTCTTCCGCCGTGAGGGCATCAAAGCCGCCATCGTGGAAGGGGACGCCTTCCACCGTTACGACCGGGAGGAAATGAAGAAGGCCGTGGCCGAAGCCCAGGCCCAGGGCCGCACCCTCAGCCATTTCGGCCCTGAAGCCAATCTCTTCGACAAGCTGGAGGAGCTGTTCAAAAACTACAGCGAAAGCGGCACGGGGATGGTGCGCAAGTACCTTCACAACGAAGAAGAAGCCGCGCCCTACAATCAGAAACCCGGCACCTTCACACCCTGGGAACCCCTGGAACCGGGCTCGGACCTGCTGTTCTACGAGGGCCTGCACGGCGGCGTGGTCAACGAAGACGTGGACGTGGCCCGCTACGTGGACCTGCTGATCGGCGTGGTGCCCATCGTCAACCTGGAATGGATCCAGAAAATCCATCGCGACACCGCCCAGCGCGGTTATTCCGCCGAGGCGGTGACCGACACCATCCTGCGGCGCATGCCGGATTACGTCAACACCATCACCCCCCAGTTCTCACGCACCGACATCAATTTCCAGCGGGTCCCCGTGGTGGACACCTCCAACCCCTTCATCGCCCGTGACATCCCCACCCCGGACGAGAGCTTCGTCGTCATCCGCTTCCGTTATCCCGAGCGCCACGACTTCCCCTATCTGCTTTCCATGCTCAAGGATTCGTGGATGTCACGCCCCAACACCATCGTGGTGCCCGGCGGCAAGATGGGACTGGCCATGGAAATCATCCTCCATCCCATCATCCACGAGATGATGGAGAACACGCGCCTGTAGACCGTCCCCGGGAGAGGAGAGTGGAGCACCGCAGGGGCCGGCTGCGGGAAGACGGGACGACCTGGGAGAGGCGGTGCGGAAACGGCGTGACGGGTCGTGCCCGCGTCCCCCCTCAGTCGCCGTCCAGAACCGCCAGCGACTGCAATGAGGAGATGTTGCGCACCCAGGGGCCGTATTTCTTCAAAGGCGCGGGCAGGTTCTTGATGGCCTGGCGGGCCCGGCCCACGGAAGGGTATGTGCGGTAGACCACCAGGTACCAGTCCCTGCCCTTGCTGCGCGTGTGTACATAGGCGGCATCGTCGTAGAGGCGATGATCCCTGATGTACTTGATGGCGCGCTTCTCATCGGCCCAGCTGGTGAGCTGGATGGTGAACCTGCGGGAATCCTGCTCCATGATCCAGTCGCTGCCGCGCACCCTGGGCACGGCAGCTCTCCCGCTGCCCGTATCCGCCGCTGCAGTGGCCCCGCCGGCCACCTTTCCTGATTCCCCCTGTTTTGTCCCTCCTCCTTTCGTACCGACACCGGACGTTCCCTGGGAAGCTGCGGGGTCGGTGCGAGACGTGGAGGCCGGCCTGCCGGGCGAGGAACGCGACGCGGCATCCCCCGGGGAAGACGGCACGGACGAGAGCACGGGGGCGGCAAGACCGCTCCCTGCTCGCACCGCCGGCTGTTCTGCCACCGTATCCGGCGCCCGGACATCTTTTGACATCCCATCCGCCACCTGGTGTCCCGGTATCTGTTCTGGTCCCTGTTGTAGCAGGGAAGCAGGGGGACCGGACGATGCCGGATCGGCCATGGCCCCCTGAGGCGCCACCGGCAGACCCGCCGGCTCCGGGCGGGGGAAATAGAACACCACGGCGGCAACGATAAGCAGGATGCCCAAGGCGGCTGCGCTCAACAGCCCGGCCTTGCGCCTGAAACCCTGGGCTGAGGAAAAGGAAACGGCCAGAAAGGACAGCGGGCCGCCCATGTCCTGCATAGCCGTGGACAACAGCCGCTCGATGGCGCCGGGACGACCGCCTGAGGCCCGGTACAGGGCGCGCAGGCGCCGGTCGTCCCAGGGTCCGTTTTTCCCGGCACCGGCGGATACCGATGACCCGGACGATGCGTCCTCGTCGTCCGCGCCACCACCCAGCCGGTGACGCAGATAATCCGCGGTCTCTTGGAGGGAAAAAGGCGGCAGATCGAGGATGCGTACGGCGTCGAGGCCCATTTCCACGACAGATGGCGTGGCCAGCCGGTCGGCAATGCTCTCAGCGGCGAACAACACCACGCCCAGGCGTCCTCCCCGCGCGGTGACCGCACGCTTCATCAGGAGCAGCCAGCGCAGCGCAAAGGGCGACAGGCGGTGGGCATCGTCCACCGCCAGCACCAGCAGGGCAGGATGGCGGGTGCGGCCCAGCATGAGATGCGCCAGGCCGGCACTGTCCAGTTGCTGCTCTGGAAACCAGGCCCTGTTGAGCTGGCCGACCAGGTGAGACTCACCCACGGGAATCTTCGCCTGCAAGGCCGTCAGCTCCCACTCGGACGGCGCCGCCTGCAGCAGCCGCTGGAGGAGCGTGGACTTGCCACTGCCGGGGGGGCCCCTGACGAGCAGCACCTCGCCCGTATGGGGCAGTTCGCGCAACAGCTGTTCCAGCAGTGCACGCAATGCAGGGGTGTCAAAATAGGCAGCACCGGGAGGCTGCCCCGGCACCTTTGCCATGCGCAATGGTGACGCCCCGGCGCCCCTGTCTTCCGGGTGCAAGGCGGTCACACTCCTGGCTGTCATGAAAAATTCACGCTCCCCGCAAGAGATCAGCTCGCATTGTAGTCCATATCTCCCCGGGCGCAAGCCCGCCCGCCGAAGCAAGACACCGCCATGTCAAGGCACGCTCAAGGAAGAATGCGGATAGGGGTGCCGACGGGGGTGAGGCGCCAGATTTCCTCGATTTCACGGTCCGTCACCGCAATGCAGCCGTTGGTCCAGTCAAACAGGGGATGAAGATCGCCCACTTTCTGCATGGCACCACCGATGCCGTGGATCATGATGTCGCCGCCGGGATCCACACCGAGACGGCGCGCGCGCTCCAGGTCGGCGGGCCCAGGATAGGAGATGTGCAACGCCAGGTGATAGGCGCTGTCGCGCAGACGATAGTCGATATGATAAAGACCCTCGGGTGTCCGGTCGTCACCTTCGCGGATCTTGGGGCCCACGGGATCACGCCCCAGGGAAATACGGTAATACTTCAGGACCTGCCCCTGGTGAAGCAGGGTGAGGCGGCGTTTCGATTTCTCGACAATGATGTAGTCGGCCTGAAGGCCAGCGGCGGGGTCCTGCCCGGCGTCCGCCGTCGCAGCCGTCGCGGTCTTGAAAAGGGCAACGGCAAGAAACAGTAAGATCCACAGTGAACCCTTGGAAGCCGACATTGCTATACTTTACCCCTCGAATGACCTGCGACTTCACCCTATTACTGGCCTGGAACGTCATGCAAGATATCGACCATCTGATACTGGGGCGCCACGCAACGCGCGTGGAAATCGATGGCATGGACGCGCTAGCGGGCTGCCCTTGCGTTGGATTTTCCCGTGACGTTCACGCTTCTACAAACAGGATACCTGATTGCGGCCCGACTTCTTGGACAGATACAGCGCTTCGTCCACACGCCGCAACAATGAATCCAGGGTGTCGCCGGCGCGTGAGACGGTCACCCCCACGCTGACGGTGGTATTGCGCAGGCTGGTGCCTGCCGCCGCTTCCACACCGTGGCGGATCCGTTCCGCAAGCTCCAGGGCGCCTTCGCGCCCGGTCTCGCTGCAGATGAGGAGAAATTCCTCACCCCCCCACCGGCCCAGGACATCGGTGCGCCGGATCAATGCGCGGGTGATGCCGGTCACCTCTCGCAGCGCCTGGTCCCCCACATGATGCCCCAGACTGTCGTTGATGTGCTTGAAGTGATCCACGTCGAACATGATGAGGGCCAGGGGCCGCTCATAGCGGCGGCTGTTCTCCAGTGCCTTGCAGAGCTGCTCCTGTGTACTGCGCCGGTTGCACAGGCCGGTCAACTGGTCGGTGCCCGCGAGCGCCTCCAGTTCCCGCGCCGTGACGTTGACGAGGTGGGTGAGCGCCTTGAACACCGGGTTGACTTCGATCTCCACGTCGGGGCATGGCTGCGGCTCCCCATGCGCCTCGCCTTCGCGCAGCGCCATGATGGTCAGAGTATAGTTGAAAAACTGGTTGCCCGCGGGCAGGGAATAGAACTCGCCTGACGTGAAAAACCCAGCGACAGGCGCCACGCTATGAATATAACTGACCTCCTTGTCCACCAGCGACTGCATGAGCATCTTGCGGGCCAGGCAGGAAAAAACGAAGACACCCTCCGGCTGCCATGCCGTGAGTTCCCGGCAATGGCGCGCGGCCGAGGCCAGCATGGTGCTGGTGTCGCCGATGCCGAAGCGCACGTAAGCCCCGGTTTCCATGTTGCCCATGAAATCCAGGGAACCATCGTCGTTCTTGCCGATACAGGCATAAGCGACATAGGTATCCTGGTGGGTCTTGATAAGGGGAAAATGGACGCCCAGCGCCGGGAGCAATTGAGGGCTTTCGTGCCCCAGGTAGCGGGCATAGATCTCGGCGGCGGGGATGTCCTCGATGGTGTGGACTCGGTTCTTCTCGGCGCGCGTGATGCGCAACTCCTTGCCCAGCGGCACCCAGTCCAGGCTGTAGCGATTCTGGACGTGCAGATTGTCGCCGTACAGCCCGGCGGCCACCGCGCCTCCCGCGCTGATGAAGTTCCGGCTGAACACAAAGCCCGGGTCGGACTGCAGCAGATCCCCCGCCAGTCCGCCGGCGATGGGCACGCCGGGACAACAGCGCTCGATGCCACGCACGAAATCCTCGCCATTCACCGTCAACGCCGTGGCAAAGGTCATGAGCGCCCGTGGCAGGGAGTGACGGAAACAGGATCCGATGCGCTCGCCGAGGGCGACGCTGTCCGCACACTCGGCGCCTGCCACCTTGATTTCCGTGTCCTCGAACTGGCAGAAGGAAAACAGGACGCTTTTTTCCGTCTGGCATCCATCCAGGATTTCACCGGTACAGGTAGCGCCCACAAGAGCTGCGCGTGGCAGATGCCGTTCCATGACCGCGCGGATCAGATTGATGAGCGCAAGGTCACTGATCCCGGAGAAGACCTGAACCAGCAGACGCTCGTTGTCGCGAAAGCCCGCGGCACGGAGCAGGTCGCACAGATCTCCCCTGCCATCATAGATGACGTTTTTTATTTGCATTCTCGTCCCCAGTTTTTGAATGCAGTCACTCCGCAACGGACATGCGCCTGCACCACAGCGTGCACATGCCGTCGCTTCAATGAAACAGTTGAGGATCCGCAGGATCGGGAATGGGTGCGTATGGAATCCGGATCAACCGACCCGGTCGACTATGCTTCATTCATACAGCTTCCTTGGATCATCCCTTGAAGCGCACAACCTGCAACACAAAATAACCCGGCATGTCGAATGGCGCAATGCCGTGCCAGCTTGATAACGGTCACCCCAGGGCAGACTTTAGCAGGACGAGATAAAAAATCAGGAAAGACTTCCCAAAACAGAAAACCTGAATTTACAGATCGGAATCGTCCTACATGGAACAATAAATCTCTCATTGATGCTTGCATTATTGTAATGTGTAATGATGCCCGTCGTGCAGCCTGGATGCCGGACCCAGGGGCCGGCATCCAGGAAAAAGCGCCACTCATCCGGACTCCGCTCCGGGTTTCTTACTGCGCTCGAACTGACAGGGATCATGTCATTCCCCCCGCAACGCCTTGCCGTTTCGACCTCTCTTTCTTGTCACTTCGCCCCCACTTTCCTGTCATTTCGACCCCACTTTCCTGTCATTTCGACCGCAGGGAGAAATCCTGTGCCGGTGGCCCCGGATTCCTCGCTGCGCTCGGAATGACAAACCAACCGTCATTTCGACCGGGATTCCTCGCTGCGCTCGGAATGACAAACCAACCGTCATTTCGACCGAAGGGAGAAATCCTGTCCCACTGCCTCCAGATTTCTCATTGCGCTCGAAACGACGGGGACAGTGTCATTCCCGCCGCGCCTTTTTGCCATTGCCGCCCCGCTGCCTTGTCATTGCGACCTCACTTTCTTGTCATTTCGACCACACTCGCTTGCCATTGCAACCACACCCCGTTGTCACTTCGGTCTCTCTTCCTTGTCATTTCGACCGGAGGGAGAAATCTTCCCCATTGCCCCCGGGTTTCGCTTCATCGGACCATATATGTGTCAGGTTTTGATGTGATTCTCAATAGTCTTGCAGTCCCTGACGAGGCATCGATAAAGCGGAAAAATCTGTCATAATGAGACTTTTCACGATCATTCCTGACCTTCATACAGAGGATTTTCATGAAACGCCGCGACTTCATCACACGCATCGGCGCTGTCACACTGGCGACGGGCGGTGCCCTGGCGGCGGCACCCGCCGTCCACGGCGCCGGCCGGCGCTTCCGCTGGAAACTGGTCACCACCTGGCCACCCAACTTCCCCATCTTTCAGGAAGGCGTCAAACATTTCGCACGCCAGGTCCGCCGCATGAGCGGCGGCCGCCTCACCATCCAGGTGTTTGCCGGCGGCGAACTCATTCCGCCCCTGCAGACCTTCGAGGCCGTCTCCCAGGGCAGCGTGGAGATGGGGCACGGCGCCGCCTATTACTGGGCCGGCAAGATCCCCGCCGCCCAGTTCTTCACCGCCGTGCCCTTCGGCCTCAATGCCCAGGGCATGAACGCCTGGTTCTACAGCGGCGGTGGCCTGGAACTGTGGCGCGAGGTCTATGCGCCCCACCGGCTGGTGCCCTTTCCCATGGGCAACACGGGCGTACAGATGGGGGGCTGGTTCCGCAAGGAGATCCGCAGCGTGGCCGACCTGCAGGGTCTCAAGATGCGCATTCCCGGCCTGGGCGGCAAGGTGATCGCCAAGGCGGGTGTCAATCCGGTACTGCTGGCGGGCGGCGAGATCTACACGGCTCTGGAGCGGGGGACCATCGACGCAACGGAATGGGTGGGCCCCTATCACGATCTGCGCCTGGGCCTCTACCGCGCCGCCAAGTACTACTACTATCCCGGCTGGCACGAACCAGGCCCCACCCTGGAACTCATCGTCAACAAGGAAGCCTGGGAGAAACTGCCCAAGGACCTGCGCCTGCTGGTGGAGAACACCGCCATGGCCACCAATCTGTGGATGCTCTCGGAGTTCGAGGCCCGGAACCTGGAGGCCCTGCAGACCCTGAAGGACAAATACCGCGTCCAGGTGCGCGCCTTTCCCGCCGAGGTATTGCAGGGTCTGCGCCGCTTCACGGCGCAGACCCTGGAGGAGGAAGCGGGCAAGGATGCCCTGTTCCGGCGGGTATGGGAACACTACCGCGCCTTTCAGGCCACCCACGACGCCTGGAGCGCCATTTCCGAATCCGCCTATGCCCAGGCGCGCAAGACCTGAGCGTCATGGTGATGGATCGCGACGAGACCCGGGAAAAAGACCGCCTCTTCCGTGACCTCCCCATGGGACCGGGTGGTTTCGATTTCGGCCCCGCCACGGCGCGGGTCTTCGACGACATGCTGGCCCGCTCGGTCCCCTGCTACGACGAGATCCAGCGCATGGTGGCGGAGATCGCCGGCGACTTCGCCGCACCCGGCAGTACGGTCTACGACCTGGGCTGTGCCACCTGCAGCGCCTTCCTGAGTCTGGACCGCACGCTGCCCGGGGACGTGCGACTGGTGGGTATCGATGCCTCCCCCGCCATGCTGGAGAAAGGACGCGCGCGGCTCCAGGCGGCGGGCTTCTCCCGACCCCACGAACTGCGCTGTCACGACCTCAACCAGGCATTCCCCCTCCTCGACGCCTCGGTGGTGATCATGAACCTCACCCTGCAATTCATCCGGCCCCTCCACCGCCAGGCAGTGATACGCCGCATCGCCGCCGGGCTGCGGGAGGGCGGCTGTCTCATCCTGGTGGAAAAGGTACTCAGCCCGCACTCACTGCTCAACAACCTGTTCAGCAAGTATCACTATGCGTTCAAGCGTCGCAACGGCTACGACGAACTGGAAATCACCCGCAAGCGCGAGGCCCTGGAAAACGTCCTCATCCCCTATCATGCCCGGGAAAACGAAACCCTCCTCTTGAGCAACGGTTTCGCCTGTTGCGAGAGCTTCTTCCGCTGGTACAACTTCTGCGGCTGGCTGGCCGTCAAGGAGTCCTGATTTCCAGTCTTGATTTTCGGGGGATCGACCCCATCACTAGGGGGAGAACGGCGTATATCCGTCGCATAAAGGTTTCAGGCATTGCTGGATGACAAGACCTTCCAGCCCTCTTGCCTGGCCCCGGTCAAGTCTCCCCCCTCCTTCCCTCCCTTGTGCTTGGCCGGGGTTTTTTTTACCAGGCTGTTCATGTGGCTCAAAACCCCTGCAGGCTGTCCATGAGATCCGGCAGCCACAGCGCGAGCTCGGGCCAGAACATGAGTACCGCCAGGGTCAGCACCTGCATGATCACGAAAGGGATGATGCCCCGGTAGATCTGCTGGATGCGGATCTCGGGGGGCGCCGCGGCCTTGAGGTAGAACAGCGAGAAACCGAAGGGCGGCGTGAGAAAGGAGGTCTGCAGGTTCATGGCGATGAGCACGGCGAACCACAAGAGGTCGATACCCAGGTAGTCGGCGATGGGCGCCAGGATGGGGACCACGATGAAACAGATCTCGAGAAAATCGAGAAAAAACCCCAGGACGAAAATGAGCAGCATGCTCAGCGCCAGAAAGCCCCATTCCCCGCCGGGGAGTTCGGCCACGAGATCCTCCACCAGCATGTCTCCCCCCATGCCCTTGAAAACCAGGCCGAAGGCAGTGGCGCCGATGAGGATCAGGAACACCATGCTGGTGAGGCGGGTGGTCTGGCGCATGGCCTCGCGCAGATGGTCCAGGCTGAGGCGCCGGTGCAGGGCCGCCAGTGCGAGCGCCCCCAGCGCGCCCACCGCCGCCGATTCCGTGGGCGAGGCGATGCCGAAGAAGATGGATCCCAGCACAGCCACTATCAAAAGCAGCGGCGGAATAAGACTCAAAAGCACACGCCGTGCCAGTGCCGCCCCGTCCTCTTCTCCACGGCCTCCCGATGACGGGACGGTGACGGCCGGCGCCAGCCGGGGCCGCAGCCAGGCCACCAGCAGGATGTAGAGCATGAACAGGGCGATGAGCAGCAGGCCGGGTCCCACCGCTGCCATGAACAGGCGGCCCACGGGCACGCCCATGACATCACCCAGGAGAATCAGCACGATGCTGGGCGGGATGATCTGGCCCAGGGTACCGGCGGCGGCAATGGTTCCCGTGGCCAGCGCCGGCTGATAACGGTGCTTGAGCAGGGCGGGCAGCGCGATAACCCCCATGGTGACCACCGTGGCCCCCACTACGCCGGTGGTGGCCGCCAGCAGGGCGCCCACCACCACGATGGAGATGGCAAGCCCGCCCCGCACCCGCCCGAAGAGCTGGCCCATGGTCTCCAGCAGGTCCTCGGCCAGGCCCGATTTTTCCAGGATCACGCCCATGAAGACGAACAGGGGCACGGCGAGCAGCGTAAAGTTGGTCATGATGCCCCAGATGCGCAGGGGCAGGAGATCGAAGAACTCCAGGCCGAGGAAAATGCCGCCGAAGGCCATGGCCACCGCACCCAGGGTGAAGGCCACGGGGAAACCCAGCAGCAGCAGGGCCACCGCCACGCCGAACATGACCAGCGCCCAGGCCTCGATCTCCATTACAGCTCGGGGCTCCGGGGTAATCCTCGACGGCCAGCCTTGTCTCCAGCCTCTTTTCCAGTTTCGTCATCCGCTTCGGTACCGGGTGCGGCGCCGACATCCCCCCCAGGCACGGGACAGCAGAGCCGCTGCAGGGAGCGGATCGCAAGCGCCAGCCCCTGGAGCAAAAGCAATGAAAAACCCAACGGGATGGCCGCCTTGAGCAGGTAGCGGTGGGGCAGCCCCCCGGGATCGGGCGAGCCTTCGCCCATGCGGAAGGCATTGGCCACGAAGGGCAGGCTGGCCTCGATCACCAGGATGCAGAAAGGCAGGAGAAAAAAGAGGCACCCCAGCAGATCGATCCAGGCCCGGCCCCGCGGCCCCAGGCGCCGGCTGCGATAGAAGACGTCCACCCGCACGTGGCCATCGTGCCTGAGGGTATAGGCGGCGCCAAGGAGAAAGATCAGCGCGAAGAGATGCCACTCCAGTTCCTGCAGGGCCACCGAGCCGCTCTGGAAGAGATAGCGCATGGCCACGTCATAGCCGATCACCCCCACCATGAGCAGTACCAGCCACGCGATGGCGCGCCCGCTCCATTCGCTCAGGATCTCGATGCCCGCAGCAGTCCGCTCTGCGATGACAGCCAGGTTTTTCATGGCGTCCTTCCCAAAATCTTTTCCGAACGACATCTTCTTCGCATCACGCCTCACTCATCACGCCCGGCCGCCCGCGCCCGCACATTGAACGGCCAGTACCAGGGCGAGCGCTCCAGCACCCCGCGACAGCGGGCCAGCTGGTCCCGGTAGCGGGCGGCGGTCTGCGCCACCCGGCGCGCCGCCCGCAGCAGCCAGGGCTTGTCGCGAAAACTGCCCCGCCGGTAGCCGCCATGGCCCTCGTGATAGGCCAGATACTGATTGTAGGCATCCCACAGGGAGATCCCCAGGCGCTCGCGGCTGACGCGGCCATACCAGGCAATGAAGTCCGTGGCGTCGGCAAAGTCGTCACGGTCCGCGCCGCGCCGTCCCGTAGTACGCCGGTACCAGTCCCAGGTGGCATCCGTCGCCTGGGCATAGCCATAGGCGGAACTCATCCAGGTGGTGGGAATGAAGCCCCACAGCTTGCGACGCGGCGGCCGCGCCAGGGGCCGGAAATCCGACTCCTGGCGCATGATGGCCATCTGCACGTGCACCGGCATCCCCCAGCGGCCCGCCGCTGCCACGGCGTCCCGGTACCAGCGTGGACGCTCCCCGAAGACGACGCAGATATCGGCCGTGTCCTCCGGCGGCCCTGCACAGGCGGCCAGCACCAGCAGGATGGGCAGTGCCGCTATCCCCTTTGCGATCTTCCCCACTTATCCCGCCATTTGTCCCGCCATTTATCGCGCCATTTATCCGGGGGCGCAGGTCCATGGTGATGATTCAGGCACTGCGACGCAAGGCCCCCTCCCGCCGCTTGAGGTGCACCAGCACCAGGGAGATGGCCGCCGGCGTGACGCCGGGCAGGCGCGCGGCCTGACCCAGGGTGGCGGGGCGGGCGGCCGTCAGCGTCTGGCGCACCTCCGCGGTCAGGCCGTGGACTTCTTCATAGTCCAGGTCCTCCGGCAGGCGCAGCGCTTCGTGGCGGCGCAGGCGTGCGATCTCCTCTTCCTGGCGCTCGATGTAACCGGCGTACTTGGCCTGGATCTCCACTTGCTCGGCCACCCCCGCATCCGCCACGCCCGGCCCCACGGTGGACAGCCTGCACAGGCCGTCATAATCCACACCGGGGCGGCGCAACAGTTCCAGGGCGGTGCACTCCCGGCTCAGGGGACCGCCGATGATCGCCTCCTCGGCGGGTGAAAGCATGCCGGGACGCAGCCAGGTCGCGCGCAGGCGCTGCTGCTCGCGCTCGATGGCCTCGCGCTTGACGGCGAATTTTCGAAAGCGCTCTTCATCCACTAGCCCCAGCTCGTAAGCCACCGGCGTGAGGCGCAGGTCGGCATTGTCCTCGCGCAACAGCAGCCGGTACTCGGCACGACTGGTGAACATGCGATAAGGCTCGGTGGTACCGCGGGTCACGAGGTCGTCCACCAGGACGCCCAGGTAGGCCTGGTCGCGACGCGGCCACCAGGGCTCGCGATCCAGGACCTGCAGGGCGGCATTGAGGCCGGCCAGCAGGCCCTGCGCGGCGGCCTCTTCGTAGCCGGTGGTGCCGTTGATCTGGCCGGCGAAGAACAGGCCCGATATGACCTTGGTCTCCAGGCTGGGGCGGAGGTCGCGGGGATCGAAATAATCGTACTCGATGGCATAGCCGGGACGGGTGATGTGCGCCTGCTCGAAACCGGGTATGGAGCGCACCAGCGCAAGCTGTACATCGAAGGGCAGGCTGGTGGAGATGCCGTTGGGATAGACCTCGCGGGTATCCAGCCCCTCGGGTTCCACGAAGATCTGGTGAGAGGCCTTGTCGGCGAAGCGCACCACCTTGTCCTCGATGGAAGGGCAGTAACGGGGACCCGTCCCCTCGATGGCGCCGGTGTAGAGTGGCGAGCGGTCCAGGGCGGCGCGGATGATCTCGTGGGTGCGCGGCGTGGTGGCGGTGATGTGGCAGTTCACCTGGGGCGGGTGGTCCGCCGGCGAGCCGAGAAAGGAAAACACCGGACGGGGGTTGTCGCCGGCTTGTACCGTCATGCGCGAAAAATCCAGGCTGCGCCCGTCGAGTCGCGGCGGCGTACCGGTCTTGAGACGCCCCACGCGCAGGGGCAGCTCGCGCAGGCGCCGCGCCAGCGCGATGGCCGGCGGATCGCCGGCGCGACCGCCTGTCTGCTGAGTCTCACCGATATGGATGCGTCCTCCCAGAAAGGTCCCCACGGTGAGCACCACCGCGGGGGCCGCAAAGCGCAGGCCCATCCGGGTCACCACGCCGTGCACCCGGCCGTTCTCCACCACCAGGTCGTCCACCGCCTGCTGAAAGAGCGTCAGGCCGGATTGCCCCTCCACGGCGCGGCGCACGGCGGCCCTGTAAAGGCTGCGATCGGCCTGGGCGCGGGTGGCGCGCACGGCGGGTCCCTTGCGGCTGTTCAGGCGCCGGAAATGGATGCCGGCCCGGTCCGCGGCCCGCGCCATGAGCCCGCCCAGGGCATCGATCTCCTTGACCAGGTGCCCCTTGCCGATGCCACCGATGGCCGGATTGCAGCTCATCTGGCCCAGGGTATCGATGTTGTGGGTCAGCAGGAGGGTGCGCGCACCCAGGCGGGCCGCGGCCAGTGCCGCCTCCACGCCCGCATGGCCGCCGCCGACCACGATGACTTCAAAATGCTGGGTGAAATGCATGATTCTGGTTCTGTGACGATCTCGTCTCTCGATCCGGGAGCCTGCGACCCCTGCGTAAAGTCCTACCCTGGACGGCCGTTAAAAACCCTGTGACGGGAACAGCCGCTCCCCGCCACGCGACGGCTGAACACGACATATATTGATGCCGGGTTAATAATATCAAGATCAAGGACTTATTCATACCTATGGCAAGCCCCGCAAAAAAGCGCACGTTGGAAAAGACGCCTCGGCCCCTGCTGGAAGATGCCGTGGCCGCCATGGGCGGCATCATTCTGGGCAAGGAACACATCATCCGCCAGTCCCTCGCCTGCCTCATGGCCCGCGGTCACCTGCTCATCGAGGACCTGCCCGGCGTGGGCAAGACCACGCTGGCCCATGTCCTGGCCCGCGCCCTGGGCCTGCAGTTCCAGCGCATCCAGTTCACCAGCGACATGCTGCCGGCGGACATCCTGGGTGTCTCGGTCTACGATCAGGGCAGCGGCGCCTTTCGCTTCCACCCCGGCCCCATCTTTGCACAACTGGTGCTGGCGGACGAAGTGAACCGGGCCACGCCCAAGGCGCAGAGCGCCCTGCTGGAAGCCATGGAGGAATACCAGGTGACCACGGAGGGAGAGACCCACCCCCTGCCCGAACCCTTCTTCGTCATCGCCACCCAGAACCCCGCCCACCAGATCGGCACGTTTCCCCTGCCCGAGTCCCAGCTTGATCGCTTTCTCATGCGCCTCAAACTGGGCTATCCCGACAGTGCAGCGGAGCGGGCCCTGCTGCAGGGAGAAGACCGGCGCAGCCTGCTGCGGGAGATGCCGCCGGTCATGGCGCCGGAGACCCTGCGGAGCATCCAGAATCAGGTCCCTCGGGTCCACGTCGCCGCGGCCCTCATCGACTATCTCCAGGCACTGCTCGCCTTCACCCGCGAATCGCCCCTCTACCGCAACGGACTGTCGCCCCGCGCGGGACTGGCCCTGTTGCGTTGCGCCCAGGCCTGGGCCCTGCTCGCCGGCCGCGACCACGTGCTGCCCGAGGACGTGCAGGCGGTGCTGCCCGCGGTGGCCGGACACCGTCTCCAGCCTGCCGTGGATCACGACACCCAGTCCAGCGAGGACCTGCTGGCCGCCCTGCTCGACTCGGTGCCCGTCCCCTGAGGCGGGGGCCGGAACGGGAGCACCCATGGCCTTCACCCTTTCCGCCCTGCCCCACCGCCTCTACCGCCTGCTGCGCGTGGAGCGCCGTCGCGAAGGGCGCAACCGGCCGGTGGTGCTGTCGCGCCAGCGCATCTACATCCTGCCCACCCGTTACGGGCTGCTCTATGCCTTCCTGGTCTTCCTCCTCACCCTGGGGGCGGCCAACTACAACAACAGCGTGGGCTTCCTGCTGGCCTTCCTGCTAGCCGGCCTGGGCATGGTGACGGCCTTGCACACCTACCGCAACCTGGCAGGCCTGCACTTTCGCAGAGGCCGCACCTTCTGTGTCTTCTGCGGCGAGCCTGCCCGCTACACGGTCTACGTGGACAATCCCCGTGAACTGGCACGCCATACCGTCGCGCTGCAATTGCCGGAACAGAAGCCGGTGTACGCTGATCTGCCGCCAGGCCAGCGCCGTGAAATCGAACTCCAGGCCCCCACCCTGCGGCGGGGTTACCAACCCCTGAGCACCCTCACCGTGGCGACCCGCTATCCCCTGGGGCTGTTCCGTGCCTGGTCCCGGATCCGGCTGGACATGAACTGCCTGGTCTATCCCCGACCGGCCAGCGGTGCGCAGGCGACACCCCGCGGCGGGCACCACGATGCCAGCGGCCAGACCGTGCCCAAAAGCGGCAACGACGATTTTCTCGGTCACCGGCGCTACCTGCACGGCGATTCACCGCGCCACGTGGACTGGAAGGCGGCGGCCCGCGGCCGGGAACTGCTCACCAAGCAATTCGCCCACCAGGAAAGCGACGAATACTGGCTGGACTGGGACAGCCTGACGGGCCTCGATACGGAGACGCGCCTGTGCCGCCTGTGCCGCTGGGTGGTGGATGCGGAGGCGGCGGGCACCCGCTACGGTCTGCGCCTGCCCGGCCAGACCCTGCCCATCAACCGGGGTGACGCACACAAGCACCGCTGCCTGACCGCCCTGGCGCTCTTTCCCGCCGCCCCCCCAGAGGAGCGGTCCTGAATGCCGGCGACGAGCGCCGCGCCCCTGCCCGTCCAGCCCGCCAGCCTGCGCTGGCTGCTGCTGGCGCTGGGAATGGTGTTGCTGCCCTACCTGGTCTACCTGCCACCCCTCCTGGGCGTGGCCTGCCTGGGTGCCGGCCTGTGGCGCTGGCAGGCCCTGCAGCGTGGCTGGCCCCTGCCGGGACGGGTGCTGCGCCTGCTGCTGACCCTGGCCGCGCTGGGTGCGGTCTATCTCAGCTTCGGCACGGTCATGGGGCGGGACGCCGGAGCAGCCCTGCTGGCCCTGATGCTGGGCCTGAAATTGCTGGAGACACGCCAGGCGCGGGATGCGGCCGTGGTCATCGCCCTGGCCTATTTTCTCACCGTGACCCTGGCGCTCTTCAACCAGTCGCCAGGGCTTGCGCTTTACCAGTTTCTGGTCATGGTGATGATCACGGTGAGCCTGCTGCAGCTCAACCGACCCCTGGCGGCGGCACCGCCCGCCCGGGCCTTGCGCCAGGCGGCGGCCATGATGCTCCAGGCCCTGCCCGTGATGCTGCTGCTGTTTCTGCTCTTCCCCCGCCTGCCCGGCCCCCTCTGGGGCACGGCCGCGGGCGGCGGCAACGGCCTGGACGACAGCATGAGCCCGGGCAGCATCAGCAGTCTGGGGCGCTCCCAGGCCGTGGCCTTCCGCGCCGCCTTCGACGGGCCTGTCCCCGACAACAGCCTGCTCTACTGGCGCGGCCCGGTGCTCTGGTACAGCGATGGCCGGAGCTGGCATGCACAGGCGCCCGGCGCCGCCTCCGCAGGCGTCCGCCCCGGGGCGTCCGACGGCGAATCCCGCGACGAAGGCCCGCCCCTGCTGCGCGGCGAGGCGGTCTCCTACGAGGTCACGCTCCAGCCCCACGGGCGACGCTGGCTCTATGCCCTGGACCTGCCCACGCGCATCCCCCCCGGCAGCCGTCGCAGTCCCGACCTGATGCTGCTTGCCGACAAGCCCGTCGATGGGGTGATGCGCTACCGCACCGCCTCCCATCTCTTCTACCGCACCGCGCCGCGCCTGCCGGAGAGCGTGCGCCGCCGCGCCCTGCAGCTGCCGCCGCGGACCAATCCCCGCGCCCGCGCCCTGGCGCGCCGCTGGCGCGCCATGGGCCTGGACGACCAGGCCGTGGTACAGGCCGCGCTGCGCTATTTCAACGAAGAGGCGTTCCACTATACCCTGCAACCCCCGCTCCTGGAGGGGCCCGATCCCGTGGACCAGTTCCTGTTCCAGACCCGCCGCGGATTCTGCGAACATTACGCCGCCGCCTTCACCGTGCTCATGCGGGCCGCCGGCATTCCCGCCCGCATCGTCACCGGCTACCAGGGCGGCGAATTCAACCCCGTGGGCAACTATCTCGTGGTCCGCCAGCGCGACGCCCACGCCTGGGCGGAAGTGTGGCTGGCGGGCGAAGGCTGGCGGCGCATCGACCCCACCGCCGCGGTGGCCCCCCAGCGCATCGAACGGGGCATGGACAGCGTGGCAGACTCGGACCTTGAGGCACCCCTGCGCGACGGTGCCCTTTCACCCCTGTGGCAACGGCTGCGCTGGGGCCTGGACGCCCTGGACAACGGCTGGAACCAGTGGGTACTGGGCTACGGCCATGCCCTGCAACAGCAGCTGCTGTCCCGCTGGGGCCTGGGCGACTGGCCCGCCAGGGCGGCGGTGCTCGGTGCCGGGCTGGTGCTCATTCTGACCCTGCTGGCCGCCCTGCTGTGGTACCGGATGTGGTCTCGCCGGCGCCGCGGGGGCGATGCCGTGCAGGCGGCCTACCGGCGCTTCTGCCGCAAGCTGGCACGTCGTGGGCTGCGGCGGCGCCAGGGTGAAGGTCCCCGCGACTTTGCCGATAGAGTAATGAAAGCGCGTCCGGACCTGGCCACCGAGGTGGAGGCTATCCGGCACCTCTACATCGCCTTGCGCTACGGGGCCACGGCCCCGCCACGGGGGCTGAAAACCCTGCGGCGGCACATCCGGCGCTTCAAACCCTGAACAACACGCAACGAGACGAGGGCGACACCATGGCAGCCAAGGCCAACAAGATTGCCACCCCCGGCCTGGAGCGGCTGGGCGCCGGCGAGGATTTCAAAAAGAATCTGGTCAACATGCTGGAGAGCACCCAGATGTTCGGGGATTTCTATCCGGACGAAAACGCCATTATCGCCGGCTATATCCAGGCCTACGGTGCCAAGAAGGGCGTGATCATCTTCCGCGAGGGGGAACGCACGGGACACATGTGCCTGCTGGTGGAAGGTCGCCTGGAACTCTACAAGAACGACGAGCAAGGCGACTACAAAAAACTGGTGGAGGTCCGCCCCGGCAAGTCCATCGGCGAGATGTCGGTGCTGGACGGACTGCCCTACTCCGCCACCGCCATCACCGCGATCCCCTCCACCCTCCTCATCCTCACCCGCGACAAACTGGCCCGCATCGCCCAGGAACATCCGCGCCTGGCCACCAAGATCCTCTGGAAACTGGGCAATCTGCTCAGCCTGCGCCTGCGCCAGACGACGGGCAAGCTCATCGGTTACCTGTAAGCGGCATCCGGCACACAGGATGCGCGGCACACCACGAGGTAGGGCAGGGTGACAGGGGTGCGGTATAGTCATGCTGTGGACCGCCCGCCTTTTCGAACAAGCCGGATGAAGCATGACACGCTCCCCAGCCCGGAAGAACAAGGCGCCGTACAGCGCCTGCGTCACCATGTCCAGACCCTGGCCGGGGACATCGGGGAACGCAACGTCTTCCATCCCCAGGCGCTGGTGGCGGCAGAGACCTACATCCGCACCTACTGGGAGGGCCTGGGATACGCGGTGTACGAACAGCGCTACGAAACCCGGGGCGTCGCTTGCGCCAACCTGGAGATCGTCCTGCCCGGCAGGACCTGGCCGGAACGCATCCTGCTCGTCGGAGCCCACTACGATTCGGTCCGCGGCAGCCCCGGCGCCAATGACAATGGCAGCGGCGTGGCCGTCCTGCTGGAACTGGCACGCCAGTGGCGCAGCCTCGAGCCACGGCACACCTTGCGCCTGGTGGCTTTCGCCAACGAAGAACCGCCCTTTTTCCTCACCGCCCACCAGGGCAGCATGCGCTATGCCCGCCGGGCGCGAAAACGCGGCGAGGATATCCGCCTCATGCTCTCCCTGGAGACCCTGGGCTGCTACCGCGACGAACCCGGCAGCCAGCGCTATCCGCCCCTGTTCCGCTTCTTCTATCCGGACCGGGCCAACTTCGTGGCGCTGGTGGCCAACTGGCGCTCCCGCCGGCCCATGCGGAGCCTGGCGCGCTGTTTCCGTGCGGTGAGCGACTTTCCCCTGGAACACGTCACCAGCAGCGCCGCCGTCCCCGGCGTGGGTGCCAGCGACCACTTCTCCTTCTGGCTGCGCCGCTATCGGGCGGTCATGGTCACGGACACGGCCTATTACCGCTACGCGCCCTATCACACGGCGGAAGACACGCCGGAGAAACTGGACTACCCGCGCCTCGCCCGGGTCGCCCTGGGACTCTCCCGGGCCTTGCCTGCACTGGACCAGGAAATGGTTTGACCGCTTGCAGGCAGAGGGCCATGGTAACGGGCATCGTTTTCACCAGACGATTTTCTCGAGCCCCTCGAAGGTGAGTTGGCTGCCATCCGAGAGTGTGATGGTCCCTGCTGTATCGGGGTCCAGATCCAGGACACCCGAGGCAAGGTCATACTGTACATCCACGCCATTGATGGTAATGGTCCAAGGATTGTTGGGGTCTGCATTGGAGTCAGCGGTTGGGTCGAGACGAACCGCGTCTGTCCAGCCTGTCCCACCGTCGAAATAGTCGTTGCCTTCGAAAGGATTGAAGATATAGGTATCCGAACCGTCCCCCCCGAAGACCCGGTCATCCTGGCCGGACCCGGTGACGATATCGTCGCCTTCGTAAACCTTGATGTTTTCGATACTCACCAGCGCGGGACCGCTGGAAAAGTCCAGCACATCGTCGCCGCTGGTGCCCCGGATGGTATCAATACCGCCACCCCCATTGATCTCTTCGATGCCCTTGAGATTGGTCAAATTCGAAGTGACCTTGATGATATTGTTATAATTATTGCCCTGAATGGTGTCATAGCCGGCGCCGCCGTCGAAACTGTCCAGACCATTGTCAGTGCCGTTATAGCCGATAATGGAAAACACATCGTCCCCGCCGCCGCCGATGAGCGTATCGTCGCCCAAATTGCCGATCAGCGTGTCGTTGCCGCTGGTACCGATGATCGTATCATTACCCTCCCGGCCGTCAATGCCTTCGATGCTGACGAGGGTGGGGCCATTGGAGAAATCCAGCACATCGTCGCCGCTGGTGCCTTGAATCTTGTCGATGCCCCCACCGCCGTCGATTTCCTCGATACTGGAAAGATTGCCCAGGTTGGAGGTCACCTTGATGATATTGTTGTAATTGTTGCCCTGAATGATGTCGTAGCCCGCCCCACCGTCAATGGTGTCCAGGCCGTTGTCCTTGTCATTGTAACCGTAAAGACGGAAGGTATCGTCACCCCCGCCGCCGATGAGCGTATCGTCCCCGCCCCGGCCCTCGATAAGATCTTTGTCACTGCCACCGACCAGGGTCTCGGCATTGTCGGTGCCGATCAGCGTCATGGGACCTTCATTGATGTCATTGACATTCAGTGTGACCGTCTTGCTGAAGGTTTTCCCGCCACTGTCGGTCACCCCAAGGGTCACGTCATAGCTGGCCTGGAGTTCATAGTTGAGATCCGCGCCCGACTTGACCACGATCTGATTGCCGGAAAGCTCGAAGTTCCCCGAAGGATCGTTCATCTGATAAGTGAACGTATCTCCCGCATCAGGATCAACCGCTGACAGGTCCGCGACCACTGTACCAGCGGGAGACTCCTCGTCCACGCTCCCGCCCGTCACCACAATATCCACCGGCGACTCGTTCACGTCGTTCAGGTTCAGGGTCACCGTCTCCGCATAGCTGTTGCCGCCACTGTCCGTCACCCGCACCGTCACGTCGTAG
>Ga0256839_1001627_pt1 | contig 26796 bp, 25 predicted proteins | sample 354166metaG_FD_185968 | JGI IMG/M metagenome (GOLD analysis project Ga0256839, IMG submission 185968) | Hydrothermal vent microbial communities from Mid Atlantic Ridge, Atlantic Ocean - 354-166 | ecosystem: Environmental > Aquatic > Marine > Hydrothermal vents | place: Atlantic Ocean: Mid... | reverse complement strand
GGTTGTTGTCACCGATTTTACTTTTCCGGATTTGACACAGGAAAAAGAGGCCGCGGTCGCGGATGGGGCGGAATTTATTTCTCACCAGTGCGTTGAGGAGGGTGAAGTTGCAGCAGCGGTCGCTGGGGCAAACGTGGTTGCGGTGCAGTTTGCTCCCTTCGGCCCTGAGGCAGCAAAAGCCGTTGCGCCCGGCGCAACGATTATTCGCTATGGGGTGGGCTACGACAATATCGACTTGAAGGCCTCCGCAGCGGCAGGCCTCAGGCTTGGGTATGTGCCCGATTATTGTGTTGATGAGGTTGCCGAACACACAGCGGCCAGCGCCCTTGCAATGCTACGGAAAATTCTGCCCCTCGACGCCTCCGTGCGCGCTGGCGAATGGGCAGCGGTCAAACATTCCGCACCCCTTAAGCCGTTTTCGGAAACGACATTCGGGTTTTTCGGACTCGGCCAGATAGGCAGGGCGGTATTGTCTCTCCTTAAGGGGTTCGGTTTCACCTTTATTGTCAGTGACCCCGCACTCAGCCGGGCTGATGCCTGTGAATTGGGGGTAGAGATTGTTGAAGCGGAGCAATTGCTCCGGCGGGCAGATATAATTTCGTTGCACGCGCCAGCCACTGACGAAACCATTGGCTATTTCAATGCCCAGCGCCTTGCGACTATGCAAAGTCATGCCATGCTGATCAACACCGCGCGGGGGCAGCTTGTTGTTGAGGATGAACTGGCCGAAGCCCTGCACAAGGGCAGCATTGCCGGTGCGGCCCTCGACGTATTCTGCACCGAGCCTTTGCCTGAAAACTCCCCCCTTCGCGGAGCGCCCGGCCTTGTGTTCTCACCCCATGCAGCCTGGTATTCCGATGCGGCCATCAGCCGCCTGCAGGGGCTTGTGGCAAAGGATATTACCCGCGCGCTTCGTGGTCATCCTCCTCGTAAACCCATAATCGTAAGTGGAGGATAATACTCTAAAAACAATACGATAATTACAAGAGTTAAAGAAATACCCGCGGACATGGAATCTAATTTCAACCTGCCCGCGGCGACCAAAGCGACGCAAAAAAGGAGCGTCGGATAATAACCAAAACTGGAGAAGAAAGATGAAAATGTTCAAAACACTTTGTTTTGCGTCAGCTTTGTTGGTGGGAGCGTCAACCGGGGCCATGGCTCAGGCGATTTCGCTTGAGGGTGGTCAGGATGTGGATATGGTCCTGCTTCCAAAATTCCTTGGTATTCTGGTGTTCGACCAGGCCAATGAAGGCGCCCAGGAGGCCCATGCGGAACTGAATAATCCCGGTGAATTGTTGTTTGTGGGCCCAACGCCGGAAAACTCTGTAGCCGGTCAGATTGAAATCATGACCACTTCGGCAACACAAGGGCAGGGCGCTGTAATGCTCTCCAACAATGCCGGCGACCAGATTGTACCCTCCGCCAAGGCTGCGCAGGCAGCGGGAACAAAGATTGTGACCTGGGACAGCCCCATTCCATCGGGTGAGGGTGAAGACGTTTTTGTCGCCCAGGTGGACTTCGGCTCCATCGGCGAAGTCATGGCTGATATGGCGCTCTCCATTCTTGGTGGCGAAGGTCAAATGGCCGTTCTGTCGGCAACCCCGGATGCGGCCAACCAGAACGCCTGGATTGCCAGCTTGAAAGAAGTGCTTGCCACCAATGCCAAATATTCCGGTATCGAGCTGGTTGATACGGTTTATGGTGATGACCAGTCCGAAGTGAGCTACAATCGTGCGCTGGCCCTTGTCGACAAGTATCCGGACCTGGGTCTGATTATGTCGCCAACCACAGTGGGCATTCAGGCTTCATCCAAAGCCATGCAGGACGAGGGTCTTTGCGACCAGGTCAAGGTTTCCGGTCTGGGGCTGCCTTCGGAAATGCTCAGCTACACGCTGAATGGTTGTGCTCCCGAATTCGCCCTGTGGGATTTCCGCGACCTGGGTTATCTGACCTATTATACCGCTTACGGAATGGCGACTGGTCAGCTATCGGGTGAAATCGGCGAAACCTTCACCGCCGGGCGCATGGGCGACTACACCATCGAGGAAGACCCCGGTCGTCCCGGCTCCAAGCGTATCCTGATGGGCCCCTTCACGGTCTACACCAGCGAAAATGTGGAAGCGGCGGCGAATTGAACCTAGCTGCTTGACACAGCCGGTTGGCACTTCCTCCGGGTGCCAACCGGAACTGACGTGAATAAAGGACCCGCCATTTATGGAAACCCCCGTTCTGGAACTCAGGGACATCTCCAAGAATTTTGGCATGACCCGGGCGCTCTCCCACATGTCCATCTCGCTGTTTCCCGGCGAGGTGCATGCCATCGTCGGCGAAAATGGGGCCGGAAAATCCACCATGATAAAAATCATGACCGGCATATACCCGCCCTCCAGCGGCATATTGCAGGTGGATGGTGTTACAACGGTGATATCGGGCCCGCAAATGGCGCGGGAGAAGGGCATTGTTGCCATTTATCAGGAGCCCATGGTTTTCCCCGACCTTGATGTGGCGGAAAACATTTTCATCAGTTCAACCCGGGAGGGCTTTGTGCAGAACCCGGGGAAACTGCGTCACAAAGCCAAACAACTGCTGGCGCGGGTTGGGATAAGCCTTGATGTGGAACGCATTGCCAGCGGTCTGACACTTGCCGAGCAGCAGGCGGTTGAGATTGCCCGGGCTCTGTCTCAGGACGTGCGTGTGCTGATTATGGACGAACCCACGGCATCACTCTCGGCTCACGAAGCCGCCCAGTTGCGGCGCATTGCCACAAAACTGGCAGAGGATGGCGTCTCCGTAGTCTATATTTCCCATCGCCTCGAAGAGGTGTTTGATATTGCCCACCGGGTCACCGTCATCCGTGACGGAGAGCATATTTCCACCCGCCCCGTTTCCGAGGTCACCTCCGATGGCATGATTTCCGAAATGGTGGGCCGCGAGTTTGAGAGTCTGTTCGAAAAATCCCCGAGTGTTGCGCAGTCCGAAGTCATTCTGGAGGTCAAAGACCTCGCGGTGGATGAAATATTCAGCGGCGTCAGTTTTGACCTGCACTACGGGGAGGTTTTGTGCATGGCCGGGCTTGTGGGCGCACGGCGTACCGACATTGCCCTGGCCATTTTTGGAATTCATCCGGCCAGTTCCGGCACAATTACCTTCAAGGGCCAGCCCCTTGTCATTACTTCCGCCGCTCAGGCCATGAAGGCAGGCATTGCCTATGTTTCCGAGGACCGGCGCAAGTTCGGCCTGGCCATGCCCATGCCCATCCGGGACAATATCACTCTTGCAACGCTTGGCGAATTCCTGTCGCGCTGGGGACTGGTCAACCGCAGGAAAGAGGTTGAGGTTGCCGAAGCGTTCCGAAAACGCCTCAACATCCGTACCCCGGATATCGAACTGCCTGCAGGCATGCTTTCGGGCGGCAACCAGCAAAAGGTCATGCTGGCAAAATGGCTCAACATGAAACCCGACCTTTTGATATTTGACGAACCCACGCGCGGCGTTGACGTGGGGGCCAAGGCTGAAGTGCACGACCTTATCCGCGAGTTTGTCGCCGCCGGAGGTGCTGCCATCGTCATATCGTCTGACCTGCCCGAAGTGCTGGCCATGGGCGACCGAATCCTTGTTATGCGCGAGGGCACGCAGATGGGAATTCTCTCCCATGAAGAGGCCTCTCAGGAAAATATCATGGCTCTGGCCACAGGCCAGGCCTCCGCAAAAGAGGTGGCCTGAATGGGACACCTCTTTTCACGCATCAGCCCTCAGACGCTGCGCATTCTGGCTTTGCTGGTTGTGCTGCTGGCTATCATATTCTTCTTTTCAACCCAGGTGCCCAACTATCTGAATGGCCGCCTGTTCAACCGCATCTCAAGTTCCGTTGCCATCATGGCGCTGATTGCCACTGGCCAGACGCTGGTAATTCTGACCCGCAATATCGACCTCTCCATAGGTTCGATTGTCGGTTTTACTGCCTTTGCCACCGGCTCGCTAATTTCGCAGAATCCAGACATGGCCGCACCCCTGCTGGTGCTTTATGCCATGGTTGTGGGCGCGGCGTTCGGTGCCCTCAACGGCGTACTGGTCGCCTATGTCAAAATACCTGCCATCATCGTTACCCTTGCCACCATGGCCCTGTTCCGCTCAGCTCTGGTTGAGTTTTCCAACGCCAAGTCCATAACTTCGTCTGAACTGCCCCTGTGGCTGGTTAACTTTCCAAATACCGTGCTGCTCAAGTTTGGTCAGTTTCAACTGCGTGCCGGGTTTGCAGCAGCGCTTATTGTGGTGCTTCTTGTGCATTTTGCACTTGCCCGTTTCAGACCGGCCCGACGTTTTTATGCGGTGGGTTCAAATCCCGAGGCCGCAGAAATGGCAGGCATAAATGCCAAGGCCACTGTTTTTGCGGCTTTTGTATTTGCCGGGGCACTGGCCGGATTGGCCGGGTTTATGTTCCTGGCCCGTTTTGGCAATATCACCGTTGTTGCCGGTCTGGGGTTTGAACTGAAGTCTGTAGCCGCCGCCGTTCTTGGGGGGGTTAATATCTTTGGAGGCTCCGGCACGGTCATCGGCGCCTTCATCGGCGCGATACTGGTTGACCTGATTGACACCTCACTGGTGCGCTGGGAATTTGTCAGCGAGTTTTCCCGCGAGGCGGTTCTTGGTGCCCTGATATTGCTTTCGGTCACAGCTGACGCTGTGTTGATGCGCCGCCTGATTGGCCTGCGTGCCAATCGGGAAAAGAAACTGGCCCGCGCCGCAATCAAGGAGAAGGGCAAGACCTCTGAGGTGAACACGCCCAAACAAACCGGGGAAACAGCCACATGACGAACCCGAATGCCGGAAGCGCCCACTCATCCAAGTCTCTGTTCGCTAAACTGCGTAGTTGGGAGGCGTTTCTCACCTTTGCCCTCATCCTCATCATTCTGGTGAATTCAACACTCATTCCGCAATATTTCACCATCGCCAACCAGATAAACCTGTTTCAACTCTCCATTGAAAAGGTCATCGTCGCGCTGGTGATGACCTTCGTCATTATCAACGCCGAAATCGACCTTTCAGTTGGTTCCATCATGGGGCTGGCTGCCTGCCTGTTTGGCTGGCTGTTCCAGAACGGGATATCCGCCGAGATGGCCATTGTCATCGTCATGATTGCCGGTGGGCTGGCCGGGGCGCTCAACGGCTATTTCATCGCCATTGTCGGCCTGCCTTCACTGGTGGTGACACTGGCAACGCTGATAGGATTTCGCGGACTGGCGAGGGTGCTGGTCGAGGATCGCGGCATCACCGGCTTTCCCGACTGGTTCGACGCCCTGGGACAGCAGGGTCTCATCGGGCCGGTTCCCTTTTCATTTTTCGCCTTCATTGTGCTTTTCATAATCGCATTCATTATCCTGCATCGTTCCGCTTTTGGTCGCCTGACCTATACAATCGGCAACAATCGCGAGGTGGCAGAGTTTGCAGGCGTCAACACCGCCGCGGTAAAGATGAAAATATTCATCTCCTCAGGGCTGGTTGCCGCTTTTGCCGGACTGCTCTATGCGGCGCGGGTGGGGGCAGTGCGCGGTGATGTGGCGTTGGGATTCGAGCTTGACATAATCACGCTTGTTCTGCTTGGCGGCGTCAGCATTTTTGGCGGTTCAGGCACAATGGTGGGCACGCTTTTGGCGTTGCTTATCGTGCTGAACCTGCGCAACGGCATGGCCCTGATGAATGTTACCGGCCATATTCAAACCGGCGTTATCGGTCTGCTTCTCATCGTTTCAGTCGTGCTGCCACGACTGGAGCTGACCCGATTGTTTAATTCACATAACTCCCAAGGAACCAAACAATGAAAACCGCGTTTCCCAGAGTAGAGTTCGAAAAACCTATCGTGCGCGAGTCCGTGGCTGAAATGGTTGCGCGCCGGGTTCTGGACATGGTTACATCCGGTGTTCTCAAGGCTGGAGACCAATTGCCCCCCGAGCGTGAACTTGCTGAAATGCTTTCCGTATCGCGGCCTTCGGTACGCGAGGCAATTCGGGGGCTGTCCATCCTTGGTGTGGTGCGCTCGCGTCAGGGCGGGGGGGCCTATATTTCCAAGCTCGACGCCGATGCGCTGCTCGGGCCTATCCAGTTTTTCCTCTCCCTTGAAGACGTCAATATCCGCGAGCTCTATGATGCGCGTTCCCTAATCGAGAGCGATGTGGCCCGTCGGGCGGCGGTCAATATCAGTGATGAAGCGCTGATAAAACTGGAGACCATCCTTGCGGAACAGGAAAACCTGCTCAACGATGTTATTGGTTTCAGGAGTTCAGATTTCAGGTTCCACAAAACCATCTGGATTGGTTCGGGCAATGCTTTCCTCAAACGTATCGGTGAGAGTCTGAATGTCATGGGGCTGGAGTTCAGAAAACGCGCCTCGGAAAATACCGCTGTTCTTGCCCGCAGTTACCAGGACCACAAGAACCTGTTTCAGGCCCTCAAAGCCCGCGACCCCGAAATGGCAGCAAAGGCGGCCGAAAAACATATGCAAAACGTCTATAATTCCACCATCGCGCAATCGGGAGGAAAAAAATGAAGGCAAGACTGGGTGTCGTCGGTGTTGGCTGGTGGGCCACCTTCAACCACATTCCCACCATTCAGGCCGGGGAAGACGCCGAAATCGTTGCCCTGTGTGACCTTGATGGCGAGCGCCTGCGGCTCGTTGGCGAAAAATTTGGCATCGCCGCTCTCTATACTGACATTGGCAAAATGCTTGCGGCTGAGAACCTTGACGGGGTCATGGTCTCAACTCCCCATATTGCCCACACCGGCCCCGCCATAGCAGCGCTTGAAGCGGGGTGTCATGTTCTGGTGGAAAAACCCATGGCCACCAGCGCCTCCGATGGCCATGCCATTGCTGAAGCTGCAAGAAAGGCGGGCCGTGAGGTGCTGGTGCCAACGGGCATGAATTTTACGCCTTTCACACAAAAAGCGGCCGAGATGGTTGAAGAGGGACGCATCGGGCAGGTGCGCCATGCGGTCTGCCAGATGGGTTCAGCGCTTGATGACTTGTTCTCGGGCGAACCCATGCTTGAAACCAGCGACCACCTGTTTCGTCCGCCCGCGTCCACCTGGGCTGATCCCGAAAAAGCCGGAGGCTATGCCTGGGGGCAGATGTCGCACTCACTTGCCTGGCTTTTTTATGTTTCGGGCCTGCGTTTCCAGAGCATTTATTGCATGGCTAACCTGTCAAAAACCGGGGTGGATTTTTATGATGCAGCGATTGCCCGCGCCACAAACGGAGCCACCATTTCTCTATCCGGCTCAGCTTCTGTGCCCAAACAAGTGGGCATGCATATGGATATTCGCATCTATGGCACTGAAGGCATGCTTTTCTTTGACAGTGAACGTGCCCGGCTTGAGCTGCGGCGGTTGGATGGAGATGACGAAATCGTGCCCCTTGTCCAGGGCGAAACCGACTATGACGGCGAATTGCCGGTGAAGGTGTTCGCGGCCCTTTGTGCGGGAAAAGATGTGCTCAATGCCTCTAACGCTGAAAATGGCGCTGCCGTCACTGAAGCGATTGCTGGGCTCTATCGCTCAGTTGAAACAGGGCAACTGGCCCTGATTGAGGAGCACATCCAATGAAACTTTCGTTGACCTCGTGGTCATTTCCCGCCTGCACCCTCAAGGAAGCCGCTGCCATTTCAAACGCGCTTGGTATCGGTGCACTGGACGTGGGACTGTTCTATCGTTCGGCGCTGAGTAAAGAAAAAATACTGGGCGACCCCAAAGGTGCTGCCGCTGAACTTGCAGGGCTTGGGGTCAGCATTCCCAACTATTACCACCTGTTCGGGGAGGGACTCGGCGGGCGTAATCTTGCGCTGCCCGGCACAATTGCTCAAAACGCCAAAGACCTGGAGCAGGTTCTTGCCTTCGCTGACGCGGCAAACATCCACACGGTTTTTATTCTGCCCGGCATCGTCAATCCGGGCCAGTCGCGCCGGGATGCACTGGCGGTTTCTGCCGAGAGCCTTCTGGAACTTGCCCGTATTGCTCAGGATTTCAAGGCCAGTATTTGTATCGAACCCCATGTGCATTCGTTTGCAGAATCCCCGGCAATTGTCACCGAGCTCATTGAGGCAACCGGCATCAGGCTGGCACTTGACTATTCTCATTTCGCCTGTCTGGGCTACAGGCAGGAAGAGATTGACCCGCTGGCCCCCCATGCCGCTCACGTGCATCTGCGTCAGGCCAGAATGGGTGCCTTGCAGACCAAATTTGCTGAGGGCACTTTGAACTTCCCGGCCATGTTTGCAACCCTGCGCGAGGCGGGCTTCAGAGGGTATCTGGCAATTGAAAATGTACATCAGGACTATATGAACACGCTCCACGAGGATGTTTTGACTGAAACAATTGCCATGCGCGATTGTTTTCTTGAATGGCAAAGGGGGGTCTAAGCATGGCCAGCTATTCATGGGTGCTCGAAATCCGGCCCGGCTATGAGAACGAATACAAAAAACGCCACGATGAAATCTGGCCCGAAATGCTCGAGGCGTTGCGTGAAAGCGGCATCCGCAATTACTCAATTTTCAAGCACGGGCTGACCCTGTTCGGCTATTTCGAAACCGATGACATTACCGCTACAATTTCTTTCCTGAAAGATAACGAGGTCAATGGGCGTTGGGGAGAGTATATGGCACCCATAATGAAAATTGATATAGACCAGTCCACCGGCTTTCCGTTCCTTTTACCTTTGCAGTGGCATATGGATTAGGTCCTGGTCCCAGCTTGTGATGATCTGCTGTTATGTGGACAATTTATGGGACAGGTGCTTCACGGCAGCGCTACCACCACGCACGCAATCAGAGCTCTCATGCAGCGATCGCGCGCTTCGAACGCGGCGTTGAGCCGCGAGCTAAGCGGTGTGCCTTGATATATGAGCGCTGTTAATAGCAGTGCTTTTGTCATCGCACCTGAAGATGCCAAATACCTGCTGGATTTTTTTACTCCCAGCAAATGAAAACAGACAAAAAGGGCCGCCAACAGGCAGCCCTTCAAATTTCATCATCAGGCAAACCAGCAACAACTACTCCATTGCCCAAGGTCAGGCCCCTAAGGGACCTTGCCCTTATCCACACGGTCTCAGTTTTTTTTGTCCTCACCCCTGGCGAGGGTTTTTGCCTGTTCGATCCAGTTTTCACGCTGAACCCGGCCCTTGAACGACAAAAAGCCATTTATCCAATCAACCGTTTCCTCGGACCATTCAGCCACCTGATCAAAGTGATAAATGCCAAGCCCGTTAAGCGTACCCTCTATTTTGGGACCGATTCCCTTGATACGCTTCAGGTCGTCTTTCCTGCCACCCCGAGGTTCTGGCAACCCCTGTGGTTTGCCCGCAGCATCCGCGTCAGATTCAACGCTTTCAACTTCTGCAGTATCCTTGGCGGTCTCAACCTGAACGGGCTCTGATTTAGGCTCAGGTTTTGTCTCAGGTTTAGGCTCAGGTTTTGTCTCCATAGGTGGAGCTGATGCAACAGGCGCAGCCGCAGCAGACAGTTTTTCACTTGGTCGTGGTTTACTCACCGGCCGGGGCCTGAAAAACATGCAGCGGATGGCATAACCGAGAATAGCCCCGATCAGAAATGCGGCCAGCATGATGAGAGCCGTTTCCAGAATAAGCGCAATATTCATTCGTTTAACTCCTCACTCTTGGGCGTTTCAATTCGCCGCCACACAACTTTTCCAGCCCACGTAAAACCCTACGAGCGCCACCGGTAAAAGGATGAACCAGTAGTTCTGGAACAGGTAGATAGCAGAATCGACAAACATGAAATTTCCTCCCGTTGTACTTGTTACTCTTTGACTTGGAAGACGATGCGCCGGTTGGCCTGGCGTCCCTCCGCTGTATCATTCGTTGCAACAGGTCTGGCATCACCAAACCCCACAGAGAGCATTCGCTCTTCGGCTACCCCCATATCGCTGAGAGCAGCAATTACCGCATCGGCACGATCGATGGAGAGCTTGAGATTGCCGGCAAAATCACCCTGATTGTCTGTATGGCCCTCGACGTTCAGACTGAATGCTGTGCACCTGTTCAAATAGTCGGCCAACTCTTGAACAATGGGCATTGTATCTGCAGTGATTTGCGCACTGCCGGTGGCAAACTCAATGGAAGTTGCCCCCGAGTAGTCGGCAGCCTCGCTCTGGCAGAGTTCCTCCGGGCTGAACAGGCTAATATCCGCCTGCCATCGTGTGGAATCCTGAACACCCGCCAAAAACCCGAGTGCCGCTCCGCGTGCTTCTTCACTTTTTGCCTTACCTGTAAGTGACCACTCTCCGCCCTCAAGCTTCATGCGACCTTCTTCCAGCTGGCGCAAAGCGCCAATTCCGGCCCGCGCATTGGCAAGAAAATCTTCCGGCATGCCGGCAGAGGATTCAAGCAGACCTGTTGTATTGGCACCTCCCGAAACAAGCCCCAGAATATTGCGGCTGTCCCGATCAGGCACCTGACCCGAAAGTAAAAGAGCGCCTTCACTCAACTCAGCGGCAAATGAAGCGCTTGCCGTATCGGCAATTGTTTCAACCGCAGTATCACTGGCAGCCTCCTCAACCATCTCCACTGGTTCTTCAGCTTCAAGAGGCTTGGCAAGGTCAACGTTCCACTTCGATGATGGTGTGCGCGCGGTAATCAGCGCCACAGTTGCAGCTTCCACTGCGGCACTGTCCAGGGGCTGGCCAGAAAGGTACCAGCCTTTTGCACCGTGTCCGGCACGGCCACTTTCCAGTTCCCTGAGCGCAAAAACCGCCACCAGGGCATCTTCATAAAACGTCTCAGGAGCGCCAGGAGAAATGACCATCTCGTCAACGGCTCTCATCCCGGCGCGTTGCAGAAGTGCAACTCTGGTCAGATCGTCGGGCACATTCCCCTTGAGCACAATCTGCCCGTCGGCCGACTTGCGCGCCGACCAGGTGTAGGGAACAACCGGAATCAGCGGTGGCTCGGCAAGGGTCACCTTCCACCTGTCAGCCATAGTCCGGGCAGTAATCAGCGCCCCGGTTGCAGCTTTTGCCTCTTCCGCACCTGCCGGCTGGCCACTCAGGAACCATTGTTCACCGTCAAAGCCACTGATACCTGTTTCAAGGTTTTTCAATGCGGATATGGCAACCAGCGCGTCCTCATAAAATGTCGCCGGGGCGCCATTGGCAACCTGCATTTTATCTATCGCATCCGCACCCGCGCGCATTACAAGTGCCGACCGAGTCGCCGCATCAGGGATAAAGCCTTCCATGTCCAGGGTCCCGTCAGCCAGCTTTTCAACCGACCAAGTGTAGCTTTCTTCAGTCAGCGGCTCCAGAGAGATTTCCTGGAAAACCACGCCGTCCGGGGGCCCCATGCCCAACAGCTCCACCGCCGCATTGTAACCTTCATGAGAGGCCGCAACACCCCTTACCGATAGGCCCGCACCGGAGATTTTCAACTCGCCATCAGACATATGAGAAAGCACAGCCAAACCAAAATCAAGCGCTCCGGGCAGACTGTCCGGTGCTCCCCGGGCTAATAAAAGCCCTGTTGTGTCCGCCCCGGTCAACTCGCCTATGCGCTCCCGGGTTGCTTCATCGGAGACAAAACCGGAAACGCTGGTCACACTGTTTTCGCGCGCTGCTTCAAACGTAAAATCGTCCACCATGGCCGGTTCAATCGTCACATTTCCAAGGGTAACGCCTGCCGGCAGTTCCCCCATCAGCACTGCAGTCAGTTCCACAAAAGACTGGGGTGTTCTGGCAGTGCCGGAAATGGAGAGCGACAGATCTTCAAGCAAGGCTTCACCGCTTTCAAGCCCCTCAAGCTGACTGATGGCAAACAGGGTCGCGCCCTTCCAGTCGCCATCGGGCACCCCCGAAAGCAGGTCGAGCCCGCCATCATTTGCGTCACTCTCTGCCAACAGTTCATCGCGCATCTTCATGCTGGGAACACCGCCGCTCAGGGTAATTTCGCCATTTTCCAGACGTGCGCTGAACGGATAGGGACTGGCACTGGGGGCGGGGATGATTTCAGAGGTGACCGAGCGTACCCCGTGCAACGCCGCTATCTGGCTGATAAGCGGATCAATCATATCGGGGTCTGTAGTTACACCGCTGATGGTGGCATCACGGCCATCAAAGGTAACAAGCGCCCATTCCCCCGCGCCTTGCTCTCCCTGCGCGCCAATTTCGGCCTGTGCCCTTTGGGTCAAATCCTCTTCCATGATACTCTGGCTGAAGAAAACTGCAATCAGCGTTCCCACGACCACTGTCACAACGCCCGGCACAATCCATTTTGAAATAACCGTTCCCATTTTATTTTGCCTCCCTGTATTATTTTTCTGTGACGACCGACACACCAAAGGGTCGGCAAAGACTGCTCACTACGTCACACGATTCTGGGATGAACCCCCGCCAAGTCCCCGCTATCTTGGCAAACTCGTATTTGAATTTCCAGTGTTTTAGTTGGTTCCACCGCCTCCTTGATATTGAGTATGGCACAAAAGAGACGACAATGAGCCACAATTGAATTGAACGGGTTTGGCTTGAGGCAACTCCAGCCATCCATATTTTCCGCCTTGCCATGAACCGGTGGCGCTTATATCGAAATGAACTGGGCAAGAGGAGAACACGCTAAATGGTGGAGGGGCAAACAATCCAGTCTGGAAAGGGCGTGAAACCTGATGCAAAGACATTGCTGTTGCCTCTGGGGGATTGCAATCTTCTGGTACGCTTTGGCGACACGCTTTCCGACAAAGCCAACAGGCGCGCTGTCTTGGCTGCCCAAATCCTGTCTGCCGCCTCCATACCCGGGGTTATGGAAGTTACCCCCAGCCTCGTTTCCGTGTGCCTGCGTTATGACCAGAGGCGGACAGGTTTTTCCCAGCTTTCCGCCAATGTTTCCCTGGCGCTGAATAGTGCTGTTGAAAAACATGAGACAAAGCCCCGAACAATTGAGATAAACGTGGCCTATGGGGGCGAGTTTGGCCCCGACTTTTTGACAGCTGCGGCTAAATGCAAGTTGTCGCCAGAAGAGTTTGTTGCAGCTCATAACAGTGCGAAGCTGCGGGTTCTTGCCACAGGCTTTGCCCCCGGATTTGTCTATTGCGGCATGCACAAGCAATCCCTGCACATCTCGCGACGCAAGAAAATTCACACCAAAGTGCCGCCCGGCTCGGTGATTTTTGCCGCTGGGCAAACCGCGATCACCGCCACCTCTGTGCCCACGGGCTGGCACGTTATCGGACGCACGGAATTTCGCAATTTCAACGCAACCAATGTCCCCCCGACAAAACTCGCTGCTGGCAACATTGTCCACTTTACTGGCCGGATTGCTCAATGATTGCGCTTGAAATCATAGACCCCGGCCCCCTGACCAGTATTCAGGATTTTGGTCGTTTTGGCGCCCTTAAACATGGCGTTGCCGCTTCGGGTCCGATGGACAGAGCCTCTTTTACGCATGCAAAGCAACTTCTGGGTTGCTTTTCACAAACAGGGCTTGAAATTGCGGCAGGAAAAACGGTTTTTGCTGTGCGCGGTGGCACCCTTCGCATGGCCTGCACTGGTGGTTCCTTCAATCTGCATATCAATGGTTCGCCAGCACCCTGGGAACAGGTGATCAGCTTGAGCACTGATGATATTGTTCAAATTACACCGGGGCAGGCTGGAAACTATGCCTATGCCTGTTTCGATCATGACATAGACGTGCCCGCACTTTTAGGCAGTCGCGCCACCAACACCATCGCCGGATTGGGAGGAATGGAGGGGAGGGTGCTGGCGCGCGGTGACCTCGTGAAGCTGGCCCCAGTTATGGAAAGCTCACCGGATACATTTGCACTTACCGCTGCCGGCTCTGTTCAGAAGGGACCGCTCCGGTTCATATGGGGCCTGCATGCACGGCATTTCCCGGCCAGCCTGCGCCGGAAATTCACCAGCAAGAACTTTGTTATTTCCCAGCGCCATGATCGGATGGGGGTACGGTTGACTGACCCGGAGGGCGTTTTTGCCACCCGGCCAAATCTTACACTGGTTTCAGACGCTGTTGTGCCCGGGGACATTCAGATACTTGGAGATGGGACGCCAATCGTTCTTATGCGCGACCACCAGCCAACCGGCGGTTATCCGCGCATTGGCACAATCATTAGCGCTGATCTGGATCGATTTGCCCAGTTGGTGGCGGGCACTCAGGTGCAGTTCACCTCTGTTACAGTAGACCATGCCCATGCGATTTTGAAGCAGGCGTTCAAGGGATGATTTCAATCGACCTCAACGCTGATCTGGGCGAAGGTGCGGCCTTTGACGAACAGCTATTGGGGATTGTTTCCAGCGCTTCGGTGGCCTGTGGTAGCTATGCGGGCAGCGCCGAAATCATGGAGCGCACATTGCTTGGTGCCAAAAAGGCCGGGGTCAGAACCGGGGCTCACCCCGGTTTTGTCGACCCGGAGAATTTTGGCCGAAAACGCCTTGACCTGCCACCAGAAACCATTGCCGCGCAGGTCGTTGCGCAACTTCAAAGCATAACCGCAATCGCAGAAAATGTCAGGCAGCCCATTTCCTATGTCAAACTGCACGGGGCGCTCTACAATTGGGCCTCCGAGGATTATGCGCTGGCGCATGCTCTTTTTGGTGCAGTCAAGAGCTTCAACCCGTCACTGGCCATTCTGGCGCTGGACGGAAGCAGGCAACTCAAAGCGGCCAATGACCTGGGGCTAAAAACCATCCCCGAGGCCTTTGCCGACCGTGCCTATGATGCCGACGGTCTTTTGGTATCGCGCGCGCTGCCGGGAGCGGTTCTTTCGGAACCTGCACAGGCTGTGGCTCAGGCTCTGGGCATCGCCCGAGATAAAAAAATCACTTCTATTGAAGGAAAAACGCTGGCAAGCAACGCAACGTCCATCTGCCTGCACGGGGACAATGAAGCGGCGCTCACCATCGCCCGGGCCATCTGTGACGCTTTGGGCAAGGCGGAAATAGCAATCAGTACAGAACGGACTTAATCACGGCGGCGGCGGCCCCGGCGTTTTTTTACACCCGAATTGGCATCCAACACCAGCGGCTTCATTCCGAAGTGTTTTCGAGTTTTTTCAAACCCATCCACTGAATTGGGCAGGCCCATGGCTCTGACGAAATGACTCTGGAATTCCGGTTCGAGCGCGGTTTCGATTTTCTTGATATTGAGGACCTGTTCTTCAATTTCCGTGCGCGCATCCATATCCAGCAGCGCTTTGAGCGCCCCCTGACCGGCGGCGTTGCCAATACCGCGTACCTGACTTGTTTCGCAATCGGGTACCAGACCCAGCAGAAGAGCATATTGCGGGTCAATATATGAGCCAAAAGCCCCCGCCAGCCTTATGTCGGTGACGCCCCTCAGATTGGTTTTGTCGAGCAGCAGTTTCACCCCTGCATAAAGCGCCGATTTGGCCAACTGAATGGCACGGATATCGTTCTGGGTAATCATCAGGGATGGGGCTTGCTGCCACACCACATAAGAGAATGTGCGCCCATTGGCGACCAGGCGCTTTTCTTCGGCGGCGGTATTCGGCCCGCGAATGATGCCCTCCGGGGAGAGAATGCCCGCCAGCAGCATTTCACCGACAATTTCAATAATACCGGAGCCGCAAATGCCGGTAACGCCGGTGGCCTTGGACGCCTCGGTAAACTCGGGCTCATCCGACCATACTTGTGTACCGATAATCCTGAATCTTGGTTCCAGCGTTTGTTTGTTGATGCGGATACGCTCAATGGCACCGGGGGCAGCACGCTGGCCCGAGGAGATTTCGGCTCCCTCCAGCGCCGGGCCGGTGGGGGAGGAGGCGGCGAACAATGTCTCACCATCCCAGAGCATGATTTCAGCATTGGTGCCCACATCGACAATCAGCACCGGCTTCCCGGATTTCTGCGGCTGTTCAGAGAGAATGACAGCGGCGGCGTCGGCCCCTACATGCCCGGCAATAATGGGCAGAAAATAGCTTTTTGCGCCTGCACCCAGGTTAAGTTCAAGTTCCGCCGCCTCGCAGCGCACCGCGCGTGATATGGCCGGATTGAACGGAGCCTGTCCCAGTGGGGTAGGGTCGAGTCCCAAAAACAGGTGCTGCATCACCGGATTGGCAACAAACACCGCTTCGAGCAGGTGGGGGCGGTTCAGCCCGGTTTTTTCCAGCAATTCCTCGGTCAGTTCGTTGACACACCCGCGAATGGCTTGGGTCAGTGCTTCACGCCCGCCTTCGTTCATCATCACATAGGAAACCCGGCTCATCAGGTCTTCGCCGAAGCGGATTTGTGGATTGGCGCGCCCGGCGCTCGCCAGAATTTCACCACTCATCAAATTGACCAGGTGGGCGGCGACCGTGGTTGAGCCAATATCCACGGCAATGCCGCTGAGTTCCTCGGTGTAGCCGGGGAAAACAGCTACCAGCTCGGGCCGTACGCCCGAAATATCGACACAAGCAGTGGCTTTGAATTTAGCCTTTTCAAGCACTGACTGCACCTCGGAAATCAGCGGAAAGGGGACTATAGTGTCTGCAATCCCAAAGCTCTCGTGAATTGCTTGAACCAGACGGTCGGCATCACCCACCGGAGTAGTAAGGTCAGGCACACTCAGTTCCACATAGCAGAGCCTGAGCGCCGGATTGCGTTTCATGCCGGTGGTTGAACCGTCCTTGCGGATGGTCTGCCCGGCCACAATCGATGCGGCTGGCACGTCGATGACCAAATCGCCCTCGATGCGGGTCGAGCAGGACAGCCGCCGGTCTTTTGCAAGACCGCGTTTTTCGTCATAGCGCTGTTCGATGGGGCCGCGTTCACTGAGATTTTGTGCGCTGCTGCTCACCCCGAATTTGGCAAAATTCCCCTCGGCAACACTGACCTGGCAGCGTCCGCAAATGCCGCGCCCCCCGCACACGCTTTCAATGGGCACCCCCAGTTCACGCGCCGCCTCGAGCACCGGCGTACCAAGGATAAACTTTCCACTTCTGCCCGAAGGCTGAAACACCACTTTTGCCAGTTTTTTAGAGGTTTCGGCGTCTGTCACTATCAAATTTCTCTTTTTTGTTTTTGCGCTGCCAAACCATAAAACCGGTGCCTTATTGTCTCATGCCGACGGGCTGTATTGTCTCACGCCGACGGGCTGTACCTTTTGCTGGCAGCACTCAGGTGCGCCTGCGCCGTCCACCGCGCCGCCGCCCGCTTTGCTCGCCTTCGGGGGCAGGGGGGCGGTTGGCAGTCAGCCAATTGGCGCAATCGGGGTCGTGCCCGTTCAGCACATTGGCCGCCTGTACCGCCACCATCTGCTCGGCATGCAGCGGGTTCATGATGGCTGAAGTCATGCCCATGCCTGCGGCCATGGAAATGAAATGCCCGGTCAGCACATGGCGATTGGGTACGCCAAAACCCACATTGGAAGCCCCGCAGGTGGTATTGACCTGCAACTCTTCGCGCAGGCGTCGGACCAGCGTAAAAACCTGGGTGCCCGCATCGTTCATGGCGCCAACCGGCATGACCAGCGGGTCAACAACCACGTCTCCTTGTGGAATGCCATAATCCATAGCCCGCTCGACAATTTTTTTGGCCACTGCATAGCGCACGTCGGGGTCGGTGGAGATGCCGGTTTCATCGTTGGAGATGGCAACCACTGCAGCCCCGTGTTTTTTGACCAGCGGCAGCACCCGCTCCAGACTTTCGTCTTCCCCGGTCACCGAATTGACCAGCGCCTTGCCCTCATAGACCTCAAGCCCGGCCTCCAGCGCATCGATAATGGAACTGTCGATGGATATGGGCACATCGGTGATTGACTGTACCAGCCTGATGCAGTCGGCAAGGATTTTCGGCTCATCGGCCAGGGGAATACCCGCGTTGACGTCCAGAACCATGGCACCCGCTGCAACCTGGGCCAGCGCGTCGGCCTCAACGCGGGAATAATTGCCTTCCTTCATTTCCGCCGCCAGCAGCTTGCGTCCAGTGGGGTTGATGCGTTCGCCGATAACGCAGAACGGCTGGTCAAAGCCGATAATGACTTCTTTGGTGGGGGAGGAAAGAATGGTGCGTGTCATGTGCTTGGGTTCGCCTTGTCTTGTTCTGTTCCCCCCTGGCGGGCCAGTTTGGCCAGCCGGGAGGTCGGATATTGCTCTTCAAGTTCCGCCGCCAGTACGGCAACAGCCTGTTTGTCATCTGCGCCCTGAACGGAGCGGGACACCTTGCGCCAGCACTCAAGATAGGAATCGGTGTCACTGGCCCCCGCATTCATCGCCGCCTTGTCGACCGCCACCATAAAGCGGTTGCTCAACTGGTGTTTGATGGCCTTGCGCCCGCGGCCAAGAACAATCTGGGTGGGGATATCACGCCAATAGATGACAGTTGCTTCAATCACAGCGCCACCTCTTCTAACGCCGCAGCCCTGATGCCGGTTTCCAGTTCGCCAAAACCGGTATTGATGCGCTCAAACCGGAGGCCGAGACGTTTTGCAGCGTCGCGCGCTTTTGCCTCCAGTCCTGCATCGTCACTCTGGGCCAGATAGAGCAGGCGCGTATAATTGCCGAAATAGGCCTCCAGCAGTTCCGGGTGACGGTCCAGTCCCAGCGGTTTGTAAACCAGCGTATCGAATTGACGGGCCAGATAGTCGGTCACATAGAAGGTACCCGGCTCGGCCTCATGCAGCGCTTCGAACTCCTGTAAACCCGCATAAAACGCATAGCAATGCGCGCCTTCCAAACGCGTTACGCCAAACTGCTCAAGTAGTACATCAAGTTTTCCGGCTGTGCCGCAATCCCCGTAGGCAACAAAAAGCTGTTCACATTCCAAAGTGAGTTCGCTCAATGCCCCCCCTACCGCATCGGGGATTTCTCGAGGCGAGTTATGCAGCTTGGCGGGCAGGTAACGCACCTTTATGTGCTCAAACTTATTGGCTTTTACAATCATCCCGATTTCGCGCGCCAGCGCACCGCAGGCGACAATGCCAAGCCGGCTTGGTTTTTTGTCGGGAGATGTCCCGGATATGGCACCCAGCTGTTCCACTCAGGCGCTCCGCTGGGTAATCAGGCGCTTGGCGGTATCAACCGCCACCGCCGCGTCCCGGCAATAGGCGTCAGCCCCGATTGCCTCACCGAACTCCTCGTTTAGAGGTGCACCGCCGACCAGCACAATCATCTGGTCACGGATGCCTTTTTCCTTGAGGGTCTCGATGACCACTTTCATATAGGTCATGGTGGTGGTCAGCAGCGCCGACATGCCAAGAATGTCGGGTTTGTGCTCCTCGATGGCGGCCAGAAACTGGTCCACATCGGTGTTGATGCCAAGGTCGATAACCTCAAAGCCCGCCCCTTCCATCATCATGCCCACCAGATTTTTGCCGATGTCGTGAATGTCACCCTTGACTGTTCCCACCACCATTTTTCCCATTTTTGGAGCCCCGGTTTCAACCAGCAGGGGGCGAAGGATAAACATGCCCGCCTTCATAGCGTTGGCAGCGAGCAGAACTTCGGGTACGAATAAAATGCCATCGCGAAAGTCGTCCCCCACTACCTGCATGCCTTGGACCAGGACTTTGGTCAGAATGTCGTAAGGGGCCCAGTTGCGGGAGAGCAGGATGTTGACGCCTTCTTCGATTTCTTCCTTCATGCCGTCATAGAGGTCGTCCTGCATCTGCTCTGAAAGCTCTTCGTCGCTCAGTTCAGAAAGGATAATTTCATCGTCAGACATATGGCTTTACTCCGCCCCTGAATATATTTCGAATACTCAGGCTATCAGAAAACATTGAACAACATATTTTGCCTGCCTCAGGGTTTACGCCGTCGGCGTCGCCCGCTTTGTTCTTTTGAAACTGTTGCTGGAGGCGCAACCAGTGCTCCAAGTACTTCTTCCAGTTCCATGCGGCTGGGCGTTGCGCCCCTCTTGTGCGTGTCGAGGGCTTTGCGCATGCGTGCCACATGTTCGGGCGTATTTCCGCAACACCCCCCGATGATGCGCGCCCCCACATCAACAGCAAGGCGGGCATAGTCTTCCATAAGCCCGGGCGTGCCCGAATAATGAACGCTGTCGCCCTTGACCTGAGGTACACCGGCATTGGCTTTGGCAATAACCGGCAGATCTCCGGCATTCTTCACCACATCAAGCAGGGCAAACAGCAGATCCGAAGCGCCGACCCCACAGTTGGAGCCGATAGCTGTAGGGGCAGGGGATTTTGAAAGCATCGAGGTGGCAAAAGTGTCCGGCGCCAACCCCATCATTGAGCGACCGGCTGTGTCAAAGCTCACTGTCACGGTATAGGGCAGGCCAACTTCGTTCGCCGCTTCGATAGCGGCCTCGATTTCTTCCGGCGCCGACATGGTTTCAATCCAAGCAACATCGGCACCACCATCTTTGAGGCCCCCGATTTGCTCGATAAAAACCTCAACCGCCTGTTGGTAAGTGATTTCTCCAAGAGGCGCGAACAGGTCTCCGGTGGGACCGACCGAGCCCGCAACCACCATGTCCCGCCCGGATTTGGCCACAATTTCCGCTGCAATTTCTGCCGCGCGGGCGTTAATCTCGTGCACGCGGGTGTGCAGATCATGCAAATGCAAACGCCGGGCCGAACCCCCGAATGAGTTGGTTACCAGCAAATCAGAACCGGCATCAACAAAGGACTGATGAAGTTCGCGGATGTGTTCCGCAAGCTCCAGATTCCAGATTTCGGGCGCCATGCCCGACTCAAGCCCCTTGTCAAACAGGTTGGTGCCAGTAGCACCGTCCGCCAGCAGCACCGGGCGTTTTTCCAGCATTTCCAGAAGTTTTGACATTGAGCGTACTCTCATGTGTGGTTGCTACAACCCAGTGTGCCTGCAAACATATAAAGATTTCTTTATATCATCATACGGAAGCGCGCAAGCTGGTGGTGGCCATCACCAGAAGCTCCACTTTGTCCAAAAAACTTCAACGGCCTTTGCCAGTCTGGCAGTGTCATTAACTTCGGCTCAACCATGCCGGCATGCCTTGCTCCCCCTTTGTTGACAATTCGCATAGAATTTAATGTGAAAGCTCCGGCCCAGTTTTTTTGGCACGCGCAATTTTTGTAACCGAGTAGAGTTTTATGAAGCTTACCGCGAAGAGCCTGTTCAGAAATCTGGTCACTGCCGGTGCCGTTTTGGTGTTGGCGGCCTGTTCAAATTCCAGCCCTTCATACATCAATAATACAACCAAGTTTTCCTCTTCGGCATTTGGTGTTGCTGCTTCGCCCCGATTGACCTCATCGGCCAGCGTACCCAAGGGGGGAGGGCGCTATATGGTGGGCCGGCCCTACCGGATTGCCGGAAAATGGTATCGGCCTGCAGTCGACAACAATTACGACCAGACAGGCACCGCCTCCTGGTACGGCCCCAACTTTCACGGCCGCCTGACCGCAAACGGTGAAATCTTCGACCAGTTTGCTCTCTCCGCAGCGCACCCAACCCTGCCACTGCCTTCTTATGTGCGCGTTCAGAACCTTTCCAACGGGCGCTCCATAACCGTTCGGGTTAACGATCGCGGACCATTCGCCAACAACCGGCTTATTGACCTCTCCAGACGCTCCGCCGAAGTTTTGGGTTTCATCAATGCCGGAACCGCCCGCGTGAGAGTGACCTATATAGGCCAGGCTCCGGTCGATGGTGACGACACAAATTATCTGGTTGCCCAAATCAACGTGCCCGATGGGCCGGTTCCCCCTCAAAGCCCTGAGGCCAGAGGACGGGGCACTCCTTCAATCATAAGCCGCGAAGCCGGAGGCTTGCTCGGAGCGTTTGCTTCGCTGTTTTCCTATGCGGGCGCCCAACAGGGGGAGGCAATCATAAGCGATGCCCATGCCGCTGCCGCAGCTGTTGCCCTGCAAACCAGTGAGCTTGAGACCTGGCGCGCCGGAGTCGAGGCGACAGGTCTTGATGTGGATATCGCCCTTGGAACCTTTGCCCAGGCCGCCCTTGCCAACGAGATTGCCCGAAACTTTGCATTTCTGGGCGCTGTTGAGCAAAAACGCATTCAGGAACAGGGTATAAGCGCAACTTCGCTCACCCTGAGCTTCCTCAAACCGGGCGTTTCTGTTTCAGATGTGGCAAACCTGGGCCGGGAGCTTGGTCTCGAACACATTGCCGCCTATAATCAGCCGCAATATTGATTTGAGTTATTGTTTGTGTTGACTGCCCGCTTGCCTGTGGCAAAATCCGGTTTCTTGTTTGAACTGTTCTCCAGGGAGGGGTAACAGCCGCGATGCGCATAATTATGGCTATATTTTTTGCGGCGGGGTTTTGGGCAACGTCTTTGGTGCCGGTCAGTGCGCAATTGGATTTTGCGACCAAGGCAAAATTTGCCATCCTGATGGATCATGAGTCAGGCACTGTTCTGTTCCAGAAAGATGCCGACCTGCCTTTGGAGCCAGCCAGCATGGCCAAGCTGATGACGCTGGCGGTGGTCTTTGACCAACTCAGAACAGGCCGCATATCTCTGGATGATGAATTTTTTATTTCTGAATTCGCCTGGCGTGAAGGGGGGGCGGCTTCAGGTGGCTCGACCATGTTCGCTGAACTCGGCTCCAAGGTGCCGGTAGCCGACCTCATCCGCTCTGTCATTATTCAATCGGGCAATGACGCTTCCATCGCTCTGGCTGAGGGTATTGCGGGCAGTGAGCAGACCTTTGCCCTGGTCATGAATGAAATGGCCGATGAAATCGGACTGACCAATTCCAACTTCACAAATTCCACCGGTCTGCCGGACCCCGATTTGCGCACCACAGCACGCGATCTGGCGCTTCTTGCCCGCTATCTCATCAATAATTATCCCGAATATTATCCCATATTCTCGGAGCCGGACTTTTTGTGGAACGGCATCAGGCAGAGCAACCGCAATGTTCTGCTCGACGATGGCATCGGGGTGGATGGGCTGAAAACCGGGCACACCGAAGCTGCCGGCTATGGCATTGTCATTTCAACCACAGAAGGGGGACGCCGCCTGATTGCGGTTTTGCATGGATTTGACACCTTGCGCGAACGCGCAGAAGAGGCGCGCAAACTCATCACCTGGGGAAGCCGCGCCTTTGAGCAGGTTCCCGCATTCACCCAAAGCAGCGTAGTGGGTTATGCCAATATTTACGGTGGCGCACAACCCAGTGTCGCCCTTGAGGCGGAAGGAGAACTTTATCTCTACCTGCCACGGGGCGCGCGCAGATGTCTTTCCGCCAACATTGTCTATCAGGCGCCCATTCGCCCGCCGGTTCTGGCCGGTGATAAAATTGCCGAACTTAGGGTTTATTGTAACGACCAGCTCATCCAGTCGGCGCCGCTTTATGCGGCGGAAACTGTTGAAGAAGGTGATTTAATGCGCCAAGCCATTGACGCACTGAAAGAACTGGCATTGGGCTGGTTGTGAGCAAGCAGTGAAAGTCGTCAGTGAAATGCCCAAGAACAACCCGGCAGCCGCAGCCAGATTTCTGACCTTCGAAGGCGGGGAGGGTGTGGGTAAATCCACCCAGGTCAGACACCTGCTCAGACGGCTGGGCCATTGCGGCATTGCGGCCGTGCAAACCCGCGAGCCCGGTGGCACGCCCAAGGCCGAAGCCATTCGCTCCTTCATCCTCCAGGGGCATTCCGAACCCTGGGGGGCAGGTGCAGAAGCGGTTTTGTTCGCTGCGGCCCGGCTCGATCATGTAAACCAGCTTATTGCGCCCAATCTTGAAAGTGGCCGATGGGTCATCTCGGACCGTTTCCATGATTCAACCCGTGCCTATCAGGGGTTGACCGGGGGAGTTGAACCTTCACTGATTAATGCTCTGGAAGAGCTGGCGCTGAACGGGCACAACCCCGAATTGACCATCATCATGGACATGGAGCCGGAAAATGCCTTCCAGCGGGTGGCCCAGAGAGCTGACCAGGATGGTATCCCGGCAACAACCGACCGTTTCGAAAAAGAGGACCTCGACTGGCATAAAAAACTGCGCGAGGCGTTTCTTGAAATTGCTGAGAACAACCCGGCGCGCTGCGTGATCATTTCCGCTTCCGGCGACGAACACGAGGTCGCCGAGGAGGTATGGAATATTGTCACTGGGCGCTTCCCCGAACTTCTGGTTGAGGCCATTGCGTGAGCGTTGCAGAGCTTGCCCGCGAAGTCGATGCGATTGAGGGGGTCAAGGCACCTGAAGAACACACCGCGCTGGTTGGGCACGCGGAAGTGTTTTCCCGACTGACAAACCAGGCTGACCGTGGTCGTTTGCCGGGTGGAATTTTATTGCATGGCCCTCGGGGCGTTGGCAAAGCAACTCTTGGTTTTGCCCTTGTGCGCTACATACTTGAGAAAACCAGCGACGAGGAAGCGCACCGCATTGCAGAGCAGGTCGGGGGCGGTGTGCACCCGAACATATTTGTGCTTCGCAAGAAACCCAAAGATTCCAAGGCGTTTTTCACCAGTATACGCGTGGAAGATGTACGCGACCTGGTTCACAAACTGCAACAGACCAGGGGACGGGCAGGCAGCCGTATCTGTATTGTCGATGCTATTGATGATTGTAACGCCTCCTCGGCCAACGCTTTGCTCAAAATGCTTGAAGAGCCGCCCGCCGACACCCATTTCATTCTCATATCCCACAGGGCCGGACGGTTACTGCCAACTATCCGCTCCCGCTGCCAGGCCCATGCCCTTCGTCCGCTCGCTGAAACTGAAATCGCACAAATACTCAACAAAACAGATGCCACGGTGGAGCAGGTGCAGCAGGCGCTGGCATTGGCCGCAGGCAGGCCGCGACGAGCCTTTGAAGCTCTTTTAATGGTTGATAACGAGGTGTTGCAAAGGCTTGCCAACTGGCTGCAATCTCCCGCTGACAGTTCCGTTTTTGAAACTATGAAGATTGCCGAAACCCTCAGTACCCAGAAAAATGCCATGCAGGCCGGATTTGCCCGCGAGATGCTTCTTGACTGGATTGCCACAGAAAACCGTGAGGCTTTGATGCCAGGTGAGGGGCGTTCGCAAGGGGAACAGTTGCGCCTTGCATCGGCGAATCTATTGTGGGAAAAGGCAAATTCATTGTTTGATGATGCGGACACCTTTAATCTTGATGCCCGTCAGACCTTGCTTTCCCTGCTCGATGCTATCAAATCACATGCTCAAAAAACGCAAGCATCCGCAATGCCTGCCAATCTGGAATAGCCCCTTACCCGCCCATGAATGAGAACATTTCAAAAAAACCTCCGTTTTATATCACAACACCGATTTTCTATCCCAATGGCGTCCCCCACATCGGACATGCCTATACAGCACTGGCCTGTGATACCATTGCGCGTTTTCACCGCCTTGACGGGCGGGAAGTGCTGTTTCTGACTGGCACCGACGAGCATGGCCAGAAGATGGCGCAAACCGCCCAGAAAGAGGGTATCAGCGCACTGGAGCTGGCCACCCGCAACGTTGAAGTGTTCCGCAACCTGTGGTCAGCCCTGAATATTTCCTACGATGATTTCATCCGCACCACCGAGCCGCGCCATCACGCCTCTTCGCAGGAAATATGGAGACGCATGGCTGCCAATGGCGATATCTATCTTGATACCTATTCGGGCTGGTATTCGGTGCGTCAGGAAGCCTATTTCGATGAGAAGGAAACTACGCTGGGCGAGGATGGCATCAGGCGTGAGCCCCTTGGCTCTCCTGTCGAATGGGTTGAGGAAAAGAGTTATTTTTTCCGCCTGAGCGCCTATGACGACAAGCTGCTGGCCCATATTGAAGCCAACCCCGATTTCATAGCCCCCCCGGAGCGGCGCAACGAGGTGAAGAGCTTCATCAAATCGGGCCTGAGGGATATTTCCATCTCGCGCACCAACTTTGATTGGGGCGTGAAGGTGCCCGGCGACGAGAACCATGTCATGTATGTCTGGGTCGACGCCCTGACCAATTATATCACCGCCGCCGGTTTTCCCGACGAAAACGCCGAACGCTGGCATTTCTGGCCTGCCGATGTGCACATGATTGGCAAGGACATTGTGCGTTTTCACGCTGTTTACTGGCCTGCATTTCTGCTCAGTGCCGGGATTGCGTTGCCAAAACGCGTATTCGCCCATGGATTTTTGCTCAGCCGTGGGGAAAAAATGTCCAAATCGGTGGGCAATGTGGTTGAACCCTTTGCACTGGTTGAAAAATTCGGGGCGGACGCAGTGCGGTATTTCTGCCTGCGGGAGGTGCCCTTTGGTCAGGACGGCTCCTACAGCAAAGAAGCTATCATCAACCGCATCAATGCGGACCTGGCCAATGATTTGGGCAATCTGGCCCAGCGTTCGCTTTCCATGGTCGCCAAACATTGCGAAGGACTGGTGCCGTCTCCGGGAGATTTTTCTGATACTGACAGGAAAATACTTGCTGCTGCCGATGCGCTGTTGCCCGAGGTTCGCGCCGCAGTGGATGTTCAGGCCCTGCACAAGATGCTGGCCCTTGTCTGGCAGGTGGTAGCCGATGCCAACCGCTATTTTGCCGGGGAGGAGCCCTGGGCCTTGCGCAAAACCGATATGGCACGTATGGGCACAGTGCTTTACGTCACCGCTGAAGTCATCCGCCAGGTGGCCATTCTGGCCCAGCCGGTAATGCCTCACTCTGCCGCCAGGCTGCTGGACCTGCTTGGTATCCAAGAGAGTCGACGCACCTTTGACATGCTCGGGCAAACCGGGCGATTGACGCCGGGCACAGAACTGCCCGCGCCGCAGGGCGTCTTTCCCCGTTTTGTCGAAAAGGACTCACAAGAGGCGGCCTCCTGATGCTGATTGACAGCCATTGCCATCTGGACTTTGAGGCGCTCGCGGGCGACCTTAACGGCGTTCTTGAGCGCATGAAGCAGGCCGATGTCAGCGG
>Ga0256839_1001626_pt1 | contig 26797 bp, 29 predicted proteins | sample 354166metaG_FD_185968 | JGI IMG/M metagenome (GOLD analysis project Ga0256839, IMG submission 185968) | Hydrothermal vent microbial communities from Mid Atlantic Ridge, Atlantic Ocean - 354-166 | ecosystem: Environmental > Aquatic > Marine > Hydrothermal vents | place: Atlantic Ocean: Mid... | reverse complement strand
TGCGGGCCGGCGCGCCGCCGGCGGGGCTGCTGGCCCGCGTGCGCGCCGCCGTGGTGGACGACGCCCACGGCTTCCTGGTGGTGGACAAGCCGCCCGGGCTCGCCGTCCACGGCGGCACGGGCGTGCGCTGGGGGCTGATCGAGGCCCTGCGCGCAGCCTTCCCGGAGCGCCAGTGCCTGGAGCTCGTCCACCGGCTCGACCGCGAGACCAGCGGCGTGCTGCTGGTGGCCACCGACCCGGCCTCCCTGCGCTGGGGGCACCGCATGCTGCGCGCCGGAAGCGCGCGCAAGCGCTACCTCGCCCTGCTGGCGGGCCGGCTTCCTGGAGGCGAGACCGTGGTGGACGCGCCCCTGGCCCGGGGGCAGGCGCGCGGGGGCGAGCGCCTGAGCGCGGTGAGCGCGGCGGGGCGGGCCGCACACACCGTCTTCCGGCCGCTCGCACGCCACGGCGACCTGACGCTGGTCGAGGTGTCCATCGGGACCGGCCGCACCCACCAGATCCGCGTCCATGCCGCCCACATCGGCCATCCGGTGGCGGGCGATACGCGCTATGGCGACCGCACGCTCAACCGCCGCCTGCGTGCGCTCGGCCTGCGGCGTCTGTTCCTCCACGCCAGCGACCTGGCGCTGCCCCTGCCGGACGGGGGCGAGCTGGTGGCCTCATGCCCGCTGGCCGAGGACCTGCGGGCGGTGCTGGCGGCGCTGGAGGGGGCGGTCGCATGAGCGCACGGGCCTTCGACCTGGTGGTCTTCGACTGGGACGGCACGCTGATGGACTCGGCGGGCCACATCGTGCGCAGCGTGCGGGCCGCCATCGCCGCGCTGGACCTGCCGCCGCGCAGCGACGAGGCCATCCGCAACATCATCGGCCTCGGGCTGGAGGAGGCGGTGGCGACCCTCTACCCGGAGGCGGACGCGCGTCTGCGCCGGCGCATCATGGACGTCTACCGCGAGCACTATCTCAACGCCGGACCCGAGGCCGAGCGCCTCTTCCCAGGGGCCGAGGCGGTGCTGGCCGAGCTCGCGGGCCGCGGCTACCGCCTGGCCGTGGCCACGGGCAAGAGCCGCCGGGGGCTCGAGCGGGCGCTCACGGTCACCGGCCTGTGGCGCTACTTCACCACCAGCCGCTGCGCGGACGAGACCCGTTCGAAGCCCCACCCGCAGATGCTGCTGGAGATCATGGAGGCCGTGGGCGCCGTGCCGGCGCGCACCCTCATGGTCGGTGACACGGAGTACGATCTGGAAATGGCGGCTCTGGCGGGCGCGGCGGGCCTGGCGGCCGCCTACGGGGTGCACAGCCTCGAGCGGCTGCTGCGCCACCGGCCGCTGGGCCACGTGCGCGCGCTCGTCGAGGTGCCGGACTGGCTCGCGCGCCACGGGGTCGAGCGCCCGTGGGGCGTGCTGGGCCGCGAAGGAGAGACATGCGGTGAACGGTGAAGGCGGCTGGCACGGGGAGCGCCCAATCGGTGCGGGGCCCGGTCGCGAGCCCTCGCGCCCGGCTGAGACGCGCGCGCTGGAGGTGCTGGAGCGCATCGCGCTGGAAGGCCTGCGCGAGCAGCGCCGCGCCCGTCGGTGGGGCATCTTTTTCAAGCTGGTCTTCCTGGCCTACCTGGTGGTGCTGCTCGCGGTGCTGGTGGACGGGCGCGAGGCGGCAGCGCCGCTCCCCGGCGGGCGCCACACGGCGCTGGTGGAGCTCGAGGGCCCCATCGCCCCGGACACGCCGGCGAGCGCTGACAACGTCGTGCGCGGCCTGCGCGCCGCCTTCGGCGACGAGCGCACCGCGGGCGTGATCCTGCGCATCAACAGCCCCGGCGGCAGCCCCGTGCAGGCGGGCCAGATCTACGAAGAGATCCGCCGCCTGCGCGAGCGCCACCCCAAGATCCCCCTCTACGCCGTGGTGACGGACATCGCCGCCTCCGGGGCCTACTACGTCGCCGCCGCCGCGGACGAGATCTACGCCGACAAGGCGAGCCTGGTGGGCTCGATCGGGGTGCTGATGGACGGCTTCGGCTTCGTCGAGGCCATGCGCAAGCTGGGCATCGAGCGGCGGCTGCTGACCTCCGGCGAGCGCAAGGGCTTCCTCGATCCCTTCTCGCCTGCGGATCCCGACGACCTGGCCCACATGAAGCGGCTGCTCAAGCAGGTGCACGAGCAGTTCATCCACGCCGTGCGCGAAGGGCGCGGCGACCGCCTCAAGGACGATCCCCGGATCTTCTCGGGCCTGATCTGGACCGGCGAGGAGAGCGTGCGCCTGGGGCTGGTCGACGGGCTCGGCAGCGCGGACTACGTGGCGCGCGAGATCATCGGCGCCGAGCGCATCGTGGACTTCACCCCGAAGGAGGACTTCCTGGAGCGGTTCACCGAGCGCCTCGGCCTCGCCGTTGCCCGCGGCCTCGCCCGCCTCGGCGCCGGCGCGCTCAGGTGAGCGGCGGGCGGCAGCAAGGGGCGAGCACTTCGTTTCACGCTAATCGCTGCTCGACAGGGGATCCAGGCCCACGGCCTCGAGCATGCGCACGAGGCGGATGAGCGGCAGGCCCATGAGGGCAGTGGGGTCCTCGCCCTCCATGCGCTCGAAGAGCGCCACCCCCAGGCGCTCGGAGCGGAAGCTGCCCGCGCAATCGTAGGGCTCGTCGCGGCGCAGGTAGGCCTCGATGCGCGCCTCACTGAGCGGGCGGAAGACGACGCGGAAGGGCACGACCTCGAGCTGCAGGCGCCCGTCGCGGGTGTCGAGGACGGCGAGCCCGGTGAGGAAGTCCACGGTGCGGCCGCTGGCGCGGCGCAGCTGCTCCTGCGCCCGCTCGAAAGAGCCCGGCTTGCCGATCACCTCCCCGTCGAGCACCGCCACCTGGTCGGAGCCGATGACCACGGCCCCGGGGTGGCGGGCGGCCACCGCGCGGGCCTTGGCCTCCGACAGCCGCCGCACCAGCGTCTCGGGCGCCTCGCCCGCCAGCGGTGTCTCGTCCACCTCCGGCGCGTCGGTCTCGAAGGGCAGGCCGAGGCGGGCCAGCAGATCGCGCCGGTAGGGGGAGGTGGAGGCGAGCACGAGCAGAGGGCGCGCCTCAGCCATCGCCGCCCCCGGGGCCGTTATCGACGGGGGCCGACGGCAGCAGCACGCGCGAAAGGTCTGAAAAATCGCGATTTTTCAGACCTTTCGCGCGGCCACGGACGGCCGCGGGACGGCCCATGCACAGGGAAGTGCATGACGACACGTGAAAAATCGAAATGGACCGCGAAGCACTATCGCGCTGATCGATCCGCGCAGCGGATTGATCAGAGTTTCCGCGCATATGCCCTGCGGTGGAGCCATCGCGGAGGTCGAGTGGTACGGCCCCCGCCGGCCGGTCCGCTTCGACACGGACGGTCCCGGCATGGCCCATCCCCCCGCCCTGGATGGCTCCGTCCCGCGCGGCGATGCCGCGGCTGTTGCCGATGCGCTGTCTGCGGATCAAGGCGCGCGCGTCTCCCCCCGGCGAGCTGCCTTGGTAAGCGAGGGGGATCGAGCTGTCAAGCGGCCGGGCCGTCTTGCTGCACAAGCCTTTGACAGGCAAGGGGGGCGCCGGTAGCATTGCCGGCTTATGCCGGACCCGCTGCCCGAGCGCGTCGAGCCCTACCGCCTCGCGCGCCAGGGGCGCACGCTCCGGGGCAGCGTCGCGGGCCTCCAGCTCGCCCGCCTGGCCGGGGCGGTCGAGGCCCTGGACGGCGACGCCGAGGCGGAGCTCAGCTTCGCCCTGGATGCGGGGGGTGTCCCGCATGTGGCAGGGCGCGTGCGTGCGCGCGTGCGGCTGGTGTGCCAGCGCTGCCTGGAGCCCATGGACCTCGTGCTGGAGGCGCCGGTGCGCGTGGCCTTCGCCGTGACGGAGGCGGCCACGTCGGCGCTGCCCGGCGAATATGAGCCGGTGGTTGTCGAGGCCGGGGCCGGGCTGGCGCTGGCCGAGCTGGTGGAGGACGAGCTGCTGCTGGCGTTGCCCATCGTCCCCCGGCACGGGCCCGGGGAGGCCTGCGCAGGACGCGCGCGTCTCGAGGCGCTGGCCGAGGCGGCGCGGCCGCCGGGGGCGCTCGCCGGGATCGGGGCGCTGTGGCGGCAGCGGGACAGGCGCTGAGGAGCACAGAGAGATGGCTGTACAGCAGAACCGCAAGACGCCTTCCAAGCGCGGCATGCGGCGCGCCCACGACGCGCTGCGCAGGCCGACGCTGTCCATCGACCCCACCACGGGCGAGACCCACCGGCGCCACCACATCACGCCGGACGGCTACTACCGCGGCCGCAAGGTCCTCGACACCGCGGATGAGTGATCCCCGGGCGGCGGGGGCCGGAGGGGCCTCGTGAGCCGGCCCGTCACCATCGCCCTGGACGCCATGGGCGGCGACCACGGCCCCGAGGTCGTGGTTCCCGCGGCGTTGCAGGCCCTCGAGCGTAACGACACCCTGCGGCTCATCCTCGTGGGGGAGGAGGGCCTGCTGCGCGCTCTGCTGGGGCGCCATCGGGTGCCGGACGGCCGGCGGCTGGAGCTGCGCCACGCCTCGCAGCAGGTGGGGATGGACGAGCTGCCTTCCCGCGCGCTGCGCACCAAGAAGGACTCCTCCATGCGCCGCGCCATCGACCTGGTGAAGGCGGGCGAGGCGGACGCGGCGGTCTCGGCCGGCAACACGGGGGCGCTGATGGCGATCGCGCGCTTCGTCCTCAAGACCCTGCCCGGCATAGACCGGCCCGCCATCATCACCGCCATTCCCGCCGCCAGGGGGCACACCCACGTGCTCGACCTGGGGGCGAACGTGGACTGCACCTCGGACCAGCTTTTCCAGTTCGCGGTCATGGGCGCGGTGCTGGCGGAGGCGGTGGACGGCGTGGCGCAGCCGCGCGTGGGCCTGCTCAACATCGGCGAGGAGGAGATCAAGGGCAACGACTCGGTCAAGGAGGCCGCGCGCCTGCTGGAGGGGAGCAGCCTCAACTACGTGGGCTTCGTCGAGGCCGACGACATCTTCCTGGGCGAGGTGGACGTGGTCGTGTGCGACGGCTTCACGGGCAACGTCGCCCTCAAGGCGAGCGAGGGCACGGCCAAGCTCATCTCGGCCTTCCTGCGCGAGGCCTTCACCCGCAACCCGCTCACGCGGCTCGCCGGGCTGTGCGCCGCGCCCGTGCTGCGCGCCCTCAGGCGCCGCATCGATCCACGCCGCTACAACGGCGCCAGCCTCCTCGGGCTCAACGGCACCGTGATCAAGAGCCACGGCGCCGCCGACGCGCTCGCCTTCGCCAACGCCATCCGCATCGCGTGCGTGGAGGTGGAGAAGGCCGTGCCCGAGCGCATCAGCGCCCGCATCGAGTCCCTGCTGGCCGAGAGGCAGGTGGTGTGAGGTACGCGCGCATCGCCGGCACCGGCGGGTACCTGCCCGAGCGGGTGCTCACCAACCACGATCTCGAGCAGATGGTGGAGACCTCGGACCAGTGGATCCGGGAGCGCACCGGCATCCGCGAGCGACGCATCGCCGCGCCCGGCGAGACCACCAGCATGCTGGCCGAGCACGCCGCCCGGCGCGCGATGGCGGACGCCGGGATCGGCCCGGACGACGTCGACCTCATCGTGCTCGCCACCACCACGCCGGACCAGGTCTTCCCCAGCACCGCCTGCCTGCTCCAGCGCCGCCTGGGCATCCACGGCTGCGCCGCCTTCGACGTGCAGGCCGTGTGCACCGGCTTCATCTACGCGCTCGCAGTGGCGGACAAGTTCATCCGCACGGGCGAGGCCCGCTGCGCGCTGGTGGTGGGCGCCGAGACCCTCTCGCGCATCGTCGACTGGACCGACCGCAGCACCTGCGTGCTCTTTGGCGACGGCGCCGGAGCCGTGGTGCTGCAGGCCGCGGAGGATCCCGGGATCCTGTCCACCCACCTGCACGCCGACGGCGACTACGCCGAGCTGCTGCAGGTGCCGGCGGGTGTCTCCCAGGGCTACGAGAAGGTGCAGGCGGGCGAGGCCTACATGGAGATGCGTGGCAGCGAGGTGTTCAAGGTGGCGGTCAACACCCTCGGCCGCATCGTGGACGAGACGCTGGAGGCCAACGGCCTCGATCGCGCCGCGGTGGACTGGCTGGTGCCGCACCAGGCCAACATCCGCATCATCGCGGCGACGGCGCGCAAGCTGGGCCTGCCCATGGGGCGCGTCGTGGTCACGGTGGACCGGCACGGCAACACCTCCGCGGCCTCGGTTCCGCTCGCGCTGGACGTGGCCGTGCGTGACGGGCGCATCCGCCGCGGCGAGCTGCTGCTGCTGGAGGCCTTCGGCGGCGGCTTCACCTGGGGTTCGGCCTTGGTGCGATTCTGAGCGTGCCGTGCGCGCGAGGTAGCCGGCGTGGCGATGGCGCGGCTGCGCAGGAGGAGACTGGGACAGCGATGAGCGGCAAGCGGATCGCGTGCGTGTTTCCGGGGCAGGGGGCGCAGTCGGTGGGGATGCTGGCGGCGCTGGCCGCGCTCTGCCCGCTGGTGGAGGACACCTTCGCCGAGGCCTCGGAGGCGCTCGGCTACGACCTGTGGCGGCTGGTGCAGGAGGGGCCGGCCGAGCGCCTCGACCGCACCGAGCACACGCAGCCGGCCATGCTGGCCGCAGGCATCGCCGTGTGGCGTGTGTGGCGCAGCCGCGGCGGGCCCGACCCCGTGGTGGTCGCCGGCCACAGCCTGGGCGAGTACACGGCCCTGGTGGCGGCCGAGGCCCTCGCCTTCGCCGACGCCGTGGCGCTGGTGGCCGAGCGCGGCCGCCTCATGCAGGCGGCCGTCCCCGAAGGCCGTGGCGCCATGGCCGCCATCCTGGGGCTGGACGACGCCGCGGTGGAGGCGCTCTGCGCCGAGCATTCCGGTGACGGCGTGGCCGAAGCGGTCAACTACAACGCCCCGGGGCAGGTGGTGATCGCGGGCGAGCGCGAGGCGGTGGAGCGGGTGTGCGCGGCGGCGCGCGCGGCGGGCGCCAGGCGCGTGGTGCCGCTCGCCGTGAGCGTGCCCTCCCATTCCTCGCTGATGCGCGAGGCGGCCGCGCGGCTCGCCGAGCGCCTGGCCGGAGTCGCGCTGCGCGCGCCGCGCTGGCCTGTGCTGCACAACGTGGACGCGGCCCCGCGCGCCGATGCCGAGGGTCTGCGCGCGGCGCTGGCGCGCCAGCTCCACAGCCCGGTGCGCTGGACCGACACCGTGCGACGCTTCCGCGCGCACGGGGCCGAGGCCCTGCTCGAGTGCGGCCCGGGCAAGGTGCTCACGGGGCTCGCGCGCCGCATCGACAAGGGCCTGCCGGCCTACACGGTGCACGATCCCGAGAGCCTGGAGGCGGCGCTCGCCGCGCTGCGCGAGGCGGCCGGATAGAGGGGAGGGCGATGAGCGAGGCGACGAGGACGCTGGACGGGAAGGTGGCGGTGGTCACGGGCGCGAGCCGCGGCATCGGCGCGGCGATCGCCCGCCGTCTGGGGGCCATGGGCGCCACGGTCCTCGGGACCGCGACCACCCCCGAGGGGGCCGAGCGGCTGGCAGCGGCCCTGCGGGAGGCGGGCGTGGCGGCCCACGGCCATGTGCTCGACGTGGCGGACCCAGGATCGGTGGCCGCCTTCGTGGAGCGGGTCCAGGCCGACCACGGCACGGTGGCGGTGCTGGTCAACAATGCCGGGATCACGCGCGACAATCTCCTCATGCGCATGAAGGACGAGGAGTGGGAGGCGGTCCTGCGCACCAACCTGGACTCGGTCTTCCGCCTCAGCCGTGCCTTCCTGCGCGGGATGATGAAGGCGCGCTGGGGGCGGATCGTGAACATCACCTCCGTGGTGGCGGGCCTCGGCAACCCCGGACAGACCAACTATTGCGCGGCCAAGGCCGGCATGATCGGCTTCACGCGCGCGCTCGCGCGCGAGGTGGGCTCGCGGGGCATCACGGTCAACGCCGTCGCGCCCGGCTTCATCGAGACCGACATGACGAAGGCGCTGCCGCAGGCGCAGCGCGCCCGGCTGCTCGCGCAGATCCCGCTGGGGCGCCTGGGCTCGCCGGAGGACGTGGCCGCGGCCGTGGGCTTCCTGTGCTCGCCCGAGGCGGGCTACGTCACGGGCGCCACCCTGCACGTCAACGGCGGCATGTACATGGGCTGAGCGAGGTGTCTCGGCTTCCGTCTGCAAGCGGTTGAGTTTCTGGCGGAAGTCAGTTAGGGAGCGGTCCCGTGGGCGGGCGCGCGGCGCAAGCGCCGGCAGCTTGTGTCCCGTGGGGCATCCTTGCAAAATACCCGCCGCAGCGTGGGCTGCGACGGCTTCCCGATGGAGGACGACCCGATCATGAGCAGTGTCGAAGAACGCGTGAAGAAGATCGTCGCGGAGCAGCTCGGCGTGAAGGAGGAGGAGGTGACGCCCGAGGCCTCCTTCGTCGACGATCTCGGTGCCGACTCGCTGGACACGGTGGAGCTCGTGATGGCGCTCGAGGAGGAATTCGAGTGCGAGATCCCCGACGAGGAGGCCGAGAAGATCACCACGGTGCAGCAGGCCATCGACTACATCAACACGCACCTCAACTGAAGCCCGGGCCCCCGCGCCGGGCGCAGGAAGGCCGCGCGCACGCGACGGCCTTTCGTTTATGAGCGGGCGCGCCGCGGGCTGCAGGCGGCCGCCCATCGAGCGAGGGAGCTGGCAGGCCCTTGAGCAGAAGACGAGTCGTGGTGACAGGCATGGGGGCGGTGACCCCCGTGGGGCTGTCCGTGGCCGAGGCCTGGGAGGCGGTGCTTGCCGGCCGCAGCGGCATCGGGCCCATCCGGAGCTTCGACGCCTCGGCCTTCCCGGTGCGCTTCGCCGGGGAGGTATGGGGCTTCGACGCCACGCGCTACATGACCCCGAAGGAAGCGCGCAAGATGGACCCGTTCATCCACTTCGGCTTCGCCGCCGCGGTGCAGGCCATCGAGGATGCGGGTCTGGAGGTGACGGAGGCCAACGCCGAGCGCATCGGCGCGGCCATCGGCTCGGGCATCGGCGGCATCTCGGGCATCGAGGCGGGCCACAAGGCCATCCTCGAGGGGGGGCCGCGCAAGATCACACCCTTCTTCATCCCCGCGAACATCATCAACATGATCTCGGGGCAGCTCTCGATCCGCTACGGCCTCAAGGGCCCGAACCTCGCCATCGTCACCGCCTGCACCACGGCCACGCACAACATCGGCGAGGCCGCCCGCATCATCCGCACGGGCGACGCCGACGTGATGATCGCCGGCGGGGCCGAGCATGCGATCACGGTCACGGGAGTGGGCGGCTTCGCCGCCGCACGGGCGCTGTCGACCCGCAACGACGACCCGCAGCGGGCGAGCCGCCCCTTCGACCGCGACCGCGACGGCTTCGTGATGGCCGACGGGGCGGCGGTGCTGGTGCTCGAGGACTACGAGCACGCGCGTGCGCGCGGCGCCCGCATCTACGCCGAGCTGGCAGGCTACGGCACCAGCGCCGACGCCTACCACATGACCCAGCCGCCGCCGGGCGGCGAGGGCGCGCGCCGCTGCATGCTCAACGCCCTGCGCGACGCCGGGCTCGGCCCGGAGGACGTGCATTACATCAACGCCCACGGCACCTCCACGCCCGCGGGCGACAAGGCCGAGACCGAGGCCATCAAGGCCGCCTTCGGCGAGCACGCCTACCGGGTGGCGGTGAGCTCGACCAAGTCCATGACCGGGCACATGATCGGCGCCGCGGGCGGCATCGAGGCCGTATTCTCCATCCTCGCCATCCGCGACAACGTCGCCCCGCCCACCATCAACCTCGAGAACCCCGACCCCGAGTGCGACCTGGACTACGTGCCGAACGAGGCGCGGGAGATGCCGATCGACGTGGCGCTCAGCAACTCCTTCGGGTTCGGGGGCACCAACGGCACGCTCGTCTTCCGCCGGCTCGACTGAGCCGGGGAGGGGCGCGGTGGCGGCGCCCGCGGGCCTCCATGTCCGGCGCCTGACCGGGGCGCGCGCCCTGCGCCTGCTCCAGGCACGCGAGCCGGCGCGCTTCCCCTTCCTGCTGGAGAGCGTGGCCCGCGGGCCCCACGGGCGGCTCGATCTGCTGCTGGGCGCGCCCGAGGCGGCGATCGCCACGCGCCCTCCCCGCGCGCGTCCCGGCTTCCCGGTGCGCGTGGTGCCGCTGCGGGACTTCCCGGAGGCGCTGGATGCGGCGGCCGCGGCGGCGCCCGTGGCGGTTCCGGCGGGGCTGCCCGTGCCGCCCGTGGCCGGCGGCTGGTTCCTGCTCCTGGGCTACGAGCTCGCCACCGCCATCGAGCCTGTCCTGCGCCTGCCGCCCGCACCGGGGCGGCTGCCGGAGGCGCTCGCCGTGCGCGTGGCCGTGGCCGCGGTGGCCGACGCCGTGGAGGGCACGACCTGGTGCCTGGCGACCGCGGCCGAGGCGGCCGAGGCGCTCGCCGCGGACGTGGCCGCGCTCCCGCCGTGGCCCGGCCCGGCATCCCACGCCGCCGTCCCTGGCGGGCTGGCGGCGGAGCTGGCCGAGGATCCGCCGGAGGCCTTCCTGGCGGGCGTGGAGCGGATCCGCCGTTACATCCGCGCGGGCGACGTCTTCCAGGTCAACCTCTCGCGCGCCTGGCGCGGGTGCCTGCGCGCCGGCATGGACGCGGCCGCGGTCTACGCGGCGCTGCGGCGTGCCAATCCCGGCCCCTTCGCGGGGCTGGCCCTGTGGGACGGCTGCGCGGTGGCGAGCTCCTCGCCCGAGCGGCTGGTGCGTGTGCGCGGCGGCCGCATCGAGGCCCGGCCCATCGCCGGCACCCGGCCTCGCGGGCGCGGCGCCGCCGACGGCGCCCTCTCGCGGGAGCTCCTCGCCCATCCCAAGGAGCGGGCCGAGCATGTCATGCTCATCGACCTGGAGCGCAACGACCTGGGCCGCGTGTGCATGCCGGGCAGCGTCGAGGTGAGCGAGCTCATGGTGCTGGAGTCCTACGCCCACGTGCACCACATCGTCTCCAACGTGCGCGGGCGGCTGCGGCCCGGCACCACGCCGGGACAGGTGATCCGCGCCGTCTTCCCCGGCGGGACCATCACGGGCTGCCCCAAGGTGCGCTGCATGGAGATCATCGCCGAGCTGGAGGGCGAGGGGCGCGGGCCCTACACGGGAAGCATGGGCTACGTGGCCGCCGACGGGACGATGGATCTGAGCATCCTCATCCGCACCATCGTGATCGAGGACGGCCGCCTCATTCTGCGGGCCGGCGCGGGCGTCGTGGCCGACTCCGATCCGCTGCGCGAGCTCGAGGAGACGCGCCACAAGGCCCGCGGCATGCTGCTCGCCCTCGGCGCGGAGGGGACGGTTCCGTGAGCGCGGGGGTGCGGATGGGGGAGACGGCCGGGAGGGCGGCGCCGTGAGCGTGGCAGGGAGGTGGCTGGTGGACGGCGAGGCCGGCGCCGCCGTGCCGCCCGACGACCGCGGGCTCGCGTACGGTGACGGCCTGTTCGAGACCGTGGCCTGGCGCGGCGGCCGCCCCCTGCGCTGGGCGCGCCACATGGCCCGCCTCGCCGAAGGCTGCCGGCGTCTGGGCCTGCCCCCGCCCGATGCCGGCACGCTCCTGGACGAGGCGCGCCGGCTCGCCCCGGCGGCGGGCGATGCCGTGCTCAAGATCGTCCTCACCCGCGGCGGGGGCGGGCGCGGCTACGCGCCGCCGCCGGCGGCACGCACGCGGCGCATGCTGAGCGTGCACCCGTGGCCCAGGCGGCCGGCCTTCGAGGCGGGGGCGGCGGTCGTGCTGTGCCGCACGCCCGTGGCGGTGAGCCCGGCGCTCGCCGGCATCAAGCACCTGGGGCGGGCCGAGCACGTGCTCGCGGCCGCCGAGCTCGCGGCGGCGGGCGCGTGGGAGGGCCTCATGCGCGACCCGGACGGATGGGTCGTGTGCGGCACGCGCACCAACCTGTTCGCGGTGCGTGCGGGCGTGCTCTGGACGCCCGAATTGTCGCGCTCCGGGGTTTGCGGCATCCTACGCGCGGAGGTGCTGGCGCTGGCCCGCCGCCTCGGCATCCCCGTCCGCGTCGGGCGCCTGAGCCTGGCGGCCGTCCGGGAGGCCGAGGAGCTCTTCCTCACCAACGCGCTGATCGGAATCCTCCCCGTGACCCGGTTCGAGGCGCACAGGCTTCCCGTGGGGCCCGTCGCACGGCGGCTGGCGGCGGCGCTGGCCGCGGAGGAGGGCGGCTGAGATGGCGAGGGCCCGCCTTGCCGCCGGTCTTGCCGTCGTGGCCGCCAGCCTGGCGGCGGGGTGGCTGCTCCTGGACCTGCGCGCCTTCCTCGACCGGCCGCTGCGCGTGCCGCCCGAGGGGCTCGTGCACGAGGTCGCCCCGGGCACGAGCCTGGCCGCGCTCGCCGAAGGGCTGGCCCGCCGCGGCGTGCTGGAGCACCCCCGCTACCTGGTCTGGTACGCCCGCTGGCGCGGGCTCGCCCACCGGATCCGCGCGGGCGAGTACCGCATCCGCCCCGGCACCACGCCACCCGCGCTGCTGGAGATGCTCGTGGCGGGGCGCGTTCGCCTGCACCGCCTCACGGTGGTGGAGGGCTGGACCTTCGCCGAGCTGCGCGCGGCGCTGGCGCGCCATCCTGCCATCGTGCACACCCTCGCCGGAGCCGACGACGCGGCCGTGATGGCCCGCATCGGCCGTCCGGGCGAGCATCCCGAGGGGCGCTTCCTGCCCGACACCTACCGCTTCCCCAAGGGGACCACGGACGTGGCCTTCCTGCGCCGGGCCTATGAGGCCATGGCCGCATTCCTGGCCCGGGCCTGGGCCGGGCGCGACCCGACCGTGCCCCTGCGAACGCCCTACGAGGCGCTGGTGCTCGCATCCATCGTCGAGAAGGAGACGGCGCTCCCGGAGGAGCGGCCGCTCATCGCCGGGGTCTTCCTGCGGAGGCTCGCGCGCGGCATGCGCCTGCAGGCCGACCCTACGGTCATCTACGGCATGGGCGCCGCCTTCGACGGGAACCTGCGCCGGCGCGACCTGCGCCGCGACACGCCCTACAACACCTACACCCGCCGCGGGCTGCCACCCACGCCGATCTGCCTCCCGGGCCGGGCCGCCATCGAGGCGGTGCTGCACCCGGCAGCGGGGGACGCGCTCTACTTCGTCGCCAAGGGCGACGGCAGCCACCATTTCTCCGCCACCCTGGAGGAGCACCGGCGGGCGGTGGCCCGCTTCCAGCTCCGTCGCGGGGTCCGGCGGCCGCCGTCGGGGGCGGCGCCGTGAGCGCAGGAAGGTTCATCACCCTGGAGGGCATCGAGGGGGCGGGCAAGAGCACGGCGCTGGCGCACGTCGCCGGCCTGCTGGAGGCCGCCGGGCGGGAGGTGGTGGCCACACGCGAGCCCGGCGGCACCCCCCTGGGCGAGGCCCTGCGCGCGCTGCTGCTCGACCACCGCAACGGCATGGCCCACGACACCGAGCTCCTCCTCATGTTCGCCGCGCGCGCCGAGCACCTGGCGCAGGTGATCCGCCCGGCGCTCGCCGCGGGGCGCTGGGTGGTGTGCGACCGCTTCACGGACTCCACCTATGCCTACCAGGGCGGGGGCCGCGGCGTGCCCGAGGCCCGCATCGCCGCGCTGGAGGGGTGGGTGCAGGGGCCGCTGCGCCCCGACCTCACGCTGCTGCTGGACGTGCCGCCGGAGACGGGGCTCGCCCGCGCCCGGGGCGGGGGCGTCGGCGACCGCTTCGAGCGCGAGGACGTGGCCTTCTTCGAGCGCGTGCGTGCGGCCTACCTGCGCCGCGCCGAGGCCGAGCCCGGCCGCTTCCGCGTGATCGACGCGGCCCGGCCCCTCGAGGCGGTGCACGCGGCCCTGGCGGCGGCGCTCGCGCCCCTGCTGGCGGATGCGGGGACGGGCGATGGCGCTGCCTGAGCCGCTGCCCTGGCACGAGGTCCCGTGGCGCGCCTTCGCCGCCGCGCGCGCCGCGGGCCGGCCGCCCCATGCCGTGCTGCTGTGGGGGCCGCCCGGCCTCGGCAAGGGCCTGCTCGCGCGCCGCATGGCGGCGGCCCTGCTGTGCGAGGCGCCCGCGGAGGCCGGCCCCTGCGGGGCCTGCCGCGCCTGCGGCCTCGTGGCCGCCGGGACACATCCCGACCTCGTGCTGGCGGCGCCGGAGGAGCCGGGTCGCCCCATCCCGGTGGACGCGGTGCGCGAGCTCGCGGCGCGGCTCGCGCTCGCGAGCCACGGCGGCGGCTGGCGCGTGGCCATCCTCGAGCCCGCCGAGCGCATGAACGTGGCAGCGGCCAACGCGCTCCTCAAGACGCTGGAGGAGCCGGGCCCGGACACGCTGCTGGTGCTGGTGAGCCACCTGCCCGGGCGGCTCCCGCCCACGGTACGCAGCCGCTGCCATCGCCTGCGCGTGCCCGTGCCGGACGCGGAGACGGCCCGGCGCTGGCTGGCGGAGCGGCTCCCGGAGGTGGCGGAGGACGCGCTTGCCGCGGCGCTCGCCGCCGCCCACGGCGCACCGCTGCTGGCCGAGTCGCTCTCACGGGAAGGCCGGCTCGCCGAGCGCGCGGCCGTGCTGGAGGCCTGGCTGCAGGCGGCACGGGATCCGGCGGCGGCCGGCGCCGTGGCCGCGGACTGGGACCGTGCCGCGCTCGAGCGCGCCCTGGGCTGGCTGGAGGGCTGGAGCGTGGATCTCGCGCGGCTGGCCGCCGGCGCGTCCGCAGACGTCCTCGGCAGCCCCGATCTTGCCGCGCGCTTGCGCACCCTCCTGGAAGGGCTAGACTTGAGCCGGCTGCATCGCTTCCACGGGCGCGTGCGGCGCGCGCGGCGCCTGGCACGCGAGAGCCAGGCCGGCGTGCAGCCTCTCTGGGAGGATGTCATGCTGGCATGGGCCGGCGGGGAGGAGGAGGCATGAGCGGTCCGGCGCAGGCGAGGCCGGGTGGCGCGGCCAGGGGCAAGGGCCGCCAGGGCATCCTGGCGCTCACCATCCGCGACAAGGCGGCGCTCTATGCGGCCTACATGCCCTACGTGAAGAACGGAGGGCTGTTCATCCCGACCACGCGCGAGTACAAGCTGGGCGACGAGGTCTTCATGCTCATCACCCTCATGGACGAGCCCGAGAAGATCCCGGTGGCCGGCCGCATCGTATGGATCACGCCCAAGGGTGCCCAGGGCAACCGCCCGCCCGGCATCGGCGTGCAGTTCAGCGAGCTCGACGGCGGCAACGCGCGCAAGAAGATCGAGACCTACCTCGCCGGGGCGCTCGAGTCGGAGCGCCCCACCCACACCATGTGAGCCCGGGGCGCCCGTCGTGCTGGTCGACTCGCACACGCACCTCGACATGCTCGACCTGCGTCCCGTGGGCGGGACGCTCGCACGGGTGATGGAGATGGCGCGCGAGGCGGGCGTGACGCACATGCTGTGCGTGTCGGTGAGCCTCGGGCGCCTGCCCCGGATGCTCGAGATCGTGCGCGCCTGGCCCGGGGTCTCGGCCACGGCCGGCGTCCATCCCAACGAGCGCTGCGCCGAGGAGCCGGACGAGGAGGCCCTGGCGGCCGCGGCCCGGGACCCGGCGGTGGTCGCCATCGGCGAGACGGGCCTCGACTACTACCGCAGCGAGGGGGACCTCGAGTGGCAGCGCGAGCGCTTCCGGCGCCACATCCGCGTGGCGCGCGCGCTCGGGCTGCCGATCGTGGTGCACAGCCGCGCGGCCGCCGAGGACACGCTGCGCATCCTGGCCGAGGAGCATGCCGGCGAGGTGGGCGGGGTGATGCACTGCTTCGCCGAGGACTGGGAGACGGCACGCCGCGCCATGGATCTCGGCTTCCTCATCTCCTTCTCGGGGATCGTGACCTTCCGCAACGCCGAGACGCTGCGCGAGGTCGCCCGCAGGGTGCCGCTGGACCGGATGCTGGTGGAGACCGACGCCCCGTACCTGGCGCCCGTGCCGATGCGGGGCAAGCCCAATTTCCCGGCCTACGTGCGCCATACGGCCGAGCGCATCGCCGAGCTGCGCGGTGAGCCGCTGGAGCGCGTCGCCGAGTCCACCACCCGCAACTTCTTCGCCTGCTTTCACCGCGCCGAGGCCCACCGGGCCGCGGCGTGAGCCCGGCCAGCGGCGGCGAAGCCGCCTTGCCGGCGGCGGGGTCGTGCGCCGTGTGCCGCCGCCCTACAGGGCCAGCGCGTGGCGGGCCACCGCGAGGCCCACGGCGAACAGCGCCGCAAGCTGCGCGAGCACCAGCATCAGCTTCCACAGGTCGCCCATGGCAGCCACCTCCGGGACGCGGGCTGGGCCCGCGTCCTTGGGTCGCGCGCCGGTGGGGGTCGGTTCGCCCCGCGGCGCTGGCGGCCCTGGAAGGGGCTATGCGAGAATCGTGCCTTTACGAACGGGGGTGCGGCATGTGGCTGATCGACAAGCTCGCGGAGGCGCGCATCGCCGAGGCCGAGGCCCGTGGCGAGCTGCGCGGCCTGCCCGGGGAGGGCAGGCCCGTCAAGCTGGACGACGACGCGCTCGTGCCCGAGCACCTGCGGGCCGCCTACCGCATGCTGCTGAACAGCGGCCATCTCCCCCCGGAGGCGGCCGCCTACGGCGAGATCCGCGAGGCCGAGGCCTTGGCGCGGCGGGCCGTCGCCGCCGAGCAGGGGGGCGCGGCCGGGCGCCGCGGCGCGGTGCGGCTCTCGCTGCTCATGGCCCGGCTCGCCGCGCGCGGGCGTGAGGCGCCCGCCTGGACGCGCGAGCCCTATGCCGCCCGCGTGGCGGCACGGCTCGGGGGGGAGAGGCCGTGAACCGCGACGACGTGGAGGTGCTCGCGCGCGAGACCTGCCACCAGGGCTTCTTCCGCCTGGACCGCATCACCCTGCGCCACCGCCTGTTCGGGGGCGGCTGGAGCCGGCCCCTGCGGCGCGAGCTCCTCGAGCGCGGCCATGCAGCCGCGGTCCTGCCCTACGACCCGGTCCGCGACGAGGTCGTGCTGATCGAGCAGTTCCGCATCGGCGCCCTGGAGGATCCGGGCGGGCCGTGGCTGATCGAGATCGTGGCCGGCATCATCGAGCCGGGCGAGGATCCGGAGGCGGTGGTGCGCCGCGAGGCCGTGGAGGAGGCCGGGATCACGCTGCGCGAGCTGGTTCCGGTGCACGAGTTCATCCTCAGCCCCGGCGGCAGCTCGGAGCGCATCCACCTCTACTGCGGCCGGGTGGACGCCGCGGGCGCGGGCGGCATCCACGGCCTGCCCGAGGAGGGCGAGGACATCCGGGTGATGGCGCTGCCGTTCGAGCGGGCCTGGGCGCTCGTGGAGGCGGGGCGCGTGCGCTCGGCCATCCCGCTCGTCGCCCTCCAGTGGCTGGCGCTCAACCGCGAGCGGCTGCGCGCGAGCTGGCGCTAGCCGGCTTCCTCCACCGTCTCGACCCGCAGGTACCAGCGCAGGCTTTCCGCCGCGGCATCACGCGTCGCGCCCAGGATGCGCCTTGCGCGCGCGGCGTGCCGCCCGGCCGTTCCGCCCAGGGGGATCCATTCGCCGAGGCGGCCGCGGACGACGGTCTCCAGCCCGGCCGCCTCGAGCGCCGCGCCGTCGGCGTCGCGCTCGCCGCCGGCGCTGAGCTCCACCGTCACCGTGCCGTCCGCCGCCACGCGCGCCCGCGCCAGGAAGCCGGTGAGGGCGGGCCGGTAGGTGACGCTCTCGGTCGTGGTGGTGCCGCTGCCTGTGACGGTCACGCTCCGCTCCAGGTAGGGCAGCAGGGAGCCCGTGGCGATGCGCACCCACCGGCCTTCCAGCGCCTCCACGGTCTGGCCGCGGCGGGCGGTCTCGCGCGCACGGGTGCTGCGCACGCGCACCTCGGCGTGCAGGCCTCCGGGCCGGGCCTGGGCACGGGCGCCCAGGCCGTCACGCAGGCGCTCGCCGGCCGCGAGGGCGCGCACCGTGATGCGCAGCCGCCGGGGGGCGCGGTCCAGGGCCGCGAGCGCCTGGCGGATGGCCGCGAGGCGGTCGGGCGTGGCCCGCACGACCAGGCTGTCGCCGGCGGGGATGACCGCGCCGTCGGGTCCGGCCAGGGGGCGCAGCAGGGGAGCGAGCTCGGCGGCGGGGCGGTGGCGCACGGGCAGGGTCTCGGTCACGGCGGGGTCGCCGGCCGCCGCGGCCGCGGCGAGCAGGAGTGTTGCGGCGAGAGCCGCCCGGAGCCTCACAGGTGCAGCCTCCGCAGCTCGGGGTCCGGGCTGCTCACGGCCCAGGCCTCGTCGAAGAAGCGCAGCAGCTCGCGGGCCGTCAGCGGGGCGTCGAAGCAGGCGGTGGCCTCCCAGCGGTCCGCGAAGGGGCGGCGCAGCAGGCCGCGCCCGTCGGCCACCAGGAAGGCCTCCGGGAACGCCTCGTAGTCCGGGGGCGGGCGGCGCAGCTCGATGAAGCTCGGGAGCTCCCGCGCGAGCTCGACCAGGCGGTGTCCGCGCTGCACGGCGGCACGGGCATCGTAGACGATGGCGCGCACGCGCGCGTGGCGGTGGTTGAGGACCAGCTCGCGCACGGCGTCGAGGAAGCGGGGACGGTCGTAGAGGGCAGGGTCGAGGTCGCGGCTCCAGATGTCCACGCTGCGGCGGGCCTGGCGCGCCAGCGCCGTCGCCGCCGCCTCGCATTCGGCACGGGTGGCCAGCGCGATCTCCTGCCCGTCCTCGCCCAGCCGCAGCGCCGTGAAGTCCACCGGCCCGTCCATGGACCCACTATAGCGCATGGGGCCGGCGCGACACCGCCGTGTGACCGGCGCAGGCGTGCCCCGCGACGGGCGGAAGGACGGGAGGAAGTGGGGGGCCTCACAAAGAAAGGCCCGGACCGCACGGGATGGGGAATGCGGCCCGGGCCAGACGGATCGCACAGACGACGCGTTGGGGAAGCAAAGCGGGAGGGAATGTATTGTCGTCCGATGCTACCCGCAAGGTCCATTCTGGACGCGCCGCGTCACCCGTTCTGCGGTCCGTGTCACACTTCTGTGACCGCCCTGCCGGGGCTGGGTGAGGGGGCCGGGGGTTCGGACTCTGTGCCGCGGGCGGGCCGTCCCGCCCGCGGGCGCTGCGGCGCACCTTGCCGCCCCTCTCCTTCCCTCAGTGCGGGCGGGGAGGCGGGATGCGCGGGCGTCGCCGGCCAGGGAAGGCCGGCGCCGAGCGCCAGGGACGGTCCTCGCGTCCCGCGCAGACCGCATCGCCGCCCGCACGTCACCCCGAGCCGTGTCCGCGCCGCCCGCCCTGCGAGCCCGGCGGCGGGGCGGGAGGCAAAAGGTATCGGGAGGCGGGCACGGCTGGATTCCGGCGTGCCCGGGCGGGTGACGACGGCTAGACGCGGCGGGCCTGTTCGGCGGCGCGGCCGGTGTAGCTGGCGGGGGTGAGCGCCAGCAGGCGCTCGCGCACGGGCTCCGGGATCTCCAGGCCGCGGATGAACTCGGCCAGCGCCTCGCGGTCCACGCGCCGCCCGCGCGTGAGGGCCTTGAGCCGCTCGTAGGGCTGGTCGATGCCGTAGCGGCGCATCACGGTCTGCACCGCCTCGGCCAGCACCTCCCAGCTGGCCGCCAGGTCCTCGTCCATGCGGGCGGGGTCGGCCTCGACCTTGCCGAGGCCGCGCAGCACCGAGCGATAGGCGATGACGCTGTGGGCGATGCCCGCGCCCAGGTTGCGCAGCGCGGTGGAGTCGCTCAGGTCGCGCTGCCAGCGCGAGACCGGCAGCTTGGTCGCCAGGTGCTCGAGCAGGGCGTTGGCGATGCCCAGGTTGCCCTCGGCGTTCTCGAAGTCGATGGGGTTGACCTTGTGGGGCATGGTGGAGGAGCCCACCTCGCCCTCCACGGTGCGCTGGCGGAAGTAGCCGATCGAGATGTAGCCCCACATGTCGCGGCACAGATCGAGCAGCACGGTGTTGAAGCGGACGAGGGCGTGGAAGAGCTCGCCCATGTAGTCGTGCGGCTCGATCTGGGTGGTGTAGGGGTTCCACTCCAGCCCCAGGCTCACCACGAAGCGCTCGGCCAGCGCCGGCCAGTCGACCTCGGGGTAGGCGATGACGTGGGCGTTGTAGTTGCCCACGGCTCCGTTCATCTTGCCCAGCAGCGGCACCGCCGCCACCTGCTCGGCCTGGCGCTTGAGCCGCCAGGCGAAGTTGGCGAGCTCCTTGCCGAGGGTGGTGGGGGAGGCGGGCTGGCCGTGGGTGCGCGAGAGCATGGGGCGGTCGGCGTGCGCGTGGGCCATGCGGCGGAGCGTCGCCACGAGCTCGTCCATGAGCGGCAGCACGGCCTGGGTGCGCGCCTCGCGCAGCATGAGCGCGTAGGCGAGGTTGTTGATGTCCTCCGAGGTGCAGGCGAAGTGGAAGAACTCGCTCACCCGGGCGAGCTCCGGGTTGCCGGCCACCCGCTCCTTGAGGAAATACTCGACGGCCTTGACGTCGTGGTTGGTGGTGCGCTCGATGTTCTTGACCCGGCGCGCGTCCTCCTCGGAGAAGCCTTCCACGATGCCGTCGAGCAGGTGGCGGGCGCGCTCGCTGAGGGGCGGCAGCTCCTCGATCCCGGGATGCCCGCTGAGGGCCTGCAGCCAGCGCACCTCCACCAGCACGCGGTGGCGGATGAGCGCGTACTCGCTGAAGATGGAGCGCAGCTCGGCGGTGCGCTCGGCGTAACGCCCGTCGATGGGGGAGATGGCGGTGAGCGGCGTCAGCTCCATGTCGGGTCCCCTGCCGCGTTGGGCTGGCAGAGTTTAGCGCAGGCCGCGCCCGCGATGGGCATGGGCGCACCTCCATGCGGTAGACCGAACGGTTCAGCCGCCATCGGTAAGGGTGCGCAGCACGTAGTGCAGGATGCCGCCGTGGCGGAAGTACTCGCGCTCCTTGGGCGTGTCGATGCGCACGATGGCGCTGAAGACGGTTTCGCGGCCGTTCTCGGCGACGGCGCGCACGCTCACCTCGCGCGCCTCCCCGCCCGCCAGCCCCTCGATGTGGAAGGTCTCGCGTCCGGTGAGGCCGAGGCTTTCGGCCGACTCGCCCTCGCGGAACTGAAGCGGCAGTATCCCCATGCACACGAGGTTGGTGCGGTGGATGCGCTCGTAGCTCTGCGCGATGACGGCGCGCACCCCGAGCAGGCGCGGACCCTTGGCGGCCCAGTCGCGCGAGGAGCCGGAGCCGTACTCGCGCCCGGCGATCACGATCAGGGGCACCCCCTCGGCGCGGTAGCGCATGGCCGCGTCGTAGACGCTCATGAGCTCGCCGTCCGGCAGGTGCAGGGTCCAGCCGCCCTCGCGCTCGACGAGGCGGTTGCGCAGCCGCACGTTGGCGAAGGTGCCCCGCATCATGACCTCGTGGTTGCCGCGGCGCGAGCCGTAGGAGTTGAAGTCCTTGGGCGCGACGCCGTGGGCCTCCAGGTAGGCCGCGGCGGGGGTGCCGGGCTTGATGGCGCCCGCGGGCGAGATGTGGTCGGTGGTGACGCTGTCGCCGAGCACCACCAGGGCGCGGGCGCCCCGGATGTCCTGCACCGGCGCGGGCTCGCGCGCCATGCCCTCGAAGAAGGGCGGCCGGCGCACGTAGGTGGAGGCCGGGTCCCAGGCGAAGCGCCCGCCTTCCGGCACCGGCAGCGCGGCCCAGTGGGCGTCGCCCTTGAAGACCTCGGCGTAGGCCTGGCGGAAGAGCTCCCCGCGCAACGCCCCGCGCATGGCGGCCTGGATCTCCTCGCGCGAGGGCCAGAGGTCACGCAGGAAGACCGGCCGGCCCTCGGCGTCGGTTCCCAGGGGCTCGGTGAGCAGGTCCACGTCCATGCGCCCGGCCAGCGCGTAGGCCACCACCAGCGGCGGCGAGGCGAGGTAGTTGAGGCGCACGTCCGGGTGGATGCGGCCTTCGAAGTTGCGGTTGCCCGAGAGCACGGAGCAGGTCACCAGGCCCTGCTCGCGGATGGCCGCCGCCACGGGCCCGGGCAGGGGGCCGGAGTTGCCGATGCAGGTGGTGCAGCCGTAGCCCACCACGTGGAAGCCGACGGCGGCGAGGTCGTCGAGCAGGCCCGACTCGCGCAGGTAGGCCGTGACCACGCGCGAGCCCGGCGCAAGGCTGGTCTTGACCCAGGGGGCTGCGCGCAGGCCGCGCTCGCGCGCGCGGCGGGCGAGCAGCCCCGCCGCCAGCATGACCTCGGGGTTGGAGGTGTTGGTGCAGCTCGTGATGGCGGCGATGACCACGGCACCGTCGCCGATCTCGTGGGCTTCCCCGTCGAGGGTGACCGTGGCGCGCGGGGCGCGGTGCGTGGGCACGGTCGCGGGGGCGTCGTGGCCGCTCTCGTCCTCGAAGCGGTCGGTCCCGCCGTTGCCGTCGGCGCGCTCCGAGGCGAGGGCCTCGCGCACGCTGGCGGCGGCGCCGCGCAGGGAGATGCGGTCCTGGGGGCGGCGCGGCCCGGCGAGGCTGGGCTCCACCGTGGCCATGTCGAGCTCGAGCACGGCCGTGTAGCGCGGCTCGTGCCCGGGCTCGCGGAAGAGGCCCTGCGCCCTGGCGTAGGCCTCCACCAGGGCCACCTGCCGCTCGTCGCGCCCCGTCAGCCGCAGGTAGCGCAGGGTCTCGGCGTCGATGGGGAACAGCCCGCAGGTGGCGCCGTATTCCGGGGCCATGTTGGCCAGCGTGGCGCGGTCGGCGAGCGTGAGGTGGTCGAGACCGGGCCCGAAGAACTCCACGAGCTTGCCCACCACGCCATGGCGGCGCAGCAGCTCCGTGACGGTGAGCACCAGGTCGGTGGCGGTGGCGCCCTCGGGCAGCGCCCCGCTCAGGCGCACGCCCACCACGTCCGGGATGAGCATGGAGATGGGCTGGCCCAGCAGGGCCGCCTCGGCCTCGATGCCGCCGACGCCCCAGCCCAGCACGCCCAGGCCGTTGACCATGGTGGTGTGGGAGTCGGTCCCGACCAGCGTGTCGGGGAAGGCGCGCAGCACACCGTCCGGACCCTCCTCGGCGAAGACCACGCGCGCCAGGTGCTCGAGGTTGACCTGGTGGACGATGCCGGTGTCGGGCGGCACGACGCGGAAGTTGTCGAAGGCCTGCTGGCCCCAGCGCAGGAAGGCGTAGCGCTCGCGGTTGCGCTCGAACTCGATGCGGGCGTTGAGTTCCAGCGCCTCGGGACTGCCCCAGGCATCCACCTGCACCGAGTGGTCGATGACCAGCTCGGCCGGGCGCAGGGGGTTGATGCGCCGCGGGTCGCCGCCGAGCTCGGCCATGGCGTCGCGCATGGCGGCCAGATCCACGACGGCGGGCACCCCCGTGAAGTCCTGCAGCAGCACGCGCGCCGGCACGAAGGCGATCTCGGGCCGTGTGGCCTCCCGGGGCTGCCAGCCGGCGAGCGCCTCGATGTGCGCGGCGGTGACGGTGCTGCCGTCCTCGTGGCGGAGCAGGTTCTCGAGCAGGATCTTCAGCGACCACGGCAGGGTCGCCACGTCGAAGCGCTCCTGGAGCGCCTCGAGGCGCCAGATCTCGTAGTCCTGGTTCCCCACGCGCAGCGTGCCGCGCGCACCGAAGCTGTCGGCCATGCCCTCTCCCCGGTTCCGAAGCCTTGCCGCAGGCGCGCGCGGGATGGCGCGCGCCAAAGGGGGGCCATTATCGGCCATGGCGGCGCCGGGGCCAAACTCAGGCCGGCACGGCGGTGCGAGCGAGCAGGGCGCGGGCGGCCGCCACATAGCGCCGCCGCCGCCACAGCAGCCCCCAGCGGGTGCCCCCCTTCTGGCGCCAGAGCACGGCGGCCCGGATGGCGGCGAGCAGCAGGGTGCGGATGCGGGCGGCGACGGCCTCGCTCTCCAGGTGCTCGCGCGCGCCCCGCACCATCACGGGCGTGGCCACCTGCCCGGCGGTCTCGCGATAGGTGGAGGCGAAGACCGCCATCACGGCCGGGTGGAGACGGTCGCCGGTCTCGGCCGCGCGCCGCCCCGCCTCCTCGATGCCCTGGCGGACGCGGTCCAGGAGGTCGGGCCGGGCCGCGAGCCGCCGCTCCACCACCAGCACGGCCACCGCGTAGCGGGTGAGCTCGGCGTCACGCCCCTGGCCCGAGAGCTGCGCGATCAGGGTCTCCAGCCCCAGACGCAGGCGCGCCAGCCCTCCCCAGACCGCCCCGGCCGAGGGTGCGTCCACGGCAAAGAGGCTGTCCACGCAGGCGCGCTCGGCGTCCTCGTCGGCGCTGCCCCGGTGGGCGAGCGTCTGCACCAGCCGCAGGGCCTGGAACAGGCCGGCGAGCCCGATCACCTGGTCCCTCAAGCCGGGCTCCGGGGCCGGCGGCGCCTCTGCACGGTCGTCCATGGGGGCAAAAGGTACCCGATGCGGGCGCCGCCGGCAGCCCCTCAGCCGCCGCCCAGGGGCTCGACGGCCTCGATCACGCCCCCACCCAGGCAGCGCTCGCCCTCGTACAGCACCACGTACTGGCCGGGCGTGACTGCCCGCTGGGGTGTGTCGAAGACCACGCGGCAGCGCCCGCCGGGCAGCGCCTCGACCGTGCACGGGACATCGGGCTGGCGGTAGCGGACCTTGGCGTGCCCGCGCCAGGGCATGGGCGGCGGGCCGCCCGCGACCCAGCTCAGGTCGCCGGCCACCAGCGTGCGGCTGAGCAGGCGCGGGTGGTCGTGGCCCTGGGCCACGTAGAGCACGTTCGCACCGGGGTCCTTGTCCACCACGTACCAGGGCCGCCCCTCCGTGCCGGTGAGGCCCCCGATGCCGAGACCCTCGCGCTGGCCCAGGGTGTAGAAGGCCACCCCCTGGTGGCGGCCCACCACGCGTCCGTCCAGGGTGCGGATCTCGCCGGGCGTGGCCGGCAGGTAGCGGGAGAGGAACTCCCGGAAGGGGCGCTCACCGATGAAGCAGATGCCGGTGCTGTCGCGCTTGGCGTGGGTGGGGAGCCCCGCCGCGCGCGCGAGCGCGCGCACCTCTTCCTTGGCGAGCGCGCCGACCGGGAACAGGACGCGCTCGAGCTGGCGTGCGGTGACGGCGTGCAGGAAGTAGCTCTGGTCCTTGGCGGGGTCGGCGCCCTTGAGCAGGCGCAGGCCGCCGCGGCCGGTCTCGATGCGGGCGTAATGGCCGGTGGCGACCCAGTCGGCCCCGAGGCGCCTGGCGTGCTCCAGGAAGACGCCGAACTTGATCTCGCGGTTGCAGAGCACGTCCGGGTTGGGCGTGCGGCCCGCGGCATACTCCGCGAGGAAGCGGCGGAAGACCCGCTCGCGGTATTCGCGGGCGAAGCTCACCTTGTGGAGGGGGATGCCCAGCACCTCGCACACGCGACGCGCATCCGCGAGATCCTCGGCGGCGGCGCACAGGCCGTCCTCGTCGTCGTCCTCCCAGTTCTTCATGAACAGCCCCTCCACCCGGTAGCCCATGCGCAGGAGGATCCAGGCGGCCACGGTGGAGTCCACGCCGCCGGAGAGGCCGACGATGACCCTGGGACGGCTCATGCGGAGAGGCGGGTGCGGTCAGCGCCAGGTGCCGAGGCCCATCTTAGCATCGGCTCCAGGGGGGGCCGGGCAGGGGGGCGGAGGGTCGTCGGGGCGCGGCTTCCAGCCCGCGCGCCAGCGCTCCAGCGGCAGGATTCGCGCCGGGACGCCGTTGTCGTGGAACCACGAGTCCACCGCCCAGCGCCGCCCGGTGGCCCGCTCGCGCAGGACGGCCGTGGTGTGAGGCCATCCCATGAGGAAGAAGCCCCGGGTGGCGCGTCCGTCCGGGACGTGGAAACGCAGCAGGCCGGCATCGGCGAACATGCGGAGGTAGGTGCCGGTGTTGGTGGCCTCGTCCACGCAGTCCATCTGGCCGGGACGGCCGAGGCCCGGGAAGGTGCCGCCGAGATCCCCGTCGGTGCCGGCGCGCGGGCCCACGAGGCGCTCCAGCAGGCCCACGGCGCAGGCGACGGCCCGCCGCTCGGCGGCGGCGTCGTGCGGCAGGCGCCGGAACAGCGCCACCACGCGCGCCCACTCGGCAGCGGTCAGGGAGACCGGAGCGCGCTCCTCGCAGCCGTGGCCGTGGCAGACGGTGAAGGCCCCGGGACGCGGCGATGGCGCAGGGCCGGTGGGCGGGGCCGCGCACGCCCCGGCGAGGAGGAGGGCCAGGAGGCCTGCCGGCGGGCCGCGCCTCACGGCGGCAGGTCCACGAGCAGGTCCAGGGGCCAGCGCCGTCCGGCCAGGTAGTCCTCCACCCCGCGCAGCACCATGGGGCTGCGCGGCGGGGCGAGGCCCGAGGCCGGCGCGGTGCGCAGCGCCGCGGGCTCCACCCAGAGCGTGCGCCGGATGCCGGCATCCAGCGGCCCCCGGGGAGCCGAGTCGTCCAGCTCGCCGCAGAAGGCCACCCGCAGATAGGTGCGTCCGGTCTCCGGGGCGCGCCAGCGGTAGACGCCCACCACGCCCGTCGGCCGGAACGGCCAGCCCGTCTCCTCCAGTGTCTCCCGGGCGGCCGCCTCGGCCAGGCTCTCCCCATCGTCCAGATGGCCGGCGGGCTGGTTGAGGACGACGGCGCCGTCGGCTTCCTCCTCCACCAGCAGGAAGCGGCCGTCACGCTCGATCACGGCGGCCACCGTCACGTGCGGCTTCCACACCATGGCGCGTCAATCTACCAGAAACTCTGATCAATCCGCTGCGCGGATTGATCAGCGCTATGGTGCTTCGCGGCCCATTTTCGATTTTTTCGTATCGTCATGCACTTACAAGTGCATGGGCCGTCCCGCGGCCGTCCCCGGCCGGGGAAGCTCTGAAAAATCGGATTTTTCAGAGCTTCCTACCACAGGCCCGCGGGACGGGCGGGGGCCTAAAGCCCGCCGCCCGGGGGGCCGATGACGTCACGAGGGGCAAGCGAGTCGCGGAAGGGGAAGGAACGAAGAGGAAGGGGCGGATGAAGGGCGCCTGGCGCAGCATCCGGGGCCGCTTCGCGATCATCGCCGGC
>Ga0256839_1001625_pt1 | contig 26806 bp, 23 predicted proteins | sample 354166metaG_FD_185968 | JGI IMG/M metagenome (GOLD analysis project Ga0256839, IMG submission 185968) | Hydrothermal vent microbial communities from Mid Atlantic Ridge, Atlantic Ocean - 354-166 | ecosystem: Environmental > Aquatic > Marine > Hydrothermal vents | place: Atlantic Ocean: Mid... | reverse complement strand
CCGCCCCCACGAACCTGCCGATGGTGAGCCTGGAGGTCGACGGCTCAACAGGGGATATCTATGCCGTGGGTGTTGCCGGACTGATATACGGCCTGAGGAACAATCTGCTGGACGGAGAGGAGGTAAGGTAGAATGACAGTCGACAGAAAACTTTCGCGAAGGGATTTACTTAAGATATCCGCTGCCGGGGCCGCCGGGGCGTGCGCACTCGGCAGCAGCATCCCGGCCCTTGCAGCGGGGAAATTCCCCGAGGCGCGCGCAGCCGAATTCGTCGAGCTGCCCCCGAAAAACGCAGAGAAATACTTTACATCGTGCCGTTACTGCCACGTACAGTGCGGTTACGAGGTCTTTGTCTGGCGCAGAGGCACGGGCCGCAAACCCGAAAGGGAAAAATTCTACCCGGTGGAAAAGATGAGGGGGGACTGGCCGAATCCGGTTTTCACCGTGGATGCCAGGAAGGACGGCAGGGATGTCAGGATCATGATCCTGCCGGACCACAAGGACGTGGCAAGCAAATCAAACTATTCGGTCAGGGGCGCGTTCAATGCGCACAGCATCTATTCGGAAAAACTTCCGACCAGAATCCGCCTCATGAAACCCATGATCCGCAGAAACGGCAAGGGAAGCCCCCTGGTTGAGGTGTCGTGGGATGAGGCAATCGGATTTACGGCTGACAGGTTCCAGAGGATCATCGACAGACACGGCCCGGATGCAATCGCCGGGATTTACGGTGACTGGGGCTACCTTCAGGGCACCTATGCATTTCTGAAATGGCTCTTTCAGGGGATCAAGTCAGCCTCGCTTTGCGGCAACGGGTACCTGTTCTGGGGCAGTGAGCTGTGGGGCTATGCAGATGTGACCGGCAGCGGCTCCACATCTCATGACGTAACAGACTATGACACCACGAAATGCATATTTCTCATGGGCAAAAACCTCAAGGATACCGGTTCGTCATGGTACTACCGCGCCCTGACAGCCGGCGGCCTCAACAACGGCGACATCAAGCTGATTGTAGCCGACCCTGTCAGGACATCAATGGCACGGGACGCCGAGCGCACCGGAGGCCTCTTCCTGCAGGTAAGGCCCGGCTCCGATGCAATCCTGTCGATGTCGATCATGCATGTGATTGTCAGAAACGGCTGGTATGACAGGGAGTTTGTGTCAAAGTATACCACGGGGTTTGATACACTGAAAAAGACGGTATTGAAGAGCAGGTTCTCCCCTGAGAACGCCTCGAGGGTCACGGGAGTGCCGCCGGACAAGATCAGGGCTGCCGCGGAAATGCTGGCCAGATACAGGGGACGGACCATGTTCCAGTTCTGGATGGGGATCATCAAGCAGGTGACCGGATGGGAAAACCAGGTGGCCTTTGCCTCACTGGCCTGCATCCTCGGCAATGCCGGCAAAAAAGGCGCCTGCATCTCCAGGGGCGGCGGGCATCCGTGGGGCACGTTTGCAGGCACTGCACCGCCGAAAGGCAAGGAAGCCAGTTCCATGAGGAGCGTGCTCGACAAGCTCGAAAAAGGGGAGATACACGCCATCTGGGCCTATATCAACAATGTTTACATACAGCTTCCCAACCTGAACAAGTTCATCCCCATGTACAACAGGACGTTCCTTGTGGTTAATGAGATTTATCCGACCGACACGACAAGGGCGGCCGACGTGGTCTTTCCGGCGGCGACCTGGGGCGAGTGGAACACCGTCCAGGCGAGCGAAGACCGCAGGCTTCATCTCCAGCAGAAATTCATGGACCCCCCGGGTGATACGCGGCCCGACTGGTGGGTGGTCGCACAACTGGCCGGGCGCATGGGGCTCAAGGGGTTTGACTGGAAGGACGAGATCGAGATTTATGACGAGGTGAGGGTGCAGACAAAGGGCGCCTACCACGGCGATATCTCGGAGATAAGCTGGGATGATCTTCTGAGGGCGGGCTCCTCGGGCATAAAGTTCCCGGTGGTGAACGGCAGGACCGTTACGAGGCTCCATTCCCGGGATACCGAGCGGATAATGGGCCGGCGCTTTGCGCACAAGGACGGCAGGGCGCACCTTGAGCATGTCGGGAAACTGGCCCGTTTCGACCCGTACAACTATCCGCTCAGGGATAAACTCACCGACGAATACCCGCTCTGGAACACCCACGGCCGCGCCAATGAGATATGGAACACGGGGTACAATGTATACAGCAACGGCCTGGACAGGCCCCTGGTGCCTGCCTTGTGGGAAAGGGTGTCCGAGCAGATTGTAAACATCAATCCGAAAGACGCGCGGCTCCGCGGAATCAAGAGCGGCGACAGGGTGATAATCACTTCCCGGCAGGGCAGTCTCAGGGCCGTGGCCAGGGTCAGCGACGCCACGGCTCCGGGGGTAACGTCCATCTGGTCCCATTACCCGAGGCGGGAGTCCACCCCCAACCTGATAACCAGCGAGCGGACGGATAAAAAGCTGGCCGTGTGGGACAAGCCCGTGCCCGTCAATATCAGGAAGGCCTGAAATCCCCCCGTCCCGTCAACGCCCCCTCCCCCCGCAGGAGGGGGTAAGGGGGGAGGGGGCCTTCTATACGCCCTGTCAGACAACCTTACAGTGGCATAACACACCGCCGGACTCCCCCCTGCCGGCTTATGCAATATTAAGGTTAACCTTATCCCTTCGCAGCAGCCTGTATGTCCAGACCTTCACAAAGTCGTTGATTATAAACCATGCAAACGCGTATCCCCATACCAGCAGGGCATATCTCCAGCCTATGGGGGAGACAAACCATCCGTATACCACGAACATGGTTGCAAGGATTTTTGTCACAACAGCGGCCCAGAGCAATACGGGGGCAGGATAAGGTCTCTGCCAGAAACGCTTCTCGGTGCGGGTGATGAATATCGTCAGATGCCCGGCCACGGCCAGCTTCAGGAATATAAAGCTCTGGACAACCGGGGCCGAAAGGCGCATGTATTCCTCGGCTATGTAAAATATTCCGAAACTCGAAATCACTCCAAGCACCCCGAGGACTGTGGATATGCCCATCACTTCCACCATATTCCACCTCACGGGCCTGTTGTCCACCTTTGTATTGTCATAGGCTATTGCAAGTATCGGCAGGTCGTTCAGAAAGGCCAGGATGATGATCATTATCGCCGTAACCGGATAGAAATTGAATATGACGATCGAGGCCGTCATGAAGAGGATGACCCTGATGGTCTCGGCTATCCTGTAAACGCTGTAGCTCTTCATTCTCTCGAATGTGACCCTTGCGCCCTTTATGGCGTCAATGATCACGCACAGCCCCGGGGCCAGCAGTACGAGGTCGGCCGCAGCCCTTGCCGCATCCGTGGCCCCCGAGACCGCTATGCCGGCATCCGCCTTTTTCAATGCCGGCGCGTCATTGACGCCGTCGCCCGTCATCCCGACGATGTGTCCGGCCTTCCGGAGCTTGTCGACAATCAGGTATTTGTCCTCTGGAAATACCTGGGCGAAACCGTCGCTGTTTTCTATCACCTCTATGATCTCGGATTCATGTCTCTTTACATAGCCCTTGGGAAGCTCTATCTTCTCAAACTCCTTTTCGATACGCTTCACTATCCCCTTTGCAAACTGTTCCGCATCTTCCGCGGATACCCCGGCGGAGAGTTTTTCATATATCGCCTTTGCGAGTATCTCCCCCAATATCACAAGTTCTTTGTTGCTCGCCCCCTTGAGCTCCCTGGCATCCGCAATATTCTCCCCGATACCCAGGATACCGGCTATATGCCTGGCTATGGCTACATTGTCGCCTGTGACCATCTTGATCTCCAGGCCGAGTTTCCTTGCCTCTCCTATGATTTCTTTCGAGTCCTCCCTGGGCGGATCAAAGAGCGGGACCAGGCCTGTAAAGTCAAAGTGTTTATCACCGGGCTGTTTTACAGCAACTCCCAGCGTCCTGAAACCTTTGGCCGCAAGCTCCTCCACCTTGTCTGAGATTTCCCGCCTGGCTGTCAGGCCGCCGCACAGATCCAGTATCACCTGAGATGCGCCCTTGGTGACCATGAGAGTTTTATCGCCTGACTTCACGGTCGCTTCCGTCCTCTTGCCCACAGGGTCAAAGGGTTTGAAATTCACTTGATGATACCGTTTCAGCTCCCCGGCCTTTCCGGTTTTCTGCAGATACTCGAATATGGGTGTCTCTATGGGGTCCATGTTCTCTTCCCGTGAAGAGAGGGCTGCATAGAGCATAAGCTCTTCAACAGTGTGCCCGTTGAAGGCCACAGGGTCCGACACGGTCATCCTGTTCCGTGTCAGTGTCCCGGTCTTGTCAGAACACAAGACATCGACCCCGGCCAGTTCCTCTATGGCGACAAGGCGGCTTACGATCGCCTGTTTCCTGGCCAGGTTCATGGCCCCGACGGCCATTGTCACGGACAGCACGGCGGGCAGGGCCACGGGGATTGCGGCCACGGTCAGGACAAGAGTGAAGCGCAGTATCTCTATCATGTTCTCATGCCGGAACATGGCTGTGATCAGGATAACAGCGGCAAGGAATATGGTGAGGTAAATAAGGTAGTTGCCTATATGAATCACGGCCTTCTGAAAATGGCTCTTTTCCTCCCTCTGCGCCCTGGCGACAAGAGCGACCGTCTTTCCGAAAAAGGTGTTCAGCGCCGTGTTGACGACCACCGCCGTCATCTCCCCCTGTTTTACCACGGAGTTGGAATACGCTATATCCCCCGCGCCCTTGGTGACGGGCAGCGACTCGCCGGTCAGCGCGGACTGGTCGGCCTGGATGAAACCGCCTTCGATGAGCCTCAGGTCCGCGGGGATGAGGTCCCCTATTTTTATCTTGATGATGTCCCCGGGGACGAGTTCCCTTGCCTCTATTGTCCGGAACACGCCGTCCCGCAGCACGAGAGCGTTTTTGGCCAGTTTTTCCTTCAATACCTTCAGGGCGCTCAATGCCTTTGACTCCTGCCAGAAGTCTATGAAGGCGTTGGTGAAGAGCAGGATCATTATGATTATGAAATCATCCCACCTGCTGACGACTGCGGAAAGCAGGGCCGCAACCTCTATCATACCGGGGATGGGGCCCCAGAAGCGCCTGAATATCCGGTGGAATACAGTCTCTTCTTTTTCGGGGATCTCGTTATAGCCGTATTCGGCGAGCCTCTTTTGAGCCTCGGTGCGTGACAGTCCCCTGTCCTTCGCAGCATGCAGGGTCTCAAGTGTTTTTTCTACAGACAGTTTCCTGTAATCATCCGTCTCCATTGCCGTCACCGCCTCCTTGCATTTAACCTTACAGTGGCATAAAATACCGCCTGCATCCCACACTTCCCCGCAGGGACAACCGTTATGGTTTGATTGTTATGTAAATATACCCGCCTTCCCTGTAGACAAGCAGAAGCACGCTGTCCCCGGACCCTATCCTGGAGACCGTTTTTTCATAGTCCGAAATGTTCTCTATGGGTTTCCTGTTTATCTCCATGATCACGTCATTGCGCCTCACTGCCGGGAAGGCCGGGCTGTCCATTTCTATATTCGTGACGACAACGCCCTTTACCTTTTGCGGTATGCCGAGGCTGCTCCTGATCCCTGCATCGAGGTCCTGAACATGGACCCCTTTCATTACATTCCTGTATTCGCTCTTTGCAGCGGCCACAGCCTCTTCAGAGAGTCTGCCGATCGTGACGGTCAGCACCTCTTCCCTGCCGTCCCTTATGACCTTTACCCTGACCCTGGTTTCAGGCGGCGTTGCAGCCACCATGTTCCTCAGAGCGGTTGAACTGTCCACGGGCCTGGAGTCGAATTCTATTATCAGGTCCCCGCGCCTGAAGCCGGCCTTTGCAGCAGGGCTGTCCTCAACCACGTCCGTAACAAGGGCGCCCTTTTCCCGGCTTATGCCGAACTGCTTTGCTATATCGGGGGTCATGTTCTGTATGGTGACCCCGAGCCAGCCGCGTATGACCTTGCCGTGTTTTATGATGCTGTCCATAACCGATTTCGCCATGTTCGAGGGGATGGCAAAGCCTATGCCCATGTATCCGCCGCTTTTCGACAGGATCGCGGTGTTTATCCCTATGAGCTCTCCTTTTGTATTTACGAGGGCGCCGCCCGAGTTGCCGGGATTGATTGCCGCGTCCGTCTGTATGAAATTCTCGTAATCCTCGATCCCCACATTCGACCTGCGCAGCGCGCTCACTATGCCCATTGTGACGGTATGGCTGAGGGCGAAGGGGTTGCCGACTGCTATAACCACCTCTCCCACCTTCAACCGGTCGGAGTCCCCCACCCTGAGCGCGGGGAGACCTTCGGCGTCTATCTTTACGACGGCAAGGTCGGTCTTGGGGTCGGTGCCCACAAGCTTACCCTTGAACTCCCTCTTGTCGTACAGGATCACTTTTATGTCTTCCGCGTCCTTGACGACATGGTTGTTTGTCAGTATGTAGCCGTCATCCGTTATAATCACCCCTGAACCGAGGGCGGATGATTTGTATTTTCTCAGGTGGCCGCCGAACTCGTCGCCGAAGAACCGCCTGAAAAACGGGTCGTTGAACAGGTCCCCGAACGGGCCGGTGTTCATCGAGACGGTTGTTGTAGTGGATATGTTGACCACAGAGGGCTTCACCGCCCCGGCAACCTCGGAGAGGGCGTCGCTGAACTGCCCGAGCAGGTCCGAAGCACCGGCGGAGACACCGGTCTCCTTTGCATAATTGACCTGCTGGACCCCGAGGTCCGCTGACAGAATAAAGCCCATGATTATGCCTGCCGTTATCAGGATAAAAGCAAGAACTATGTTTCTCTTCTTCATCTTTGTCTTCCTCCTTCATATATAAAAATCAAGCTGGTTCCAGGTCCGGCACTCCCTCCCCCCTCACACCCCCCGCAGCGGGTGGGGATTTGATTGTGCGTTACACGCAGACAGGGGGAAACCCGGGGCGGGTGTGCATTATTCACCTCCATGCCCCCAGGACATTATATGTGTGCCGTGCAATCATCAGCTCTTCATCGGTCTTTATCACCCTTACCGTAACCGTGCTGTCACCACGGGAAATCACGGGGCCGTGGGTCATGTTCAGTTCGGGATCGATCCGGATTCCCATGAAACCGAGACCTTTGCAGATGCGGCTGCGGATCACGGGGGAGTTTTCCCCTATGCCTCCGGTAAAAACGAGTGTATCCAGTCCACCGAGCGTGGCTGCAAGTGCCCCGAGGAATTTCCTTGCCTGGTGGCAGAAAAGCTCAACGGCCTCATGCGCCCGCGGCTCATCCTGCTCCATGTCAAGGAGTTCCTCCATATCCGGGCTGATCCCCGATATGCCCGCGAGACCGGCCCTGCGGTTTACAAGCACTCTGACTTCACCGGGGGACATACCCTTATGCTCGAGGAGGTAGAGGATGACACCGGGGTCAAGGTCGCCGCAGCGGGTGCTCATAACGAGCCCGCCCGCGGGCGTGAAACCCATCGTGGTATCCACCGCCCGCCCGTTATGAACAGCCGTCATGCTGGCGCCGTGGCCCAGATGTGCCATGATCACCCGGCCGCCGGCCGCATGTTCGCCTCCCGGCCTGCCCAGTTCTTCGGTAATATATTCATACGACAGCCCGTGGAAGCCGTAGCGCCGGAGACCCTCTTCCCGTAACTCCCGGGGGAGGGCGTACAACGTGGCTATACGGGGCATGTCCCTGTAAAAGGCCGTATCAAAACAGGCAACCTGTTTCATGTGCGGGGCAAAGCGGCTGATCGCCTCTATGGCATCAATCTCATGGGGCAGGTGCTGGGGGGCGAAGTGGCTGAGCCTCCTCAGGTCACTGATAAGACCGCCTGTGACCGGCTGCGGTTCGGTATACACCGCGCCTCCGTGCACGACACGGTGTCCTGCCGCATCCAGCCCGCGGTCATACGCGTGGTCTTTCAACCAGCCGAAGAGACTCTCAAGGGCTGCACCGTGGTTTCCGGCGGCAAGCCCTGTTTCAAGGAGGGTCTTACCGTCGCCGTCCCTTGCATGAAACATGCCCGCTTCCAGCCCGATGCCGCTGATCTCACCTGAGAGAACAAGGTCTTCGGAATCATCCATGCGGTACACGGAAAACTTTATGCTTGAAGAACCGCTGTTGATGGTTAAAATGCGCCTGTCCATCACTGTCTCCCGGCAGAATCTGCCTTACAGTGGCATAACATCCGGCCATAGGGGCACAGGAGTCCGCCGGAAAAGCTTTATCCGCAATACCTTCAGGAAATATGCCACACGGCATGCAGACTCCTGTGCACGTCTATGCAACATTAAGGGTTACTGCACGTTTTATCCCTTCAGGTCAATGATAGCACAGATCACGGTACTGTTACAGGTAAGGCGAAAAGAGCCGGGCGATCCCGTCCCGCAATTTGACCGGGAGGCGCCGGCTGTTTACATGTTTTAAAGTGACCCTGCGGGCATCCCGGAGCTTTGCCTGTACCACCGTCTCAAGACGGCCCGCCAGTTCGCGGTCATAGCATTCCACGTTGAACTCGAAATCCAGGCGGAAACTCCGCGGATCCATGTTTGCAGAGCCGAACAGTATCCATTCATGATCCACGAGCATGAGCTTTGTGTGGTCAAACGGAGGCGGTGTAAGCCATATGCGGCAGCCGTGTCTCAGTATCTGCCGGAACAGGTCCGTGGAGGCCCACTGCACTATCCTCAGGTTGTTTGCGGACGGGAGAATTATGTCAACATCGACTCCGCGCATTGATGCAAGGTTAAGCGCCCTGATGAGCGCGGAATCGGGGAGGAAATAGGGGCTCACTATCTTCAGCGAGTATTTTGCGCACGCAATCGCGCCGTGCACTGTCCAGAGGAATTTCTCAAAGTCCTCATCAGGCCCGTCGGGAATGCCCCGGGCCGTCACATTGCCCCTCGGCTCCAGCATGGGGAACCACTTTTCATCATTCAGGATCTCTCCGGTGCAGAAGACCCAGTCCTCGGCAAAGGCGTTCTGCAGGTCGCTGACAACAGGTCCCTCGAGGAGGAAATGCAGGTCCTGCACTGGATTGGGAGGGTCTTCACCCAGTAAAAGGCCCTCCCGGATGTTCATGCCCCCGGTAAAGCCGGTCTTTCCGTCCACGACCAATATCTTGCGGTGGTTTCTAAGGTTCACAAAAGGCATACGCCAGGGGAGAAACGTGGGAAGGAACAGCGCAGTGGTGATGCCTGCACGGTTTAATCTGCGGGTTATGGGAGGGAGGGAATACCTGGCGCCCATGTCATCGATAAGCACGCGCACATCCACCCCGCGTTTGACGGCACGCGCAAGGGCATCGAGAAAAAGCTCTCCGGCCCTGTCGTTGTCGAAGATGAAGGTGGACAATGTGACAGAGTGTTCCGCCCCGTCGATGGCGCTGATCATGACCGGGTACGCCTCGTCGCCGTTTACAAGGGGAACCACCCGGTTTCCCCGTAAAAGCGGGGTCTTCACCACGCGGTGAACCAGCCTTGACAGGGCCGCAAACTGATCCTGCAGGGTCTCCTCCGTGTCCTTCCGGCAATGGGGCGGCACGTTCCCGGCGCTGCGGTAACGGGCGTGGCCGCTCCTGAGGGCGACTGCGCGGCGCTTGATGCGGTTGATCCCGAGGATGACATAGAGGAGCGGTCCGATGACCGGGACGAGCCAGATGACCCCGACCCATGCAACCGCGGCCCGCGTGTCCCTCTTGTGCAGGATGGCGTGCCCCGAGGCCAGGACGGTTGCCAGCAGTGTGAGCATCCACGTGATATGGGGCAGGATTTCCTTTAAAAAACTCCACATAAGCAGTATAATACGTTTTTCCGGACATATTTCCAAGGTTATGGAACGCAGAAAATTTCTCCTGATATTAATTGTCGCATCCGCACTCCTCCTCAGTGCGGTACTTTTTATGCTGAAGGCCGCAAGGCAGGAGGGGACCCCCGTATTTTCAGGCACGGTCGAGGCGCGTGAGATAAATGCAGGCTCGCGGATCCCGGGAAGAATAGAGCGCATCCTTGTCAGGGAGGGCGATTCGGTGAATCGCGGGGATGCGCTGGTACGGCTTGAAAACAGGGAGGCTGCCGCTGCGCTTCAGGGGGCGGAGGCAGCGCTTGAGGCCGCCGGGGGCACGCTGAAAGAGGGTTATGCGCGGCTTGAGACCGCAAGAAAAAGATATCTCTCGGCAGAGAAGGAAGCGGCTGTCAGCAGGGCGGAATACGAGAGGATGAAGATAACCCTCGAGGAGGCCCGGCGCGAAATGGAGCGCACGCAGGGGCTCTATGAAAAAGGGTTTGTATCAGCGCAGGGGCTTGACATGAAACAGACGGCGTACAATGAAGCAAAGGCGGCACTCGATGCGGCGGCGGCGGGGGTCGAACTCGCCCGGGCAAGACTTGAGGTGGCCGCCTCCGAGGTGAAGACAGCGGAGCTGCGGATAGACACTCTGAAGTCAATGGTCAGGGAGGCGGAGGCGGCGGTCAGCCGGAGGAGGGCGGAATATGAGGACACCGTAATCACGGCCCCGGGCAGCGGCGTGGTTGTCTACAGGGCGTTTGAGGAGGGCGAGACCGTTGCCCCTTATACAACGATCCTCACGATTGTGGACATGAATGACAGGTGGATCAGGATCGATGTCGACGAGACATACCTGCCGGAGATAAGGCCCGGCGCCGCTGCCGTGATTGAAGCGGCGGGCACGGACAGGAAGTTCAGGGGCCGGGTCTTCAGTATTGCGCGCGAGGCGGAATTTGCAACACAGAGAGATGTCACGCGGGGCAGGCAGGACATAAAGACCTTTGCCGTAAAGCTCAGGGTGGATGACCCCGAAGGAATCCTGAAACCGGGCATGACGGTCAGGGTCAGGATACAGTGAATTCCATAGAGGTGCATAAACTCACAAAGCGCTTCGGAGGGCTCACCGCCGTAAAGGAAGTCGGTTTTACAGTGGCCGCGGGGGAGTTCTTCGGCCTGCTCGGCCCCAACGGCGCGGGGAAGACCACGCTTATCAGGATGCTGACCACTCTTTTAAAGCCGTCCTCGGGCAGGGCGCTGGTTGCAGGATTCGATGTGGCAAAGAAACCCGATGACGTCAGGCGCTCCATAGGCGTTGTGCCGCAGGCCATGACAAGCGACCTGGACCTTACGGGTTTTGAGAACATGGACATCTACGGCAATTTCTACGGCATCCCCAAAAAACAGAGAAGGGAAAGAATCAGGCGGCTGCTTGACATGGTCGGCCTGACGCAGAGGGCCGGCAGCCTTGTGGCCACATATTCAGGCGGCATGCGCAGGCGGCTTGAGATAGTAAAGGCCCTCGTGCACAGGCCGAGGATACTCTTCCTGGATGAGCCGACCCTTGGGCTCGACCCGCAGAGCAGGAGAAACGTGTGGAATTTCCTCGATGACTTCAAGAGAGAGGACAATCTCACGATCTTTCTCACCACGCATTACATGGAAGAGGCGGAGTCGTTGTGCGACAGGGTGGGCATAATCGATTACGGCAGCATAATAGCCCTCGACTCGCCTGAAGGGCTGAAATCAAGACTGCCGGAAAAAGACGTCGTCATATTCGAGCTCCCGGAGGTCAGCGACAGGATAGTCCGGGACCTCGGGAAACTGGATATCGTCCACAACATTGTGAGGAAGGATTCCACGCTCAGGATATCCGTTGACAACGGCTCCCGCATGGTTCCGCCCCTGATGGGGGAGATTTACAGGCTCGGGGGCTCCGTCAGGTCAGTGGTGGTCGAGAAACAGTCCCTCGAGGATGTCTTCATTCATTACACGGGACGCTCCATAAGGGACGAGGAGGCAAGGAAGGTGAGCTTCCTCACAGGCGCCGGCGTTCCGCAGAAGTGGGGCAGATAGTGACAAGGACCTTTGCGGTCATAAGGCGCGACCTCCTGAAGTTCAGGCGCAACCCCATGGTCATCATGATGAGCCTGGTCATGCCCATCATCTATCTCGTGATCCTCGGAAATTCATTCCAGGGAAAGCTGAAGCACCTGCCGGTCGGAGTCGTGAACCTGGACAGCGGGCATGATTCCCGCCTGTTTGTAAACAAGCTGAGGGCGGTTGAAAACGGCCCCGGGACATTCAGGCTTGTAATGCTCAGGGACCAGGAGGCCGCCGTAAGGCTCGTGAGGGAGGGCAGGCTGAAGGCCGCGATAATCATCCCACGGGGGTTTACAAGGAGGCATCTTGCCTCAAGGGCTGCCGGGGCCGGGCTGTTCGTCGACAATACGGACGGAATATCAGCGGCGACGATAAGGGATACGGTCAGGAATGTATTCGATTCCATATCCGTGGAATACGTCCCCGTAAGGGAGCCCGGCGGCAGGCGGTATTTAAGGGACATGGACCTTTACAGGAAGGTGGACTATGACCAGTCGCTTGTGCCCGGGGTCGTGATAATGGCGATTTTTCTCGGTACGCTGACCACGGGCGCGTTCAATCTTGTAATGGACAGATTCCTCGGCATCGATGAAAGCTATCTCCTTACCCCGCTTAAAAAGACGGATATCGTGGCCGGTCTCGTGGTGAGCGGCGTGATCATCACGACGATCATAACAACGCTGGTGATGCTCATCAGCATGCTGATCACCGGCATACCCCTTTCCGGAAGCGCGGGCAGGTACGGCCTCATACTTGCGGTATTGATACTTACAACTGTCGGCATGCTCAATATGATGTTTGTCTTTCTCGGCAGGGTCAGTCACCCGAGGATAATGGGCATACTCACCGGATTCCTGAATGTCATATTCTTTTTCCCCAGCGGAGCCGTATATCCGGTGGAGAGCTTTCCGGGCTGGCTCCGGACGTTCGCAAAGGTGAATCCTGAGGCATACGCGGTCCATGCCCTGAAGTCCCTGCTCTTCAAGGACGTGGGACCCAGCGCCATTTATACGGATATCGTATTCCTGTCCGCGTTTGCGGTAATCATGATGATAACGGCCGTGAGCTTTTTCAGGAGAACCCTTTGAAAGCCCCCGCCCCGTTGTTTCGCCGGGCCGGTGAATGCCGCGGCATCCGCAGCTTACCAGTTAAGCCCGCTGTCTATCCATCCGCCCACTTTTTCGGTGCTGAAATAACCGAGGTCGGCGACAAACCTCCTCGCCTCTGAATACGGCACCTGTTTTTTAATCTCCTGGCCGTGAAACCGCACGATGATCTGATAGCTCTCGTCCCTGGGCACGGAAATGGAGAAATTGCCGTTTCTGTCCGTCCTGCCGTATCCCACAATGTTATCGCTGCCGTCCTTTATGATGACGGTCGCGTCCCTTGCGGCAAACACGTTTGTCTTCATGTTGTCATTGTACGAGACTTCCCTGATATAGGAATAGCCGTGTTTCTCCATGTAAGTGGATATGAAATTGCACTTGAAGTAGGCAGAGCCGTTTATTGTTACATCCGCGGCAGCGGATACGGCGCTGATGAAAATAAAAAGGGCCGGCAGCAGGCCGCGGCAGACGGACAAGAAAACCTTTCTCATAATACACCACCTGACATCTTAATCTCAAACCGGATTCTCCACCGGTGATTTTCCCGTGTTCATGAGTATGAGTAACGGATTTCCGCCTGCAAAACTTTAACGGTGAGATAAAACAACTACAGCCCGCGGGCGGGAGGGCCTGACGGAAAGGCTTTATCCGTGATTCTTCTGCTTTTTCTGTGCCCGGGTCTCAATAAAACTCAGCAGGTAATCCCTGAACCTGCCCGGCAGCAGCCATCTTATCCCCAACTTTTCAGCCCACTTCACGGCACCGCGGTCCGCGGTGACCAGCAGTGCGCCGAGTTCCTTGGCCAGGAGTATAAGGTCCACATCCTCCTTGCTGTCGATGATTCCTTCCCTCAGGGCCTCCCTGTAGTTTTTCCTCATGCCCTGAATAATCTCCCTCTCATCAAGCTTGCCAACATCCCTTACGGCCTTCTCGGCAATCCTCAGCCCCTTGTTGATCCTGGCCCTTATGTCCTCGATAAGCTCATACAGCAAAAACGCCGGGCAGCTCAGTTCGTGCCTGCTTGGTGATTTCTGGTGAATGAGCGCCAGGAACCTGCCGGGTATTTTCCGCTGATCGACAAAGTTCAGCAGCTCTTCAAAAATGGAGGAGGGCATGTAGAATTCAAGCTCGGGAATCCGTTCGGCAAGGGCGAGAAAGCCGTTTATCGCTTCAGTGGGCGTATTGCCGAAATCATTGCGCACCTCGGGATTGACAAACAGGCTTGTATCAAGAACTACTATGTCTCTTCTGGGCCTTGCAGACTTCATTGATGTCAAGGATTAAGGTATTCCAGCTCTTGCATTCAGGACACCTGCCCGTCCAGTCACGCGATGTATAGCCGCATGCGGAGCAGCAGAAGGGCACAACGAGCGGTTTTTCAACTTTCAGTGCCTTCTTGAATTCATCAATGGCCTTTTCATACTCGGAGCGCCTTTCGTAAATGCTGCCGAAAAGGGTGTGCAGATGGGGAAAATCAAAAGCGGATGTGTCTATGTTGTTCATTGTCTCAAAGGCATGGTCTATCATCTCGAGCCGGTAATAGAGCTTTGCGAGGAAGAGCTGGAGCTTCAGGTCACGCGGGTTCCGCTCTATGGCTTTCTGGTACATGTCGATTATGGCGCCCGGCTCGCCCTGCGCTATATAGTATTCCTCAAGCCTTACAAGGATGACCAGCGATGAAGTCGCCCTGTAGCCGTTCAGGAGTATCTCCCGCGCCTCCTTTGTATTGCCTTCCTGCATGTATATGTCGGCAAGGGCGGGATAGGCGGCGATAAAGTCCTTGTCCGCCTTCAGGACGGCCTTTAATGTCTTTACCGCCCTGTCGGCAGCGCCCGTGCGGAACAGGTGGCGCCCCAGTTCATACCTGTAGCCGAGGAGATTCCGGTTTTCCTTCTTCTGGTCATCCTCCGGGAGCTTTGACTTGAGTATCTTCTGCTGAACGTCTATGACCTCTTCCCACTCGCCGTTTCTCTCGTATATATCGCGTTTCCTGTAAAGGATATTCGTGTTCTCGCCGTCTATCTCCACAATCCGGTCGATGTATTTTACGGCCTCATCCCACTTTTGCAGCGCCTCGGAGACCTTCTGGAGGGAAAGCAGGATTTCAATGTTTTTGGGCCTGATTTCCCCGGCCCTTAAATAAAAATCCTTGGCCCTGATAAACTCCTCCCTGCTGAAGAATATATCCCCGAGTCTCAGCAGGGCATCGCAATGGTCCGGCTCGTCTTCTATCACGCGGGTGAAGAGTTCCTCGGCCTCTTCATGCCTGCCGGCAAAAAAGGCATCCAGGCCCTTTGCGTACAGGTTCTGAATCTTTGCGGCCTTTTTCTGGCGGCGCTGTCCCTGCCAGCTGTTGATATAACGCCTTGTATCCCTGATGGCGACGACTATGAACATCGACAGCATGCCGGTTGCAGCGGATATGAGGATCAGGGCGATCACCGGGATTTGATAACTCATCCCGTTCCAGATCGTCAGCTCGACCAGGCCCTTGTTGAGAAGGGCGAGGAATATAAGCACAACAAGGAATACAAGTATTATGAAAAAACTAAGTTTCGCCATCAGTCAACATTTCCCTTTCAGAATGGATTCAGATAAGATTGCCCGAGATTTTCTTATCCCCCGTATCACGCAGGGGGGACTCCCCCGCCGGGATTCTTGGGGCGTCCATCCAGAATTTTTCCAGATCGTAAAACGCCCTGGTTTCCCTGTCAAAGATATGGATTACGATGTCACCGTAATCAAGCAGGACCCACCGCGCGAAATTCATTCCCTCCCTTCCCAGGGGGAAAATCTTTTTCTTTGAGAAAAATTCGTCTATTGCTTCCGCAATAGCCTTTATCTGAGCCGGATTTTCTCCCGAGCAGATTATGAAATAATCTGCAATCGTTGAAAGGTCTTTTACCTCGAGGATGACCGTATCGATAGCCTTTTTATCAATGGCCTTTGCAGCGGCCCTGACGGCCAGATCTTTAATATCAATGACGCCTAAAGGAATCTCTCCTTTCCGGTTTTATGGTTTTCCGTATACAATTTATTTGAAATTATATAGGATTTCACAGAATCAGGCAAGAGATATTTTATATCCCTGCCAGCCGCCGTCAAATTTCTTATGTGCGAGGCCGATATATTCAGGCCGGTTACCCTGGACAAATAACACTTCCGCTCTTCCGAGATGTCAAAGGAAAACCCGTCTATCCTCCCCCTGTCGAGGTCAAGCAACGTCCTTTTGCGCACACCCTTCAGGAAAGGCGATGCCGACAGGTCGGCAAACGCGTATCCGGGCCTTGATATTATCACCATGTTCGTCAGGCTGACAAGCCTCTCCGGTTCTTTCCAGCCCGGCAGGTCGAGAAAGGCATCGATCCCCAGGATAAAGAAGAGGACACACTTTCTGTACCTGTTCCGCAGTCTTGCAACCGTGTCGACGGAATAGGATTTCCCGCGCGTGCTTATCTCCATCCTGGATATTTCAAAGTGCCCGTTGCCTGCTATAGCGGCCCTGACCATGTTATACCGGTGCCCCGCACCGGCAAGGCCTTGCTTCTCAAAGGGCGGCTTGCCCGCGGGAATGAAGATAATCTTCTCCAGAGACAATCTTTCGGCCACCTCCACGGCGGTTCTCAGGTGCCCGTAATGAATCGGATTGAATGTCCCGCCGTATATGCCGATATTCATTTCCTCTCTGTCCGCCGCCCGGCTCTCAGGTCCTGACCTGGCCGTTGCCTGTCACTATAAACTTGGTGCAGGTCAGTTCCTCAAGGCCCATCGGGCCGCGGGCGTGTATCTTGTCCGTTGATATGCCCATCTCGGCGCCGAGGCCGTACTGAAAACCGTCACTGAACCTTGTGGATACATTAACAAACACGGAGGAGGAATCCACTTCCCGCAGAAATCTCATCGCCTTCGCGTAGTCCTTTGTCACTATGGCGTCCGTATGCGCAGAGCCGTACCGGGCGATATGGTCCATTGCATCGTCCATGTCCCTGACCACCTTTATATTCAGTATCAGGTCAACGTATTCAGTGTGAAAATCCTCCTCGGATGCAGGGGCAACGCTACCGTCGATTTTCCTTGTCTTCGGGCATCCCTTGAGCAAGACCTTCGCCTCTTTAAACCTCGCTATCATCGGCGGGAGAAACTTCCCCGCAATCTTTGCGTCCACCAGCATCGTCTCCATTGCATTGCATACCCCCGGGCGCTGCACCTTTGCATTGAAACATATGTCCCGGGCCATCCCGAGGTCGGCATCGCGGTCGACAAACACGTGGCATACCCCCTTGTAATGCTTGAGCACCGGTATGCGGGAGTTCCCGGTCACCGCCCTGATAAGGCCCTCGCCGCCCCTCGGTATGATCACGTCGATTATGCCTTCAAGCTGCACCATCTCCATAATCGCCTGCCTGTCGGGATTGTCGATAAAGGTTATCACATTCTCGTCTATGCCCGACTTTCCGGCGGCATCCCTTAATATCTTTACAATCGCCGTGTTGGAATGTATGGCCTCTGAGCCGCCCCTCAGTATCACGGCATTGCCCGCCTTGAGGCAGAGGCCCGATGCATCCGCGGTGACATTGGGCCTGGATTCATATATGATCCCTATAAGTCCGAGCGGCACCCGCATCCTGCCGACCATCATGCCGTTGGGGCGCTGCCACATCCTTGTGATCTCTCCGACGGGATCCGGCAGGTTAGCGATCTCTGTAAGGCCCCGGGCCATGTCATCGATTCGCTTTGCAGTCAGGGTGAGCCTGTCGATCATGGCGCTGCTCAGGCCCTTGTCCCGGGCAAAGGCGATATCCTTTCTGTTGGCCTTCCGGATATCCTTTGCCTTCCTTTTAAGGTCAGCGGCCATTTTCAGCAATGCATTGTTTTTCTGTTCCGAAGACGCCTTTGCAGCAGCCCTTGCAGCGGCCCTGGCGGCCCGCGCCTTTTCCAAGACATACGATTTGATATCCATGAATACACCTCTTTCAGAAAATGACTATCCATTTTAGCATAATTGCGTCAATCTTTGTCTTCAGATGAAAACCACCTCACGGCTGAAATCAAACATATAAAAATCTGCTATAATATTTTTTATGTCATTTCCGGCGAAACACATTACCGAACCAAAAATCGCTTACTTTTCGATGGAAATAGGCCTGAGGGACGACATCCCGACTTACTCGGGCGGCCTGGGCATACTTGCGGGCGACACCGTCAAGTCCGCGGCCGACCTGTGCCTGCCTTTTGTCGCGGTCACTCTCATCAGCCGGAAGGGATATTTCCGTCAGGAACTCGACGGCAGGGGACGCCAGACGGAAAGGCCCGCTGAATGGGACCCTTCAAAACTGATGACGCCTGCCCCTGAAACCGTCACCGTGAGGATTGAGGGCAGGGATGTTCATATCCGGGCATGGATTTATCCGGTCGAGAGCCCGAGGAATGAAAGCGTTCCGGTTATATACCTTGACGCAGACCTGCCCGAAAACGCCCCTGAAGACAGAACCCTGACGGACCACCTGTACGGCGGGGACGACACATACAGGATAAAGCAGGAGATGATACTCGGCATCGGGGGGGTGAGAATGCTGAGGAAACTCGGCTTCCAGGTGAAAAAATACCACATGAACGAGGGTCATGCGGCCTTCCTCACCCTCGAGCTGCTGCACGAGCACAAGAGGGACATCGAGGCCGTGTGGGACGAATCGCACATATGGGATACCGAGGCGGTGAGGAACCTGTGTGTGTTTACAACCCACACGCCGCTTGAGGCCGGACATGACAAGTTCTCTTACGAGCTTTACAGCAAAGTCTTCGGCGACTATTTCCCGGAGAACATCCTCAGGAGGCTTGCGGGCGAGAAAAACGTGAACATGACACTCCTGGGCTTTAACCTGAGCAAGTATGTCAACGGTGTTGCAAAGAAACACGGGGAGGTCTCCCAGAACATGTTCCCCGGATACCAGATAAACGCCATAACAAACGGCGTGCATTCATACACGTGGACATCGGACAGCATGAAGAGAGTCTACGATAAATACCTTCCCGGATGGGCGAATGAACCCGAGATATTTGTGAGGATCGGTGTAATCCCCGACAATGAGCTCTGGGACGCCCACCTCGATGCAAAAAAGAAACTGATCGATTATGTGAACTCGGTTTCCGGTGCGGGGATGGATTACGAGACCCTCACCATAGGATTTGCCAGGAGGGCGACGGCCTACAAGAGGGCCGATCTTTTATTCACCGACCTGAAGAGGCTCGAGGAGATAGGGACAGGCAGGATTCAGGTCATATACGCCGGCAAGGCCCATCCGAAAGATAAGGAAGGCAAGCATCTGATCGAGAAGATATTTTCCTACAGGGAGAAACTGAAGGGAAAGATAAGGATCGCATTTTTGCAGAATTATAACATGGAACTCGCACTGAAGCTGGTCTCGGGGGTGGACGTGTGGTTGAACACGCCCCTCAGGCCGCTCGAGGCGTCGGGCACAAGCGGCATGAAGGCGGCCCACAACGGGGTGATGAATTTCAGCGTGCTTGACGGATGGTGGATCGAGGGACACATAGAAGGCTTCACCGGCTGGGCCATCGGACCGGCTCCGACGGAGATAGTGCCTGACAACAACATGAACAAGACGGACGCCGATGATCTCTATTACAAGCTCGAGAACATGATCATCCCCACTTACTATAATGACCGCAAGGCCTGGATAAGGATGATGCAGAATGCCATCGGGAAAAATGCATATTACTTCAACAGCCACCGCATGATGCGCAGGTATGTGACCGAGGCGTATATCAGATAGCTTCAGTAACGGCCTTCCCTGGCCAGGGCCTTGAGCTTTTTATGAAATGCCAGCACGGTTTCCCGGAGTTTTTCCTTTGACGGCTCCCCTTCTTCTATGTAGGAGATTATGTTGAGCAGTTCCGAGTCGACATGCCGTATGAGGCTGTCCGTACAGTGACGCATTTTTTCAAAATCATCGAGGAGCCTGTTGACTTCAAGGATAAAGGACCTTATGTAGATGTCGTCGTTGTTCCTTATTTTCAGCCGGCGGCGGCAGTCGCCCGAGGTTATCAGCTTTATCTCGGTCTTGAGCCTCTGAAACGGCCCGATCAGGCGGTGTGAAAACAGCATGGTCAGGACAATGACTATCAAGATGTACCCCGCCATGATGATAACAAACAGCAGTGTGCCGTCGCCTATCCTTTCGCTCAGCTCCTTTGCAAAATACGTAAAAAAGGCCGTGATAAGCAGGGACCATAATATCATGATGGCTATCGAAAGCCGCAACTCCTTGGGAACAAAATATTTCTGCCTGAGTTTCTTTGCCATTTCCGGTTGATCCCGTATTACACCTGCACCTGCATGAAAACATACCTTGCAGCCGCATAAAATACCGGCGGCGGAGCAGAGGAGTCCGCCGGGAAAGCCTGCCGGAGAAGTTTGGCCTGCGATACTCCGGGGATCATGCCGTAACGCATAACAGTGTTGTTCTGAAGAGCGCCCTTCGCTGATTCCTGCAACTTATGTAACTGTATTTCAATACCCAATCGCTTTATAACAAAGACTCTCCGGCAGGCCCTCCCGCCTTTTTGCAGTATCGGGGCCGGACAGTTTGCCGTGCGGCCCCATTTACCTGTTATATCGGTATTTCCCCTTCCGACCTGAAACAGCCATTTTTTATTTTAAGACGGAACAGGCCATCCGGCTGTAATTCATCTCACATTACCCTTACAGTGGCATAAAAATGCCGCCCGTGGGCAGGGGAGTGTGTGCGGCAGGGTTTACGCCGGACTCCCCTGCCTGTTTATGCAACATTAAGGTTATGCGGGCAATTGCAAACAAAACGGATCTGTCGGTGTGAAGAAGGCGGGAAGATTGCGTTCAGGTCTGCAGTCCGCTGCACGGACTCCCGGAGCGGGATGGCGCATGCGGACACGTGAGGTTGTGAACGACCTGATACAGGCACTCCAGGCGGTTGTCAGGCTGTCTTTTCCGCTGCACCGGCATCTTCTTTGGCCTTTGCCCTGGCAGCTTTCCTGGCTTCGTATGCCTGCAGGACCTCATTATAGTTGAACGTGCCTGTAATCGCGACTTTCGGACACTTTGAGGCGCAGATGCCGCAGCCGATGCATTTATCCTGGTTTATGACATGCTGTTTTTTCAGTTCGCCGGAGGCTGCATTGACAGGACAGACCTTGGCGCACATATGACAGCCTATGCACTGCTCGGTAACAGAGGCCTTGGGCCGTTTGGGCATATAATCCACAATCGCCTTTGTCGGGCACTTCGTCACGCACAGGCCGCAGACCCTGCACTTGTCAAGATCAATCTTTGAAAGGAAGTTCTCCACCCTGGCGGCATTATAGGGGCAGACCTTGACACAGATGCCGCAGGCTATGCATCCTGTCCGGCAGTTCTTCTTTGTGGCAGGCCCCTTATCCTTCGAGTGGCAACCGGCCAGCACGCCTTTTGCCAGCGGCAGTATTTCTATGACCTTTACGGGGCACGTCTGCGCGCACACGCCGCATGCCGTGCATTTGGCTGTGTCCACAACGGGCAGGTCATCGTCATTCATTGTAATTGCATCAAAAGGACAAGCCTTGGCGCATGAGCCGTATCCAAGGCAGCCGTATATACATGCCTTGTCACCCCCGCTCGCGAGGATTGCGGCCCTGCAGTCCCGGACGCCTTCATATTTGAACCTGCGGGCTGACCTTGAACGCCCGCCCTGGCAGAATATTCTTGCAATCTTCGGTTCGGTTTTTTCCATCACCTTCCCTGTGATTCTCGCAACAGCCTCTGCGGTCGCCGCCCCGCCGGGAGTACATAAGGTAGGCTTGACATCAGGGTCCAGCACAACCTGTTCAGCATACTGGCGGCAACCGGGGTATCCACACGCTCCGCAGTGGGCGTGTGCAAGCACATCGGACACCTGGTCAACCCGGGGGTCTTCCTTGACTGAGAACTTCTTGGCTGCAAACGCAAGTCCCATACCGAAGACAGCGCTTATACCCAGCAGGAATACCACCGTGAATTCCAGCAGCTCGACAAGATCAACCGATTCCCTTGCCTCTACCCCCCCCCCGACACCGAGCATGGGAAGGGGAATCTGGTTAACATCAAAGATGCTTATGAAATGTACGAGGTCCGTAAGGATTTTTGCGATATTGAAGTCAAACATATTCCACCCTTAGTTTATATTTTAGAGATTGACCTTACAGCGGCATAAAACCACCGCCTGCGGGCAGGGAAGTCCGGCGGAAAAGCTTTATCCGCGATACCTTCAGGAACTATTCCGCACAGCGTATCGACGTCTTTTGGAATTTCACTCCGCGTTACTTCCTGCAACAGGGGCATATTTCCGATATCCAATCGCTTTATAAAGGTTTTCCGGCAGACTCCTCTGCACGTTTATGCAACATTATGATTGATTCAATGTTGTTGTGGTGAGACGATTCACGGATTGTCCCACCCTACAGTGTTATCAATCCTGAAAAACCCGTAAATGCCAACGCTATCAGTCCTGCAATGACAAACGATATCGCCAGTCCCCTGAAGGGCGCCGGCACATCGGCGGTTTCAAGCCGTTCCCTGATGCTTGCCATTATAACAAGGGCAAGAGCGAAGCCCAGGCCCGAGCCGAATCCGAAGGCTATGCTTTCAAGGAAATTATACTTTTCTCCGGCATTTATGAGCGGCACCGCAAGAATAATGCAGTTTGTCGTTATCAGTGCGAGGTACACGCCGAGCTTGTAATACAATGCCGGACTGACTTTTTTCATGATCGTATCGGCTGACTGCACAAACGCCGCGACTATACCGATAAAGATGATGATCTTCAGAAACGTCAGGTCGAGGGGGATCATTATATACTCGTAAACAATCCAGCTCATGGCGGCGCTCACCACCATAACCGCGGTAAAGGTTATGCTCATCCCCACGGCGGTCTCCATCTTTTTGGAAACACCGAAGAAAATACACAGCCCCAGGAACCTCGTAAAGACGAAGTTGTTGATCAGTGATGCCGCGACAACCAGTTCGAAGAGTTTGCCAAAATCCATATCGATACCCCCGTGTTATCAGACGCCGGATGCCCCTTTGCCTCCGTAGAATTTCATATCAATCCAGTTGAAAAATCCCATGAGCAGGCCCACGGCCAGAAAGCCTCCCGCCGGCAGAATCATGATAAGCAGGGGATTGCCCGACACCAGCGACATGCCCCACAACTCCCCCTTGCCCAGCAGTTCCCTGAAGAAGCTGATAACTATCATTGCCAGCAAAAAGCCTATCCCCATACCGAAACCGTCAAAAAACGAGGGGATGACCTTGTTTTTGCTTGCAAAAACCTCCGCCCTTGCAAATATCGATGCAAATGCAACGATAATCTGGATATACAGGCCGATTTCCTTATATACCTGTCTTGCATATGTAGCCATCAACATGTCTATGATCGTGACGTACCCTGCAATAACAAGCATGAAAATCGGGATTCTTATCTTCGGATGGATGAATTTCCTCATTGCCGAGACGGTTATATTGACCATGGTCTGAACAAACACGACCGACACCCCGAGGGCCACACCGTTCTTAAGCCCGTTGGTAACGGCAATCGAAGGGCACAAGCTGATTGCCATGCGGAAGATCGTGTTTTCCCCGAACATCCCGTTTTTCAGTAATTCCCAGTTGCTTTTCGGCTTTAGACTCATCCTTGCACCTCTCCTGATAATTTCTCTTTCAGCATCTTTACAGCGTTTCGCACCCCGTCTTCTGTTACAGCGCGGCTGGAGATGGTCGCTCCGGTTATCGACTGGATTTTATCCGGAGACTCCCCTTTTATAACGACCAGATTGTCGACACTCTTGCCTTTAAACTGATTAAGGAAGTAGTCTTTTTCTATTTCATCTCCCAGGCCGGGGGTTTCACCGTGGCCCAGTATGCTGACCTTCTGTACAATGAAGTTTTTGTCGACCGATGCAAGGACGTGGATGTAGCTGGAATAACCCTTCCCGAACCCCTCAACAATGTACCCGATGTCCGAGGGGTTTATACACTCTTTCTCCTCTTTCATTTTACCGGTCTTTTCATCTTTTACACTTGTGACTTTTATCTCTTCGCACTTCTGGGCCACATAGTACTCCGCGTGTTTTTCATGCGGCTCCCATGTGCCCAACGAAGAAATCTTGTCTGCCTCGGGCATCATCAGTTTAAGGGCCGCTTCTTTTTCCTCTTTGGCCTTGATAAACATGATGGGAGATGTTTTGGCATATACGAAGGCCATTATAAGACCTCCTATAACATATATTACAACAAGGTTAACGGTTATTTTCGCCATATCCATTACCGTCATTTTTTCTGCTCCTTAATTGCGCCAAATATTTCTGATTTCACGCCTCTGTCGATCAGCGGGGCGAAACAGTTCATAAGCAATATGGCAAACATTACCCCCTCCGGGAAGCCGCCCTTCAGCCTTATCAGCATGGTAATGGCTCCGCAGCCGATCCCGAAGATCACCTGCCCCTTTCTTATCGTCGGACAGGTGACGTAATCCGTGGCCATGAAGAATGCCCCGAGCAGCAGGCCTCCGCTGATAAGATGTATAACCGGGTCCCCGGTAAAAAGGCCGCCTTGGCCGCCGAATATCCATGCAATCACACCTACCGTTGCAAGGAAGGAGAGAGGGATGTGCCATGTTATATATCCCCTGTAAAGGAGAATGGCCGCACCGATAAGCAGGGCTATGGCCGATGTCTCGCCGAGCGAGCCGGCCCTGTTTCCGGAGAGCAGGCTCATGTAGAGTTCCGTCTTGTCGCCGAAGACCTGCATAAGCTGGGACAACCCGCCCTCTTTCAGTATACCCAGCGGTGTGGCGGTGGTCTTTGCATCCAGCGCCACGAATCTTGCCGTGGGCTCTGTCCATATGGTCATAAGCTTGGGAAAGGATATCAACAGAAACGCCCTTCCGATAAGCGCGGGATTGAAGATGTTGTAACCCAAACCGCCGAAGAGCAGTTTGGTGATGACAATGGCTATGAATGACCCTATTACCGGGATGTAAAACGGCACGCTTGCCGGCAGGTTCAGCCCGAGGAGAAGGCCGGTCAGAAACGCGCTGCCGTCGCCTATGGTGGTTTTCCTGTTGAGACTGATCTGGTAGATATGCTCCGAGAGTACGGCCGTTAAAATGCATAGACCCGTCACGTACGCCGCCCTGGGGCCGAAATAATACACTGCCATTACAAATGCAGGCAGAAGAGACAGGTTGACCGTCCACATGATCCGGCCCACCGTTTCTTTCCCTCTCACGTGCGGGCTTACGGAAACTATCAATTCATGAGCTTTTGCTTCAGTCGCCATTGGTAACCTCTGTGAATTTAAACGCTAAAAATTTTTTGTCACGGTTTTATCTGAGACTTTGCAAGTCTCATAAGCTGCACCATGGGCCTCTTTGCAGGACAGACATAAGCGCACGAGCCGCACTCAAAGCAGTCAAAGATATTGTATTCCTTTGTCTCTTCAAAAAAGCCCTTTTCGGATAAAATGCTCAGCATCGAGGGATTAAGACCCATGGGACATACGTCTATACAGCTCCCGCACCGGATGCATGCCGAATACTCATCCGAAGACACATATTCATCTTTTGTGAGAACGAGTATTCCGGATGTACCCTTTACAACCGGCACGTCGAGGGTCCACTGGGCAAAACCCATCATCGGGCCGCCGGCGATCACCTTCACGGCGTCTTCCGCAAGGCCGCCGCACTGCTCCACAACTTCGGACATCAGTGTGCCGATCCTCACCATCATGTTTGCGGGCTTTCTTATGCCCCTGCCCGTGACCGTGACCACCCGCTCGATCAGGGGCTTGCCGTAGCGCACCGCCTCGTAAACCGCAAGGGCCGTGCCGACATTCTGCACCACCACACCCACATCCATCGGGAGCCCTTTGCTCGGGACCTCCCTTCCGTTGATGGCCTTAATCAGCATCTTCTCCGCGCCCTGCGGATACTTTATCTCAAGCGGACGGACTTCGATATTTGATTCCCCGGATACGACGGACCTCATGGCCTCTATGGCATCGGGTTTGTTTTCCTCGATCCCGATATATCCCTGCCTGACACCAAGGGACTTCATGATGATTTTCAGGCCCTCCACCACTTCCTCCGGGCGTTCCACCATGAGCCTGTGATCAGCGGTCAGGTAGGGCTCGCACTCGGCCCCGTTGATTATCACCGTATCTATGGTTTTTTCCTTCGGGGGAGAAAGCTTTACGCTGGTGGGAAATGCGGCGCCTCCCATGCCGACTATTCCGGCATCTTTTATCATAGCCTTGATCTCGTCGGCCGGCAGGTTCGGATAGTCGGGATGTTCTTTAAACGGCACGGCCTCATCCCTGCCGTCGCTCTCTATCACTATGGACTGCACCATCCTGCCGGTTGCGCTTGGAAAATCGGCGATTGCTATAACCTTTCCCGATATGGAGGAATGGACGGGTGAGGAGACGAAAGCCGTTGTGCTCCCGATCACCTGGCCTTTTTTGACTTCATCGCCTATGTTTACCGAAGGGGTTGCAGGAGCGCCTATATGCTGGCTGACCGGGATTACCACCCTCTGAGGCAGCCTTGCCCGTACTATGGATTGCCCGGCGGCTAATTCCTTGTGATACTCAGGATGAATGCCTCGTTCAAAGGTAGCGGCTCTGCTCATTCTTCTGTCTCCTTAAAATTTCAGATGACCGAAATACGAAGAGTATTAAGTTTTTCTTATAATCGTATAATCAATGCTTCTAAGGAAGAATTCAAACAAAACGTATATAAATAACATTTCCCGAACTTATTGTCAAGTTTCGAATTGCACGAGGTAATGTCAAG
>Ga0256839_1001624_pt1 | contig 26818 bp, 25 predicted proteins | sample 354166metaG_FD_185968 | JGI IMG/M metagenome (GOLD analysis project Ga0256839, IMG submission 185968) | Hydrothermal vent microbial communities from Mid Atlantic Ridge, Atlantic Ocean - 354-166 | ecosystem: Environmental > Aquatic > Marine > Hydrothermal vents | place: Atlantic Ocean: Mid... | reverse complement strand
CCTTTGGGTTAGCCTCTCTCCCTGCCTTTCCCCAGTGGGGGAGTCAAAGAAAGAGTTTTGCTGGGTATTCAGCGTAGGCGTGGGGTGGACTTTGCGGGGGAGATCCAAAACTTTTGCTCTTTCGAAATGCGATCGGGGTTTTCCAGCACCTCCTTGTGGGTTTCCGCCGACGGTGGACTTTGCTGGGGAGATCCAAAACTTTTGCTCCCCCTTGTAGGGGGAGCTGGCCGAAGGCCTGAGGGGGTCTTCTTTTCTGGGTAAGACGCCGGCGCATGGGGCAGGGGCGTTAAGGATGGAAGTCATGGTCCCTCCCCAGTGGGGAGGGGGAACTTGAGGAAAAAAGCTTTGCCTTGTTTCTGGCGTAGGCGCAGGGGTGTGCCCTGCCGTGCAGGTTCAGAAATTCTGCTCCCCCTTCGAGGGGGAGCTGGCCGAAGGCCTGAGGGGGTGGCTGGTGGAGACAGCGTTGCGGTGAAGGCAAAACGGTTAGCCTGATCGGGCGGCGGTGGTTGGATCCCCTCCCCCTGTCCCCCTCCCCACTGGGGAGAGGGACTCTGAGATACCCTTCAGCTTGTTCTTTCACCGCTCGGTTAGTGCTGGCATCTCACGTGCAATCAAAACCTTTGCTCCCCCTTCGAGGGGGAGCTGTCGCGTAAGCGACTGAGGGGGTGTTTCGCTTGGTCAGTGCAATGGCACCCGGGATAAAGGCATTGGTGGTTGGGACAGGGCCCCTCCCCCTGTCCCCCTCCCCAGCGGGGAGGGGGGACTCACAGATACCTGCAGGGCTGCGCTTCAACGACCGCGTCAGCTCCACCACTGGTCTGAAAACCAAAAAAGATTCGCTCCCCCTTGTAAGGGGAGCTGGCCGAGGGCCTGAGGGGGTATTTTGCTCGACCCAAACCAAGGCGTGTGGGACAAGGGCGTTGATGGTTGGGACAGACTCCCTCTCCCTGCCCTCCTCCCCAGAGGGAAGGAGGAATCTGGTGAAAACTGTTTCGCTTAGCAGCTATGATAGTTACCCCCTGTGGTAGGGATCACGATTGAAGGGCAAGAATTCCTTCCGACTCCAGACATGATCGGTCAAACCAATGGCCATGGGTGGTGTCCGACGCCTCACGATCAAGAGGGTGCACAAACGACACATGGTGGTACCGAAGGTGGCCCGAAGGAGCGCTGACAGGTCAGGTGGCCCCGGTGCGGCTTGCTGGTGTGCCATCGTGGCTCACTTCGATCACGCCGTAACGGAGACAAAGCGGATTGTCTGGTGAGCGCTTGCGGGGCATGCTTTCACAGGGTGGCCTCATTACATCTAACCACTACCCGATGGGGGGACCCCTTGGTTCTGGTCAATGGGGTTTTTTGTTGAGGCGATGACATACTGTTGTCACGAGGGATGCTATATTAGCTCATAGCATCTCCTGGCGGGCTCGTGTGCGCACCGCAGGGAGGGCCGGCCGTTGGCCGGTGGACTCGTGTGCCATCCGCCAGGACTCATGGATCCATTCACCAAACCAGGAGGTGCATCATGGCTCGCAGCATCAACAAAGTGATTCTGGTAGGGAATCTGGGGCAGGACCCGGAGCTGCGCTACACGCCTTCCGGTACGGCTGTTTGCAACATGCGGCTGGCGACCAATGAGGTGTACCGGGATGCCGACGGTAATCTTGTGGAACGTACGGAATGGCACAATCTGGTGGCGTGGGGGCGCTTGGCGGAGATTTGTAATCAGTATCTTCGGAAAGGGTCGAAGGTGTACGTCGAAGGTTCGTTGCAGACGCGCTCGTGGGAGGATCGGGAGGGCAACACGCGTTATACGACGGAGATCAAGATCCGAGAAATGGTAATGCTGGATGCGAAGGGGGAGCCGCCGGAGGTATCGGCAGGCCCTGCTGCGGCTACGACGTCGCAGACATCGGCACAGCAGGAGTCGCCCATTTCTCTGGAGGCCGATGACTACACGCTCAACCCTGACGACGACCTGCCTTTCTGAGTCAGGAGAATCTGGCAAAAAAGGGGCGTCTCCTTGGACGCCCCCTTTTTTTTCGCGGGCGAATGATCAGGAAGCCGGTTTTTGCAAAGCGGTAATCAACGTGCCACCGGACCGGGGATCGTACAACCGGAGCAGGAATGTGGCGCCTGGCCTGATTGCCTGATAGACCTGTTCAAACGCTTCGACGCTACGCACCGGCTTGCGATCTACCTCAGTGATGATCAGGCCACGTCGCAGGTTGGCTTCTCGGTAGGCCTCACTGTTCGGATCGACGTCGGTAATCAACACACCTTCCACGTCGGTATCCTCCAGGTTGAAACGACGGGCCAGTTCCGGAGTGATGTCGGCAATTGAAAAGCCCAGCTCCTCCATCAGGTCGGACGAAGCTCCCTGGCCCGCACGTGCGCGCCGTCGTGAAGCGGTGGTACCTTCAGTCGGGGCAGCGCCCAGCTTTACGGTGAGCGTGAGCGTCTCCCCGTCGCGATTGATGGTAATCTTGACCTCGTCACCAGGGCGATGGGTGCTGATGATCTTCGAAAGTTCCAGGTGATTTGTCAGTTCGCGGTTGTCGATGGCCACAATGATGTCTCCGGGCTCAAGGCCTGCTTTGTCGGCAGCCGAACCTTCTTCAACCGATACGATCTGTGCAGCGCCCCGAGGCAGGTTGAGCGCTTTGATGACCGAGGGAGCGGCCGCTGTGTACTGCACCCCCAATCGGGCACGTTCCACATGGCCTGTTTCAATGAGCTGGGGTACCACGTACTGGACAATGTCCACCGGTATGGCAAAACCGATGCCCTGATAACCGCCGGTTCTGCTGTAAATAGCCGTATTGATGCCGATCAGCTCGCCACGCAGGTTCACCAACGGACCGCCTGAGTTCCCCGGATTGATGGCCGCGTCCGTCTGGATAAAGTTCTGCACGGCCGGTCCTTCGCTGTAATAGCGGTTGAGGGCACTGATGATACCTGACGTTACGGTATTACTGAGCTGGGGTGACAGGGGTGAGCCGAAAGCCAGCACCCACTGGCCGACGCGGAGGGAACTGGCGTCGCCCATGGAGATATAGGGCAGATTTTCTGCATCAATCTTCAGCACTGCCAGATCGCTCTGCGGGTCGGTGCCTACCACTTCGGCATCATAGGTCGTGCCGTCGTGTAGCACGACTTGTAGCTCATCGGCGCCGTCCACCACATGGTTATTGGTTACGATGTACCCATCGCTACGGATGATGACCCCGGAGCCCAGACCCTGTGAGCGAAATTCTTCGGGGATGTTGGGAATGCGAAAGTTGAAAAATTCCTCAAAGGGAGTTCCTTCAAAAGGATTCCAGGTAAACGGACGGCGCCGAATGATTTTTTCGGAGCGGATCTGAACTACGGTTGGATTGACCCGCTCGGCTACGGCTATGAAGGCTTCCTCCAGGGAGTTGACATCGGCTCCGTCGATTCGGGTGCCGCCGGTTTCTTCGCGAGCCAGCGTGGGGGCAGTAGCCTGCTTACTCAGGCCCAGCAAGTTGGCCCCGGCCGTGGTAAAGAATACACCGGCCAGGAAGGCGATCACGATCCACGCAAGAATCGATAGCGTCCGAGTCCGTCGCATAGCTTTCTCCGTGGTTTGAGACCAGCCCATTTGCTTATCTATCCTGAAAACAATCGAATGTTGTGATGGATCGGGCTAAACCGCTACGTTATTGTAACGCATGGCCTGTGGCCATGCACCGAAAGAAAAAACGCAGCACCGGCCTTTTTCGTATTTGCTTTTTCAAAAAAGCACGGAACCCTGCGGCCCCACGCTTTGAAGGAGAAACGGCAGGCTGGTCAGTGAGGAATACCTGGTTCGGTCATTTCTCGGACGCTGAGCACGCGGTCGAGCTCTTCGTCTGAAAGTAGACCCATCGCTTTGACCACTTCGCGAACCGACTTGCGCTCGGCAGCCGCTTTTTTGGCCACTTCGGCCGCTTTATCGTAGCCGATGATGGGATTCAGGGCTGTAGCAATAGACGGATTGAGCTCCAGCAGTTGGCGACAACGCTCTCGGTCGGCTTCAATGCCTTCGAGGCAACGGGTACGGAAGGCTTCGCAGCCGTTGGTCAGGATCTGGATGCTTTCCAGCATGGCGTGCGCCATGACGGGCATCATGGTATTCAGTTCGAAGTTACCGTGCTGGTCACCGATGGTGATGGTCAGATGATTGCCCATCACACGGGCACAGATCATCATCATCATTTCGCAGTGTACGGGATTCACTTTGCCCGGCATGATCGACGAGCCCGGCTGCACGGCAGGTAGTCGGATTTCGGCCAGGCCACTTGTGGGGCCACTGGCCATCCAGCGAATGTCGTTGGCGATTTTCATCAGGGCAGCGGCCAGGGTATTGAGGGCTCCGGAAACCGACACATAAGCATCTTTACTGCTCTGCGCTTCGAAGTGATTTTCGGCTTCGCGGAAGGGCAGGCCAGTCAGGTCGCTGATGTGCTCGATCGCACGAGCAGGGAACTCAGGGTGGCGATTGATGCCGGTGCCGGTAGCCGTGCCGCCCAGCGCCAGTTCCGACAGCTCATGGGAGACGGTACGAAGCCGCCGAATGGCATGATCGATCTGCGCAGCGTAACCACCAAATTCCTGGCCAAGTCGCACCGGCGTGGCATCCATCAGGTGCGTGCGGCCGCTTTTGAGCACGTCGTCAAACTGCTCGGCTTTTTCCTGCAGACTGGTACGTAGCCGTAGCAAGGCAGGAATGAGCTCATTTTCCAGGGCTACACGGGCGGCAATGTGCATAGCGGTAGGAATCACGTCGTTCGACGACTGGGACATATTGACATCGTCGTTGGGGTGCACGAGCTTGCTACCCCGCTCGCCGCCCAGCAGTTCGGTGGCCAGGTTGGCGATCACTTCATTGGCATTCATATTCGTCGAGGTACCGCTACCGGTCTGAAAGATGTCGACCACGAACTGGTCGTCCAGCTCCCCACTGATCACCCGTTTGGCGGCTTTTTCGATGGCATCAGCCTTTTCGGGGGGCAACAAGCCCAGCTCCCGGTTAGCGCGGGCTGCTGCCAGTTTGATGATACCCAGGGCTTCGATGAAACGGCGAGGAAAGCGCAGTCCGCTGATCGGAAAGTTTTCAACCGCACGTTGCGTCTGCGCGCCGTAGAGCGCGTCGGCCGGAACGCGCACCTCTCCCAGCGAATCGCGTTCAATACGATAAGCTTGAGTCATAGTTAGCACCTTCTTTTTTTTGCGGAAGCGAAAACTTTTGGCCACTACTAACTTACGATCTCCAATTCAGAAAAGAAGCTGAAAAAGATGTGCGTCTCTTTTTTCGTGGTTTTTCAGTAGATTCACAGGCCTGAACGGTAAGCATGCAGGACGATGGAGGTGATTCGATCGGTCAAAGCGATGCAGGCGCATACCGACGCCCGGCGCCGGGAAGGACGGCGCCTGGCCCTGGTGCCCACGATGGGGGCCCTGCACGAAGGACATCTGACGTTGGTGCGTACGGCGCGCGATCATGCCGACCACGTGACCGTTTCTATTTTTGTGAATCCCACGCAGTTTGGTCCCCAGGAAGACTACGCGCGCTATCCGCGTCAGCTGGAACAGGACATCGCTGCGCTGGAGGCGCTCGGGGTGGATGTGGTTTTTGCGCCTACTGTTGAAGAAATGTACCCGGACGGCCCGGAGGCCAACCTGAGCTGGGTCTATGTGGAAAAGCTGGATACCCATCTGTGTGGCCGCTATCGTCCCGGGCATTTCCGGGGGGTAACAACCGTGGTTGCGAAGCTCTTCAATATCTGTAAGCCTCATCTGGCTGTCTTCGGCCTGAAAGACGCGCAGCAGTTTCAGATTATCCGGCGCATGGTGCGCGACCTGCACTACGACATTGAACTGATCGGGGTACCGACAGTCCGCGAACCTGATGGGCTGGCGCTTTCTTCTCGCAACACCTATCTGAGCCCGGAGGAACGGACCCAGGCCGTGGTGCTGTCGCAGGCTGTCGAGGCTGCCCGACGTGCCATTGAGGCAGGGGAACAGCACCCGGAGGCTATTGTTGAAGCGATGCGTCAGATTCTGGCCCGGGCACCCCTGGCGCGTGTGCAATATGCAGAGGTGGTGGACGCCGAGACGCTGCAGCCGATTACGCGTATTCAGCCCGGGCAGCGGGTGCTGGCAGGGGTGGCGGTCTTTTTCGGGGATACTCGCCTGATCGACAGTGTCTTTGTAGAAGCTCCGGAGCTTGAGGTTTAAGCGGATATGACCATTACTATGTTTCGAGCGAAGCTGCATGGGCTTCGCGTTACAGAAGCGGACTTATACTACGAAGGTTCCATTACGATCGACCAGGAGCTGCTTGAGCTGGCCGGTATCCTGCCCTATGAAAAAGTACAGGTGGTGAATGTGAACAACGGGGCGCGCCTGGAAACTTACACGCTACCTGGCGAGCGCGGCAGCCGTGTCGTATGCCTGAACGGACCGGCCGCCCGCATGGCAGCACGCGGCGATCAGGTACTCGTCATTGCTTATGCGCAGATGACGCCCGAGGAGGCAAGAACACACCGGGCACGCGTGGTGCTGTTTGATGAACACAACGAACCCAGGCAAACCCTGGAGCTTTCGGTGGCAGAAGCGCAGGTGACTGCTGCTGAAGCCAGTACGGGATGATGCACTTCGGTTGGCTTCCGGGCTGCCTGATCTGGCTTGCGACGGCCGGAGCAATTGGAGCACAGACAGTAGCCCTGTTGCCTGTGGCCACATCAGCAGGTTACGGTTTTATCACGCCAGAAGGGAAGATAGCCATTGCCCCACGCTTTGAACAGGTGCTGGCCTTTTCCGAAGGACGAGCGGCCGCGCGGCTCGAGGGACAATGGGGATTCATTGATCCCACGGGGCAGTGGCTGGTACCTCCGCAATACGAGCAGGTCTTTCCCTACCGGAATGGCTATGCCCGGGTGCGTCGGGCAGGACGTTGGGGATTTATTGATCAGTTCGGAAAGGAGGTGATTCCACCAACTTACAGGGCGGCACAGGACTTCGCATACGGGCTGGCCCCGGTGGAGGTCGTGCAAAAGATCCTTGGGGTTGTGCAGCGTACGCGCTGGGGGTTTGTCAATCCACAGGGGGTTATGGTTATCCCGCCGAAGTTTACGCGGGCCCTGGCTTTTCATGAAGGCTTAGCGGCGGTAGAAGTGGCGACGCAGACGTTGATGGTAACAACCGGCCATAAGTGGGGCTTTATCGATACAACCGGGCAGTGGGTCATTCCACCGCGCTTTCGTTCAGCCCGAAATTTCTCAGAGGGGCTGGCGCTGGTGCGGGAAGGAAACCGTACCCTGTTCATTGATCGGACCGGTAAACCTGTGTTTGAGGTACCCTATCGCCAGGTGTACAGCTTTGTCGAAGGGCGCGCACGGGTTTCAGACGGTACGTACTGGGGGTTTATCGATCAGCAGGGCCAGGTGGTCGTCCCGTTACGTTTTGAGCAGGCGCTGGACTTTTCCGAGGGACTGGCTGCCGTACGGGTAGAGGGGCGCTGGGGCTACATTGATCGGGAAGGCAACTTAATTATTCCGCCTCGCTACGAGCAGGCTCATGCCTTTCAGCATGGCGTCGCTCTGGTGTCGGAAGGAGGCCGGTTGCTCTATATCGATCGGGGCGGACGTGTGCGCTGGCAGCGTCCTACCTCTTGAGTCTGAGTGGTGCATTGCTTACGTTTCACCTTCGCAGCATAGTTGATCCATGAAACCGATGTGTGGACTATGGAAATTGCTACCCTGGCTGTAATTGGGGCCGGTACCATGGGGCAGGGGATTGCTCATGTGGCGGCCCTTCATGGACGTACTGTACGGCTTGTTGATGTTTCGGAGGACGTGTTGCAGCGGGCGTTGCAGCATATTGCGTCGAATCTGGACCGTCAGGTTAAGAAAGCGCGCATTACCGAGGCGCAGAAAGAAGAAGCCCTGCAGCGCATTGCGCTGTCGACCGATTTAGAGGGTGCGGTTTCTGATGTGCAACTGGTCATCGAAGCCGTTCCAGAAAATCCGGATCTCAAAGCGCAGGTATTTGAGCGGTTGGATCGCACAGCGCCTCCGGCAGCAATTCTGGCCTCCAATACGTCTTCGATTTCCATTACCTGGCTGGCTGCCCGAACGCAACGTCCGGCACAGGTGATCGGCATGCACTTCTTTAATCCGGTGCCGGTCATGCAGCTGGTAGAGATCGTCCGCGGGCTGGAAACCAGTGAAGCGACCTATGAAACCATCTACCGGCTGGCCGAAGCTCTGGGCAAAACGCCGGTGACCGTTAACGATGCACCTGGATTTGTCTCAAACCGGGTGCTGATGCCCATGATCAATGAGGCGATCTACTGTGTGATGGAGGGCGTGGCCACGCCCGAAGACGTGGATCGCGTCATGAAGCTGGGTATGAACCATCCGATGGGGCCGCTGGCGCTGGCCGACCTGATCGGTCTGGATGTATGCCTGGGCATCATGGAAGTGTTGCATCGAGAACTGGGGGAGGACAAGTACCGTCCCTGTCCCCTGCTTCGCAAGATGGTTGCTGCTGGCCGATTAGGTCGTAAGACAGGCCGTGGCTTCTACGAGTATGCTGCCACCTGAAGATTGACGTGGTGCTATGGAGACAATGCCCCACCAACTTGAGACGGGGATGGAAAGCTCAGCGATCTCGTATCGGAAGCGGAGTGTGCCTTTTTATCGGCGTCCCAGTGCGGGCGCCTGGGCCGTGATTATTGCCATGGCCTTTCTGATCACGTTGTACTTCCTCAATCTGTCTTAGGGGCTGTGGCCGTGCCGCCACCGTTTTGTTCTCGCTGGGCGAAGCGTTCATACGCTTCGATAATATCTTTGACCAGTCGGTGGCGAACGACGTCTTCGCGATTGAAGTAAACGAAAGCGATGCCTTCAACGCCTTCAAGGACGTGCTGCACCTCTACCAGACCGCTGTGCTCCGGACTGGGCAGGTCCGTCTGGGTGATGTCGCCAGTGATGATGGCCCGGCTGTTAGTGCCCAGCCGCGTCAGAAACATCTTCATTTGCTGTGTGGTGGCGTTCTGGGCTTCGTCCAGAATCACAAAGGCGGCATTGAGTGTGCGGCCACGCATGTAGGCCAGAGGCACGATTTCGATCACGTGCTGCTCGATCAGGGTGCGTAGCCGCTCACGGGGTAGCATGTCTTCCAGGGCATCATAGAGGGGGCGCAGATACGGATCAACTTTTTCCCGAAAGTCCCCGGGCAGAAAGCCCAGCCGCTCGCCTGCCTCGACGGCCGGCCGCGAAAGCACGATGCGTTTGACCTGGCGGGCTTTCAACGCGGCTACCGCCAGCGCTACCGCGGTGTACGTTTTGCCGGTGCCTGCCGGCCCAATCGCAAACACGATGTCGTTTTGACGAGCCATTTCAACGAGCCGGCGCTGATTGGGCGTTCTGGCACGTACCGGTACACCGGTCGTCGTGTATAGAATGACATCATTGATAGCAGCCGGCGCGGCTCCGACCCCATCGCCTGTGGTGAAGAGCGCCAGTACGGTATCCACATCCTGCTCGGAAAGCTGACCATGACGATTGAGCAGGGCGATCAGCTCGCGAACCGTCCGTTCAATGCGTTCAAGCGCCTCGGCTTCGCCTCGCAGAATGAGCTGGTTGCCTCGGGCAATGATCTGAACTCCGGGGAAGGCTGCCTCCAGCTTGCGCAGATGTACATCGCCTATCCCAAAAAGCAACACCGGGTTGACGTGCGCAATCGTCAATCGCTTCTCGGCCAATGCAGGCTGCTTCGTAGTTTGGTGGAACAATTTACTTAACTTTCGCGGATGCAAACCGTTTAACGGCAGGTCACGCACTTGGTGCCCGCCAATCAAGTTGCGAATCCGATGGCAAAGACCCTGATTCTCGAGTTTACCAAAATGAATGGGGCCGGAAACGACTTTATCGTGCTGGATAACCGCTTCTACGCATTTTCGGATGAGGAATTGGCCGTACTGGCCCGAAGCTACTGTCGTCGTCGGTTTGGTATCGGCGCCGACGGACTACTGGCGCTGGCACCGGCCCGGAAGCCAGAAACGCACTACCGAATGCGCTATTTCAATGCCGACGGCAGTCTGGGCACCATGTGCGGCAATGGTGCTCGCTGTCTGGCACGGTTTGCTTGGATGGCCGGCATTCGGGCCATGCCTCTGCGTTTTGAAACGGACGCCGGTATTTATCAGGCCGAGGTGCCCGATGATCCACAGGCACCTGTACGGCTGTATCTGCCGCCGCCGGGATCCTACCAGCCGCAACCTCATCTGGACACCGCGTTGCCAGACGGAATAGCCGCGGCTGCGTTCATCTGGACGGGCACGGAACATCTGGTTTGCTGGGTGCCGTCGGTTACGGACGCGCCGGTAGCTACGTGGGGACCACGGCTTCGCTATGATCCGGCATGGCAACCCCAAGGTGTGAACGTGGATTTTGTGGAGGTAGTGGGGGAGCAGGAGGGACGAAGCGTACTTCGGGTGCGTACTTATGAGAAAGGGGTTGAGGCAGAAACGCTGGCCTGTGGTACGGGGGCCGTAGCTGCTGCACTGACGGCCTGGCGACAGGGTCGGATACGCCGGCTGCCGATCGATGTGCACATGCCGGGTGGCATACTGACTGTTGGCTTTCGGCCGGAAGCCGACGGCGAAAAAGAACTGTTTCTGGAAGGGCCGGCTGTGCCTGTATTTCGTGGCACCGTCGAAGTGCCTGTACCGCTGACCCCATCCTGAATCACGCCTTTGTGGGGCTGCCGGGAGAAGGTGGACAGGGATTGTCCTGCCCCGCGCGTGGTAATCGTGCAGCTCAGCGTTCGGGTACAAACCGATGTACTGCCTTGCGAAGCCGGGCTTGTTCAACGTGTTCGAAAAAGAAGGCACCTCTGATCAAGAGGTGCCTTCTGCTGGTCTGGGGTTGTGGTTCAGCAGAGATTACAGCTCAAAACGCCGGCGATAGTCCTTGATATCGGCTTGTTCACGTAGGGCAGCCAGCCATTGCGTCATCACTTGCTGGCGGCGCTGGTTGAGCAATTGCTGTCGGATCTGTTCACGCATCTGTTCACTCAGCGGCGGTGGCTCGTACAGGCGCGTAAGCTGGACCACAAAGGCGGCATTTTCGCCAGCTACGACATCGGAGGTTTCTCCTTCTTGCAGGCCAAACACCGTGCCGATAAAGCGAGGCTCTCGGCCCAGCCCGGGAATCAACGTCTGGCTATAGCTGAGCTGTGTGACTGTCTGCACCGTAGTGCCAAGCGCCTCGGCCAGCCCGTCGAAGCCATGCTGCTGGAGCGTCTGACGCAGGCGGGCAACCTGCACCTCTTTTTTCTTTTCCAGCAGCACGCGGGGACGGATCTCGTCACGAACTTCTTCAAAGGAACGATACCCTTCAGGAGTTACCTCGACGAGCTGCAGGACGATAAAACGATCGTCCAGCTCAATAACCTGACTGATGTCGCCCTCGTCGGCGTCGGCCAGGAAGTTCAAAATCGCTCGGCTCTGGCCAATGCCGGGCAGGAACTGCTGGCCTTCTTCGATCCGCATTTCCTGCACCTGCAAGCCCATGCGCCGGGCTTCGCCTTCAAAGTCTTCAGATTCTTCGGCATAATAGGCCAGGTCTTCCATACGTTCCTGGATACGGTTCAATGTAGCCAGCGAAGGGGCCAGGCGCATGGCCAGATCAGCGATCTGCACTTCCTGGTCGGAACGGCCGGTTACTTCGATCAGGTGATAGCCGAAACGGGTCTCGACCGGTCCTATGACCCGGCCAATCGGCGCAGAGAAGGCCGCCTCCTCAAAAGGTTTGACCATACGACCGCGTCCGAACCACCCCAGATCACCCCCACGGCGGGCACTGCCGGGATCGTCGGAGTGTTCACGGGCCAGGGTGGCGAAGTCGGCGCCCTGCGCCAACTGGCGTTTCAGCTCCAGGGCTTCCTGGCGCGCTTGCCGGCGTGCTTCGGCATCGCCCTCCGGCGCTCGGATCAGAATATGGCGGGCTCGAATGACCGTTTCGGCCGAAGGACGGACTGCACGAATCTTGATCAGGTGGGCCAATCCACCGGCGATTACGGGTCCGACTACCTTCCCCGGTTGCGGATTTTCAAAGATGACGTCGCCAAGGGCCGGATCCAGTTCGTCCCGCCGGAAGAAAGCATCGGTAAACGGCCGTTCTGAGGCGTAGCGGGCCAGAAAGAGGGAGTCATTGTCGGTTTGGGCAAAGCGCTCCTTGAGCCGGCTCAGTTCTTCGAGTACCTGCAGGGTGTCTTCGGCCGTGGGATTCTTGGGAAGCGTGACGTAGGCGACCCGGTACGTACGCTTACGCTTGAAGTCGTCCCGATGTGCATTGTAGTAGCGACGCAGATCGCTTGTCGACACCGAGACGGAATCATCCGGCACTTCGGCGTAGCGCAGCGCAATGTACCGCGCATCTGCTCGCAACGTGCGCCGCCGGTATTCTTCTTCTACTTCCCGGTCAGATACGTGTACGGTGGCCAGCAGCAACTGCTCCAGCTTCTGACGGGCCCGCTCGGCCCGCAGGAATTCTTCGAGTCGGATCCAGTCTTCGCGAGCAGCCGGGTTGTCAATAAAGTTTTGCAGCAACGCGCGGTTGACGTTACCGTTTTCGTCGCCAAAATACGCTTTGATAATGGGGTGGGGATCATCGCCCAGGACCATCTGCACCACTTCGTCATCGGTCACGGTGATCCCCAGACGCTCCATGGCTTGCTGACGCAGACGGTCTTCGACCAGCGCATTGAATACCTGATCCCGAATCAGGTCACTCATCTGTGGCGTTGGGGCTTCCCCTGTCTGCTGCTGATAGGCCTGTATCTGGGCTTCGACGGCCCGGACGTACTCCTGATATGGGATAGGATCGCCGTTGACTTCGGCAATGGTGTTGCCGGTGCGTCCGACTACATCGAAAGCCCCAGAATCCTGCAGCACCCAGATGATACCAAAGGAGATCACCAGAATCCACAGAATGACTCCGGTGTTCTCCCGGAGTTTGTTCATGACACCCATGCGCGCAACACGGTTTGGTTGGCTTTCCTCGCAAAAAACAAGCGGAAATTAACAAAAATAGCGGCGCAGCCCAAGTAGAAAGTCTGCTTACTGCGCCACGTTTGAGTAAAACGGTGCCTGGGCTGATTTGTTCGAGGGCGTCAGGCGACGCGCGAGCGGACGCGTTGTAGCTCAGAGCGCAGCGTGAGCAGCGTTTTTCCCAGGATTTGCGAGATGCGCGCTTCGGTGAGTCCGAGCAGTTGGGCAATTTCGCGTAGCGTCAGGTTTTCGTAGTAGTAGAGGGCCAGGATGTTTTGCTCGCGTTCCGGAAGGCGCTGAATGAGTTTGTAAATGTATTCAAGGAGCGAGGCGCGGTCGATGGCTTCAAATTGTTTTTCGGCTTCTTCATTGGGAATGGTCTCAAGCACGCTCTGATCACCGTCCTCGCCGATGGTGTCTTGCAGCGAGAGGGCAAAGCGTCGCTGTGCGTCGGTCAGCAGCGTATGGTATTCCTGGAGCGAGATGCCGAGGTAGTCGGCCACGTCCTGATCGTCGGGTTCGCCGCCGAGCGTCTGACGGAGGGTATCGATTGCCTGCTGGAGCTCAGCAAGCTTGCGGCGTCGCTCGCGTGGCAGGGCATCGATTGAGCGCAGATAGTCGACCAGGGCCCCGCGAATGCGCCCATAGGCGTACGAGACGAAAGGAGTGCCGCGGGCTGGATCGTAGCTGTCGAGCGCCTGGAGCAGCCCCATGAGGCCTACGTTTTCCAGGTCTTCACGGGTAACGAGGGGGTGGTCGGGTACGCTCAGGCGCCCGACGAGTGAGCGTACCAGAGGCACGGCCGCCAGCACGACAGCCTCTCGGTTGGCGGGCGAAGGATCGGCCACATACTGCTCAACAAGCTGTTGCAGTTGGTAGCCCATGGTTCAGCTACTGTGGACGTCAGACAGATATCAGGCGGCGGCCGGTGCGCTCATCTGGGGCGTGCGATGTTGGTGCTGGTCTGCCTGTTCGGCAGCCGCTTCCATTTCCTGAGCGGGAGGTTCAGCAGTTTCCGCTGGTTTCGGGGCCAGGGTCAGGATCCAGCGGATCGCTACGTACCCAAGGTGCAGGATGAGAAAGGCGCCCAGTGCTGTTAGCACGGCTGTCAGCAGGGCGCGGTCTACAGAGGCAAACTGCCAGAGCTGAAGAAACAATACAAACACCCCGATAAGGCCACTGAGGTAGGTGAGCAGGCTCTGCATGGTTGGTCGTGAATGATGGCCGGTGTTGCTTTAGAACTCCCGGGGCGAACAGAATCAAGATGCATGCCACGGTGTGTTACGGCGCTGGGCAGGAGGCTGGCTGGTCAATAGCACCGCGTACGAGAGCCTCTGCCAGTCGCTGGAAGGCGTTGCGCACCGGTCCGGGCGTCTGTACTGCCGGTTGCTGCCGATGCACGCTTTGCCGCACCTGGGCGGAAAAAGGTACCCAGCCGAGGTAAAGCGGGCGATGGTGTAGAAAGTGCTGGGTGAGCTGTGCGAAGCGGTCGGCTATGCTACGGGCTTCGGCTTCGGTATCGGCCAGGTTAACCACACAACCCAGGGGATAGTGCGGAGCGCGTTGCCAGAGCAGTTTACAGAGCCGGTAAGCGTCGGCGATGGCGGTGGGTTCGCCTACAATGACCAGCAGTCCCAGATGGGCACGGTCGAGCGCCCAGCGCACCGGACCTTCGGTGCCCGCTGGGGCGTCGATGAGCACAAACGTGTGGGTATGCTCCAGTTCCTTCAGGAGCCAGTCGAGTGTCTGGTACAGAAGGGTATGGTGGCCGTCAGCCGCTCCGGGTTCGACCACGGCCTGTACCAGCGTGAAGCCCGAGCGGGTCGGATGTAGAACCTCGTCCAGTTCGGCCCGTCCGCGTGCCAGGTCCAGCACGCTGGCCGGCGGCGTTTCGTTGAGCAGGATGCCACAGGCGCTCTGGCCGAAGTCGGCATCCAGCAGGGCCACGCGTTCGCCGCGCACGGCGAGTGTTTCAGCAAGGTTGACGGCGGTAATACTTTTGCCGACACCGCCCTTTCCACTGACAATCGCTATCACAGTAGAACGACGCTTCATAAGCCTTGGTGGTCAGAGCCGAAGCAGGTGTTCGATAAAAGCGGCTGGTGAGAATCCCTCTAGGCTATCGGGTACGTGAGGGCCACGTGAAATGCAGGCGACCGGACAGGCCAGCGCTACCAGCCAGTCGTAGAGTCGTCCGGGCCGGCGTACTTCGTCCAGATGCGTCAGCACCAGAGCGTCCGGGGGGAGAGGGAGTCGTCGGACCCATTCCGGCGGCAGGTCTTCCAGGTTACAGGTGGCGTTCAGGCAGAACAGCACCTGGAGGGGGAGCACCGGCGTGAGCAACTGGCGCAGGTGGAGCAGTAATCGACGGGCCGGTGCTTCCTGAAGTGGCAGGGCAGGGGTATCGATCAGAATCTGGTCAAACCCCTGCACCCGTCTGAGCGCCGCCGTCATCTCCTGCGGTGAGGCGATGGTCTGTACCGGTAGTTCGAAGCGGCGATACAGCTCGACCGGACTCAGGTACGGTTGGGTTTCAGCGTCTTCCGGTAAGAGTACAAGCACGGCGGTGGTGCGCCGGCCGAAAAAGCTGGCGTGGCGGGCCAGCTTGAGAAGGAGCGTCGTTTTGCCGGCACCGGCCGGACCGATAATAACCTGCGTACCCTGAAGCGGTCGGGGTGTGGTTGGTGCCAGCTGTCGGCGCATCTCGCGGGCCAGTGCCCAGCGTAGCTGTTCGTCCGGTTGTTCAGGGTCGAATCCCTGGGCTACCAGCCGATCGAACAGGCGGATAACGGTCGGAGGCTGCAGTCCCTGCCGAAGTAGCTCGCTTGCCAGCGGATGTCCCAGCCAGCGATGAGAGACCCCTACCAGCGCACTATCCAGCTGGCGCTCAAGTCGGGCCAGTCGGCGGTGCAGGCGCTCGATCTGAGCTGCTACGTCGCTCGGTATAGCGGGTACTGAGGGGGAAGAACCGGCCGTTTCTGCCGGAAAGAGTTGCCCGCGCCGGGCCATATGGGACCGATGACGGGAGGAAGCCGGTGGTCCACCGTTGCGTGACGCGTCGGTGAGGACGGCCGTGTCTGCTTCTGTTGTGGACGAGGCAGCGCGCGTTGCCTTTCGAGCAATCTGCTGAGCGCCCGCATACCCAAAAGGCAGACGCTCAGGTGCCTGTGGCTCATCTATCATAATGGTAATACGAGCTGGCTGATCGCCCTGCGCCGGCACGGATTCCAGCAGCACAACGTCGTCTCCAAACCGACGACGTGCTTCCAGCAGCGCCGCCTGAATGCTTGGAGCGGTCAGGGTGTGTAGTTTCATCGCCTTCAGGGATTATGCTTACGGAAGTCGTAGCTGATCCACGACTTCCACACGGGCATCCGGTAGCAGATCGTTATATGAAAGCACGTTCAGGTCCGGGATAGAAGGTGCCAGAAAGTTGTAGAGCACCGGACGCAGCACCGGCGAGGTCAGCAGTACCGGTGGACGTCCTTCGCTCAGGAACCGCTTAGTAAGTCGCTCCGCCTCTTTCAGGAAACGCTCGCTCTGCTGCGGCTCCAGACCCAGCGTGCCGGGGTGTAACTCTCCGGCCTCTGCTTGTTGCAGCAAGTGGCGTTCCAATACGGGATCCAGCACAAAAGCGTAAATGGCACCATCCGGCGATAGAAACTGTCGGGTAATGGTGGGCGCCAGGGCATGCCGAACGTATTCGGTCAGTACATCAATGTTTTTGGTGTTGGAAGCATGATCGGCCAGCGCCTCCAGGATTGAAACCAGGTCGCGGATTGGAATGCGTTCGCGCAGCAGGCGCTTAAGTACTTTTTGGATAGCACCAATGCTGAGAAGGTTAGGGGTGAGTTCCTCAATCAACGCGGGATGGGTCTCTTTGACCTTGTCGAGCAACTTTTTGACCTCCTGGCGATCGAGGAGCTGATAGGCATGCTTGCGCAGCACTTCGAGCAGATGTGTGATGATGACGGCTGGGGCTTCGACTGCACTCAGGCCCATCCGTTCGGCATCAGGCAAGTTACGCTCCGCTATCCAGAGCGCCGGTAAGCCAAAGGTAGGATCCTGGGTGCGCAGGCCCGGTGGGGTCTCCTCCACGCCTTCTGGCAGTAGTGCCAGATAGTATCCCGGGAGCACCTCGCCTTCAGCCACCGGGTTACCCCGGATTTTGATGACGTAGCGATTGGCTCCCAGGGCCATATTGTCACGGATGCGGATTGGTGGGATCACGATTCCCAGCTCCATGGCCAGTTGCTGACGCAGCACCTTGATGCGGTCCAGCAGGTCGCCATGCTGGTTAGGATCCACCAGTGGAATCAGGCCATAGCCGATTTCCAGCTCCAGGGGGTCCACCATAAGCAGTTCGCTGGGGTCTGTCTCTGGCTGCGTGGTGGACTCAGGTGTTTCAGGTTGGGCGGATTTGGCCTGCGCGCGGCGCTCAAACCGACGTCGCTGGTAGCCCAGTAGCAGGGTAGTCCCGGCCAGCAGCCAGAACGGCACCAGGGGAAGGCCGGGCACCAACCCCAGCAGCGCCAGAAAACTACCGGTAATCAGGAGCGGATAGGAGCGGCCGAAAAGCTGTCCCTTGAACTCTTCGGCCATATTGGCTTCGCCACTGGCCCGTGAAACGATAATGCCAGCAGCCGTTGAAATGAGCAGCGCTGGAATCTGTGAGACCAGGCCATCGCCGATGGAAAGGAGAACAAAATTCTGGGCCGCTTCGGCGGCTGACATGCCGTGTTGAAACACGCCAACCAGGAAGCCACCAATGATGTTGACCGCGGTAATCACCAGCCCGGCGATAGCGTCGCCGCGCACGAATTTGCTGGCGCCATCCATGGCACCGTAAAAGTCGGCCTCCCGAGCTACTTCCTCTCGACGCCTGCGGGCTTCATCTTCGTCGATTAGCCCGGCGTTCAGATCTGCGTCGATGGCCATCTGCTTGCCGGGCAACGCGTCCAGCGTAAAACGGGCGGCGACTTCGGCAATGCGACCGGAGCCTTTGGTGATTACCACGAAGTTGATGACCACCAGCACAATAAAGATGATCGCGCCCACCACATAGTTGCCGGCTACAACGAACTGGCCAAAAGCGCTGATCAGGGCGCCGGCTTTGCCTTCGCTCAAGATCAGACGTGTGGATGCTACGTTGAGAGACAGCCGGAACAGGGTGGTCAGCAGTAGCAGGCCTGGAAAGATGGCAAATTCAAGCGGTCTTGAGGCATAAAAGGCGGTCAGCAAAACAGCCAGGCTGACGGCAATGTTGGTTGCCAGCAGCAGGTCGAGTAGAAACGGCGGCAACGGCACCAGCATTACGAACAGAATGAGCACAATGCTGCTGGCCAGTAGTGCCTCGGTATTAAAGCGCCGGAGCAAGCCTCCGGATACGTCTGCCGTGAGTGGTGCTGGAACAGAGTCGGCCATCAGCGTCCTTCAAGGGGTTTAGTTTCCACCAGCTCTGGGAGGTTGCTGACCACGCTGTCGGTAGATCTCGGCCAGGATCGTGGCGACAGCCAGGTAGAGCTCCTCGGGGATTTCTTGCTCTTCTGCTACGTTGTGGTACAAAGCCCTTGCCAGGGGGGGATCTTCCACAACAGGGATCCCGTGCTTCAGAGCCAGGGCCCGAATGCGCAGGGCACGCTTGCGAATGCCTTTGGCCAGCACACGAGGAGCCGGCGCTTCGGTCGGATCGTAACGCAGCGCAACAGCATAATGCGTCGGGTTGGTGACGACCACGTCGGAGCGTAGCACGGCATGGTCGAGTCGTCGCCGACGAAGCAACTCACGGGCTTTTTTGAGCCGCCGGCTTTTGACCATCGGGTCACCTTCCGTCTCTCGAAGCTCATCCTTCACCTCCTGTGCGGTCATCTTCAAATCCTGCCGGTACTTCCACTTCTCGAAAGCAAAGTCGGCAGCCGATAGCAGCAGCAGAGCCCCGAGCGTATAGGCAGCCAGTTGCAGCATCCACAGCCCGGCCACCTGAAGGATGGCTTCCAGGGAGTGGGTGTGCAGCTCAAGGATGGCGGGCAGCTTTCGATAAATGACCAGCAAGGCGATCGGACCAACGATCACTATTTTCAGCACTGCTTTGAGCACGTTAAACAGGCCACGCGTCGAAAATAGCCGCTGAAGGCCACGGATCGGGCTAATGCGTTCCGGTTTAGGAAGTAGGGGCTTAAGGGTAGGATGCCAGCCGGTCTGCCATACGTTGACACCAAAAGCCAGGAGCAGCAGGAAGATGAAAAAGGGGAGCAGTAGCTGCCCCAGCACCTTCATTGCTTCCTGTAGCAGGCTAATAACCGTACCGGGATGGGATGGATAGGAAGGGGCTCCCATCAGGTAACGGATCATGAACTGACGTAACAGCCCAAAAGCGTAGGGCAGACTCAGCGCCAGAGTGAAGAAAGCCCCTATGAGGAGCAGGACCGCGCTGGCCTCCTGTGATCGAAAAACATTACCTTCTTCCCGCGCTTTCTGGATGCGGCGCGGTGTGGGATCAAACTGCTTTTGGTCGCGATCGGGCATACAGCATTGTGGGGTGGCGACAGCTGTTCTCCGAAAAAGCGTGCCGAAGGAATGGGCGTCTCTCGGAATCGGCCGACAGAAGCAAGCCGGGAAAAGGAAAGCATCCGGTCGGAAAACCTTTCCTTCAGGGTAGTAGAGCGCCCAGCAGCCGAAGCAGCTCGTCGTCGATATTGCTGAGGAGGGTAGCGATTAGCGGGAAAAAGGCACGCATGTAAAACAGCACCAGTACCAGGCCGACAAGAATTTTGAGCGGCAGGGCGATGGAAAACAGGTCGGCCTGGGGGACAATGCGGGCAAAAATGCCCAGTGCGACGTCGATCAGCAGGATGGTTACCATGAACGGGGCGGCCAGTCGAAGTGCAAGTACCAGAAAATCCCAGCTCCATTCGACCAGTAGCGGTTGGCTGGCCGCCAGATTGGCACCCGCTAAGGGAACAACGCGAAAGGACTCAACCAGCGCCCGGAGCACCACGTGGTGCCCATCCAACAGCACAAAGATCATCAGGGTAGCGAGCGACAGCAGGCGGCCTAACGGGTTAGTCGCCTGGCCCTCCAGTGGATTAAAGACCTGGGCCATGCTCAAGCCCACTTGAAAGCCTATCAGATCACCGGCCATTTCGACAGCCCAGAAGATCATGTGCGCGGCAAAGCCCAGAAGCAATCCGGTCAGTGCCTCCAGGGCAACCGCTACGATAAAGCCAGGCGCCTGGTCAACATGAGGAGGGAGTGGGCCCGGTACCAGCCCTGAAAGACTATAGGCCAGCAATACAGCCAGCAGGACGCGTACGCGTACGGGGATGGAGAGCTGGCCAAAGAAGGGAGCGGCCAGCAACACCCCGCTGATCCGTACGAATACCAGCAGCACGCGCAGCAGGTATTCTGGATTCAGCAGGGGCATGGCCTACTCAATGGGATACGTTGGGAATGAACTGCAGCACCTGCACGGCGAAATCCGTCAGCATCTGAAGCATCCACGGCGCCAGCAGGAGCAGTACGAGCCCCACGGCCAGGATTTTGGGAATATAGCTGAGCGTCATTTCCTGCACCGAGGTGATGGCCTGCAACAGGCTCACGATCAAGCCCACGATCAACGCAATGCCCAGAAGCGGGCCTGCCAGTAACAGCGCTGTCTTCAGCGCTTCCTGGATCCAGTAAAGGGCAACTTCGCTGGTCATAGGTGTCAGGGGTCAGGTGCCGAGATAGCCACGGACGACCGATTCGACAACGAGGTACCAGCCGTCAGCCAGCACGAACAATAGCAATTTCAGCGGTAAGGAGATCATGACCGGGGGAAGCATCATCATGCCCATGCTCATCAGCACGCTGGCCACGATCAGATCAACCAGCACAAAAGGCAGAAAAATCATAAAGCCGATCTGGAAAGCAATACGTAGCTCACTGATGACAAAAGCCGGGATCAGGATATAGAACGGAACATCCTCAGGGCGATCGAAGGCCTCGACGCGAGCCAGGTCCATAAACAGCATCAGGTCTTTTTCACGTGTCTGGCGCAGCATAAAGGTGCGCAAGGGGGCGGCTGCGCGTTCCAGGGCGACCTGCTGGCTGATTTCTCCGTCGAGATAAGGCCGTAGCGCTTCATCGTGGATCTGATCAAATACCGGGTACATGATGAACAGGGTCAGAAAGAGCGCCAGTCCGATCAGAACCTGGGTAGGCGGCGATTGCTGCAGTCCGAGTGCTGTGCGCAAAATGCTGAAGATGACAACCAGGCGGGTAAAGCTGGTGGTTAGAATGATGATGGCCGGAGCCAGCGATAGAATAGTAAGCAGCAGGAGCAGTTGCAGCGGCAGCGCAAAGTCTTCGTTCTCTCCCAGTTGAATACGGGGGAGCGGACCCAGCAGGGTACTGCCGCCAGAGGTAGGGGACTGTGGCGTTGTTTGCTGCGTGGGGGCTTGCTGTGCGAAGGCCGAAGGTTGCTCAAGCAGGCCGACGCCCAGCAGCATGCAGCATAACACCAGTCCTGAAAGCGAGCACTTACGAGGCATGGTCCGTCTGCGCAGTCCGGGCAGTAAGATGGGTAAACAGGTGGGCAAACGGCCTGGCCTCATCCGTTTCAGCACGGTTGGCCTGTAACTCAGGGGGTAAGGGCAGGCTTTTGAGCAGCGTAATCTGGTGGGAAGTGACGCCCAGAATCAGTAACTCATCACCGCAAGCAATAAGCCGAATTTGCTGACCGGGCCCCAGGGATAACTGTCCGAGGGGACGAAGCAAGGCGGGACGGTTCAGGGGACGTTGGCGTCGATGCCAGTATAGCGCCAGAAGGGCGCCGCTTATCAGTATCAGTAACACCGCCACATAGCGACCCCGTATCGGGACGGGATCAGAAGAACGGGCTGGCAACGTGTAGGCAGAATCCGCTGCCAGAAAAGGCTTCGGTGTAGGCGCTGAAACGGGTGCGGCTGCCCATTGTAGGGCCAGCCAGAGCAAGAAGAGACCCGCACCGAACAACACCAGCCGCCGAACCGGCAGTCTGGCAGCCGTACCTAACCGGATTGCCATGACACAGGGTGGATGGGGTACCGACCGATTGCGCTACATGCCGGCCAACCTGCGAACACTGTGCCATGTCTCAGACGAGCGTCTTTTCGCGATGGCGCGTACCGGTGACCAGGCTGGTAATCCGCACGCCGAACTGTTCGTCAATGACTACGGCTTCGCCTTCGGCGATCAGACGACCATTGGCATAAATTTCCAGGGGTTCTCCGACCAATTTTTCCAGTTCGATGATGCTGCCTGTTGTCAGACGTAATACATCGGCCAGGGGAAGCCGACGGCGTCCGAGTTCGACCACCACCTCCAGTTCAACATCGGCCAGCAACTCCAGATTACCCTTAGTCCCATTTCCGAGCCGCTCTGGTCCCAGGTCACCGAAGGCGGCCGGTCGTACTTCAACCGGAGAGGATGATGCCTCTTGCTGCGCGGCGTCCGTTGCGCGCGATTGAGACGGATCCGGCTGCTGTTGGACAATATCTGGCGGTAGCAGGAGGAAGCCCTCATGTCGAGCTTCGCCGATCTGAAGCGTAAAGGGAAGCTGAAGCAGCGACGAAGGCAACGAGACGGGCGGCTGGACTTCTTCCGTGCCGGGTGGATGTACGACGAAGGTTACTTCGGGCAGGCGCGTGCCTTCAGCGGCCAGCGCATTGCGAAGTGTACCGTAGCCCTGTGCCGCCACTTCGCTCAATAGATCGTCAGCGCCTTCGTCGCCCGCATTAAGCGCTTCGCCCAGCATTGCCTGCGAGAGCAACGGAATCCAGTCTGGTGTCAGGCCAATGGCAAACGGTTCGCTGCTGGCCCAGATCAGCACCCGGTTCTGAGCGAGTTCGCCTAACTGGTCACTCGCTATCGGGGCAGGTGTCCCCACCTCCAGCGATAGCTCCTGCTTTAACAACGTCTGCAGAAATTGCTGGAGTGCTTCACGAGAGGTTTCAAGCTGCGGCAGCGTCGGATTCGAGCTCATCTTCGTCAACAGGTAGTTCCGGGGGAACGACTTCCAGAATACGCAGGGCACGATGCTTCCCCGAACGTCCGGGGATTGCTCGGAATTTTTCGCATTCGCCGATGTATACCTGGATTGGCTGGTTTATCCGGCGCTCCAGTACAATGACATCGCCCACCTCCATGGTGAGCAGTTCGGTGAGAGGAAGGTGCGTGCGGCCCAGCTCGGCGCGTAATTCGACTTCTATTTTCTCCAGTTGAGCTTCGTAGCGTTGCCGAATGGCTGGAGGCACTTCGGTGGTTGAGCTGGAACGCCACTGTTTCATAGCGCTGTGGCCCAGCATGCGCTCCAGCAGGATGTACGGATAGCAAATGTTGAGAAACGACCGTTGTTCATAAATCGAGACTTCAAAGGTAGCTACCAGCGCGGGCTCAACACCCGGCAGAATCTGAACGAACTCGGCGTTTGATTCAAAACCTGCTTCTTCCAGACGGACCTCATGGATCTGTTTCCAGGCTTTTTCCAGCTCTTGAAAAGCCCGCCGCATGACCTTCTCCATAATGCGACGTTCGATATGGGAAAGTTCACGCGGCTTTTGCAGGAAAATACCTGGACCGCCGAAGAGCTTTTCGACGGTGTAAATGGCCAGACGTGGATCAAGCTCAATGACGATTTGCTGCTGAAATGGATGTACCTGAACCACGTAAAGCGCCGAGGGCGGGGCGCTGGACATCACAAACTCAGAATAGAGCACCTGATCGATGGCCGACAGGCTTAGATCGACCAGCGTACGAAGCTGTGCCGAGAGATAGACCGAAAGATCACGGGCAAAGGCTTCATGCACATAGTGCAGGACGCGCATCTGGTCCTGCGAAAACAGCCGGGGCCGCTTGAAGTTGTACGGCAAAATCTTCTTCTCGGCCTCGGCCGTTATCATGGACTCGAGCGCCTCCAGGTCGTACTCCCCCTGTTCGCCGATCTGGCTACGAACCTGGAGGAGTATGTCGATTTCTTCCTGGCTGAGTGGCTTGGCCATCGCCTTTTCAACTACTGCAGCACGTACTGAGTGAAATAGACGCGGTCAATTTTTCCTTTTTTCAGGATACCATTGACCGCCTCGCGCAGCTCTTGCTTAAGCTGTGCGCGCAGGCTAATATCGGCCAGTTCCTCGACGGTGCGCTGGCTCAGTAGCTTAAGGACCGTGTCACGCACGACAATCTCTTTCTCTTTGAGTTCTTCCAGCACGCTTCCTTCCGCACTCTCCAGACCGAGATTGATCATCAGATAACGCGTCCCGCCAGTGCCCGCCGGATTGATAATGAATCCCTGCAGCTCCATAAACTGGCCGTATTCAATGGGTTGCTCTTCTTCCTTCTTATCATCATTCGTGCCAGAAAACTGCTCAGCCGCTTTTGCCAGGTGGGGATAATAGAAATAGGCCAGCCAGGCGCCGGCTGCTGTGGGACCCAGCGTCAGGAAAACCAACAGCAGTCGGCCCAGCAAGCTACGGTTCCCGCCGGTCTTTTCTTCCTGGGCTTGGGCTACTTCTTCACTGGCGGTATCAGGCGTTTCAGGTACGGATTGTTGTGCTCGTTCGGCCATGGCTCCCAGTTGAATAGGATTTCAACACGGCGATTACGGGCCCGTCCTTCCGGAGTCTCATTCGTATCTCGTGGATGGTATTCTCCATAGCCTACCGCCAGATAACGCGAGGGCGGTAGGGCGTCGGTTTGTTCCAGCAGAAAGCGAACAACCGCAGCGGCCCGTGCTGCCGAAAGCTCCCAGTTCGAAGGGTAGCGCGCGGTGTGGATGGGGCGGTTGTCGGTATGGCCTTCAACCACTACCGATTCGATGCGATCGTCAATAATACCGGCCAGAATGCGCAGAATGGTACGGGACGGTTCAATAATTTCGGCCTCTCCAGATCGAAACATAATAGAATCTGTAATGATCAGGTGCAGCCCCCGGTCCGTCAGGTTCACCTGCACTTTGCCCTCCAGGTTATGCTCCTGGAGGTATTGAATCAGCTCCTCGTATTTCTGAAGCTGTTCTTTGGTCAGGCGCTGGGTGATAACCTGACTCTTGATAGAAGGCACAAAGGTTTCACTCTGGAGCATACCCGTGCGCCCCTGAAAGAAGCTGAGCGCTTCTTTGAACTTTTTGACCTCAACTTCCGACATGGCTACAATCATTACGAAAAACGTCAGCAGCAACGTAGCCATGTCACTGAAGGTAGTCATCCAGAAGGGAGCAGAAGGCTCCCCGTCGTCCTCTTCTTCCTGTGGGCGTTTTACCGGGTCGGGCATAGCATCATGGCGAAGGTTATCGCTCAAGCGGCTTTCGCAAGGTGTGGCGTAGCTTCGGGGGTGCTGGCTTCCTGAACCCCTGCCAGCATTTGCAACCGTTTCTCAATCATACTGGGGCTGTCGCCCCGCACGATGGACAGAATGCCGACGTAGGTTACCTCTCGGGCTTTCTGGAGCTGGGCCAGTTGCACTTTTGCTTTGTTAGCCAGTGGAAGGAAAACGAGATTGGCCAGAATGGCGCCGTAGAGGGTCGTGAGCATGGCTACCGCCATCCCCGCACCGATTTGCGTGGGATCCGTAAGGTTTTGCATCATCTGCACCAGCCCGATCAAGGTACCGATCATGCCAAATGAAGGGGCGAACGTCCCGGCCGAATTCATGATTTTGGCGAAAAGCTGTTGCGGCCGTAGCTCTTCGGTCATGCGTGCCTGAAGCATTTCGGCGATTTCTTGTTCTTCGATGCCATCGACGGCCATTTCAAGACCAAAACGAATAAAGTCATCGTCTAATTCGCCGAGCCGACGGTCCAGGGCCAATAAGCCTTCTCGGCGAGCCGTGCGGGATAGCTCCGAGAAAAGCTGTACGTATTGTTGCAGGTCGGGTGGAGAGAACTTGAGCAGGTTTTGCAGGCAGGGAACCGCAATTTTTAGCTCATCAAGCGAATAGGCCACAAGCAAGGCGGCGATTGTACCGCCGACCACGATTAAGATCGAAGGAATATCTACAAAGGTCAGCCAGTTTCCCCCCAGGAAAATAGCAGCAAAGATGAGCGCGAAGCCCAGTAGCAATCCAAGGGGCGTTGTCTTTTCCATAACAGGCTGTCTCGTACTTCAGGATGGACGAGAAACCGCTGGCGTACTGCTCCGGAGGAAGCGTGCAGACACCCAGGGTAAGTATCGACAATTTGGGGTTAGGCTTAAGATGTGGCCGCTTGAGCGACAGGGGTGCAGCCCAGGCTACGGGCCAGGGTTGGCCCAATGAGTTCTAAAGGTAAGACCGCGTCGCTCAGGCCAGCTTCAACAATCGCTCGGGGCATCCCATACACGACACAGGTAGCTTCATCCTGGGCGATCACCTTACCGCCGCGTTGTTTGATCAGGCGAGCGCCTTCCAGGCCATCGCGGCCCATGCCGGTCATCACGACTGCCAGCACCTTGCCGTCGAAGGTCTGGCAGACGCTCTCGAACATAACATCTACCGAAGGGCGGTGTAGTGTAGCTGGCTCTACAGGCGTCTGGATCAGAGGCGGTTGCCCATTGCGGCATTTCAGCACCAGATGGCGCCCGCCAGGTGCCAGAAAGACGTGGCCCGGTTGGAGCACCATGCCTTCTTCGGCTTCGACCACAGGCAGGGTGCTCAGGCTGTCCAGACGTTCGGCCAGCGAGCGCGTAAAATGCGGAGGCATATGCTGCACGATCAGCACGGGTACGGGCAGGTCATCCGGCAACGTCGGAATGACCTGCTGGAGCG